>Ga0308309_10000003_pt1 | contig 303358 bp, 290 predicted proteins | sample HubBroMetageWFT5_FD_192491 | JGI IMG/M metagenome (GOLD analysis project Ga0308309, IMG submission 192491) | Warmed and freeze-thawed soil microbial communities from the Hubbard Brook experimental Forest, New Hampshire - Hubbard Brook CCASE Soil... | ecosystem: Environmental > Terrestrial >...
AGATCCAGCACGTGGTCATCATCTTTCAAGAGAATCGCTCAACCGACAATCTCTTCAACGGATTGCCCGGTGCCGACACGGTAAAATACGGCCAGAACTCCAAAGGCCGGCGCATCCCATTGCAGCCCATCTTACTGACGGCGCCGTACGACATGTCGCACCGGCATAGCGCCTTCTTGGTCGAGTACGCCAAAGGCAAGCTCAACGGCTTTAACCTCGATCCCTCGCATTGCAATCAGCGATCCCAATGTCCCGCGAAGGGACTCCGCAGCTACGCGTTCGTGCCGCGCTATGAAGTCGAACAATATTTCACCATGGCGGAGCAATATGCGTTTGCCGATCGGATGTTCCAAACGAATGCAGGGCCGAGCTTTCCGTCCCATCAGTATATCCTGAGCGGAACGTCGACGATCAGTGAGGGATCGTCGTTGCGCGCAGCCGAGAACCCAAAGACTCCGACAGGAAAGTTTACGGGCGGTTGTAACTCGCATCCGGGGACGCTGGTGTCCTTGATCGATCCTAACGGAAACGAAAACCAGACGATGTTTCCGTGCTTTGACCGACCGGCACTAACCGATCTCCTTGATGCGAAGTCCTTGAGTTGGCACTACTACCAGGCGTATCTTGGTCCCGGTCTCTGGAACGGACCCGACGCGATTCGCCACATACGAAAAAACCACCGGGAATATGAGGCCGACGTAGTCGCACCCCCGTCAACGATCCTTACCGACATCGCTAATGGCAGTCTAGCCAACGTGGCCTGGGTAACGCCCACATATGCAGCCTCCGATCATGCGGGAAACACGGATGGCTCGGGGCCGTCCTGGGTTGCCTCGGTGGTCAATGCGATCGGCAAGAGTCAATATTGGAACTCCACAGCGATTTTCGTCACCTGGGATGATTGGGGTGGCTGGTACGACCACGTAAAGCCCCCGCAATACAACTCGTACGAGCTTGGCTTTAGAGTCCCGCTGATCGTCATCTCACCGTATACGAGCCAAGGTTACGTTTCTCACAAACAACACGAGTTCGGTAGCATCTTAAAATTTGTCGAGGAGACTTTTGGCCTTGGTTCACTTGGCACCACGGACGTGCGTTCGGATGACCTGTCGGATTTCTTCGACTTCACGAAGGCACCCCGGCCGTTTGTGCCGATTTCGGCACCGCGTGATGCCAACTATTTCCTGCACCAACCCGTATCGACAGAAACGCCTGACGACGATTTTTAGGTAATCGCCGCGGGCGGCCGCGTGTGCCCCAGCCCTTGCGGATCGGCCTGTATGGCAAGTGCCTTATCGTACGCGTCCAGGCCGGACCGCTCGACCATGGCGTTGAGATGCTCCAAGTATTCTCGCACCGCTCCGACTCGCGTCGGATCGGACAGCGAGCCGGCGAGATCCATCAGTGCAGCTCGCATCCGACGGAGCACCTGGACCGTATCGGCGCCGTAGAGGCGAATCTCGTCGAACGCAAGTGAAAGGTACTCTCCCCATGTCGGCATCGGAAAGATCAGCCGCAAATCTCCCTGCGCATCTTTGACGAATCCGGCTTCCAAAACGCGATCGCCTAGCCGGTGGAGCAGGTCTTGGATTTGGTCGATCGCCTGGACGGCGGTCGTTGGATCGTTCACCGCGGGCGACAACGCCATGATGGCCGTGTCCACCAGAAGTCTTAGCGGATACTTTGGATCTTGCTCAAAAGTGCGCTCCCGAGCTAAGACGATGCCTTGCAAGAGCGAAGGCTCGGGAATCGAAACCTTCGCCCCGTATACTTCGAGCAATACCGTTCCTTGCGATACGGTGTCGCCGACGGCGCATTTCATGATGATCGTACCGCCACATTCTTTGGCCTGCCGAACGAAATCATTGATTCGAAAATTGGCGATCGCCAGCGGCACGCCGTCGTAGGTGACCGCTTGCATTGGGACTTGTGCTCGAAGTGCGTCAGCCGTTCGCCGAAACGTAACGAGTTCTTCAGCGGTATCGTCTTCCAAGCGTGGGAGCATTTTCGCGATGACGGCGCGACCCTTGTCGCCGATGAACTGCAGTACGTACGTGATTCGGATCAGGGCGACGCGCTGAACGAGCAGCGCGAGTAACACCATGCTTGTCACCAGGAGAGCGATAACGAACTCCATAGACAGCAAGGGCACTTCCCCATTGTGATTCCGATCGACGAATTGGAGTGTACCGAGCGCACACATAAAGGTCGCGCTAAATACGCCGAGCGCGTGCAAGCCGAGGGGGTTCCCGGCAAAGAGCATGATGAGGCGTTTCGAGTATGCGCTCATCGTCATTTGCATCATCAGGAACATCACCGAAAACGCCAGAGCCGTCAGCGTTATCGTGCCGGATGCGACCGCCGACAGGTATGCCTGGGCCGATCCGACCGACACGACGTGGCCGAAGGTTGGGAGGTAGGCGTGCTCGATGCGAGGGAGTGCAAAGCCCGCAGCAATTCCGAGAAACAGGTACGGGAGCGGAATCAGCCAGAGGGGCCAGCCCACGCGAACGGACGGGTTACCCATCGACAGCTACGCTCCAGCTCGCGGCGTTACGGTGAATTTCAAGAATAGGCTAATAAGTAGCGCCAAGCCCGCATATCCGGCCGCCAGAATCGGCAGCATTGCATCCCCCAGCTGCCACGTTATGCCCAAGCCTTCGCCCAGCCAGAACGTTCCGAAGGTGACGAGCATAACGCCAACGACAAACTTCATCGTGTTTTCCGGAATTCGCCCAAACGGCTGGCGGACCAGGATCGCGGCGATCACAACCAGGACGAAGGCGGCTAGGGCGCCGGCAGCTGCGGCCAGGAGGGCGGCGCTCGATGCCGAGCCGACCGTCACGACGATGATCGCGACTTCGAGCCCCTCGAGAAAGACGCCGTTGAACGCAGTCGCAAGGCCGGCGCCTTGCTCTCGTGTGTTGCGCAACGTTGCGACCTCGCGCTCGAAGGCCGCAAACTCGTCGCGTAGCGGGATCCGGCCGGCGTACCGCAAGACGGCTTTGCGCAGCCAGCCGTAGCCGAACCAGAGCAAAAAGAGACCTATCACGATCCGGATGATTCTGATCGGGACGAAGTGCAGGATGGCTGGGCCGCCGATCCCGACCATTGCACTGAGAGCAATGCTTGCGTAGGCAGCACCAGTAAGTGCGATTCGCCAGCCTTGGGCGTAGCCGACCGCAAGGACGATTGTTACCGCTTCGATCGCCTCGACGGCACTTGCGAGGAACGCGGTTGTAACGAGCGCCCAGAGATGCACGCTATTTAGGAGCGGACTGTGTTACGCAGTCGCCCCCGCCCGCCGCTCATTCGTAATCCGGTGCAAAATAGCTGTTCAATAAGCGGCGGCCGATGAAAAATTTCGCAGGGTAGGGGGCCGCGATCTTTACGAACGGACGAGGCTTCTGCGAAAAGTCAAAACAGTCGGAGGCGGGGGACGTTGCGCGCTTGTCGGCTGCGGCAAGCTGGGCCAAGCCGTAGAGGTCCTCGGCGAAGCGCAAGACGCTCGCCGTTTCGTACTGCACGTGTGAGACGTGCCGCTTTTTGGCGTAAGGAGAGATGACCAAGAGCGGAACCCGAAAGCCCACACCGTCGTAATCCTCGTACGGTGGCGCAACGTGATCGTAGAAACCACCCCAGTCGTCCCACTGGACGAAGATTGCGGTTGAGTCCCAGAACTTGCTCGCTCCGATTGTGTTAACAATCGCGGCGACCCACGACGGCCCGTATCCGCCGCCGCACTCGAGGTGATCGGACTCCGCACATTCGGGCGTGATCCACGTGAAGTTCGCAAGCTTGCCCGACTGCACGTCGGTGAGAACCTTCCAATTGGGCGAAATGACGTCTTTGTGCCAGTCCGGGCCGCGGAAGATGTGCTTTACCGCCTGATAGGCCGACCACGTTCCTCCATTGCCGCCGCCGTCGTTGCCATAGTGTGGCGCGTAGAACCGCCATGACAGATGTGCTTTGTCGAGTTCGTCCCCGAGTGTCATGTAATCGAAACAGGCCCGCTGCGCGCGGCCGTCGGGGTTGCGACTCTGCGTGATCGTCGCGACGGTATCGCTCGAGTCGCCTGCACAGCCCCAGAGGAGCTCCGCCGGTAAATCAACGCTCGACTGCGCTTGGGCGGCAATCACATATTGATGCGCGACGAAGCTTTCGTCGAGCTGCGACTGGAACATGTTGTCACCGACGACCCATTCACGAGCCATGTCGAAGTACGGCTTCGACTCGCTGTGCGGCACGTAGACGTACTGCGGGTTCGCTGGTCCACCGTACGTCGGTTCATTGTTGAAGCCATCCATTTTGCAGTTCGTTCCAGGAAGACTTCCGTTCCCGTCGCAGGCCGAAAACATCGCGTAGGCCGAGTGATCGATAACGTACACGTTCTTCAGCGACGACGGCTGCAGCGTGATCGTCTGACCGTTCGAGTTCATCCCCTTTGAAACGGTATCCGCACCAGGATAGCCTTGGAAGAGATTATCGAAGCTTCGGTTCTCCTGGACGATGTAGACCACGTGCGTGATCTTCCCGGCGCCGCCGGCATTGAGGACACGCAAAGCGGCATCGCTCTGCATGTAAGGCAACGACAATTGTGCACCCGATGCGCAACCCGTAAAAGCGAGGAGCGATAGAAGTGCAACGTAGCGCGGCGTCATCGTCGTCGCTTCCCCGGTGCGCCCTTCCCGGCCTGCGGGACCGGCTTTCGCGGGAGCAAGACGCAGACTTGTCGGCGGAGGAAAGGAAAAGAACCTTTCGTAAGGTTGGCGATCGTGAAATCGAGCGTCGTTCAACGTCCGTTGCGCGCGACGCCGCCTCAGAGCGGTCCGGTCGGTCTGTTACTGAGCGTTCTTTTGATATTCGCGTTTCTTAGAGCCGCAACGCCCGCGATGAGTCAAGAACTCGAGCCTCGATCTTATTCGGCCTCGCCGATCGACACGAATTTTGCGGTTGGAGTTTGGTCCAGGTCGACGGGGACGGTCCCCGTCGACCCGTCGCTTCCGCTCAGCGACGTGCGCCCCGCGATCACGACGAGAAGCCTCAGTTTTTCGCACGCCTTCCGTCTGGGGGAACGCACCGCGAGTTGGGCCGTTCTTGTTCCGTACGTCGGCGCGCACGCTACCGCGTCTGTCTTCGGTCAACCCCAAGTGTTCGCGCTCCATGGCTTTGCAGATTTTCGAGCGCGTTTCGGAGTGAATCTTCTTGGTCGAGCGCTTACACCGGCTGAGTTCGCGCGCCGCAAGCCGAGCACGACGCTCGGCACGAGTCTGACCGTTATCGCGCCGACGGGAACGTATAACCGGACGCAGCTCATTAATACTGGTTCGAATCGCTGGACGCTCAAGCCGGAAATCGGTCTGGAGCAGCCGATGGGAAAATGGTTCACTGACTTCTCTGCCGGCCTGTGGGTTTTTGGCGAGAACTCAGATTACTTTGACGGTAAGAGACTACGGCAAGCGCCGCTTGGCATTTTCCAGTTTCACGTAGGATATAATTTTCGCCAGAACCAGTGGCTGGCGGTCGATGCGAACTACTATTCAGGTGGCGCGACGAGCGTGAACGGCGCCACGCCGATCAATTCACTAGCAAATTCGCGTTACGGCGCCGCTTTTTCGCAGCCGATCGGAGCGAGCCTCTCCGCGAAATTTTCGTGGTCGCATTGGCTGAGTGGGCGATACGGTCAGAACTTTTCTACCGCCTCAGTCGCTCTTCAATATCTATGGTTCAACCGTCAGTAAACGCTACCAGCTAAAAACTATTATGCCGTTGCCGGTCGCATTTTTCCAGCCGCGCCACTCGCGTTGCGCAAAGGCGCCCGGCTCGACATACGATGATCCGCCACCACCGCCGCCACCACTCGCGCCACTGAACGTATCGCCGCCGCCCCCGCCGCCGCCACCGCCACCGTAGTAGCCGCCTCCCCCGCCTGCGCCGCCGAAGCCGGCACCGGATCCGGAGCCGATCCCGCCGGCACCTCCGCCGCCGCCGTGACCGAGTGAGCCAGCATCGCCGGGGCTTCCGCTGAAGCCGGCACCAACGCCGCCGCTGCCGCCCGAACCACCCCGATGTTGCGTTCCGCCGCCGCCGCCGTTACCGCTGGAATACGACCCGCCGCCACCGCCGAAACCGCCCACGCGGCGGCCGCCCTTCCCGCCGTTGCCACCATTTCCGCCTTGGCCGCCTCCGCCGCCGGCGACAAGAATGCGATTCGTCAACCGATCGCCGCCAACGCGGATATCGGAGGCGCCGGCCCCGCCGCTTCCGTTGTACCCGGAACCTGGGCCCCCACCGTTCGCGCCGCCGTTGAAACCGCCGGTCGATCCCGAACCCTCGCCGCCAACGTACACGCCCAAGTTTTCTCCCGGCGTGACCGGGACAATCGCCCACACGCGCCCGCCGAGACCGCCATATTGCCCCGCTCCGACTGCGGCGACAACTTCAACCATAATCCGCGTCACGTTGGGCGGCACCGTGAACTGCTGCGGTCGACCTGTGTAAAGAAACGTTCGATGGTGCCGCAAAGCCGTACCGTCGTCAATCACTGAGGGCACCGCGGCACCGCCGGCGTGACTGGCGCAAGCGGTGAGAATCATGGCAACCGCGACCGCGGAAGTCATCGTCGCTACTTGTCCCCGAAAACGTGAAGCCACGAGTCTGCTCCTTTCGCGTAAGCACGCTCACGTACCAACGTATTCTGTTCCCGGCTTTACCGAGGAGTTCTTTCGCGCCGAAATAAACGTCATTCTGTTGCCCGCGATGCCGCGTCTTGTTACGATCTTCACGATAGCCGCGCTTGGCGCATGTTCCGGCGCAGTGCCGCTTTCTCGTCCGGCTCCATTTCCCCAGCATACCCCGGCGAGCCGGTTCGGAGGCGTGCTAACGTGGCACAACGATCTCGCGCGGACGGGCCAGAATCGGGATGAGACGATTCTCACGCCGGCCAACGTGCGCGTGGGCTCGTTTGGGAAGCGCTTCGCTCGGTCGGTCGACGGGATGATCTACGCGCAGCCGCTCTACGTGCCGCGCGTGAACGTCTCGCGCATCGGAAAGACCGACGTGGTGATTGTCGCGACGGAGCACGACAGCGTGTACGCGTTCGATGCGAGCGGCAAACGTGCGCGACCCTTATGGCACGCGAGCTTCATCGATCCACGACGGGGCATCACGACGGTACCGTGCACAAATACGCGACAGCCGGAGTGCGACCCGACGATTCTCGTTCCCGAGCACGGGATCACGGGCACGCCGGTGGTTGATGCCTCGACTGAGACACTGTTCGTGTATGCGAAGACGCTAGAGCGCGGGAGCTATTTTTGGCGCCTCCATGCGCTCGACATCAGAACCGGGGGCGAGCGACCCGGCAGCCCCGTCGCGATTCAAGCGTCCGCGCCGGGCTATCCCTCGGTGCAATTTGAACCGGAGCGCGGGTTCGGTCGATCCGGCCTCGCCCTGTTGCGCGGCACGGTGTACGTTGCCTTTGCGTCAAATGACGACGCGCGCGGCTGGCTCCTCGGATACGACGCGTCCACGCTCACGCAGAAATTCGCGCTTTGTATCGCACCCACGGGCAATCTCGGTGGGATCTGGATGGCCGGCGCTGCGCCCGCGATCGATGACGACGGCAACCTGTACGCTACTACCGGGAACGGCTCGTTCGACGCCGATCGCGGTGGCCCAAACTTCGGCATGTCGCTGCTGCGCGTAACGCCGAGCCTCTCCGTTGCCGATTACTTCGCGCCGTTCAACCAACACAGTCAGTCAAAGCGTGATCTCGATTTTGCGTCGACCGGCGTCATGCTGCTGCCGGAAACAGACGGGCCTCACGCGCACGAGGCGGTGAGTGCCGATAAGCAGGGTTGGATCTTCGTCGTCGATCGCGACCATCTCGGCGGCTTTAATCGACGTCATAATGATGTCGTCGAGCAACTCGACGGCAACCTCGGTGGCGGCCAGATGTACAGCGATGCAGCCTATTTCTCGGGCGCCGTCTACTACGCGCCACCGGGCGCACCACTACGCCGTTACGCGGTGCGCAATGGTCTGTTGTCGCGGGAGCCGGTTTCGCAGAGTCCCGACGTTTTCAACTATCCCGGATCGACCCCGGCGATTTCGTCTAACGGAAACGCCGACGGCATCGTGTGGACGATCGCCGTGAGCGGACGCGTGCGGGGTGGCCCGTCCGCGAAGCTTCGCGCGTACGACGCGCACGACGTATCCATCGAACTGTACGATAGCGGGCGCGCCGGCGCGCGCGATCAAGCCGCTCCCGGCACGAAGTTTTCCGTACCGACCGTTGCCGGAGGGACGGTCTATTTCGGCACCCAGACTGAACTAGAGGCTTACGGCCTGCGCCGCTAGACGAAGTCGCGCAGCGTTACGTCGATCGTTTTTTCCGCGCCGTTCTTGGTCATGACGCCGAGGTGAAGCACCGTCCCAACTGGCTTTGAGAACGTCGCACGTACCTCTTCCAGCGACATCGCGCTGGTTGGCGCGCCGTCGATCGTCGAAATAATGTCACCTCGAGCGATTCCGGCTAAGGCAGCCGGCGCGCCCGGCCGAGCATCGGCGACGGTGACCTTTCCGTCTTTCAGGATAAGGAAGAGGCCGATCCGCTCGTAGTTGTCGGGATCATTGAAGGCCGCGTTCGGGACGAGCGCCATGGTTTGCCGGCCGTAGTCGAAGGTGATGTCGAAGCGACGCAACAGGTTGCCGCCGATATTTGCAGCGATGAACGGCGCCGCAAGCGCGCCCTGCGTTTGCGTGGTATAGTCCGCGACGAGATTATTCAACTGCATGCCGTCGATCTCGATCTCGCGCAGACGCCCAAGCGTTCCGAGCGCCGGGCCACCGAAGCCGAATCCGTTGATGCCAACCGCCGTGAGCGTCCGCGGCCGAACCTCCGGGTGTGCCGCGAGATACGGACCGAAAAGCGTCAGCGTATCGCGCGCTCCCGTATCGATCGTACATTGCGACGGGATGCCGTCGATCCCGCAGTTGATTTGCGGCTGCGTTCCTGCGAAGACGAATGGAATTACGTGAGCGCTCGCGGGCACCGTCGCGCTACCGGGCAGCGTCAGGACAACCTGGCCTTCGGCGTAGTCGAAGCTCGTTACGAAGCGCGCCAGCACCTCCCAGCCGATCAGACCGTCGACACTTTTGCCGGTCGAGACCCCGAAGCCCATCCGGACCGGAGCTACCGCAAACAGTTGGTCCTTGAGGATTGCGTCGCCGACCGTTAACGTACCGACGTCGGCAAAACTGAGCGACTGCGTCGCGGAACCTACTCCGCCGCCTTGCGCCGAGCCCTTCCCGGTTGCGCCGATTTCTTGAGCGACTTGAGGGTCGATGACGTTCTGGCCGCCGGTATCGAAGATGAAGAGATACGGTCCCTTGCCGTTGAGCATCACGTTGAGGTAAACATGATTCTCGTGTAATGTGAACGGAACCGTAGTCGATGCAGCGCCGTTCGCGATGGAAAAGTCATGTACGCTTGATGTCGGTCGCGCCAAATACTCAGCGGCGTCCACGGGGTTCAGCACGACTCGCGTAATCTTGCTGTCTCCAGTGTTGCCGTCGGTGCTTGCGTTGTGCACCGTAAATGCAACCATCGTCCCGTTGACGGGGCGGTAGTCGGAAAACGTCGTCGTCGTAACGAGCGGCCCGGTAGCGAGGACTTCGCGGCTCAATACGTGGGTAGCGCGATCGAACCAGAGTCCCATCGGGAGTTTTGAGTTTAACGGCAAAACCGTCAGCACGTCGTACCTGCGGCCCATGTCGGTTCGTGTCCCCGCCGACGTTACTTTCGCGCCGCCTGCATGAGGCTGCCACAGCGCCATGCGCGCGACGTACGTCGTGTCGATCTCCCCCGACCGGCCCGCGTCGCTCCCGTCGTTCCAAACCAAACCGGAGCGATCGCGATTCCACGTCACGCTTCCGTCATAGCCATCGTCCTGGACCAACGGCGGCAGCGACGCATGCTCCGCGAAGCGCACGTCCGTAAAGTCGATCCACTGGCTGCCCGTTCCCGAGAGCCCGACGGCCGAGATCGTCGCGTCGAGGCGAACCGTACGGACACCGCGCAGTGCCGGCATTCCCATCGCCGCAGCGGACTCGCGTATGACTAGGTTTGACTGCGAGTCGGCGAGTGCCGGCGCGTTGTGGGCTGCAAAGAGGAAGCACGGGACCAAAAGCGCTCCGGCGGCGCCTCTACAGATGCTCATGTCGCGGGTACGTCAATGGCCCTAAAATGTTTCACGCCGGGACGGCCGGGCTTGCGATTTCGGGATATACTTGGCCTAATGACTAGATTTAGAGCGGTCGTTATGCTCGTTTTTGTGTTCGCGCTGACTGGAGCTTCACTGCAGCGCGGCAGCGCGCAGCCGGCCGGCGGGAGCCGCTATCTTTTCGCCTGGTGCATGGAGACTACGCCGGCTGCTAAGCGTTTCGGCCGCGATTTCATCGCCGTATTCGATATCGCATCCGATTCGAAATCCTTTGGCCGGCTGGTCGCGATGCTGCCGGTTGGAACGCAGGCACTAATGGCGCATCACACCAACTATGAAATGCCCGCCAACGGCATGCTCTTCGCGAACGATTTCATGGCGGGCCAATCCTTTGTCTTCGATCTGCGTGATCCAAGTCAACCCCATCTCGTCGCGCAGTTCGGAGCTGCCGGCCCGTATACGTACCCGCATAGTTTTGCAACGCTCGATAACGGTAACGTCATCGCGACCTATCAAACCAAGGGTTCGGGCGATAAAGTCGCGGGTGCGGTAGTCGAGCTCGACGGCAAAGGCCGGGTGATAAGAACCAGCGATGCCTCCGATCCGAAGGCCGACTCGTTTATCCGGCCGTACAGCCTGCAGGTCGTGCCGAAACTAAATCGCGTGGTTACGAGCAGTTCCGATATGAACCTTAACGTCGCGTCGAGCCACGTCGTTCAAATCTGGCGCCTCTCGGATCTCAAGCTCATCAAGTCAGTGGTCTTGCCGGCGGGTCCACGCCGCTGGCAGAAGAGCGTCGGCACCAACTCGGCCGAGCCGCGCTTGCTCGCCGACGGCGTCACGGTGCTCGTTGGAACGTTCACGTGCGGGCTCTACCGTATTAATGGGCTTGCCGGAATGAATCCGACGGCGCAACTCGTCTACGATTTCGGGGACCGGTTGTGCGCAATTCCCGTCGTGGCCGGCCACTACTGGGTCGAAGCGATCATGAGTTCGCACAGCGTCGTCAGTCTGGACGTTTCCAATCCGTCACAACCGTTCGAGGTAGGGCATCTCGCCTTTGGCGGCAACGACATTCCTCACTGGGTCGCGCTTGAGCCGAGCGGAAACCGGATCGTCATTACCGGGATGGGCGAAATGGCAACGCGCGCGTACTTTGCGACGATCGATCCGCAGACGGGAGCACTGACGCTGGATCCGCGCAGCATCAGCTTCGCCCGAACTTGGCCGGACGGATGGAACGGCACCGCGGTTCCCCACGGTGCCGTTTTTAGTCGCAACTAGTTGCACCCAAAGGCTTGGAGCTATGGGGTTGTTATCATCCATTCGACCCCGAAGCGATCGACGACGTCGCCGAATCGGCCGCCCCAGAATGCGTCCTCGAGCGGCATGCTGACCTTACCGCCCTGCGAGAGAGCTTTGAAGATGCGTTCGCCTGTCGCACGGTCGGCTGCGTTGAGCGCAAGCGAAATGTTGCCCGCATCTGGATCGATCGTCTTGGTCTCTCTCCCGTCAGAGGCTAAGAACGAAATCCCCGAGCCGGTAAACGAGGCGTGCATGACTCTGTTGTCCTGGCCGGCAGGTACGTGCTCGGCCATTTCGGGTGGTGCCTCGTCCATGCGTTGCAATTCATACGTGCCACCGATCGTGTTCTTGTAGAATTCGAGCGCCTCCTCGCACCGTCCGTAGAAAAAGATGTACGGCTGAAGTTGCAACGAGGTCGCCGTGGCGTTCATGGCCATTGGTTTTCTCCCTTATTCGATGTGGTTCTTCGACAGTACTCGACCTTGCTTAGACTTCGTTGTGGACAATTGAAAAACGATTCCATCGTTTCTTCTCAACCCCCCCTCGGACGCCGTGCCATACAGCGTGCCGGCGCTCTCGGTCAGGCTTGCGTATGGACGACATCCATCGCCCCGCCTTGCACCTTGAAAACTGTAGAGAATGCTTTCAGTGTAGCCCGAGCCCGCCGGAGTCAATCTAAACACCGTCCCGCAGCGGGTCTTGGCCGAGTCGCCGATTGGCGTCGTGCCGTAAAAGGCGCCATTCGAGTCGGCATAGAGACCATTCTGATCCCGGGGTTGTACGCCGTCGCCGGAAACCGCGCCAAAGGAGTAGAGCACTCGTTCGCCGCCGGATGTGCCTACCTCGAACACGGTCCCGCATCCCAAGCCTCCGCATCCGGAACCGCCACCGTTCACCGTCGTGCCGTAGAGCTGCTTTGTCGAACCGTTCCCGCGACTCAGTGCCGATCGGGGCTGGCTGCCGTCACTTGTTCCGCCTCTAAAGCTGTAGAGAACGCTTTCGATGTAGCCTGAGTGCGACGGAGTCAACTTAAACACGGTCCCGCAACCGCTGGTGCCGGAAGCCGATGTGCAACCCGTCGCCCCGCCGCCATACTGCGTCGTGCCATAAAGCGCACCGCTAGTGTCAGCGATAAGGCCGTCCGCTGGGAGCGCGCCGTCTCTGCCGGCCTGAAACCTGTGAAGGATCGTTTCGGTGTATTTGGAGCCGGATGGCGTTAGCTTGAACACGGTTCCGCAGCCGCCCGGAGCGGAGGGAACTCCGACGCATTTGGTAGATCCGCCACCGAGATCCGTCGTGCCGTATAGCGCGCCGTTCTTATCAATAAGGAGATTACCTGACGGAATCGCACCGTCAGCGGCGCCCTGAAATGCGTACACGATACGCTCGGTGTAACGAGAGCCCGAGGGGGTCAACTCGAATACGGTGCCGCAGCCTAAGTCACAGAACGTCGCGCCTCCGCCATAGTCGGTAGTGCCGAACAGCACGCCTCCATTGCCTGCGGACAGGCCTGCCTCGGCGCCTAGGCCGTCGTTGCCGCCTTGGAACCTATACAGCACCTTTTCAGTGCCCGTAGGCGACACTCCGAACACCGTGCCGCAACCGGCCGTGCAGAAAGCCGCGCCTCCGCCCCTGTTCGTCGTACCATAAAACTCGCCGTTGCTGCCGGCAAGCAAGTTTGCGTACGGAACTCCACCATCGCGTCCGCCTTTGAAAATATAAACGACATCCGAATGGCCCAAGGTGTGCACTGTGCTCCGGGATGAACCCGTCGGGTTAAATGATGGCGTCGCGCCGCTGCAGGCGGTAAGAATTAAAACGAGCGCACAAGCGACCCATGCGTAGCGACCTTTAGAAATTCGGGACATTGGTGCACCTTCGCCGTTGCGGCCCTTCGACTCCGCCCAGAAGAGAGTTATCGGCCGATCGCGGAGAGCGCCACTGCCAAGACGCCGGCCACGACAGACAAGACGATCAGCAGCGTGAGGCACTCGTAAACGAAGCATGAGAGCCGCCGATCAGGTCATCGATTTACACGCAAGAGGATTTCACCAAGGGTAGTCAGCGGTACGCGCGCTGCCGCGGCCAGAATCTTCTGAATCGCGCCGAAGAACCGCGTCGTTGCTTTGATACCGAACGTCGATATAAGCACTGGGATTGCCGGGGCGGCCATCCCGCGAATACATGATCGCGAACACTTCATTGGGCGTGCGATATGGGTGCGCACGTTGGTCAGTCCGGCCCGAGTGAAAGATTCGGCTAAGGCGTCCTTCTTGATCGTCCGTCCAGCGACGTTGACTCCGCGCAGGAAAGCGATAAACCTCGTTTTCATCGAGGAGAGGTTCTTCACCACGCCAAAGGATCGCTTCGCGAAATGAACGACGCCCAACGGCTGACCGCCGCGCTCAGCGTGCTCGTGAAGCGCCCGCAGTTTTCAAACTCCAAGGCGCGGGCCGCTGCGCGTCAAGAACCAGCCGTGAACTGGCCGGCGACCAAGAAGCTCAACGAGGACTTCAACCCCGAGGTCGACGGATTCGAGTCTTTTGTGATGAACGACGGGAGCGTGTGCGCGTGGAAACCGGGGCAGTTCCGGTACGCAGCCGAGCGGGGCGCGTGACGGTTATCGGCTCGTTATCCTGGGTAAACGACCTTCGCGTAGGAGGAGTACTATGGCTCAGCAGTTAGTCGTTGGGATCTTCCCGTCATCTGATGTTGCGTCGCTTGAGGCCGCGCTCGGCAACGTATCGGGTATCGCTCGCAGCAAACTTTCAGTGCTGACTGCGGATCCGAAAACGCAAGCGCACGAGGATTCGTTTCTCAACTTTCTGCCTGTCGCGCAAGAGCTGGAACGTCAGGAGCCGTCCCCCGATATCACTCACGGGACGGGCCTGCTGACCGACTTCGGCGGAACCGACGTCCCCGGGATTACCGATAGCCGAGAACCGTCGCTCACCGACTTTGAGGAACCGGAGGTTGTCCCTCACTACATCGGCTCGCTGCCGATTCCAAGCGACGAGGCCGAAAACTACGATGAAGCGATTTCGGAAGGCCGGGCGGTCGTCGCTTGCTCCGTTTCTTCCGACGTCGAAGTAGCGCAAGTGCAGCAGGCTCTGCGCGCAGCCGGCCTGCGCAACGTGAGAGCGTTCGCCACGGCTTAATGACGATGATAGCGGTAACCCAATAACTCGCTGACTCTGCGTCGTGGCGGAGAGTAAGAGTTCTGGCAAATCGGCGCGGCGTGTTTCGCTCGCGCCTTTGCTATGGTATTTCCTTCGACTTGGCCTAACGGGATTCGGGGGTCCGGTTGCTCTTGCGAACTACATGCGCCGTGACCTAACCGATCGCTACGGGTGGATCAGCACGGAGGAATACGACGAAGGGCTTGCGATAGCCACCGCTTGTCCGGGACCTCTTGCCTATCAACTCGGTGTTTACTGCGGATATATCACACATGGCAGCCTGGGGGCTATTGGCGTCGCCGTGGCATTTGCGGCGGCACCTTTCTTGATCGTGATCGTCGTCGCGGCTCTCTACGTGCAATTGGGTTCAACCTGGCAGTTGCGAGGTATTTTCTACGGGGTTGGACCGGTCGTCATTGCGATCATTGCACGATCGTGTTGGGATCTTGGTCGAAAGACCCTGCGCCAAGAGTCGCTTGCTTATGCGTTCGCTGCGATTGCCTGTGTTATCACGATTGCGGTGCAGCAGGAACTAATTGCGTTGTTCTTGATTGCCGGTGCCCTTGGAATCTTTTTATTCAATCGGCCAGCACCTCCCTCTGCGGAACCGCGCGCCGGATCTACCGAAGCGCCACGACAAACGCGGGTCAGCTTTTCTGTCGTCGTCTCCATCGTTTCCGGTGCGTACCAGAACGTTGCACTGCCGAAGCTCTTCTGGTTTTTTTTCAAGACTGGCTTGCTGGTTTTTGGCAGCGGTCTCGTGATCGTGCCATTCTTAAAGACTTATGTCGTCGACCAGTATCACTGGCTCTCCAATCAGGCATTCTTAGATGCCGTGGCGGTGGGAATCATTTCGCCCGGACCGGTTGTAATTACGGCGACGTTCGTGGGATATCTTAATCATCGACTGCCTGGGGCGATCGCAGCGACGGTTGGAATCTTTACCCCTTCGCTTATCTTCGTGATGCTCGGGACGCCGATCTTGCGCCGCTATCGGCAGAACAGTCGCGTGCAGGGATTCGTTCGCGGGGTCACCGTCGCAGTCGTCGGGGTTCTTCTCGGCACTTCATTCCTCGTCGCCCGGAGTACGATTCGGGATGCGTTGGGAGTGACGATTTTGATACTAGCGCTTGTAGCGCTCTGGTCAAAATGGAAGGTTCCCGAGCCGGCGTTGGTGGCTGTCGGAGCCGTGATCGGGCTAGGGGCAACGTTCTTCGCCCAAGGAAGACCATAAGCGTAGCTTTACAGCAGGATGTCGATTGGTGCTGCGGCCGCAGGCGGTGATCGACGTAGACGCTTATTGATCGGAATGCAAAACGGCTTCGCGATTGCGAAGTCGTTTTGCCGGTTATCGAAAGCGGTCAGCCGGACGTCGTAGGCGCCGGATTCAGTTGGAGGTCGTACTGTTGCGTTTGGTCGGCAAAGACGGGATACCCCGACAGGGCTCGCGCGTCGTACCCGGCCTTTTCCGCGGTGAGCGTATAGTCGTCGGGCTGAAGGGCGAAGACGACAAAATGGCCGTGGGCATCCGTCGTCGTTTCGATCGCCTGGGATGCGGAGCTTATCTGTAGATGTACGCCGGCAAGGGGTGCTCCGGTTTTAGCGTCGCGAACCGTGCCGGCAATGTTTCCGCTCGTACCGGCCAGTGCGAAGCCTGACTGGCCCATAAACGCCACAAGCAGCGCGATCAAGCTCAACGAGCGTCGGAGAGAAGATGGTTTCATCACGTTGGTTTACCTCGGTATAGAGACCTAAGCGTCTTCCTGCAGTTTGAGCTCTCTCGGCCGGCGATAACAATAGGAGAACAATCAAAAGCTTTTTAGCGTGCCGCTTTGATCCTTGTTTTGATGTCGCGCCAATGGCGCTATTGCCAAGCGTGCGTTCAGTCAGTCGCCCGCAGACGAGACCTTGTCGTTTAGCCTTTCTTAGGTGGGCCGATAGTTGCTTGTCGCGCTACACGCAACAAAGAGCGCGCTAACGAAGACGATGACCAGTCCAATCACGATCCAGTTGTTGCGCCGCCCGGAGTGAGCCATGAGCCAACCGTTAATCACTCCCAGCACCCCGGCAACCACGACGAGGCCGAATGCGACGTTGATCCGTCCGATGAATTCATCCGTCGCTAAATCGTGCTGCACGCTGCTGGAGGCTAGCAGCCCATCGACCCAAATCCAGATCGCGCCCATAAAGACCACCAAAAACGCTCCGCCGCCGAGAGCCAACCAGCCGCGGCGCGTCTGGCTCTGCATCGTCTTCAGGCGCGAGCCGCAGGTCGAGCATTTATCGATGTCGTTGGTAGGTTTGTTGCAGCGTGTGCAAATCATGGCCGCAGTAGTGCTCATAAAATTCTTATTTGCTCAAAGCAAGCCGCTGGCCCCTTCCTCGTGGCTTGGCTCAGACACCAGCGTGAATCGCCGCTATGGTGTGAATTCGAAGACGGTGCCTTGGCCGAAGTTCCCTCCCCCAACGGTCGCGCCGAAGAAGTTACCATTGCCGTTGGGCGTCAGCCCGTAGGAAGGACTTGCGCCGTCGGTGCCGGCCCCAAAGCTGTGCAGCACCGTCTCTTTTCCGGAGCTCGCGTTGACTCTAAAAATAGCTCCGCAGTCGCAGCTCCCTCCGCCTGCGGAGGTCGTGCCGTATAGATCGTTCGATTTGCCGAAGACCAACGTGCTGGTGGAGGAACTTCCGTCGTTGCCTCCTTTGAAACTGTAGAGCACGCGTTCGCGATATCGCGCGCCGCTGCGAATCAGCTTGAAGACCGAACCAAGTCCGTTGGTACCGCCATAGTACGTCGTTCCGTAAAGATTACTTGACGCGTCGGCGACCAATCCGCCGTAGGGGAACGCAGCGTCGGGCATGCCTTTGAACGCGTAGAGCGTTGTCAGTTGCCACCGATTCTTTCGAGACGGCGTCAGCTTGAACACCGTTCCCGACTTATGGGCGCCGCCTAACTCCGTCACGCCGTAGAGGCTACCCGACACCACCAACAAAGCGCCGAGAGATCCGGTCGATCCGTCGCGACCTCCGGAAAAGGCGTGAATGACCCGCTCGTGCCAGGTCGTCCCGGCTGGAGAAACCTCGTAGACAACGCCTTGTGAATGGGCTCCGCCGTCCGGTGTGGTTCCGTACACCTTACCGGCGGAATCGAATGCCACCGCCCCCCCAGGCCCGAAGCCATCGTTTCCCGCGGTAAAACTATGCAGAACGTTTTCGGTGGATGGCTTCAATTGAAAAACGATCCCACATCCATCACCCGCGCACGATCCGCCGGAGCCGCCCGCGACGGTCGTGCCATCGAGGTTGCCGTGGGAATCAAAAGTGACCCCGCCGTAAGGGTTCTTTCCCTGACTAAAGCAGTCAAAACTATTGAGCACCGTTTCTTGCCACGGCAAGCTCGATCGCGGCGTGAGCTTGAACGCCGTGCCGCATGCGTACGTTCCCCCGATCACGGTCGTACCGTAGAGGTTGCCTTGGCCATCGATGACGAGTCCCGTTGCGGCATCGCCGCCGTCGTTGCCGCCGGAAAAACTAAAGAGCACCTGCTCGCCAGTCGCAGCGGGGCCCACTCGTGCGTTCATCGGCTGCACCGCATTTGCCGGCGCGCCGAGCGTCGAGTGAGAGTCTCCGCAGGCTGCTAACATTGCCGCCGCCAGGCCGATGGCCACGCAGTTACCAAAACCTAAAAATCTCACGGGCTTACTCCTTGCCATCCGCAATCTCGCGGAGTTTAGGAAGGCGGTTAGATTTCCGAAAATAGACTCGTGAAGTTCGCGTATCCGCTGCTGACCGTCACGCCGTTCTCGAAGAAGCAGCCGCCGCCGTATGATAGTCCGATCTGACTCACGTTAGCTACGGCGGCGAAGAAATCGTGTGGATGTTGTGTGCCGAACTTTCCGTTCCAGTCGGACCATAGACTCGGATCCGTAAGCGATGCCGTCAACGTCCCACTTCCGTTTGCTAACGTAAACGACTCCGGATTCGACCACCAGAAGTGAGTGTAGTCGAACCCGGACCTACGGAAGAAGAAGCAAACGTTCGGGGCGGGGCTGCAGCTGCCGCCGTTCTGGCTGACGAAGGCGTCCGTCGCGCCGCTCACGCCCACTGTATCGCTCAACGTTTTTCCGGTCAGGTTGCCGATGAGCGACTCATCTTTGGTCGTCAACAATGCCGTGAAGACGCCGGGCTGAAAAGTAAAGCTGGCCGTGCCGTTCGCGTAGCCCGCCTGCGTGCGCAACAACGCGTAGCCGGACGCGTTGTAATAGTACTGCCACCAAACTGGCTGTCGAGTCGGCCGCGCGGCTGCGGACTGGTCGTTAGAAGCCCAAGGAGCGAGGCGTGAACCGGTGCCGGTACTGCTGCACCCGGCGAGGATCGCGACGACTGCCGCGAAGCCGAGTGGGTGCCGAGCCCAATTGGACAACTTCACAGGGCATTCTCCGTCTTCATTTCCGTGAAAGAAGCGACGATGTATCAGGCCCGGATGGTTCGTCCGCCTTCGGCTAGCGACCTACCCAGATGGCTCTAGAAGTCGTCGTCGGGGCTCTGGTTTGAGATAGGCTGTCTCAAGAAATAGCTCTCGTGAAGTGGCGCGGGAATCCGCGTAAATTTGCTCGGCGTTTTAGAAAAGTTAAAGCAATCGGAGAGGTCGTCGGCTCGCACGTCGGTCGTGCCCAGCGATCCAAGCCCAAACATTTCTTCGGTGAACTTCAAGATGCTGCCGAACTCGTGTTGATTTGGCGAGATGTAGTGTTGCTTGGCGTATGGCGAGATAACGATCAACGGTACCCGAAGGCTCAGTTCGTACGAGTTATACTGGGGCGGCGCGACCGGGTCGTACCAGCCTCCCCAGTCGTCCCACGTTACGAAGATTGCCGTGCTGGCCCAGTAACTGCTTTGGCCGATTTTGTTGACCACTGAAGCCACCCACGACGGCCCTGAGCCGTCGTTGATGCCGGCGTGATCCGACTCAGCCGGTGTCGGCGTTACCCAGACCACGTTTGCTAGGTTTCCGGCGTCGACGTCGGTGAGAATCTGTGACGGCGGCGCGACGACGTCGGTCGAATACTGGGAACTGTTGCGCACGGATAGGATCGCATCGGGGGCTTCCCACAGGCCCGCTCCGATATGGCTTTGATAGTAATGCCAGCTCAACGACTGCGCTTCGATCAGCGCAATGAGCGAGTTGCGATTGAAGCATGGATACGTGCTCTGATTCTCTTGCCCGGCCTGGTCGATCAGTTTCACCAGGGATCCCGTAGGTGAATCACACCCGCCCGTGAGCTTTTTCCGGGGCGTTAGCGGATTCTCCGAGGCACGTAACGGCGAGCCATCCGAAATGGTCGACGTGCCGCTCAAGAGATACTGATGTGCGGGGAAGCTCGGACCTTCATTCGTTTGAAACATGCGCTTCGCAAACGCGTAACGCCGCGCCATAACGTAGTACGGCTCGACGCCCGGCTCGGGGACGTAGCCGTATGCCCGGATATCCGCCGGCGGGCATTTTCCCGATTTTTTGCAAGTCGAGCTTACGAGATCGAACCCGTTGAGCTGGCCGTTCGCATACTCCGTCACGAACCCGCTGTGCGCGTGGCTGATATCGTACGGCGCCGTCAGCAGTCGGGGGCGTAGCGGCACGGACTGCCCGTGGGAATTCTGACCCGTACGGACGGTATCCGCTCCGGCCAGCCCGTTAAAGAGATCGTTCACTGTTCGGTTTTCCTGGATGATGATGACGACGTGCTGAATCTTCGACGTCAAGCGCTGCGTAAGCGGTTGAAGCGGCCCGGCCCTTCGAACGGCGCTGCCGGGCACTTGAACCACCGATGATGATGGTATCGATGACTGTGGCGTCGAGCTTTGCGCGCATGCCGCGAGCGTTACGCTCGCGCAGAAGGTTGCGAACCGTGTGCGATTCATCCAGCCGCCCTCCGAAGTTGTTAAACGAGTACAACAAGTCTAAAGGCGCTGCAACTGTGCGGTCAAGGTGTTGCGCAAACGAATTAACGCGAAAGATGATCGTAGTGCGATGACTTTCGTTGCTATCAGTTGAAAATACCATTCGCTTAGGAGGGCTTCCATGAAGGCGTACGGTGTGAGTCGTAAAACCACGGCTTCTCCGGAGAAGGTCTGGAGCATATGGAGCGATCCCAATAACTGGACCCGCTGGAACTCCGGAATTCAATCGGCTCAAGTCGATCGGCCGATCTCCGACGGCACAACGGGCAGAATGACGACGAATCGCGGCAGCACCCACGACGTGACGTTTTCGAACGTCGTCGAGGGGCGCCGTTTCAGCATGTCGATGGCCGGGGCGCCGCTGACGACGTTTACCTTCAGCTGCGAGATCACGCCGGACGGAAGTGGGAGCACGATCGCCCAGAACGTCGCGATCGCCGGCACGCTGGCGTTCTTATTCGGGCCGATGATGGGCAACGAGATGGCGAAGCATTTCGTGCCCGTTCTCGACGACCTCGCCCGGGCCGCCGAGGCTTAGACACGATAGGAGCAGATTATGAGAAATTCTTACGGGCTTGCTGCGGCGGGCGTTAGCCTCGCGCTGCTGACCGCCTGTGGCGGCAGCGGGCTCTCACCGTTTGCGCCCGCATTCGTGGGGCCGCCGGCAGCACCGCCGACCGACTCCGAGCTCTATGCCGCCGGCGTTAAGGTGACACCGGATTTTCGGGACTTCGGCCACGCCTCGGCCTCGCTTCCGATGCGCCTGAGCGTCACGCTGCGATACCGACATCAATCCGAGCTGGACGCTTTAGTGGAGGCGCAGTCGGAGCCTGGTTCAACGTCTTTTCGTCACTTTCTGACGAACGCGCAGTTCGACGATTATTTCGGGCCCTCGCTGCAGGCCCAGCGGCAGGTGATCGAGGCCCTCAAGGCCGCGGGCCTTCGGATCGTCCGCACGTTTGGAAATCGGACGATTGTGGACGCGACCGGATCGAGTGCCGCAGTCGAACGGCTTTTTCAGACCCGGATCGACTCGGGGATTCAGGCCGGCCACGGGCCACGCTACAAGAATGTCCGCGACGCCGTGATGCCTGCGGCGCTTCGCGGTTCCGTGGCGGCGGTTAGCGGCCTCGATAACTTGGTCGCGTTTGCCCCGCGCACGGACGTCGTTTACGGTTTCGTTTCCCCGATACGGCCCGAGACCTCAGGTAGTCCGCTGCGGGGACCAAACGGTGCGCTAGGCCCGCTGGGATTCTCTCGCGCTTACGACGAGCCGAACCAGCACGGATACGATGGTACCGGACGATCGATCGGCAACGTCATCGCTGGGGACATTAGAGATGACGATCTTCAGGCGTTCCTAAATTACTTTCACATCAAGGCCGCGCACCGGCTGCGACGGATACGCGTCGACGGCGGGCGTATCGGGTACGGCGACGTCGAAACGACGCTCGACGTCGAAGCGATGACCGGTACCGCGCCGGGCGCACAGGTATATCTATACAGTTTCCCTGACTTCACCGAGGCCTACGCCGTCGACGCTTATAACACGATCGTCGACGACAACCTCGTTGACGCGATCAACTCGAGCTGGGGCGGATGCGAGTCGTTTAAGAAGAGGCGCCTGGGGCACGCGTTTTCGGTCGCATCGAACCTCATCTTCGAACAAGGCGCCGCGAAGGGCATAACCTTTCCAATCGCGACCGGCGACAACGGATGGCGCACGTGCCGGCACGACGGAACCATCGACGAAACGACGGCGGATTCGGATCCGCACGCACTGGCGGTCGGGGGAACCACTCTCAATGTTGACGCCAGTGGCTACTGGGTGAGCGAAACGGCCTGGCGCGGCAGCGCTGGCGGCATCTCCGTCGTTTTTCCGCTGCCGAAATACCAACGCGACGTTCCGAATGCACTTGGCGGCGGGCGCAACATCCCGGATGTGGCGTTTGATGCCAATCCCTATACGGGATTTGCAGCGCGTTGGCAGCATCTTTGGATCGGCGCCGGAGGAACGTCGTTAGGAAGCCCGCTTTGGGTCGGTCTCGAAGGACAAATCGATCAGTATCTCGGCAGCCGAATTGGCTTCATCAACCCGCAGCTCTACGCGCTCGAGGAGGGCCCGGAATATCGCACCGTCTTTCACGATATTGTCAAAGGCAACAACGGCGGTTACCGCGCGCTTCGCGAGTACGACCTCGTTACCGGAATCGGATCGCCAATCGGCTGGCCTCTGGCTCAAGCGCTGAAGTAAGGTCGGCTCCTCAATCGCAGGTCGCGACGTAGTAAGTCCGTGGAGCGGGGACATCGATTCGGACGAGCTCGAGGCTCTCTGCGGCCTGGTGGAATCGGCCGCACATACCTACGAACATCTAGAAATTGCTGCGTTGCGTGAAGAACTCGCGCTGCTCCGCGCAACCTTGGACGCCCGCTAATGAGCGACTGCGTTACATCTTGACCTTAGCGATCGTGATCATCGTTTTGCCGCCCGACGTGGTCAGCGTTACCGAAGTCTGGCCCTTACCCGGGTCGCCGATCATAAAGACGGCGCTCTGAATCGGCGACGTCACATGCGATTTCTCCGAACCCGCCGGCATGTTTTGCTGATACCAGCCGTAGACTTTGTCGAACGGATCATCCGTCGTCAACACCTGGCCTGCGGCGCTGGAGGTCATGTTCGAGCTGCTGCCCGAAGCTTGCGTGACGGCGCCGGGATATGACGGAACCTCGCCGGCTGCCGCAGTGGTCGCCGCAGCGTTGGTCGTTTCGGCGCCTGACGTTGCCGCTGCCGTTGCGGAGGCGTTGGACTGATCGGACGAGTTTGACGAGGATTTGCTGTTACAAGCTGTGATGGCCAGGAATGCCGTTACGATAGCCAACGATGTGGTGAGAAAGCGCATTTAGGATCTCCTTGCGTAAGAATGGGAAGGGCTTGAGCTCAGAATTGCATCCGAACGATTTTGAGTGACGGGGTCACGACTGCCACGGGTCGAGCCCGGGCCGACTCGAGATAGATGTACTTGCGATCGTCAAGTCCGATCCCGCCGAACTCCCATTGGCTAACCCTTGCGTCGGGATAGTTCGACTTCTCGATTGCTTCTCGGGCCGTCTGCGTGAGATGGGCAAACGCAATCACTTTCGGATCGAAGGCTTGCGTGTCGACGACGGACGCCGTGATCGGACTCCCGTTCATCGACATCACTTTCACCGGCGTGGGACCGGAGAGCGTCCCGTCGGGCGCGACGGCATAGTGATCGACATTGATGTGATGTGCCGGCTCCTGCACGTCGACCATCAATCCGTTCACGCCATCAGCGCTAATCTCCGTAACGCGAAGCGGCTCACCAGAACGCGCGGCGATAGCATCGAGTGCGTGCAGAACGGCGATCCCGTCGGTGAGGAACGGATCGATCGGACCACCGCCCGGATTCGGGGCAGCCAGATTTGGATCGCCCGAGCCGTAAGAGTTGCTCTGTCCAGAATGGCCCGAACATGCAGCCAGCGCGAACGCGAACGCCGCGAGGCTCATACGGCGGAGGACCATCATACTTCTCCCCTTCCCAAACACCCGAGCTTTTCCCCGCCGCCCGCTAGCTCGGTAGCCGCATATAGAGGAGAACGACGTAGATCAGCGTCAGCAGCATCGCTTGCGCGGTGATCCACTCCTGCGATCGACGAGATCGGACGACGAGCGCCACTAGGATCGCCACGTCAAAGACGATCAAGAAGATGAAGTTGAGCCACGAGGCCATGTGTCCGGTTCGCGCAATTTCTTCCGCGATGCTCAGCGCCGGCAAAAAAAACATGATCGCAAAGAACCACGCCCGGTTGTGAAAATACCAGCGCCCGAGATCGAGCACGCCGTTTTCGTCGCGTTCGGGCATCACCAGCGTCGAGAGAAGAAAGAGATCGACGGGCACGAGCAGCTGCAGCCAAAATATTCCAAAGTTCCATTGCGTTGTGTGGCGCACGCCCCATTCCGCCCACCAATGCTGGACGCAGATGAAGAAGAGCCAGATTGCCCAGGCGACCGGCGGCCAGTAGAAATCCACGCGCTCTCGAGCGGTAATAACCGTGGCCAGCCGCGTCAGAACGTTCGCAATTGCTAGCCCCAGCACGATCGATATCAGGATCGTGAGGTAATCGAACGCGCCCATCATACCGGCTACTTCGTTCTGCGCGGCCCTTCGATTCCGTTCAAGCTGACAAGGAAGAATCGCCGATTCTTACCTCAGTGGTAAAAGTACGGGTCCAATACCGTGACGGGGACGATAGAATCGACCGGAAGGCCGTTCTTTTCAGCGGTTTGCCGAATCGCCGCCTCATCCGGCCCATCGTAGATGCAGTACGTCTTCTTTTTGTCGGCCGAAACATAGGAATGAACCCAAGTGACGCCGCTGGAGGCGTTTGTTGCACAGACTTTCTGCACGATTTTCGTTCCATCGTCGGTTACCGGGATCTCCAGTCCGTCGGGAAAGGTGCGTTCGACGAGAAAGCGTGTCATAAGGTCTCCTTTCAGACAATGATGGGCCGCTAAAAGGTTAGCGGCCCATCGGTTTTATTCTGCGTTGGGCCGTGAGGCTTAGCGCGTTACTATTGGTCTAGTACGTATGCACGCAAGACTGGGTAGCGTTGCTGAACATCGGCTGCGAGGTGTACGATTTCGGGCCGAACGGATCGTTCAGGATGTTCTGCCACGCGCAGATGTCACCGATTTCCCCGTAGCCTCCGTTATACCAACCGCTGGGCGGATTCGGGTCGGTGACGGATTCACCGTACTCGTGACCTTGAACGATCGTTACGCCTTCGTCGGTTCCGCTTTCATCTGACGGCGGGGCGATGATGTTTGCGCCGCAGTTAGTCTGCGGAACGGCGTCCGGCATGTACGGTAGATTCGTGTACGAAACGAGCTTGTTGCTGGTGAAAGCTGCGCCATGGTAGGCGCACCACTGCGAGCCGAATCCGGCCGAATTGTGGCCGTGCGGGGTGGCGACGACGTACGAGCCGTTCGCATCGTAACCAAAGTGGGCCACACCGTTGAGGGCTTCAGCCGCCACCTGTGCGTCGCTGGGGCTACCGGGAACCGAGTTGTGATCGTCTTCCCAAACGCCGCCGAGCTGGGTCGTCGGATTGGTGATGTAGGTCGTGGTGCCGCCTACCTTTTGATAATACTGGGTGTAGATATTGTTATGGCCACTGCCGCCCATGTTCTTGGAGTAGAGCTTGAGCAGCCGCTTCACGTGGTCGGGATCGCCGTAGGTTTTATAGCCCCAGAAGATCAGATAGACCTTCGGAGTAACGAGCACCGGGCCGCCACCGTACGACAAAAGGATGGCGCTTTTTATCTGGCCGGTCGCCATCTGACGAGTGACCATGACGTGGGGAGTGTGGTAGAGGACGCCGTTGGAGTAGTGCCACTCGGGACCGGACGGGACCGTGTGCGCTTGCTGTTGCGTCGTTGCACCGGTTAAGGGCGTAACGTTCGAATTTGCCGCGCAGCCTACCATTGCGAGCGTTGCCGCGCATCCTAAAATGCCGACAAGCCGCGAGCGCTTATACATACGCAATCAAACCTCTCGTAAAGGAAAGCTAGAGAATGCCTAGCAGGGAAAGGCCCTCGATTCCTCGGGAGCGAGCGCCTCCCCTCCTGAACGCATGCAAATGTCGTAGCTCGCGTCAACCAAGCTCTCCAACGCCTGGCCTCCTAAGAAAAAGAAGCGCGCGATTGTTATCGCGCGCTTCCTCTCTGTTCACATGCCCGCGTAGGTGGGAGGCTGAGGCTCGATCGGCGGCGTGGGCAGGGGACCGATAATCGGATTGGAGATGATCGGTCCGGAAATTGGATTGGAGATGATCGGTCCGGAAATTGGATTGGAGATGATTGGTCCGGAAACGGGTTGCGCAATCGGATCGCGGTCCGCCCGGCGTTCGTACCCGTTGACCAGCGCGCCGCCGAGGTCCACATTATGGGCAGTCACATCGACGTTGACGCCGTTTCCTTGCGGAGTGAGCGTCGTATCGATTCGGCCGCCCGAGCCGTTCTCCGCACAGACGCGAAGAGCACCGCTTTGGTCGTACGTGACCGATTCTCCGTTGCCGAGCGTGAGCGTCTGACCGCGAGAGATAGAGATCGGCTGGCCGGAACTCGTGATCGTCGGCTCACCCCGATTATTCATGCTAACCGTTGTTGCCCCGTTGTTCAACGAGATCGTCGCGGACTGGTTCCAGCTGACGTCTTTACCGTTCGGCGGGGTCGTTTGCGTCGAAATTTGAAAGCCGCCGGGAAATGAGTTCGAGTTCAGCAGGTCTGGTTGCGACGCCATGTTATTCCACTTCGCGCCGCAATAGTAGCCTAGGGCAACAGGCCTCCTCCTTCCGGGGTGTCGAATAACAGTCGAAAGCGATGAAGCGTAAAACGAAGGCCACTCGTAAGCCCGTCTCGAGTCGGGGCGGCGCAGCGGTGTGGGCGCTCGCCGCGGTGAGCTCAGAGGGCCAGAGTGAAACGCTGGTTCACCAGCGCCGATGGGCAGAGGAGTCCGCGGCATCTCACGGGTGGCACCTAACTCGCGTCATCGAAGGCGTCGCCACGGGGAAAGGCGGCCCGCGTCGCATCGTGCGGGACCTGCTCGCCGACTTACGGGCGCTGGACGCCGAAGCGCGGCCCAAAAAACTGCTGATGATTCGCGCGGACCGGCTTGGCCGCGGGTCGATCGTGGAGAGTCAGATCGTGTTGCGTGACTTGCTCGAGCTCGGCGTCGGCGTTTTCACGCGAGACCAGGGCGACGTGAAGCTCGACTCCGCGATGGACGAGCTCATCAGTGCCGCTACGTTGGCGGTAGCGCGCCACGAGAATGAAGTTCGGCGTGAAAAGTCGCTGGCAGTCTACCGTCGCAAGCGCGCTGCCGGCGAGCGAATCGGATCCAAGGCTCCCTATGGCATTCACCGCAAAAACGGCAAAGATGTTCCCGATCGGGAACGAGCGCCCATCGTGCGACAGGCATTTAAACTGCGTCTAGAAGGCAAAGGCTACGACGTGATCGGGAGGCGCTTGTCGGGGATCGCGCCGCCGCACGTTTACCTGAATGGGAACTCTCGCGCCGTGCATTGGACGCCGACGCGCGTCAAGAAACTGCTGGAAAACCGCGCTTATGTTGGTCCAATTGTCACCGAGGCGGTATTTGCCCGCGCGCAGCGGGTCACCGGAATGCTTACTAATGATCGCCAGCGTGATGCGCGGCGTCGGTATCCTTGGCCGTTGGCTGGATCGATGCGATGCTATTGCGGGAGGGTACTCATCGGCATGGCTTGCGGCGTGGAACCGTGGCGTTATCGATACTATGCGTGCCGCGCCCGATGGAATCACGACGGGCGCATGAGATTGGTCCGCGCTGATGCAATCGAGGAGGAGTTCGTCGCTTTGCTCGGCCGGCTGCGCGCTTCGCCAAAGCTTGTCAAACAATACAGTCGTCGTGCGTCGGCGCCAGTATCTCCCCGCATTCTCGAGCGTTCTATTCGCGATCTGAAAGCGAAGCTGACCGACGTGGGCCGTCGCCGCGATGCGGCCTGGGAACTTCACGTATCCGGCAAGGTAAGAGCCGAAGACGTTCAAGAGCGCCTTGATACGCTTGGCGATCAGCGCGACGCGCTTCAGGGGCGCGTTGCCGGTGCTCAGGAGCAGCTCGCGATCGCGAAGGTGGCGTCGAGTCGAGAGCGTGACGTCGAAGCGTTGATGCGCCGCGCGGCGCAGATCTTCAATAGGGCTAACGTCGACGAACAGAATCAAATCGCGCGAGCGGTATCGGTGGAGCTTGGCGGCCTTTGCGTCGAGCCCAATGGCAAGCTGAAAGTCGTCGCGCAGTCGTCCAGTGTGCCACCACGTATGGCACACCATCCCCCGTAAATTAGAGGCTATGCACAACCGGCTCACAAGGCGTTCACGGAGCGGTGATCCGCAAGTTCGGGACGATCATCTCTTGGGAGAGCCGGGATGATCGGGCCGAAGGACGAGAAGCGCGCCGAAACCGAGCTGCGCAGATCGGCGGTACGGACCAAGAACAGCGGCGGCCGACCGCTCAAGGGCAAGGAACCCCGCGTGCGCGTCAACTGCAGGCTTGAACCGACGATGGTGGCCGAGCTTGAGCAAATGACAGGCCGCAAACCGGTTGAACTCCTCGAAGCGATGCACGACGTACTCGTACTCGTAGTCGCGTCAAGTCATCGCGGCGGGGCGCAACGTGCAGTCTTTGCGAAAATAAGGTCACTGCTCACTGTTGACAAACCAAAGCGAGGTATGCGATAAAGGCCTTAGATTCGTCCGAGAGTTTTGCATGCGAAACCCGGGCGTTTTTTATTTGGCCGGATGGTCCCGCTTCTTGCATGTTGCATGTTGACAGACTTTTCGCAATGGAGTAGTATGGGCGCGCCAAGTTAGACTCCAATCGTGTTTAACATGATTGGAAGCCCGCGGGGACTGCCATTAGGCGGTCTTTTTTCGCCTGCCACGCCAGGCCCGGCGTCACTGGCGATCATTTTTCGGTCCGGAATTTCCCCAATATGCCCATGAGGATAGCTTATGAAAAATCGTGTTCGTCAGCTTCGTCTTGAGGCGGGGCTTACGCAAACAGAGTTGGCTGCGCGGGCGGGCCTTGCGCATTCGACGTTGGCTCGGATAGACGCGAACCCTAGATGCTCGATCCCGCTTGATCGAGCGCCGCAAATCGCCAACGCTTTGCGCGTAAAACCGTTAGATCTGCTGCCTGCCCGAAGCCACTAAACCGAGCAACTCAACTGCAACAGGAGAAGCTGCCCGATGGCGGCTTTTTTGTTTTGGATCAATCACTTATTGTGGATGGCGACGCCGTCGTGACCGTCCTCGCTGACATCGAGGCCGCCATTCTGGCGCGCGAAGCGAAAGGGAACGCCGACCCTACCGAATCCTCAGCTGCGAGGGCATCTTGAAGGCTCTCATTTACCGTTGGCTTTTCGTGTGCGCCTGCCGCCGCGACTGGAACAGCTCTCTTCGCATGCTGACGGGCCTCTGGCCGAACGAGGCCGTCTCGGCAGTAGCCTGGGGCGAGCGATGACCGCGACATTATCCGTCGTCGATCGCGTCACCATTGCCGACGTTCTGCGTCTCGGTGGATTCGAGCAACCCGATCGCCACGGTTTCCTCATCTGTCCGCTGCACGCCGAGCGCTCAGGTAGTTTTCACGTCCTCGGCGACGGCACGGGCTATCGCTGCTTCGGCTGCGGCGCCAAAGGCGGCGTGCTCGATCTCGCCGTCGCTCTCGGCATCGCTGCAGACCGCGCCTCCGCGGCGCGCTGGCTCGAGGAGGCCGTGCGATGACGGCATTAGCGGAGTTCGCAGAGCGCAAGCTCTTACCGCCCGAGTATCTCGCTCGCCGCCACGTTTCTGACGAACCCGGTGGCGGCATTCGCTTCGAGTATGGCGTCGACGCTCGCGCTCGAATCCGAAAGACTGCTGAAAGCGCGCATCCGACGTTCTGGGCGCGCGGCGACACGCGCTCGATGCGAATCCTCGGGCATCAGCTCGCGGGGCGGTTCGCTAATCGGTCCGATAAGACACTGCTGATTGTCGAAGGCGAAAGCGATGCGCTAACGCTCTGGTTTCACCGGCGGCCAGCACTGGGCGTTCCCGGCTCAACGATGGCGCATATTCTGACCCGTGAGGATGTTGCATGGGCAAATCGTGCCATGATCATTCGAGAGCCGGGCGACGCCGGCGAGAAGTTCGTCCAACTCGTCGCAAAGCGGCTGCGCGACGTCGGCTTCACTGGCGAGATCTTTGAGGTATCGCTCGCGCCGTACAAGGATGCGTCGGAGCTACATATTGCGGCCGAAGGCGATCGCGAGCGCTTCGCCGCGGCGCTTGACGCCGCTATCGCGACGGCCTCGCCGGTTTTAGTCGAGCAGCCTGCGCTCGGTGGTGAACTGCTCTCCGCCGCGGATCTCCTGGACTCGCAAGAGGAGCACATCGACTACCTGATCGACGGACTGCTTCCAAAAGGCGGCATCATGCTGCTCGTTGGAAAGCCGAAATGCGGCAAGTCCGTCGCGGCGCGCAATCTGGCGCTCGCGGTTTGCCGCGGGTCGTCGTTTCTGGGGCGCGCGACTCAACAGGCGCCCGTGTTGTGGCTCTGCCTTGAAGAGACGAAGGGGGCAGCTAACGGGCGTTCCGTGATATGGGCCTGCAGCGTAACGACACGATCCATTTCTTCTGCGGGCACGTAGCAAGAGACGCCCAGGCGTGGTTAGAGCAGAAGTGCGAACAGCTCACCCCTGGCCTCGTCGTGATCGATACGTGGCACAAGCTGACGCTCATCGAGTCCGTCAACGACTACGGTGCCGTCAACCGGGCAAATCAGCGACTGCAGCAACTCGCCCGCGAGCGCGGCGTCGCCCAAGTTTGGATTCACCATTCAAACAAGGGCGTGGCTCGCAACGGCAGCGAGGTTCTCGGCTCGCAAGCGCTCTTCGCCGCGGTCGACACCCTCATGTCGATGGATCGGGCCGAAGATAACACCCGCACCGTCTGGACGATCCAGCGCACTGGCGACGACATGGAGCCGACCGTCGTCACAATGAATGACGACCAGCAGATCTCCGCGGCGGGAACGAAACGCGAGAACGAGATCGCTCGCGCGGAGCAGCGCATCCTCGATGCACTCGGGAGCGACCCGATCCAGACGAAAGACCTGAAAGAAGCCGCGGGAGTTCGCCGAGCGATGTTCTGGTGCGCGCTGAACGGTTTGGTCCGAAGTGGCTTCGTCCGCCGAGAAGGTAGAGGGCTCAGCTCCGATCCCTATCGCTATAGCCTTGGGAACCAGACACCCAGTGTCGGGAACTACGGCTCTATTTCGTCGAAAGTAGTTCCGCTAGTACCCAAGTACTATAAGGAACCACCGGAACCAGACATTTCGGCGCCGGGAACCACCGCGGAACCACCCGGAACCACGGGTACCAGCGGAACTACGGGAACTAGCGGAACCAGCGATGCGGACGATCTGCTGGAGTACGCGAGCGAGGTGTTGGGGGATGCCTAACGCTTCAACGAATCGCATTCGTCACGATCACCTCGGAGCCGCCGAAGTCTCAGTTCGATGCTCTTGCGTCAAAGATGGAACGCTCGCGGTGCTCTCCCTGACGCACTTCATGAAGATCGGTCGGAACGAGGCGCTGCGGCTTGCCGATTCCCTGTGCCCTCGTTGCAGTCGTTCGGAGAATCACCATGCCGCGACGCTGTAGTGTTTGCGCTTCCGCTCAGACAGCCGTCATCACGAAGGATCTTCTCGCTGGCGTTTCGCTACAAGACGTGGCGGACCGATTCAACGTCACGAAGGCGTCGGTAGGGCGCCACCTCAGAGGTTGCCTCCGAACATCACGACGCGCTGAACAGCCACGCCTTGGTGAAGCGCAGATTAAAGCCCCCGGTTCGTCACGTTTCGATACACTCGACCCTCCAACGCTTGTCGCTGCGACCGCTCGGCTCGTCGACGAGGCATTGGATCTGCTCGAGCACGCAAAGCGCGCTGACGATCGGCGCACGGCTCTCGTAGCGTTGCGCGAGGCACGCGATGGCCTGGCGTTGCTGATGAAAGCCGCGGGAATGCTGGCCGGCGACGCCGGCACGACCATCATCGACAAGCGGACTCAGAACCTCACGTATATCAACAGCTTGCCGGAAGACGAGCTTCGCGCCCTCATTCGACCGCCGGCGATCGAGAACGAAAACGGGACAGCGATTCGGGACGCAAAAGCCCTTAATCCATCGTGATCGGTGCAGTGTGCCAAAAACGACCGGTTTCGGGACGGCAGAGCGCCGCCGCTTGTATGCCGAAGCCACAGGCATGAGCTCTAGCATCGACACAAATAGGGTCACCGAAGTACTTTTAAGCGACGGCTGGCATCGCGTAGATGAGGGGTCACTTACGCTTGATCTGATCTCATACCGAGAGGGCGCCGCCGACCCGTGGCTACATCCTGAGACGGGTTTCATCTTCGTCGAGCAGTTACCGGCGGATACCCACAAGCCCGGCAGCAAAATCACCGTCGCCGGGCCGCTGGCTTCGCTTCATGCTGTTCGGATGAGGTAATGGCGAAGGTCGCGGCATGGCATCCGTTTCGCGACGCGAAGACGCGCGCGGGCGTGGAGAGATCAGCTCATGCAGAAGCAGGGCTGCTTGTGCGCGATGTGCGGTCATCGCTTCCCGGCGGCCGGCGAGCTTAACGAAGAGTTGCAGGTGAAGTACGCTGCTACGTTCGATCACGTGATTCCGCGGTCTCAGGGCGGCGCAGACGACGTGACGAACCTTCGACTCGTGCATCGCGGCTGCAATCGCGCTAGAGGCGACGGAGTCGGCTCACAACCGCCGTCATCGGTGCCACGGGCACTGCGTCGATCACCAGCCCCAGAGTAATGCGTTCTCGGACGCGCAGTAAGCCTTGGCGTAATCTGCTGTTATGCTATGGAACTGCGCTGTGAAGGGCTCTTCCGCGTCGCTGACACAGGATCTCTTGTCAAGGAATCGGGTCGGTGGCGGAATGACGCCAGGGACGTTTGGGATGCGGCCCACGAGCCCCGCATGCTCCGGGCCGGCTTCCACGCCGTCCTCTTTAACGTACCAGACAGTTCCGATGTGCGGTCGTGCGATCAGGTAAAAGAGAACGATCGCAAGGGCGATCCAGAAACCTCGCGGACCCATGAGGAGGCGTTCCTCATGACCGCAGGTTCGCCATGCTAGTCCTCAACCGCTACGAAGTTAAACCTCTGGTCCACCTTAGTCCCACCTTGGAACCAGAAGACCACGCGGAAGCTGTTGCCGCAACGTGTCTGGTAAACTTCGCCTATCGGCGGGCTGACCTGTTCGCCTACAACCGTCACCGTCATTGCCGCACATCCCGATGGAAAGTACCCGCGGTTAAACGTGATGGTGTATTCGCCCGTCTCGATATGGCTAACAGCAAACCCTACGCCGCGCTCGACATTTCCAGCCGCATCTATCTCGCCTGCCGCAACTTTAGGGATCGCGGAGGTCGGGCCCATGTATCGGTAAATCGTTCCCGCTGAAGCTGGCGCCAGCAGCGCTATCGTGAGAGCGATGGCAAGGAACACGAATCGAGTCATGATAGTCCTTTCAAAAATACGACAAAGCCTTAACCGCGAAGGATTCAATCTGTGTGGACGCTAGACTTCCCCGAGGACGATCCGGACTCAAACTATCCGGCGCCGACGCCGCGGCAGCTATTGTACGCCGAACAGGCGCGGCGAGAGCTCGCGCACCTGAAAGAGACGCTGCAGCGGCTCACCGTGCCGCAACAGCGTGCAATCATCACCGCGATGAGGGATGAACTCGTCGGCGGGGTCTTTCGTCGCGAACCCCTGACGATCGATCCGGCCGGTCCAAACGTCACGAGATTGACCGATCTGCGTCGACGGCGAAGACACAAGGGACCGGATTACGGACTGCAACCGGTTGAGCTATAGAAATTTGACGCTGCGATGGATGTCTGAAGAGTGCTCGCGCTCTCGGCACTATCATCGTCGGGCGTGGGCTTCTCGCTTTTGAACCCCTCGATGGCGGCTTGAACCTCGGTGAGCGCCTTACTTCTGGCCTGGCTGGCAAGCTCGGGCTGTCCCATTTTGTCGTAGCCGATCGCCGCTTTTGCCCATGATTGAGCTGAGATGGTTAGGCCGGTGAAATCGTGCAAATCTGCGCCGGCGTCTTGAGCGTCACTGGTGCATGATTGGATGACTTTGCTCCAGTCGAGGAGCTGCCACGCTATTTTACACTGATCGGAATCATAGCCGTACCCGCTAAACGGCGGATATGTATTCAGACCACAATCGGCCGCTGCCGGCCGGGAAGCAGTGACGGTTATGACGCCGATGAGAAGCGCCAATCGGATCGCTCGGTCCACATCGCCATGCGTTCAACCACCAATAATCAAGCCCTGGCAATAAAAAAAGGCGCGTCTAACGTCGGCGCGTCGTGAAGCGGAGATGGCGCTGGTATTCGGACGTCAACTCGCGGCACGAGAGCCTGAGCGACGCGCTAAAGGCGCTCGGCTAGGCGCGCGCCTTCAATTGATCGTCTCGGGTGGTTCGGTCAGTGGGCGAAGCCATTCGACGGCAGATGCATCCGGTATGCCTGTCCAGCTCGTACCTCCAAGCTGCTCGATCGCGTAGCGAATACCTGGAAGCGGCGCATCATCGACGAGCTTCCCGAGCACTTCGTGCCCGCCGACGAACTTCACGACGACCAAACTGCCGACGTGGGGCTGTAGCGCGTCATCTGTCATAGGTCGCCTTTCCGTCGCAGTGTTACCCCTGCCCTTCATGCGCGGCTACGGTAAGTGAAAGCGTTCCTCCGCGTCATGCTGGAGGGATACGGCCCTCGCGTTAGCGTTACGCGTTGGCCTTCGACTCCCTAGACTAGTGGTCGATCGGGGCGTGATGCTTCGGCATTGCGCCCCAACCTTTTGGAGAGTTTCATGTACGATCGCGGCCGTCGTCCGCTGCGCGAGCCGCTTAGCGGCGTCAAAGTCGAGCCATATCCTGGCGAGACCATCGAGTCCATCTGTCGCCGCTTCAAGAAGACCGTCGAGCGAAGCCTAGTCCTCTCCGATTACCGCCGGTCGCAGCACTTCACGCCGCCGTCTTTGCGGCGTCGGCAAAAGAGCTTGATGGCACGCAAGAGGCGCGACATATGACCTCGATCGACGTACACGCGGCGCTCTCATCAGTCGCGCAGGTCGTGCTGGCGCAGCGACGGCTCGCGGACTTCATCGCGCTTCTCGAGCCAAGCTACGAACAGACGCGGCATACGCGAGTGCTGTGCGACCATTTGGAGGCCGTTGAACGGGGCGAGATCGATCGGCTCGTCGTCATGATGCCGCCGCGGCATGGCAAGACGATGCACGTTTCGCAAGCGCTGCCCGCGTGGGCACTTGGCCGCAATCCTCGACGGCAAATCATCCTGGCGTCGTACGGCGCCGAGCTCGCGGAGGGCAACTCGCGCAAGGCGCGCGCATACCTTCGCAGCGATCGATGGCCGTTCGAGTGCACCGTGTCGGAAGAATCGCGTGCGCAGAACCGCTGGCAGACGGATGCCGGCGGTATTCTGATTGCGACCGGCTGCGAGGGCGGCCTGACTGGCTACGGCGCCGACTTGCTCATCATCGACGACCCGATACGCGATCGCGCCGATGCCGAGAGCGAGTCGCTGCGCGAGCGGCTCTGGCAATGGTACAGCGACGTCGCACGGACGCGACTGATGCCGAACGGCCGCGTCATCCTTTGCCAGACCCGTTGGCACGACGACGACTTAGCCGGCCGCATTTTGAGTTCTGGGGACGGCAAACGCTGGACGGTGCTGTCGTTGCCGGCGATCGCGGAAGAAGGCGATGCACTCGGCAGAGAGCCAGGCGAGGCATTGTGGCCGGAACGCTTTCCAGCCAACGCGTTGCCGAGCGTCGAACGCGGCGAGATTTCATCGAGTTCGTTCTCGAGCTTGTATCAGCAGAACCCGGTGCCGATGGGTGGGGCGATCTTTGCGCCTGCGTGGTTCGAGCACCGCTACGATCAGCTTCCGCGCTCTCGCGTCGAGCCCAACACGGCGCAGTACGAAGTCGTGCGCCAGGTGCGAATGGAGAACTGCCTCATCGAGCACCGGCCCTACGATCCGCCGCCGCTCGTCGTCATTCAGGCGTGCGATTCGGCGTGGAAAACGGGCCTGACAAATGACCGGAGCTGCATCGCGACTCTGGCGAGCGATATGGTCGACATCTACGTGACCGATGTGTGGTTCGGACGTCTGCAGTTTCCCGATCTGCGCCGCGTGATGGTGGAGCTCTTCGAGAAACATCAGCCCTCGCGGCTCTATGTCGAGGAAGCGTCGTCAGGGTTCGCGCTCGTCTCGGATCTCCGAGCATCGACGGGCATCCCGATCATCGGCGTGCCGCCAGGTCGCGAGAGCAAAGAAGCGCGAGCGGAATCGGTGACCGGCTTTTTCGAGGCCGGCCGCGTGAAGTTTCCTCGCAACGCGACGTGGATGCAAGAGCTGCTCGGCGAGTTCCTTCGGTTCCCCTACGGCCGGCACGACGACATTGTCGACGCCGTCTGCATGGGAGTCCGAATGATGCAAGAAGCGATCGCTCGCGTTCGATATGAAGAGCACCACGAACAAATGATGGATGGTTTGCGCGCTCGGGCATTCGCGCGTTGACCTATCCAGCTCGCCGCCAAGAAAAGGCTCTCATCTACACCCTCCATCTAGGTAAGGAATCTCATGAATAACGATTTCCAACGAAACAATGGTTACGCCACACGCGAGGATCTCGATGTCCTACGAACACTCGACGTCGTCGATCTCTCTCAGGCCGAGTTCAAGGACGTGATTGACGCACGTAATGGCCAGCTGACGCTGCCGGCGCTCGGGCGACTGCGCGCCGCGGCGCAACGCCAAGCCGAAGCGAAGGCGAAGGCGGAGGCGGAGGTGACCGGATGAAGGCCCCAAGTGTAGCCGAAGCGCTCGCTAACCGTAAGCCCGACGAGGCGCCGGTTAACTTGCGCGTCACCTTCACTCCCGAAAACATGGACCAAGAGCTGGCGCAAATCGCCGCAGCTCAGCGCGACTACGAAATCACGAAGCATATCGAAAACCTAAAGAGGGCCTCGTAATGATGACCCCAACGCAAGCCAAGATCGACGATATACTGGCCGTGATCGAACGCGCGACCCCGATGGCGGAAGCGGAGCGACTTGCCAAGCTAGCCGGAATCGAGAACGAATGGAAGGGCTCGATCGAAGCGCTCACCCATGCGCAAGCTGAGCGTGATCGACTCGTCGAGCACCGCAAAGCGCAGATCTTTGCCGATGAGGTTGCGCGGCACCGCGATGCCCTCGAGCGTCGCGATGCCTGTGCCGCCGAGCTAGCGAAGCTCGACGCAAAAATCGCGACCTTCCCCGAGAACGAGCGCAACTTGTTCGCGAAGGCTAACGAGATCGCCGGATGGACTCAACGCGCAACGAGTTCTGGACCGCATTACCGCACCAGCGACGTGCAAACCGATGCCTTCGGCAACATTCTCGACGTGCCGCCGCGCGATCGCACCCATAACTCCGTCGTGCCGGCCGAAAATTGGGAAGCCGTGAAACAGATTCGTGAGATCTACATCGAGCGTGCCATTGTGGGGCAGAACCTCTCGACGATGGACAACGCCTTACGCGACTTCATCGCAATGAACCCGGCGCTGGCGTTCGTGAAGCGACGCCATTTAGTGACCGTTTAGCGGTTATGGACCAGCAGCGGCCCCGAAAGGCACCGACAGTCCAGCCGTGATATTCGAGGGCGGAACTCCCTGAGCGGCGGGTACGACAACTATCGCTGGCGGAGGCCCGTGCCCGACCCCTAAAAACGCAAACGGAATATACAGCGTGCCGCTCGAGTCGGACGTCATAAACCGATTCGTCATGCCCTGCTGATAGTAGAGAACGTTCTGCCGTCCTGGCGCCCATCCGGGCACTTGAAAATAGTTGATCCTAGAGCCGCCACCGACAGCGATAAAGCCTGGCGTAAACGCAAGTCCTCCAAACGCATTTTCTGGGCCGACTACGCCTGTAAGCGTTGAACAAGATGGACGAAGCGCCGGACATTGCTCCACAGCACCTCCGCTCACGTCGGCATAGAGCAGGCCGGAATTATCGAGCGCGATTCCTCCTACGGGCGACGCAAGAGTGGTCCACGTTGCCACGACCACGCTCGACGCCGGAGCGAACTCTACGATCGTGTTGTTATCGGGGTTCGCGGCGTAAAGATCCCCAGCGGAGTCAATTGCAAGACCTTGCGGCTTGTCTAGGCTGCTGCTCTGGATCGTATACTCGAGCGTCTTGGCTCCGCTGCTGTAGACTTCGATCTGATTCGATTCGGAAGACGCGACGTAAACGTTGCCATTTGCGTCGGTCACGACGCCGTGCGGCTTCGGAGGCACGGCTGTGCTACTGGGTGTTGGGTTCGGAACGCCTGCCGGATAGACGAGCAGCTTGATGCTGCCAACATCGGTAGCATAGACGTACTTTGAAATGCTGGCGTGCCGTATGGCGCCAGGTTGCGACGCTACAGGGCCGGGCCCCTGAGTGGACGAGCACGCGGCCAGGGCTAGCGCCGCCAAAGCAACGGATACACCCAGGGTACCAACGGCGCTTTTGTCTGAAAATCTCATTTTACCGCGCTCCCTTCAGAATGATGACTTGCGCTAGAGACGTTCTCCAAGCGCGTCCGCTACCATCGCTCCCTACTCCCCTCTTTTTCGTCAGCTGCAAAATAGTCCAGAGGACCACATTATGATCGGTGATATATTAGTCGGAATCGCCATACGGTTCACGAGCAATGGAGTGCTCACGATGGAGCGCCTTGCCGCAGCGACCGCTGGGGCGAATGCTCGGCTCAACGAGCAGACGGCTGCGCTAGCACGCCAACAAGCGGCGATGCAACGGATGCGCGGCATGGTGGCTGGCGGGATCGCGATCGGTGGCGCCGCCGCGATCATCGCTTCGATCAAGGCTGCGGCCGACTTGCAGATCGCCATGGTCAACGTCCGCGCCGCGACCGGGGCATCCGCTGACGAATTCGATCGCCTGCAACGCATGGTCGTTGCGACCTCTGGCATCACCGCGCAGTCAGCGACGACGATCGCGCGGGAACTCGGTGCCGCGGCATCCGCTGGCCTCAATCAGCCAGGTCGGCTTCTGTCGGCGTTCCCGCAAATTGCGAAAGCCGCCGACGTCCTGTGGCTCTCACCGAAGAATATCGACGCGGTCGAATCGGTTACCCAAATGTCGAAGCTGTCGCATTTGTTTGCGGCCTATAGCGGCAAACCGCTGGCCGAAATGATCGACCAGGCGGTTCGGCTGATGTATACGCAGCCTGAGAATGTCAGCAAGCTCATCAACCAAGGCAAGTATTTCATTCCCGCCGGGTTGAGTCTCGGCGTGTCGATGCACGACCTGTTCCTCGAAGCGCAAACGATGGGGCAAACCGGCCTACTGACGGGCCGTGGTGGAACTGGGTTAGCGCGCTATCTCGAGTATCTCGCCGGCTCACCGTCGATTACCGAGTTTCGCTCTAAGGTCCAGCGCAAAGCGTTCATGGATCTCGGGCTGTTCGATGCTTCTGGGCGCAACAAGTTCGTCGACGCTCAGGGTCATCTTGAGCTCGAGCGGTCTATTTCGTATTTAACCCAGCTTCGCAAGAGCATGACGGACGTCCGATTTGCGTCGGACGTTTATCAGGCGTTCTTGCAGCAAGGCGGCCAGTATATTCTGGCGGTCACACGGCCAGAAGTTCAGGCGCAGAAGGTTCTCAACGAGCAGGCCGCTGCACGACTTGCACCTCCTGGTCAAGCGGTAGAAGTCATCTGGCAACAGTACGCAAAGACTCTTAAGTTCGCGTTCAACGACTTTTGGACCAACGTCGTCAACGTGATGATGGAGACTTTTTCACCGACTCTCCCAGCGCTAACGAAGTTCTTTACTGATTTCGCTAACGTGCTGCGTGGGTGGGCTGATTGGCTCTACAATCATAAGGACTTTGCCTTCGGCATTGCCATTGCAGCAATGGGGACCGTCGTGTCTGCGGCGCGTTATGCGGCGAGTCAGCTGATCAACCTCAGTGCCACCATCGAGGCTCTCGGACTTGCCGCACGGCGCGGTACGCTCGGCGGTCCCGGTGGAGTGTTTCTCGGTGGCGGCCGCGGCGCCGTGGCAGCCGCAGAAGATGCTCCGCTCTTTTCGCGCATGGCGAAGGGCCTGTGGGGGTTCGTCGACCAGTTCTTCCTGTTCGGCCTCGGGAGTGCGGCGCTCGGCAAACTCACCGGACTTTGGCGCCCGATCGCAGCGTCCATCGAAACGCTCGCCATTCGTGCCATGATTCTCCCCGGCATCCTCGGGCGACTTGCAACGAGCTTCGTCGGGTTTGCGGGCGCGCTGCGCGGGCTGCTCGGCCCGTTCGGCGCCATTCTCACCACGCTTGACAACGCGAAAGCGACTGGTCCCGGTGGCCCATCGTGGACCGGCCTTAGCGGAATGTCAACCGAGCAGATCCGCAACTACATCCATCGCACGGGATGGAGCAACGTTAGCCCAGACGTGCGCGAGCATTGGACGAAGCTAAGCGGTGCAGCCGGCGGCCAAGCCTTCAGTCAGGACATTCTAAAGCGGGCCCTAATCAGTGAGGGATTCGCTCCGCTTATGCGATCATTGGTCGGCGGCGCGGGTGCCACGAGCGTCACCGATACGATCAGCCGGTCGTCAAAAGAAACGACCAGCCCGATCGTCGCAGGTCTCTCTCGTATTGAAGCGTTGCTCGCCGGACTCGGCATCACCGTCAACGTCGCCGGTGCGCCCGGCCAACCATCGCGGACGTTTCACGAGATTCTTAGCAAGCCGCACACTAATACGGGCGGATTCTCGTCGGCTCCGTTCGCTGCGAAGCGCTTAGGGTTTAGCTACCGTCCGTAGTCGGCGAGGAAGGTAGGACCGTGAAACCTCTATCGGAACGCGATGAGCGCTTTGTGCAGGCCTACTCGGCGCTATATGCAGACTTCGCGATGTGGGTTTTGAACGCGGCCGCGAGGATCTTGCCGCGAAGCGTATGCACGCGGCTCGCAGTAGTCGCGTTCGATAAGGCTCGACCGATCGGTGGCGTCGTCGGTGTCGTTTATGCCTGCGTGCGGGACTTCGGCGACATCCTGCGGTGGCTGGTTTACGGATAGAGCAGGCGCGATCAACGTCACGAACGTCGACTTAATGGCGACCCTACCCTATTCGTCCTTGGTAGCGGACGGCGGCTGACCTATTGCCGGCGGGGTATTCGGGGATGGCTCGGTCGTGAAGTGTTCGTTCTTCCACGTCTCAAGCGAGTCGCCGAAAAACTGCGGCGTGAACGGGTCTACGATAGAGCGATAAATCAGACGCATGCCCCAAAGTAGCGCGATACCGGCAATCGTCGTAACAGTTCTGGGCGACGGAAAGACGAAAATTACTAATGACCCCACGGCCATAGCTAGCCAATATGGTCCTCCGTGAACGAAAGAGACCATCCAGTCTGCGAATGCCTCAGTACCCGACGCCCACGGCGGCATTTTCGTTGGCTCTTCCGGTTTTGTTGTGACGTTGCCGCGGGCGACGAAAAATTTCGTTTCTTTAAACGCCGACAAGAGGGAAACTTGAAATCGCCCCAACACGGCAGACCCCAGCGTGATGGTCAAAAAGGCTGAGCGAAGCAGGGCTCCGCTCAGAGCGATAGGTAAAACCGCGATTAACAATGCGAACAATACGAGGCGCAGGCCGAAAGCGCGCCTGGGCGTCACACGCTTACTAATCGTAAAGGCCACTAGGCTACCCGCCCATACTGTTACGGCGCCCGTCGCTATAATCCCTAAACCGAACAAATCGGTCTCCGTAGCCACGGAGTACCAATGCCAAACCGGGCGAATACTAACCACAGCGACAAGTAAGGTCGCGACACCGGGCAGTCCATAGAAGAGCACCCGGAGAGTGCGTCGCGCGGCGCGCGTCTTGAGCGGCGCCAACTTGCCACGCCAGAAATTAAGCTCGATAAAACCCGCCAAGCACACCCATACGATCGCGATTATTAACCAACCCTTAGGGGTTATCGCGGATGGGAATGTCATTTCGCGATCCAGCGACTACGTCTAGATCGGGCGCTTAACGCCGCGCGCCACAAACACATTCATTGCCTAGCTTCGTTTCGGCACGCGCACAAGCCAATACTCGACGCCCTCCAGCACGATCCGCTGACGGCGGCGGCTGATCTGCTGCGAGAACATGTCGCCGTCGTCTCGGTAGTATAGGCAGAGCCATGCGAGTACCCGGGCCCGATCCTGCGGGCTTAGCCGCTTGATCGCCGCCCTTACGGCCTGCGCATCGCCCCACGGCTCATCGGGGCTGGCGTACTGGGGCGGCCGTGCCATAAGGCGAACAGGCGTTCGATGCATGCAAAAGGCTCCCTCGTCGAAGGGGAGATCCGGGTTCTGCCTCGTTCTGTAGGTTTTCGTAGGGAATCTAGGGCACAAGCCCTTAACATAAGGAAGACCATTATGGAAGTTACAGTCTCCTCAATTATCATTGACGCGGCAGCCACAGAGCTGAGCCTGATCGATTATTTCCCAGGGGCGCCAGATGACGGCCCTGCGCAAGCCGTCGTTCAATCGCCGGCCTCCCTGATCCCCACCGCTACAAGCGTGATGCGTTCCGCCTTTTTCCCATTCTAGTTTTCGACTCGCCGCCACTCACCGTTTCTAACACCCGCATCCATGCCCACCACCGGCGCTTGTTGTGCGACAGCGGCCTTGGCGGCATCTTGCGCGAGCTGCTGCAACTGCGCCTGCGCATTTTGAAGGAGCTGTTCTAAGGCATTGGCGCCGCCCTGGCCAGCACTCGGTGCAGGGGCTGGCCCAACGGGAGCTTGCAATACTATAGAGAGCGTTACGTTCAGCGTAGTCGGCATCTGTCGCTTAGCCTTCACAAAGAATTGCCCGTTAAACTCAAATCCGTATGCAGTCGTCTCCACGGCTGCCGAAGTGACGTCCTCGGTATATTCGTCCTTGCCGACGATCTTTGCTTGAGCATCGATAGGCGTCCTTAGCTTCAAGTCCGCCTCGTAAGCAGCGAGTAAGTCCCACATGGCGTCGTCTAGATTCGCTGGAGCTTGTTTTACGGGTAACCCAACAGCAAGTGCATCTCCAAAGGTTATGGCGTGCCCATGAGCATAGACTTTTTCGGCCAAGGTTTCGATTATGCCGTCAACCACTTGAGGCTCGTGCTTTGCTTTGCTGCTGGAAAGCATGCGCCGCGCGACGTCGCGGATGTGGGAATGCGTTCGATAGGCACTCCCAAGTGTGATCGCGTCAATGCGGTCGGCAAGCTTTAGCATACTTGCCGACAACGCAGCTTGGTCGGTCAAGCCTCCGCGCTCTTGCACAAACTTAACGTAAGCCATAATGTCCTCAACGCTTACGCTCTCTTGCATCATTGTTTGACCGCCGTCAGGTGATTTCGTGATGCGCTGGAGATTTAGGCTAGGATCGATCGGCCCGAGCTCGCCATTTCGCCCCAGCACTATTTCGTCGGCTCCCAGGGCGAGGAGCGTCGCGGCGCTATTGGCCCGAAACGGTATTAGGACGCTCCAGTTCTTACTGGCAGTCATCCGCAGAGCATTAGCGATACGCCAGGGGACGTCAGACGCACCTCCGCGGCTGTAAATGAAGAGATCCAAGCTCTCGGTCTTACCAATCGAGCGTAACTGGTCATAGATCGGTCGCAAGGCATCGTCGTGCATCTGCGCTGGAATTGGGAACCGATCGCCCGTGACGTATGTGATCACGCGATGGTTCCTAATTTCCTCGATTCGTTTGATTGCTGCTACGCGATCCGCTCGTGCCATAGAAAACGCCTCCGTCTAAAAGCGCGGGATACCGCAGTTTAGCAGAGATTGGGCCACTCGCCTGCACGAAGTGCTCGCAGACGACAGAAACAGGGGGCCCGCCTAAACGGGCGCCTTGTTTGAGACGCTATCTACGTGAGCATACTGGTGCAGAATCGCCCAGAAAAAGAGGACAATGAGAAGCGAGACCCCGCAAAGCAGGGCCCGGGCGGAGGAGGCGATCCGCATCCAACGCCAAGCCCTGAGCCGCGGCCAAGTCCGGGCGGTAGCGGCGGCGACGGCGGTAAGGATGGCGGACGAAAAGAATAAGAAACTGTCGCTTCAATACCTCGGCCTCTATAATGGCGATCCCGCGGAAGAGCCCGCGCGCTCGTTAGGAAAAGAAAAAAGGGGCGCCGCATAAGCGCCCCTGTGGCCCCTGACCCGGTGGTTCAAGCTATAGCCGTAGCACGCGCCCAACACCGCGCATGATGACACGGTTCCGTGCACGTTTACCAACTGCACGTGGCCCGCGAGAGATCGCGGCACCCCACGCGAACAGTCGAGCGAGAGCGTAGAGTGTCGACGCGATAGATCTCATCCTGCGTCCCTGTTGATTCGGCTTTGTGCACGCGCGCGGAGGGCTAATTCGCCAAGCCGCTGCACGTCTGGCGTAACAGCAGTAATAATGAGCTGGACGTCAGGCTCAAAGCTAACGGGTATTTCGCTATCATCGGGCACTTGACTTTTAAAGCTCATGGGTAGTTCTCATCATAATGGTGGCCATGGTCACGCTGCGTCCTCTTCCGGCTTCGGCCAATATTTGCTCGCGTTTGCTAGTTCCTCACGAACGGCTTTCACTGTGGCGTTATTATCGAGCCCATGCGTGAGGATTGCGGCAGCCACCGCTAAACCGTACTCTGTCCCTTCAGTGAATCCGTTGAAGAAGCGGTCCGAGTATTCGATCTCGCGATCTTCGCGAATGAGCTTGAACAACGCAGACCCGGCGCCGTCATCCATATTGTATTCCGGCTCTGCGTTGGCATCGTCCGTGTAGAGCAGGCTAACGAAAGCCATTGTGGCAAGTGCTTTAAGGCTCTCGCGGGAAACGACTTGAGACATAAGGTTCTCCTTTTTTCTGCCGCTCAGTCGCGGCGCAGTGTGCGAGTTGGATTCTTAGACGATCATTACAAGGAATGCCGAGTCGGGGTTGGCGGGGTAGGCTAACCAAAGTGTTTCGTCCGGAGCTTCCCGTTGTCGGATGAACACGGCGGGGAGCGTCGCGCCGCGAGCGCCGGCGCCCCCGCTCTTTCATCGATCTAGGCAACCGCCGTAATTAGCGCACGGTACAGCGTGGAGCGGCCAACTTTGAGGACGCGCGCAACATGCGCGGCCCCGTGCCCGCTGCCGAGCATTTCGCGGGCGGCCTGAAGCCGTGAGGAGTTAAACGCCGGGCGCCGACCAACTGGTTCGCCGCGACGCTTCTTGGCTGCAAGCGCTTCGCGCGTACGCTCCCGGATCAGCTCACGTTCAAAGTCGGCGAGCGAAGCGAAGATATGCAGAACGAGCCGGCCGGCGGCCGACGTCGTGTCGATCGACTCCGCGAGACTGCGAAAGCCGACTCCGCGATCGGCGAGCTCGTGAATCGTGGCCACCAAATGCGGCATCGAACGGCCGAGGCGATCGAGCCTTGCGACGACGAGCGTATCGCCCGGCTGTAACGCCGCCAGAACGGCCTCTAAGCCCGTCCGCGTGATTGTTGCGCCCGATGCAACGTCAGAGAAGATCTGCGTGCATCCTGCGGCCCGCAAAGCGTCTTTCTGCGCATCCAGCGTTTGCTCGCCGGTAGAGACTCTTGCGTATCCGAGATATGATGATGTGGTCATCGGAACTCATCCTTCCGTTGGCATAGGCCTCGGCGAATCTAGACCCTCGCCGGGGTCTTTCTCTATGCTACCAGAAGCTACGTCTGCCCATTGAAGCTAAGGTGCGGATCGCCCTCGCTCGAGCCGCTAGCGTTCTGGAAGTAGCGTTCGTTACCGGATGGCGGACAGTTCGGCCCGCTGTATGGGCCGTTGCAACCGTAGCCCATCATCGATTGGAGCATCTGCATGAGCTGCTGCAATACCCCCATCAACGGTCCGAACAATCCCTGGAGGGAGCTGGAGTTGCCGTAACCATCTGCATAGGGCGAAGCCGCCGTGCCTCCGTTGGACCACGGCGGAACGAAACGCGAGATATTATCGCCGGTGGGCGGTGAAGCCGCTCCTTGAAACGCGGCCGCCCCGCCTTCGGCATTCCCCGGCGGTGCCGCAAGCGAGTTGGGCCCGAGCGGACCTTCGAGTGGTTGAACGTACATGATGAACCTCCGTCGTAATTGCTGCGATTAGATCACGACGACTTCCGTCAATGACAAGGTGAGCGGCTGCGCCATAGAAAATCGAACGCAACGGCATGAGTGACTCGCAACTGACCACCATCACGCGCCTCGAGGAACGTCTGTCGGCGCTCAAGGAGCGTCTTTGACGACGCATCCAAGCGGCGGCGCTTAGCCGAGCTCGACGAACGATCGCGCGCGACGGAGTTCTGGAGCGATCCGGAATCGGCCCAGCGAGTGATGCGAGAACTCTCCGAACTGCGGGATCAGACCAGCGTCGTGGATCGCATCGCGGCCCACTTGCGGGAGTCTCGCGAAATTCTCGAACTCTTCGAAGCTGATCCCGCGGCCGAGCACGAGGCCGACCGGAGCATCGCATCCGCGGCGGAGTCGCTCGAGAGCCTTGAAATGGCGGCAAGTTTTAGCGGCGACTTCGACGCCAATAACGCAATCGTGAGCGTTTTCGCCGGTGCGGGAGGCGTTGATGCTGCCGATTGGGCGCAGATGCTGGCCCGTATGTATCTGCGTTGGGCCGAATCGAAGGGATTCTCAACGCAGATCGTCGACGAGTCGCCCGCCGAGGAGGCAGGCTTGAAGTCGATCACGTTTTTCGTGCGCGGGCACAATTCCTACGGCATGCTCGAGAGCGAGCGCGGCGTTCACCGCTTGGTGCGTTTGTCTCCGTTCGATGCGGCCCACCGCCGGCACACCTCGTTTGCAGCCGTTGACGTAATCCCGGAAGTTCAGGCAGGTGAAAGCCTCGGAGTCGAGATCAAGCCCGATGATTTACGGACCGAGACGTTCAAATCCGGCGGCGCGGGCGGCCAGTACGTGAACAAAACAGAGTCAGCCGTGCGCGTGATTCACGTTCCCACGGGAATCGTAGTCGCGTCTCAGCAGGAGCGCTCGCAGGCTCAAAACCGTGAGGTTGCGATCGACATTCTGCGTGCAAAACTCGTCGCCCGCGCTGCCGAAGAACGCGATCGCAAGCTCGACGATCTACGCGGCGAGCGTCAAGCCAACGAATGGGGATCGCAAATCCGCTCGTACGTGATGCAGCCCTATCAGCTCGTCAAGGATCACCGCACCGGCACTGAGACCGGCAACGTAGCCGAAGTGCTCGACGGCGGAATCGATGCGTTTATTTGGCCATACCTCCAACGACGCCATTCGCTGCTCGCGCCCTAACTCGTGCGCGACCGAGTTCTGTGGCTGGGATGTCTGGTTTACGCAGTAGTCTTTACGTCATTGGGTTACCTGAAGTACGCGGTTCATCGTAACCTGGTCGACTTCGGCATCTTTCAACAAACCATCGCGAGCGCATTCAACTGCTTCTGCAACCCGATCGAGGGAAGTCATTGGGCCGTTCACTTTTCACCGGTGCTCTACCCGGTTGCGATCGTGCTTGCGTTGGTGCGGTCGCCGATCACGCTGATCGCACTGCAGTCCGTTGCCGGCGCGCTGATCGCACCCCCAATCTATGCGCTGGTGATTCGCGCCGGCAGGGACGTCCGGACGGCGCGTTTAGCGGCCGCGGTAGCCTGGCTGTATCCACCGCTAGCCGGCTTGATCTTCGGCGATTTTCACGAGAACGGTTTCGCTCCCGCCGCCGTCGCATGGACCCTCTACGCATTCGACGCCGGACTCATGCTGTGGGCGATCGCCGGCGCGCTCGTCACGCTTGCCATAAAAGAAGATCAAGCGATCTTTCTCGCGATCGGTGGTGCGCTGGGCGCGTGGCATTTTCGCGGTACCAAGCCGGGGCGCGTCGCCGCCGCAATCGGTGCCATTAGCGCCTTCGTCTTGATCTGGTACTTCCTACGCATCCAGCCGCATGCTGCCGCCGCAGCGCCAGCCGCCTGGGCGCCGGAACGCTTTTACGATTGGAGCGCGGCCGATGCGGGCGCGATTTTCTCCGGAACCGCCGCGCGGCTCGGCTTCGTGCTCCTAATCTTCGTGCCGCTGTTGTTTCTGCCGTTACGGTCACGAATGTTTTGGCTCGCGGTCGCGCCGCTGGCCGAGGTTCTGCTCTCGCGGATGCCGACGACCTTCACGTTGGGCACGCACTACGCCGGAGCGTGGATCGGTTACGTGTTGGTGGCTTTCGCGTGCGCGGTGCGGCGCATGAAACCGAGCCGCGCTTACGTCACGCTCATCGCATGCGTCGGGCTTTGCGTCGTCGAGTTCGCGGTTGCGAACCCTTTGCACCCTGGGCTGAATCTGCGAGCCGTGCAAGCGCGAGACGTCACCCTCGACCGATTCCTAGAGGCACTGCCGGCTGATGCGAGCATTGCGACGCAAGAAGAAGCGTACACACACCTTGCTCTAGTGGATCCGTATGCGCGTTTGCTTCCCGAAACTCCCGATCGTCCCGCGTACGCATGTTTCGTGCTGGTCGACCGCGACTTCCCGGATTCGGTGCGTTTGCGTGAATACGATGATGCCCTGGGGCAGTTGGTTCAGGGCGGCGATTACGTTCTGGTAGCGCGGAGCGGTGGGATCGAACTCTATCGCCGCCCGTTCGGCTGTCGATAGTTTTCTCACGCAGAGAGTAACGTTCTGAGCGCATCGGCGGCCCGTACCGCCCAGCCGTCGTCCGCGCGGATGGTGCGGTGCGGCGCCGCCCAAGGCGCCCAACGAGCAACCTGCAACGGGTAGTTGCGGCCGGGCGGAAAGATGCCGACGACCGGAGTGCCGACCATCCCGGCTACGTGCATCGCTCCAGAATCCGGCGCGACAAGCGCGGCCGCGGCGCCGATTGCCGCTTTCCATTGCGCCAGGTCGTTGAAGCGGACGACGCGCAAACGAGTCGATTCCGCAATCCGCTGCGCATAACGCTCTTCGCGTTGCGCCGACACCAACTGCAGCGGTCCATTGGCGGCAACACGCCGAACGAGCTCGACGACGTCGGACGCCGGAATGCCCAGCCGTTGCCATTTTTCGGTAATCTGGATGGTGATGCGATCGTCCGGGACGGGCTCGCTCTCGAGAACGAGGGGGCGCAGCTTCGCCGCGTCTCGGCTGGGTTTTTCGTCGCCGATCAGGGATGCGGCAAGCCGGAATAGCACTTCGCACTCGTGTGGCGCTGCGGGATCGAGATCCGCGCTGCGATACACGGTTCCGGTAAGCAATCGGCGCGACCACAGCGTTTTGATCGGCTTGCCCCACCCATTCACAAACCCAATTCGCACCGGCGCGGCGACAGCCTGGGCGAGCCGATAGCCACTCGGATCTTCGGTCGCGACCAACGTGTGCGAATAGGCGTTCGCGCGCAGCGACTGCCCCAGCGCCTCGATTTCCGAGCGATTCGAGTGGGAGCTGGAGCGCAGTTGAAAGCGTGCAATAATGGAGCGCCGCAGCGCCTGCGGGGCGAAGATTCCGGCGTTAGATTCGCGCAGAACCACGTCGACCGGAATACCCCGGGACCGCAGCGCCGCAAGCAGCGGTGTCAGAGCAAGCGCGTCCCCGATTGCGTCGAGGCGGATGATCAGCACCGACGGTGAAAGCTCCGGCATGCTCGTTCTTTCCGACCGGCAATTGGAACTCGCCTGCTTGTGATCGCGAACGACGTCGTCACGTTCGAGCGACTCGACGGTTACGACACCGCGCGGTCCTTCGGATACGTCTCGGGCACCGCGTCGCGGCCGCGCAACCGGCTTCGCTCCACGTTTCGCAGCCTGGGCATGCTGATCGGTTTGGCGAGCGCAGAGTTCCTCAGCGATGCCGAGCAATTGCGCAACGAAGCGCTGGAGGAGCTGCGCAAACGCGCCGACGGCATCGGCGCCAACGCCGTGATCGGCCTGCAGTTCTTCGTTTCGGAGGGCAGCGACGGCGCTTGCGAAGTGATCGCGTTCGGCCAGGCCGTGCTGGTAAGTAAGACCGAGACGAATTGATGAACGAGGCCGCGCCGCGCGAGGCACGGCTCGCGCGAGCGGCGATTGCCGCTGACGCTTGCCGAAAATGCGCGATCGGATACGAACGCCGCAACAACGTTTACGGTGAGGGCGATCCTTACGCGCGATTAATGGTGGTTGGTGAAGGCCCTGGTGAGACCGAAGACGAGCTCGGGCGGCCGTTCGTCGGTCGCGCCGGTCAGTTACTCGATCGCATGTTGACGGCGATCGGATTGGCGCGCGAGGAAGTCTACATTTGTAATACCGTCAAGTGCCGGCCAACGGTTCCGGGCCCAAACGGCCCACGCAATCGAGCACCGGATCTCCAAGAGATGGAGAACTGCCGTGGGTTCTTGGAAGAACAGGTTGAAATCGTGGCGCCAGAGGTGATCCTCGCGCTCGGCTCTCCGGCGGCGAAATGGTTTCTAGGCCAGGATTTTCAAATCACGCGCATGCGCGGTCGATGGTATATCGGGCCGCGCGACACGCCGCTGATGGCCACCTTTCACCCCGCCTATATCCTGCGGCAAACCGGCGGACAGATCGATGGCGTCAAGCGGATGGTCTGGGACGATCTCAGAGCGGTTCGCGCCAAGTTGGACGACAGGACGCCGCGCGAAGCAGTGCTCGAAACGGTCGAGATCCGCCAGGCGGGTCTGTTTGAGTGAATCGCGACCCCGCATCGATCTGGCTACGCGACGTCGTCGAGCGCGCCGGATACTCCGGCGCAGAGGAGTTCGCAGCAACCTACGAGCTGAAGCCGTTCCGCCTTCGGCAGCTCTATCGCGCCGCGACGAAAGAACTGCTTGAGGGTCCTAACGAGATGACGACCTTGCCGAAAGAGCTGCGAACGGCGCTGATCGAGCGCGGCGTCACCTTTGCGGCGTTGAATCCTACGACGCTCCAGCACTCCTCGGACCGTCAAACCACGAAGGGACTCTTTCGGCTTCGCGACGGAAGCGAGGTGGAAGCGGTTCTGATGGAGCATCGCGGCGGTCGCACAACCGCGTGCATTTCTTCCCAGGCCGGCTGCGCATTTGCGTGTGCGTTCTGCTCGACCGGGCAAGCCGGATTCACTCGAAACCTTACCGCCGGTGAGATATTCGATCAGGCGCGCTTCTTCGCGAGGCAGCTTGCGGCGAAGGGGAAGAGAATCAGCAACGTCGTGTTCATGGGAATGGGCGAACCATTTCACAACTACGCGGCCGTGATGGAAGCCGTTGCGTTACTCAACGATCCGCACGGTTTTGGCTTAGGCCATCGCCACATCACGATCTCGACGGTCGGCCTGGCCGACAAGATCGATGCCTTCACCGGCGAGCAGGTGCAAGTCAATCTTGCGATCTCGCTGCATGCGCCCAGCGACGAAGTGCGGTCGAAGATCATGCCGATCAATCGACGCTTTCCGCTCTCGACGTTGATGGCCGCTTGCGAACGATACGTCGACAAAACGCATCGCAAAGTCTTCTTTGAATACGTCATGCTCGCGGGCGTCAACGACGACGCTGCCTGCGCGAACGCGCTTGCCAAGCTCATGCGGGGTCACCTCTACCACGTGAACCTGATTCCCTATAATTCGACTCCGGACGCGCCCTTCGTTGCGGCGACGGATCGGCGTATTTGGGAGTTTGCGGCGGTGCTCGACGCGGCCGGAGTGCCGGTTACCGTGCGCCAGAACATGGGCCGAGACATCGCAGCTGCCTGCGGTCAGCTGCGGGCGGAGACGCAGCCGAAGGCACACCGCGTCGCCGCGGCGCCCTTGTAGGTTTCTATGCTTCAGATCGTGCTCGCCATCGTAACCGTCCAGCACGCATACGCAAATACACCGCAGGCTGCCGCGATCGGCGCGCTTTATTCCGACCCGAAGAACCCTATCGTGGTACGGCGCACCAACGCGGTGGGATCGTATGCGGCGGTTCTTACCAGCGGCGGACGGCTGGAGGGCGAGTTAATGCCCGATCCGATCCTCGTCGAACGCTTCTCATTCGGATGGCAACCGCTGGATGCGCTGAATTTCCGATGCCGGTTGGAATCGCACCAGTTGGGCGAGCGCGTCGAGGTCGCACTGATGGCCGGTATGCCGCGCTCGGAAGACGACCGGCCCTGCCGGGGCTATTTCAAGGACGCAGGGTTGAGGCAAGACGTTGAAGCCGTACGCCACTTGATGCGTGGACCGCTCGTGCCCTACGTCCTCGTCTCAGGCAGCTGGGCGATGGGTGAATGGTATGGCGGCGGTGGGGGCGAGTCTCTCTACCGCAAGCGCGAGGGTAGTTGGCAACTCGTAATCAGCGATGGCGGAGCACTAGGCGTCGATTATATGCGAAAATATGGCGTGCCGCAGTCGGCTTGGTGCAAGCTGGGAATCTTTGATGCGAACTGTCGTTAAACGTCCCCGGTATTCGGCTTAAGCTGGACGCCAGTCGTCGGCTCGGATGTGCGCCGGCGTTTGCTGTAAACGCTCCCGCTTTTCGAATTGCTCGGCGAGCCACTGAAACCACTCAAAGTAGGCCGGCCACTCTAAAGTTACACGCGTTTCAAGCGTCGTATCCGTTAGCCGATTCCACGCGCCAAGAACCAGTCCGCCGACGAGATCTTCGGCGATCTCAAATGGGATCACTCGCCGGTAAACGAGCACGCCCAGCATCTCAAAGCGAAATCCCAATACCACCGCCGCCTCTCGTTCTTTGCTACCTCCGCCATGACCGTCCGTCGCGCCGGCTTGGGCAGGAGCAGAAAAGACCTTGAGATACGCTTGTAAGAACGCATCCTTGAATCGACCTCACGAGTTCCACTGCTGCGGCGTCTTGGCGTTGAGCGCGAAACTGACGCAACTGGCCGATGCCGACGAGGGCGCTGACGACGATGACCAGGCCGGTAAAGACTGTTCCGACCGCGGTGACGGCTTCCCAGCTCACGCGCCGTCCCTCGGCGCAGTGACACGAATCCCGTCCCACAAGGGGCGCGGTTCGGCATCGGAACTTCAGGGTTGACGATGAACGGAGCCTCGGGCCTCGCGTTGAAGTATTCTTCAATGGCTACGTGGCGTGACGTGCGCCGTATCGCGCTTGCGTTGCCCGGCGCGACCGAAGAACAGTCGTCGAGCGGCAACGCGGCATGGATCGTCAACAAGAAACTCTTCACGTGGGAGCGGCCACTCCGCCGCTCCGATCTCGAGGCACTCGGCAAAAACGCGCCAACGGGAGCAATCTTAGGAGTCCGCACCGCCGACCTCGAGATGAAGGAAGTCGTGCTTGCGAGCAATCCGTCCGTATTCTTTACGACGCCGCATTTTGATGGTTACCCCGCAGTGCTGATACGACTGGCGAAAATCTCGACGAAGGAGCTCAAGGACGTCATTCTCGAGGCATGGCTCGCGCGCGCTCCCAAGCGTGTGGTAACGGCCTTTCTGCAAAAGACCGACGGGAAACGATGAATCTCGACGGGCGAGTCGTCATCGTTACCGGCGCATCGGGCGATATCGGGTCGGCGACCGTGCGCGCGTTCGCCGCGGCGCGAGCGCACGTCGTCCTTGCCGCCCCCCTTAGTGAGATCCACGTGCTCGATCAACTTGCGAGTGAGGCCGAGCGCTGTGGTGCCCGGGCGCTAATCGTGCCGACCGACGTCACCGTACGCGGCGACATCGACAAACTCGTAAGTTCAACGCTCGATGCGTTCGAAGCCATCGACGTCCTTGCGAACGTGGCCGGAATCGGCTCGAGTCCCGCGGTGTGCGACGATACCGACGATGACTTGCGGCGTGTCGTCGAGGTCAACTTACTCGGTTGCGCGCGCATGCTTCACGCGGTTCTCCCGGTGATGAAGATGCAGCGACGTGGCTCGATCGTCAACGTCGGATCGATTGCTGGAGAGGCGGGCGTGATGGGGATGTATTCGGCGACGAAATTCGGGTTGCGAGGTCTCAGCGATACGGTTCGTCGGGAAGTGCGCAGTTGGAACATTGGGGTAACGCTGATCGAACCGGGATTCGTTCGTAGCCGGATGAACGTCGCGATGGGCGACCGATTGCCGAGCCCTGACATCGTGGCTCGCGCCGTGGTTCGGGCGGTATCCCGCCCACGGCGTTGCGTCATCGTACCGGGGTACTACGCCGTTCCGATCTTTATAACGAAGCTCTTTCCGGGGCTCGTCGACCGCGTCTTCGGTGATGCTCGCATTCAGCGGCGTCTCAATCGGGACGCGCGCGCCGCTCGGGCCGAACGCGTTTCGCCGTGAGCACGCCCTCGGGCGTAGTCGTTAGTGGAGCATCTTCGGGAATCGGTGAAGCCACGGTCAAGGCTCTTGCACGCAGCGGATACGTTGCATTCGCCGGCGTCCGCGGCAACGCCGACGCCGAGCGACTCCGCCGCGCGCATGGAAACATCCGACCGGTCTTTCTCGAGGTTACCGACGAAGCGTCGATCGCGCGGGCACTCGATGAAGTTGCCGCCAGCGGTGTGCCTTTGCTCGGCGTGGTCAGCAATGCCGGAATCGCAACGGGCGGCCCGCTCGAGCACGTTCCGATTGCAGAGCTACGGCAACAGTTCGAGGTCAACGTCATCGGCGCGCTGGCGTTGGTGCAGGCGGCATTGAATCATCTTCCTGCGCTGGGAGGGCGCATCGTTTTCGTCGGTTCGATCGCCGGGCGCTTAGCGATGCCCTACAACGCGCCGTACAGCGCATCGAAGTTCGCCCTACGAGCCTTAGCCGACGCGCTGAGAATCGAGCTTGCACCCGCGGGGATTACGGTTTCGTTGATCGAGGCAGGCTCCGTGAGCACGCCGATGTGGCGTAAGGGACGCGAGTCGCGCGAGCGCTTATTCGCGATGCTGGGTCCCAACGCGCGACCGCATTACCGTCGCGCCACGGAAACGATCCTGACGCAAGCCGAGACGCAAGAAAAAGCCGGGATCCCGGCCGAGCGCGTCGCCGAGGCTGCGGTACACGCACTGACCGCAAACCGCCCGCGCGCGCGCTACGTTCTTGGCTCCGCCAGAGGCGGAAACATCCTTGCGCTGCTGCCGTTGCGCCTGCGAGAGCGGATCATACGCGCCATTGCGCATTTCCCGTAATTGTTGCAGGGCGGGGGTTTCGAGCGCCGAGGATAAATCTAGCGCATCGATGGAAACGGCGGCTTCGGCCCAACGCGTCACTATGGAAGAGATCACCGCGCTTGCCAAGCGGCGCGGCTTTATCTTTCAATCCAGCGAAATCTACGGCGGAATAAACGGATTTTGGGACTATGGCCCGCTCGGTGCGGTGCTGAAGAACAACGTCAAGCGGGCATGGTGGCGCGACACGGTCGAGCTGCGCGACGACGTCGTCGCGTTCGATTCGGCAATCATTATGCATCCGTTGGTGTGGAAAGCCTCGGGCCACATCGATGCCTTTCACGACGTGATGATCGATTGCAGGGTCTGCAAGCACCGCTTCCGGCTCGATCACGTCGCCGACCGGTCGCAATGCCCGGACTGCGGAAGCAAAGACTCTTTCACGGAGCCGCGCAATTTTAACTTAATGATGCGCACGTCGGTGGGGCCGATGGAGGACACTTCGGCGCTGGCCTACCTGCGCCCCGAAACCGCTCAAGGCATCTTCGTCAATTTTAAAAACATCTACCAAAGCGCGCGCAAACGTCCACCATTTGGCGTGGCGCAGATCGGCAAGTCGTTCCGGAACGAGATTACCCCGGGAAATTTTACGTTTCGCCTTCGCGAGTTCGAACAGGCCGAGCTCGAGTATTTCGTGCCCGACGACGGGAAAGACATGGATGCCTTTGAAGCGTGGGTCGAGCGCCGCAAAGCCTGGTACGCGAGTTACGGCATCAATGCGGAGCGGCTTCGATTCTACGAGCTCGGTGAATCGGAGCGCCCGCACTACGCCAAAGCGGGCATCGACGTGGAGTATCTCTTTCCATGGGGCTGGGGAGAACTCGAGTCGATTGCCCATCGCGGCACCTACGATTTGGATGCGCACATGCGGCTCTCGGGGAAAGATCTGCGGTTCTTCGACGAAGCGTCGAAGAACCATTACACGCCGCTGTTGATCGAAAGCTCGGCCGGCATCGATCGAACGCTGCTGACGTTTATGATCGATGCTTACGACCGGGAACGCAGCATCGACCCTAACGGTAAAGAAACCGAACGCACCGTGCTGCGATTTCATCCGCAGCTCGCCCCCGTACAGGCTGCGGTGTTTTCGCTCGCACGCAACAAACCCGAGCTCGTCGAGCACGCCGTGACGATAGAAGCGTCGCTGCGCCCATCGTTTCGAACGCAATACGATGAAGGCAACATCGGCCAGTTGTACCGCCGGCAAGACGAAATCGGCACGCCCTTCTGCATTACCATCGACTATGAAACCTTGGGCGATGGCAGCGTGACCGTACGGGCGCGGGATTCCATGCGGCAAGAACGGATCGGCTCGGATGCGCTGGAGAACTATCTCCGGGAACGACTCTAGGAGCGGGGCGATAATCGTGCAGGTAGGAACGAAATACGTTTATTTTTTCGAGGAAGGCAGCGCCATCGCGCCTCCTTCCGGCACGACGATTCGCGATATCTTAGGCGGCAAAGGCGCGGGTCTGGCGGAGATGAGCGCGGCCGGCTTGCCGGTTCCGTCGGGATTTACGATCACGACCGATGCATGTCTGCGCTTTTACGAAGCCGGGCGCGTCTTTCCGGAAGGTCTGCAAGAGCAAATCGACGTCGCGATGACGGAATTGGAAGAGCGCACCGGTAAGGGCTTCGGTTCGGTCGAGAATCCCTTGCTCGTTTCGGTGCGCAGCGGTGCGCGCGTTTCCATGCCGGGGATGATGGACACGATTCTGAACCTGGGGCTCAACGACCAGTCAGTGGTCGCGCTCGCCACGCTTACCGTAAACGAGCGTTTTGCCTGGGACGCGTATCGCCGATTCATCATGATGTTCTCCAACGTCGTGTTAGGCATCAGCAAGGAGCATTTCGAAGAGCTGATCGAGGCCACGCGCACGTCGCGTGGCGCAAAGAACGATGCGGAGATCGACGCCGCGTCCTGGAAGGCACTGATAAAGCGCTTCAAGGCGATCGTGCGCGAGCGCACCGGTCGCGAGTTCCCCCAAGACGTGCGCGAACAGTTGCGCTTTGCGATCGAGGCGGTTTTCGATTCATGGAATTCAAAGCGCGCCGTCGACTACCGTCGCTTCAACAAGATCCCTGACGACTGGGGAACCGCCGTAACGGTGATGGAGATGGTTTTCGGGAACATGGGGGATGATTCGGGAACCGGCGTCGCGTTCACGCGCAATCCGAACACGGGCGAGCACGCCCTTTTCGGCGAGTATCTGAATAACGCTCAGGGCGAGGACGTCGTGGCCGGAATTCGTACGCCCGAGAAAATCTCCGACTTGGCGCGGCGGCAGCCTGGCGTGTATGCGCAGTTTGAAGAGATCGCGCGCCGGCTGGAGCGCCACTATCGCGACGTTCAAGACCTCGAGTTTACGGTCGAGCGAGGCAAGCTCTTCATGCTGCAAACGCGCAGTGCCAAACGCACGGCCGAGGCAGCGGTCAAGATTGCCTTGGATCTCGTTGCCGAAGGCTTGATCGATCGCCGGCGTGCCGTCGGAATGGTCAACGCGCAGTCGCTCGATCAGCTTTTTCACGCCCGCATCGATCCCAACGCAAAGGTCGGCGTCGTTTGCAAGGGGCTTAACGCTTCGCCCGGCGCGGCCACCGGTCAGATCGTCTTTTCGGCGGAAGACGCGGTGGCTTGGAAGGAACGGGGACGCAAAACGATTCTCGTGCGTACCGAGACCATTCCCGACGACGTGCACGGCATGATCGCGGCGGAGGGGATCCTTACCGCAAAGGGCGGTGCCACATCGCACGCGGCCGTCGTCGCGCGAGGGATGGGTAAGCCATGCGTAGCGGGGTGCGACGCGTTGCGCATCGATTACCGAAACAAACGCGCGAGCCTCGACGGCGAGGAAGTGCATGAAGGCGATTGGATCACGATCGACGGCACGACCGGCAACGTCGCGCTCGGCGCGCTCGATTTGATTAGCCCCCCGAGCCGGCTCCCCGAGTGGCTTGGGACGTTCCTTTCGTGGGCCGACGAATTGCGCCGCATGGAAGTGTGGGCGAACGCCGACACGCCCGAAGATGCCACCCGCGCGCGCGACCTGGGCGCGCAAGGCATCGGCCTCTGTCGCACGGAGCATATGTTCATGCAACCCGAAAGGCTGCCGATCGTCCATCAAATGATCCTCGCGACGACGCCGGCGCAGCGCGCACAGGCGCTCGAAAAGCTTTTGCCGTTCCAACGCGACGATTTCCGCGGAATTTTGAAGGCGATGGAAGGTCTGCCCGTCACGATTCGCTTGCTCGATCCGCCTCTGCACGAGTTTTTGCCGTCGTTAGAGCAGCTGCTGGTCGAGACGACGGAGCTGCGGCTGACGAAGGGCACGGACTCGCCAGAGTATCGTTCGCGTGACGCGATGCTGCGCCGCGTGCAGCAGCTGCACGAGCAAAACCCGATGCTCGGCCTGCGCGTCTGTCGCCTCGGCATCGTCTTTCCCGAGATTTACGAGATGCAGGTGCGCGCGATCTTCGAAGCCGCGTGCGAGCTGAAAGAGCAAGGCGTAGATGCCCGGCCGGAGGTGATGATTCCCGGTGTCGGGACGAAAGAAGAGATGCAAACGACGCGCGATATGGTCAAGCACGCTGCGGATGAGGTCCTGGCGCGCCTCGGCACGACCCTCACGTATCGCATCGGCACGATGGTCGAGCTTCCTCGCGCGTGCGTTGTCGCCGACGAACTCGCGGAGTACGCAGAGTTCTTTTCGTTCGGAACCAACGACCTAACCCAGACGACCTACGGTTACAGCCGCGACGACGCTGAAGCCTCGTTCATTCCGGTTTATCTGGCAAAGCGGATTCTAAAGGAAGACCCGTTTCAAGTGCTGGATCGCCGCGGCGTCGGTGGGTTGATGCAACAGGCGGTCAAGCTGGGTCGCGGGGCGCGCACCGGGCTGAAGATTGGCATCTGCGGCGAGCACGGCGGCGAACCGAGCAGCATCGTATTCTGTGACGGGTTGGGCCTCGACTACGTTTCGTGTTCGCCGTATCGCGTGCCGATCGCGCGGCTTGCCGCGGCGCAATCGGCGCTCGGCATCCTAAAGTGAAGCGCGATGCCCGCGGGCGATAATTTCGGCGCAGATGCGGCGGGATTCTCGCGCGACGTTCTCTTTGGCTGACCGTCGAACGAACAGCTTTCGCCAATACGCCTTACCGCTGAGTTTCGCGATGAGGTCGGACACTTCACGAGCGTCCACGGCGCCGCCAGGGCGATTCACCCAAACGGTTTGCTCGTCACCGATTCCAAACGGCAGGCGGTGCAGCAGTTGCGATTGCGAGTCGGCCCAAACGTTTGATTCCCCAAAGCGCTCGCGCAAGGCCGTCTCGCAGGCCTCGAAGGCGCCTAGATCGCGCTCGGCGTTGAACTCTGCCGCCAGTGCGTAAACTCGAATACGGTTGCGCAACGCATCCGCCGCCGGGCTAGGTCCCTTGTCGAGCGAATTGAGCACCCTAAAATCGTCCCAGCCCAGGAACTCCTCGATGGAATCGAGTGCCCGCGGATCCGGCCACAGCTCTCGCAATGCATCGTGCAGCACGTGCTCGAACATGCGCGTCGTGTGATGGAAGTACACCGCTGCAAACATCATGTACCGCGCCATCAGGAACGATTCCAGTGCGACGATGCCGCGACGATCGATCCCGATGGCAAAGGTTCCGTCGTGGTTCAGAATTCGCAGCGATGCGATCAACTGCTCTGCGTCGTAACGTCCGGTCGCGACACCGGTAAAATACGCATCGCGCTGCAAGTAATCCATTCGGTCGGCGTCGAGGTTGGGGCCGCTCACCAGTTCGCGCAGCACGGGATACCGGCTATGGGGGTCTCCCAAAATCAAGGCGAGCACGTCGGCGGGATTCACCTCGAGGGCGGCAACGGCGTTGGCAAGCTCGGGCAGCGCGAGGAGATCCGTCGTGCGCGCTTCGTGACGAATGCCCAGTACCGCTTCGCAGGAGTGGCTAAAGGGTCCATGGCCGATATCGTGCAGCAACAATGCTGCGCGGACGAGCCGGCGCTGGTACGCAGCGTCCTCCGACCTTTCGAAGGAGCCCGGATCGTGGCGCACCAGCTCGTCAAACGCGCGCGTGCCCATGGCGAGCGCGCCGAGCGCGTGCGTGAAACGCGAATGCTCCGCCGAAGGAAAGGCGAGGTACGCCAATCCCAGTTGGCGCAGACGGCGCAGTCGTTGCATCAGCGGGAGATCGAGCAGCCTCGCCTCCGCTGTGGATAACTCGATAAAATGATGCACCGGATCAAAAATGCGCTTCACGTGATGACGGCTTCGCGCGGGGCCTTCGATCTCTTGCGCGGAAAACGATAAGGAGTGAGATACGATCAAGGCGCGCTTCGCGAAATCCGCGCACGCGTCGATATCGCGAGCTTCATCGGGCAATACGTGCCGCTGAAAAAACGCGGAAACGATATGGTGGGGCTTTGCCCGTTTCACGCGGAGAAGACCCCGTCGTTTCACGTGCATCCCGATCGCGGATTCTTTAAATGCTTCGGCTGTGGCGTAGGCGGCGACGTCATCACCTTCGTTCAGAAGCTCGAGCGCGCGGGGTTCGGCGACGCCGTCCGGATGCTCGCGACGAAAGCCGGCGTCGAGCTGGAGCCGGAGAACCCGCAGCAATCTCGCGCGCGCAGCGAACGGGAGGCAATCTACGAAGCGAACCGAGTCGCGGCGGCCTACTTCGTGCGAATGCTTGCCGCCGAAGCTGGTGCCGCCGCGCGCGCATACTGCCGGCGACGCGGCTTCTCCGCGACGACGATCGAGCGATTCGCGCTTGGCTATGCGCCCGACGCGTGGAGCGGACTGACCACCGAGCTGGAGCGCAACGGCTTCGATCTCGCGCTGGCTGCCCGCGCGGGCCTCTTGAAGAGCGGCCAGCGCGGTTACTACGACTTCTATCGCGATCGGCTGATGGTGCCGACCTACTCGACGACCGGCGAAGTGATCGCCTTCGGCGGCCGTGCGATCGGGGACGGCGAGCCGAAGTACCTCAACACGTCGACAACGCCGGTCTACACCAAAGGGCGGCATCTCTTCGCGCTCAACCTGGCTCGCCGCGCGGCGCAGAGCGACCGGACGCTTATCGTCGTCGAGGGTTATTTCGACTGCATTGCGCTGCATCAAGGCGGGTTTGAGAACGCGGTGGCGGCGCTCGGCACCTCGTTTACGGCAGAGCAGGCGGCCGAACTTCGAAAGTATGCCGACTATGTGTTCCTCTGCTTCGACGGCGACGCGGCCGGCAGTGCCGCTGCAACCAAAGCGGTCGACGTAGCGTCTAGTGTGATCGAGCATACCGGGTCGGCACTACGCATCGTGTTGCTGCCTCCGGGAGAAGACCCGGACAGCTTCGTCCGGTCGCACGGGCCGGCGGCGTTTCGCGACTTGCTCGACGACGCCAAGCCCGCGATTCAGTTTAAGATCGATCGCCAAATCGAACAACTTCGCGTCGGATTCGATTCTCCGTCAAAGATCGCACCGAGGGCCGAAGCCCTGATTCGTGGATTAGCGCCCCGAGAGGAATGGGATCGTTGGCGCGTCTACGTAGCGGCTAGGTTGCAGGTGAACGTGGACGACCTTAGGAATAGCCGGTTCCTCGCGGACAGCTCAAACTTCGCGCCTCGCGCGCGGGCGTCGCTGTCCGAAAGCCGCTACGCCAAGACGTCGGTTGAACCGCTCTCATTCGAACGTGAAGTGGTGAGCATTTTGCTCGAAGAGCCGGTTCTGGGCGCGGAGTATGGCGACCGCATCGGCGCAGCTCGCTTTCGCAATGAGGTCTACCGCAGGATTTACGAAAAGCTCGTTGCCGTCGCGGATACGTCGCCGACGACGGCGGACATCTTCGGGCTCTTTGCGGAAGATCCGGGGATTCTCGACGTCCTTGCCGAGTTGAGCCGGCGCGACCGCAGTTCCGCGGTGCGATACGGCGATTCGGAGGAACGTCGCGCGCATCTCGAGCGGGTGGTCGAGCGACTGCAACTCGAAGAGGAACGAAAGCGTTATCGCGAGCTCTCGGACCTCATCGACCACCGCCTTGCCGGCGGTCATACGGTCCCTAGCGACCTACGTGGAGAGTTTGACGCGCTTGTCGCAAAACTGAAACGTTAAGGCCGAAAAGGGGGAACAAGCAATTTTTGGTGAGGGGAGGTGAAAACGAAAACAATGGCGCGTAAGAAGGGCACAGCTACGGTGGCCGAACCGGCCGTCGCGGTGACGCTTGAGGAACTGAAGAAGAAGCTCGTCGTTCGCGGCAAAGCGCAAGGCTCGCTAACGTACGAAGAGATCAACAGCACGTTCGACGTCCTCGACGAGGTCAGTCCCGAACAGCTCGATGAATTCTTCGAAGAAATCACCGCAGCCGGCATCGAGCTGGTGGACGAGCAAAAAGACGAGAAACCCGAGGCCGAGCGCGAGGAAGAAGTCGAGGAAACAATTCCCGACGGTCTTTCCCTAGACGACCCGGTTCGCATGTACCTCAAGGAGATCGGTCGCGTTCCGCTGCTCTCGATGGAGCAGGAGAAGTCGTTGGCGATGCGCATCGAGGCCGGCGAGCTGGAAGGGCGCCGCGACGGTACTTCCGATTGGAAGATCGTCGACGGCGGTGAAGAGGCAAAACGCCAGCTCACCGAGGCGAACCTGCGGCTGGTCGTGTCGATTGCGAAGAAGTACGTCGGGCGCGGCATGCTGTTTCTCGATCTAATTCAAGAAGGCAATCTTGGATTGATCCGCGCCGTCGAAAAGTTCGACTATCGCAAGGGCTATAAATTTTCCACGTACGCAACGTGGTGGATCCGTCAAGCCATTACGCGCGCGCTGGCGGATCAGGCTCGCACTATCCGCATTCCGGTTCATATGGTCGAGACGATCAACCGGTTGATCAAAGTCTCCCGCCAGCTCTTGCAAGAGCTCGGCCGCGAGCCTTCGGTCGAGGAGATCGCTGAAGCGATGGTGCTCACGCCCGAAAAGGTTCGTGAGGTCATGAAAATTTCGCAGGAGCCGATCTCGCTCGAGACGCCCATCGGCGAAGAAGAAGATTCGCACTTGGGCGACTTCATCGAAGATCAGGAAGCCGTGGCGCCGGCGGAAGCGGCGTCGGTCATGCTGCTCAAAGAGAAGATGCAAGACGTGCTTCAGAACCTCACCGAGCGCGAACGCAAGGTACTGGTCTTACGCTTTGGTCTGGAAGACGGGCATCAGCGCACGCTCGAAGAGGTCGGTCAGGAGTTCGGCGTAACGCGCGAGCGCATTCGTCAGATCGAGGCAAAGGCGTTACGCAAGCTTCGTCACCCGTCGCGCGGCAAGGCGCTGAAAGACTATTGGACGAACGAATAGTCTCGAACACCACTCGCCATGTTAATTTTCAATCTGGTAACGGCGCTTCTCGCCGTCGTGATTCCCACTCCGTCGCCGACCGCCCGCCCGCTCAAGACGATCATCACGGTCGTCTCGTCGCCGTATTGTAACTCGCTAGCCGATCACTTCAACGGCGCTCTCGTGCCGATGCTGGGCAACGATCGTACGCTCGATGGGGTCAGCGTGCAGCTCGACGATCTCAATACGCTCTTTAGTCAGCCGGATTACGAAGAGCGCTTCCTGCACGTGCGCGACACGCTCCGCCGCCAAGAAACGGCACTTAACGAGTCGCTCGCGGCGATTCAGCAACAGATCAATCAACTCCGCGACGGCACGCATCTGACGACCGACCCGCAAGCGTCAGCCCAAGTGCATCAGGCTGCGCAAGAGCTGCAGACGGCCTACGATAAGCAGCGCCAGCTCGCGATCGATCTGCAGGGCATGTATCAAGCGATGCTGACCTATCCGATCTCGCGCGTCCATCCCGCACTCGGCGGATTCGATCCGCAAGAGATGGCCGAGCCAGCCGACATGCGCGACGTGAAAAGCTATCTAAAGTTCAACGCCCAGCGCGGCACGATCGCCGATTCAGAAGACAAAGCCGTCGACATCGCCTATTCCGCCGCCGAAAGCAACTGCACCGCAAAGAAGTAGCGCTTCATCACATGTCGCCTTTTTCCGCGTTGGCGCTCGGGACGACGAGCGGGTTCTTACCCGCGAATGCGCCGAGCGGATTTGGCTTGATCCAGACGATGAGGTCCCAGATCGAGGGGAAGAGGAAGATCCGTTTCACGTCGGCGACGCTCTTAACCTCACCCATTTTGACCAACGTGGCGGCCTGGGGATTGTCGACGTTGCCGCCGCCGGCTGCGAACTTTTTCACGCTCGTTGCACCGTAAGTTTCGGTGCCGTTCGGGCCGACGAGAATGTAGTGGATGTGTTCGCGAAACGAGACCCAGCGCTGAAAGTCGACGCCCCAAATCTCCGGTGGTTCGGGCGAGCTGCTTTGCAGCACGGAAAAGTCGGCGCCCAATAGGTTACCGTGGACGTCGTACCACAGCTGGCTGGGCTGTTTGGGGTTCCCGCTCTGCCAATGCAGGTTCGCGTAGCTGATCGCGCCGTCTTCATCCTCGTTTCCGTAGCGGAAGTATCCGGCTTTCTCCGCGTCCGCCGGCGTCGGGAAGCGGGCCATCAGGTCCTTCTGAATGGTTTGGACGAAAACGACCTCGGTTCCACGCGGTTGCGGCGACAGTGTCGCTTTCGGCGCAGGAGTAGCGGCGTAGCCGGCGCTAGTGGTCAGCGCCAAGATTGCTAACGTGCAGGTTATGCGAACGAACAACGGCATTTTCCTCACTCTCTGGCGCGCTTCTTCGTGAGCGGCGGCCTGAAAGCATCGCGCCTAGGGCGTCGGTGAAGACGTGGCTGCCGGTGTCGCCGACGGTGTCGGATGGAGACGGCCCGGCGTCGGCGTTCCCCCCAGCGGCGTTGCCATCGGAACGACGGGAAACGTTGCGTTCGGCGTTCCGGTGCCTTGGGGCAACGGCCGCGGCGTCACGATGGCGATCGTACCGTTCGGTTGGGCGGTCAGTGTAGCTTCGGTACGCGCGGGAAGCTCCGACCCGGCCCCCAGCACAAAGTTTTTTCCTTTGCGCAAAATTTGCCAGAGGACGTAATAGGGTACGACGATGTCGCCGGCGGTATCTTCGGCCGCGACGGTCGATTCGTGGCCGGCGGTGACGTTGGGAGCGAGACGCGCAACCGGGGCGCGTAACGGTAACCTCCGGCCGTCCGGTAACGCCAACGGCTCGAAGAAGATGTCAACGAAGCCGTAAACGTCCGTAATGCCGGACGGCGACGAGTCGACGATGCGAATTTGTCCCGGCGCTCCTGCCGGCACGAGCACGCGGCCACCGACCGCGATCGCGCTCTTAAGATGCGCGCGTATCAGCTGGCCGGCCTGCGCGGTCTTCGACGAGATGGGATCGTCCAGCACGAAAAGCACCGTCGAGTCGAATGGCAAGACGGCGCCGGATGGTGCGGGTGAGGGGCTTGAAGATGCCGTCGGCATGGGTGTCGGGGGCATTGGATACGCCCCTGCCGTCCCCACGCCGATGGTAACGAGTCCGCCGAGGAAGAGGCTCAGGCTCGGCCAAAGCCGAGGCGAATTAGCTCGCTCGCTGCTTTTGAGCGGCGCGCTTGCCCTCTTCGATGAGCTGCTTGACTTTTTGGCCACCTTTTTGTCCGATGCGTTCGTAGAAGTTGGGCCCGTAGCGATCCCGCGTGGCTTCGCCGCCCTTCTTTCCACCCTTCTTGCCAATCTGTTCGTAAAACTCATGGCCGTGGGCGTTCTTAGTGGCCAAGCCGCCTTTGCGACCGATTTCTTCATAGAACTGCGCGCCGTACTTGTTCTTAACGGTCTCGCCGCCTTTTTGGCCGGCTTCCCGGACGGACATGCCGCCACCGCGCCGGTTCTGTTCCGTACTCCCTGGCATTGTTTTGTTCACCTATTTTCTCGTGCCGCCCGCAAACGGCGGCTCTGCTTTCCATCCTCTACAACGCAGCTTTGGGCCGGAAAGTTTGGCTGGAAGGTTGGGCCCTGATGAGAGTCAAGCGATACGGCAAGTGGTTGCTCGCTAATTTCGAACCCTTGACGCCCTCAAAACGCCCGCTTCGTATCGAGCAGTATCGTCACGGGGCCGGTATTCACCAACTCGACGTCCATTTGAGCCCCGAACTCCCCGTAGGCGACATTGAGGCCGCCCGCCGCGAGCGATGCGCCCACGCGCTCGTAAAGGTCGCGTGCCTGCGGTTCCCTCGCTGCGGTCACGAACGACGGGCGGCGGCCACGGCGCGCGTCGCCATGCAACGTGAACTGCGAAACCAGCAACACCGCTCCGTGAGCGTCCACGACCGAGCAATTCATCAAACCGCGATCGTCCGGGAAGATCCGCAAGCCGGCGATTTTATCGGCCATCGCTCGAGCATCGCCGGCGTCGTCGTCAACGCCTACGCTGACGAGCACGAGCAGGCCGTGCCCGATTTCGCCGACCGTCTTACCGCTTACCCGAACGCGCGCATTCGATGCGCGCTGCACGACCGCTCGCACTATCGACAACCGCTCAGGACGAGAAAATCGAAGACAGCGCGAAGAGCGCATTCTCGCGGCGCTCGAGGACGCGACGATAAAAATATCCGGCCCAGTGCGTTCCGAAGGGAACGTACACGCGCAGGCGATGCCCCTCAGCAACGATCTCTCGCTGGACGCCCGGACGGCAGCCGTAGAGCATCTGAAACTCAAAGCGGTCGTTGGAAATTCCCTGCGTCGAGACGAAGTGCTTGATGGCGGCGATCAGCCGACGGTCGTGGGTTGCGATTCCGGGATACGTTCCGCGCTGCAGCAGCTCGTAGGCCAGCTCGAGATAGCGCGAGCGAATCTCCGGCATGCGCTGATAGGCGATCTCCGGCGGCTCGCTGTACGCGCCCTTGCATAGACGAACCCTGGCGCCGAGTTCGATCGCCCGTTCGACGTCGGCGGCCGTGCGCTTCAAGTAGGCTTGAAGCACCGGTCCGACATTGCGATGTATGGCGAAGGCCCCCTCAAATACCCGCAGCGTCGGCGGCAGAACCGACGAACCTTCCATGTCGATGCGCACGAACGGATCGGCATTGCGCTGTGCGTGCTCGATAATCGCGAGCAGGTTTTCCAACGCAAAACTCTCGTCGACGAGCAAACCGACGGCGGTAAGTTTCACGGATACGTTTGAATCGACGCCGCTTTTGCGGATTGCGTCCAACATCTCAAAGTAGACGTCGCGCGTTCGCAGCGCCGCGGTTCGCTCCAGGACGTCCTCACCTAGGAAATCCAGCGTTGCGGACATGCCCCGGTCATTGAGTTCGCGCGCGGCTTGGATGGCGGAGGCGACCGTTTCTCCCGCCACAAAGCGCCGAGCGAGAAAATAAAAATTCTTCTGCAACACTGGGCGCTACTCTACGACGCCGCGCCGCAGAACCCAGGCGGCCGCGAGCACGACGGCGGCAAGCACAATGAAGCCATAACAGAACGTCAGCGCTTCGCGCACCCCCGATGCGGAGAGCGCCACGTACAGCGCGACCGGCAACGAGGTTGGATGAAACGCCACGATGCTCGTCGCGCCATACTCGCCGATTGCGCGTAGCCACGCAAATGCGATACCCGCTCCGATGCTTGCAGCGGCGCCCGGCAACGCGATGTGCGTGAAGATGCGCCACTCGCTCGCGCCCAACGTGCGCGCTGCGTCGGCATAGAGCGGATCGATCGTTCCGAAGGCTGCGGTGGCTGCGATTGCCACGAACGATCCCGAAACGAAAAACTCCGCCACGCCGACACCGAGCAATGAGTCCGGTACCGTCACCCCATGCGCGGAAAGCCACGCGCCCAATGGCGCGTTGCTGCCAAGCGTGTAAATCAACATCAGCCCCGATGCGACGGGTGGAAAAGCAAGCGGAAGCGCGAGCAAAAACATGGCGGCCCCGCGAATTCTGGCCGACTTGCGCGCGAGGTAGTATCCGGCCGGTACGCCCAGCAGCGTGGCGGCAAACGTCGCGCCGGCCGATGCCACTAGCGATACGCGCAGCGCGTCGCTCCCGGCCGTGGCGAATCGCCCAATCGCTTCGCCCGGGGGCATCGTGACAAGCACAGCGACGACCGGAGCGGCGAGCGCCACGAGCAACAAGAGCGCCGCGAAAAAAAAGATCGGCCCCGGAGACGGTCGCCTCATGCAGGAAGCTTCACCAAGGTATCGCGCAAAGCGTCCCTATGGGCGCCGCCATCTTCAAAATTTTCATCGTGGCACTGGCGCTCGCACTCGACGTCTTCGCGGTGGGCGTCGGCGTCGGCGTCAGAGGCGTTCGCAGGCACCACAAGCTGCGCATCGGCATTGCGTTCGCTTGCGCGGAAGTCAGCATGAATATCATCGGTGCCGGGCTGGGCCTGCTGGCAGGAAGACTGATCGGCGACTTCGCCGGCTACATCGGCTTTGCGGCATTGTTCGGCCTTGGTCTGTATATGGTACGGGAGAGCCGTACGGAGCTAAGCGAGGCATCGCGACTCGATCTCTCGCGCGGAAGGGGCCTCGCCCTCGCGTCCTTAGCAATCAGCCTCGATTCGTTAGGAATCGGATTCTCTATCCTTTACATCGGCGTACCGATGCCGATCTCATTGATAATCATCGCGGCTACGAACATTGCTTCCACGTCGCTCGGCCTCACCTTGGGACGGTGGCTTGGACGGCACGCCGAACGAAACGCCGCTCTTTTTGGCGGCGTATTGCTCGCACTTACCGGGATCCTTTTTGCCCTGCTCAAGGCCCTTCGCATCGGCTAGCTGAAAAGAATTGACGTGCGAGTCGGGATGGAGATTCTGAAGCTCGCGCAGTCCATCGACGCGCGCACGATCTTCGTTGTGGGCACCGGACGAGACGTCGGCAAAACGACGGCGCTGCGCGCGATCTACGAGGCTGCCTGGAACGCGGGAATTCGTGTCGCGCTGGCATCGGTGGGGCGCGACGGCGAGGCACCCGCTCAGAATCCAACGCGCGCGAAGCCCCGACTTTGGCTACAGCCCGAAACGGTCTTTGCTACCGCGCGTGCGTTGCTGCCGTCGTCACCCGCGGCAGAAGTCGTAAGACTCTCGTCGTTACGCAGCGCGGCGGGCGGCGTGCTGTACGCGCGCGTCGTGCAAGCCGGTTTCTACGAGCTCGCGGGGCCTCCGACCGCGTCGGGTGTCCGAGAAGTTGTCGAGGAGCTTCTATCGCGCAGCGATATAACGATCGTTGATGGGGCGGTCGATCGGGTCGCCGCGCTGGCGGGCTCCGATGGCGCGATCGTCGTTGCCGGCGGCGCGGCCACGGCGACGACGCCGCGCGAAGCCGCTGCCGAACTCGCGGCGTTGACATCGCGTCTTCGCGTCCCTCGCTTCGATTCTGATGCTGCGTCGGTTGACGTTGAAGGCGCGCTCACGGCTGTCGACGCGGCGCGTTTTGTTGCGGAGGGCGAAACGCGCCAAATCGTCGTCGGCGATCCGACGCAAATCGCGTTGAGCGGAAGATCCGCGACTGAGGCATTTGAGCGACTGAAGATCCGCTGCCGGCGTCCGCTCCATGTCATTGCGGTGACGGTTTCATCGATCGGACCGGAACGGAATTTCGAGCCCGTGCAGTTTGCGGATGCGGTGGCTGCCGCGACGGAACTTCCAACCTTCGACGTCTATCGAAGCGCACGAGCGGCATGAAAGCGCTGCAGCTGCTCGACGAGCCGAGCGCCGACGTGCTCGCCTTCGATTGGCTCGTCAAGGCGGTCGAGCCGGTTTCTCCCTACGGCGAGCGCTGCTTCTCGGAGCTGCGTCCATTCCGGCCCGGCGAGGAAAGCGCGGCGCAGTACCGCGCCGAGCGGATCGCCGAGATCGCTGCGGGTTCCGACGCCGACCAATGCGACGCAATTCGGCGGGCGCTCTCCGAGCTTCCCGACGTTGTGAGCCCGATTGCGCGCGCTTCGATCGGCGACGTGCTCGCCGACCCGGCGTTTCTCGAGCTGCGAGCATTTTGTGGCGCGATCCACCACATCGACGATCGATGCGCGGGTATGCCGAGGATCGAGCGGCTCTCCAACGATGCGGTGCGCGCGGTTCGTGACGTGCTGGCGACCGGGCAACGCGGCGAAACGCAGTTCCATCTTGCCGATAGTTTCGATGCCCAGCTGACGGCCGAACGTACCGAGTTGGGGCGCGCACAGGCCGAGCTCGACGCATTGCGCGGCCGGGAACGCGAACGGGTGGCGCGCGCGCTGGGGCGCGATGAACTCGGCGGCGACGAGTTTATCGTGATGCGCGCCGAACTGCGCGGTGCGTTACCACCGGACGTCCGGGTGGTCCGCGAAGCGCCGACGTATTTTCTTTGCGCGCTCGAATACGGGGAAGTGCTCGTAGCGGCACTCCAGCGCCGCGATGCGGCTGCCGATGCGGTCGCGGCAACCGAGGAGCGCGTGCGCACGGAACTCTCTGCGGTCGTGCAACGCAACGCCGAAGGGCTGCTCGCCGCGGCAACCGCGTTGGGCGAACTCGACGTCACGATCGCTGCGGCGGCCTTTACGCAGCGCTTTGGGTGCGTCGCGGCCGCCGTGATCGTTCGGCCGGCAATGGCGTTCAGTCAGGGGCGGTTTCTTCCGCTGGAATCGGAGCTCGCTGGCATTGGCCGCCGATTCACTCCGCTCGATCTCGACCTTGAGGGTGCCGCAGTGCTGACCGGACCGAACATGGGCGGTAAGAGCGTCTGTTTGCTGACGTGCGGATTCCTTACGCTCTGCGCCGCGTTCGGCTTACCGGTGCCGGCCACGCAGGCGTCCATCGGTCTCTTCGATCAAATCGCGTGGCTCGGCATGGGGCGTGAAACGCACGTCGGTGGGTTGCTCTCTTCCTTTGCCCAAGAAGTCTTAGAACTGAAGGAAATTCTGTTGCGCGAGGCTCCGCGGCTGCTCATCTTGATCGATGAGTTTGCGCGAACGACCACCCCGCACGAAGGGAAGGCGCTCTTGGTGGCGCTGCTGGAACGACTGCGTGAGAGGCATGCTTGCGGCATGCTGGCGACTCATTTGGCAGGGTTAGCGGCGGCGGCCGGGGTTCGTCACTTTGCGGTCCGAGGCTTGCGCGGGATTCCCACGCCTCCGTCCACGGATAACATCGCCGAGGCACTCTCGATCTTAGGTGCCTCGATGGACTATCGCGTCGCCGAGGTCGGGGATGATGACGTGACGCGGGCCGACGCCATCGCGCTGACCGCCCTCTTGGGCATCGACCGCCAGTTCGTCGACGCCGCCTATCGCGCGCTTTCGCAATGAGCGGTCGAACCGGGCTGCGAATGTAGCTCGATTCAGATGGACCCGCTTATTATCACTTGCGCGCCCGTTGGGGCGGAAGTGCGGCTCGAGCAGACGCCGCATCTTCCTCACACGCCGCGCCTTCTCGGGGAAACCGCGCGCGCAGTCCAGGACGCCGGCGGATCGATTCTACACGTGCACTGCCGCAATGACGACGGCACGAACACGCACAGCGTGGAACGCTTTTGCGAAGCCTACGACGCGATTCGGGCGGAGAGCGATCTCATCGTCCAGTTTTCAACCGGCGGCGCAATCGGAATGACGTTGGAGGAACGGTCGAGCGTGCTCCAGCTTCGACCCGAGATGGCGACGCTCACGTGCGGAAGCGTGAACTTCGGCGACGACATTTTCGAGAACAGCTTTCCGATAATGCGCGGCATCCTGAAGAAGATGCACGAGTTCGGCGTACGCCCGGAGCTAGAGATATTCGATAAGGGGCACATTTCCAACGCGCGCCGGCTCGCAAGGGAAAGACTCCTCTCGTTTCCGCAGCACGTTGACTTGGTGCTTGGTGTTCCCGGCGGCCTGGATGCAACGGTGCAGAACCTGTGCGATCTGGTCGACGATCTCCCCGAGGGGTGCACGTGGTCGGTCGCCGGGATCGGACGCCAGCAGCTGTCGATGGCCATGGCCGCCATCGCAATGGGCGGCCACGTCCGAGTGGGTTTGGAAGACAACCTGTACTATAGCCGCGGGCGGCTGGCACGCAATGAGGAGCTCGTGGCGCGCGTCGCGCGGATTGCGATGGAGGCAGGACGGACGGTCGCTACTCCCGATCAGGCCAGGAAGATCCTCGGGCTACCCTTGCCCGCTGCGAGGGGCGAGGGCCTTTCCGTCCAATAACGGCGCGCACAGTTGTTCACATATGTCGTGCGCCGGACGCTTCAATCGATTCCGCTGCTGCTTGCGATCTCGGTCATCCTCTACGGCATTCTCTACAACATGCCGGGCGGACCGCTCGCGCCCTATCTGCAGAATCCGCACATAACCCCAGCCGACATCGCGCGCCTGAGGCACAACCTGGGAATGGACCAACCCGTCCCGATCCAATATTTGAAGTGGCTCGGGCACGTTTTGGTTGGTGACTTTGGCTATTCAACCAGCAACTCCGAGCCCGTCTTCCAAGCATTGATCGAGCGTTTTCCGGCGACGCTCGAACTGATGGGAGCCTCGCTCCTCTTAGCCATCGGAGTAGGTGTAGCAGCCGGCATCGTATCGGCCGTCTATCGCTATACGGTTCTCGACTACGTCATTACGACATTCGCGTTTTTCGGTCAATCGATGCCGGTCTTCTGGTTTGCGCTGATGATGCAGTTGGCATTCGCCGTCCACGGAATCCCGCTGCCTGGCGGCTATCTTATCCAGTTACCGTCGGCCGGCATATCGAGCAGTGACACGTTTGATCTCGGCGACCGTCTGGCGCATCTCATTTTGCCGACGGTCGTGCTCTCACTGTTGTCCATCGCGCTTTTCAGCCGCTTCATGCGTTCGTCGTTACTCGAGGTTTTGGGAACGGACTACATGCGCACCGCGGCTGCAAAAGGCCTCGCATTTAGAACGATCTTGTTGAAGCACGGCTTGAAGAACGCGCTCATCCCGGTCGTCACGGTGATTGCGCTCTCGCTTCCCGCGTTGATTGCCGGAGCGATCATTACGGAGACGATCTTTGCGTGGCCCGGAATGGGCCGGCTTTTCTACAACGCCCTTACGCAAAGCGATCTGGCGCTGCTGATGGGCTATCTGCTCCTGGTGGCATTCCTGGTGGTCTTTTCGAATCTGCTCGCCGACGTCGTCTACGCGTGGCTCGATCCGCGCGTGAAGTACGACTGAGAGCATAGAAGATGGCCGCGCCAACGCTGCCGCTTCCCAGCGGCGCAATCGTCGAAGACGAGCTGCAGTTTTCCAAGGTTACATTCTGGACGCGGCTGCGTCGCCACAAGCTCGCCATCGCCGGGCTAGCGGTGTTGCTGCTCATGGTTTTGGCGGCGGTGTTCGCCGGGCAACTCTCGCCGTTTGATCCCAATTTCATCGATAATGGGACCACCGCGGTGCCGCACTGGAACGGTACGCCGTTGCCGCCCTGTTTTCAAGATAAGTCGCAATGCTGGGGCCACGCGTTGGGAACCGATGAAGTGGGGCGCGACCTGCTTTCGCGGCTGCTCTTCGGCGCGCGCATCTCGCTGACGGTGGGCCTCTTCGCAGTCATAATGGAGGTGCTGATCGGCGCGACGCTGGGCGCGATCGCCGGCTACTATGGAGGATGGATCGACTACGCGCTGATGCGCGTCACCGATGTCTTTCTCTCGATTCCCCTGCTTCCGCTGTTGCTCGTGCTCACCGCAATCGTGGCCGCGAGCTCGACCAAAGCGGCGTTGAGTTTCGGGGTCATTGTGATAATCATCGGCGCGCTCTCCTGGCCTCCCGTTGCCCGACTGGTGCGCGCTTCGTTTTTGAGCCTGCGCGAACGCGAGTTCGCCGAAGCGGCACGCGCGCTGGGCAACAACGACGCCCGCATCATCTTTCGCCACTTGCTTCCCAACGCCGTAGCGCCGATCGTCGTACAGGCGACGCTCGACGTGGCCAACGTCATCGTGCTCGAGTCGACCCTCTCGTTCTTAGGACTCGGCATCCAGCCGCCGACCGCGTCTTGGGGGAACATGCTCGCGAACGCACAGAGCAATCTTCAAACCGCGTGGTGGGCCGCGGTCTTTCCGGGACTCTGCATCCTCGTAACCGTGCTCGCGATCAACTACATCGGCGACGGGTTGCGCGACGCCCTCGATCCCAACATGCGGTAGGAAGGCCTTTCGCCTACCTCATTTGAGAACGATGATCGTCGGCGAGCCGATCGGGTTGGCGCTGGCCAACGGGTCCCACAACACCCAAATCTTCCCGTAGGTATCGCTGATCGCCGCTACGGTCTTTGCGGCCTCTTCCGGCGTCATGTCGGGGAGCGTCGCGTGCCGTGGTAAACACCTCCGAGAGGTTTCGACCTTAGGCAGGGACGCTTGCTATCCCCGCAGATGCGTGCTTGGGAGGGCGGGGTGACGAGCCGCCCCGAACCGCCCTCTCGGGTCCCCATGCGCAAGTGGCGGAATTGGTAGACGCACTAGCTTGAGGGGCTAGCGGGAGCAATCTCGTGCTGGTTCGAGTCCAGTCTTGCGCATACGGCTTCGTGAACACGAGATTGCTCCCGCAGCGGAGCGCGTAAGCGCGGAGCGGCTCCTAAAGCTATGGGGCCCCCGGCGCGCATTTTGGCTTCGTGAACACGAGGACGCTCGGTCCGGCCGATCCGCTGGAGGGTGGCTGAAGGTCAGGCTGACTCGGGGGAGCCGCGGCCCGAAATGGGTCACAGACTTTTCAGAATCGGGCATTATACTTGAAACAGACGGCTGCTTCGCACCGTAAAGCTAGACGAAGGAGCCGAAGGAACTGATAACGTGTGGTTGACGCGCTTCACAATTAGCCGCCCGGTGATCACCGCGATGGTGTTCATCGCACTGGCCATTTTCGGTGCAATCTCTTTTTCGAAACTCGGACGCAGTTCGGATCCGCCGGGAACCGACTTTCCGATCGTCGTTGTCTTCTCGTCCTATCCCGGTGCGTCGCCGCAAGAGATGGAACGGCTGATCGTCAAGCCGATCGAAGATCAGCTCGATGGGATCGACAACCTCGACCAGCTCAACGCGACGGCGCAGGAAGGCGTCGCCACGGTCATCGTGCAGTTCAAGCTCGGAACGAACCTGGACATCGCCGCGATCAACGTACAGAGTGCGGTCGATGCCGCTCGCGTCTATCTTCCGGCAGACCTCGATCCGCCCACAGTCGAGAAGAACGGCGCATCCCAGCCGCTGATGGACCTCGCCATCAGCTCGAGGACGCTCTCCCAGACGCAGCTCGCCGATTTTGCGAATAACCGGCTCGAGCCGATTCTGAAAGCGATTCCCAACGTGCAGACCGTGGACATTCGAGGTGCGAGCGATCGAGAGTTCCACGTCGAGCCGATTCCGGAACGGCTGCTCGGAGCGAATGCCACGCTGGGCGACGTTTTTGCCGCGGTCGCCGCCAATAACGCGAATCTTCCCGGCGGCATTCTGCGCCAGAAGACCCAGGAGACCAGCGTTTCCGTCCACGCCGAGATCAACAGCGCGGCTGATCTGCTCGGCATTCCGCTGCCGATTCCCGGCAGCTCCAACAAGAACATGAAGGTCGGCGACGTCGCCTACGCCTTCGATAGCCACATCGAGCCGACGTCCATCTCGCACTACAACGGGCAACCCCGCGTGTACATTGAGATCGGCCGCAGCATAAACGCCGACGAAATAACGACCACCCAAATCGCGCGCCAGCATCTCAAGACTATCGCGGCGCAGTTTCCGGACCTGACTTTCAGCGAAATCGACGCGCCGGCGGATTATACGCTAAAGTCCCTCAACGGCGTCTGGCAGTCGCTGCTCGAGGGCATCGTGCTCACCATGATCGTCATGCTGCTCTTCCTGCACGCATGGCGCAACGCAATCGTCATCATGATCGCGATTCCGTCGTCGATTCTGGCGACGTTCGTGCTGATGAACCTGTTCGGTTTCCACCTCGACACAATGTCCCTGATGGGGCTCTCGCTCATCATCGGAATTCTAGTCGACGACTCGATCGTCGTGCTGGAAAACATCACGCGCCATCGAGACCTTGGCGAAGAGCCGATCGACGCCGCAATTAACGGCCGCAGCGAAATCGGCGGAGCTGCGGTCGCCATTACGATGGTCGACGTCGTTGTCTTTTTGCCGATCGCGTTCTTACCGGGAATCGTCGGCGCTTATCTTCGCGAGTTCGGCGCGGTGATCGTCATCGCGACGCTGTTCTCGCTGCTGGTCTCGTTCACGCTTACGCCGCTGCTGGCCGCCCGTTGGAGCGTTCGATCGCGTTCGGGAGCGCGCCCGCAATGGATGGTCGCGTTGGGCTCGTGGAAGGTCGAGCTCGCGCTCGTTGCCGCGGCGGCGCTCGCCTTCGTGATCCCTTGGCCCATCGCGGACCTGCGCGCCATCATCCCGATCATGCTGGTTGCGGTGCTGTTGCTCAACGCGTTTGTGCAGCGTTACGACCGGATCTTGAACTGGTACAAGGGCGTGGCGCTACCGTACGCGTTGCGGCACGGCCTGTTCGTCGTTTTCGTCTGCGGCGTGCTGCTGATCAACGCGCTGACGCTCGCGACGGGAGCGGGCGCGGCGACGATTACGGTCGACGTTTTGATCCTGGCGCTGACGGCGATTTGGCACGTCGTCGGGTTCGTGCTGCGCCGTAGAATTCCAGAGACGAGTCTCGACTACCGCTGGACGCCGTCGGCCAACGGACATTCCAGAAGCGCGCTGCTGCTGCGACACGGCATCGATATGCTTCGGAACATCCCGCGCGTCATGCTACGCTGGTTCTATGCGACCGGCCGTTCGACTCGCCTCACCCTAGCGACGTTCGCGCTGCCGGCCCTGCTCGCGATCATCTTCCCGCTTTTAGGACCGATCAACTTCGACTTCGTGCCTCAAGTGCAGACCGGCGAGATCGGCATGACCGTCACGTATCCGCCCGGCACGCCGATCCTCGTCACGGAAAAATACGTGTCGCAGCTGGAAGGCGCGATCATGAAGATCGATGGAATCAAGTCGGTGAGCTCCACCGTCGGTCGCAAGCCGCAGGGATGGGGTAATGCGATAGGCGACAACTACGCGCGGCTCGACGCGCAGACGCTGCCGGAACGCCGGCACGATACCTATAAGATGATCGATCAGATCCGTAAGCTGAGATACCTTGCACCCGGCGGCGACTTCCAGGTTTCGGGCGATAGCGGCGGGGGCTCGGGTGCGACGATCTTCTATTCGCTCTCCGGGCCGGAAGCCGAGATCGCGCCGGCGGCCGAGAAGGTCGCGCAGTTCTTGCGCAGCACCCCGGGCAGCGTCAACGTTCAAACCAGCAACGAGGCGGCCGCGCCGCGGCTCAACGTCAACGTCGACGCGCAAAAGGCCGAGGTCTTGGGCATCGCGCCTGCCGACGCCGCCAACGCCGCCCGCTTCGCAATTGACGGCGCCGTTGCCACGCGCGTACGCTCCGAGAACGGCTTAGTCAACGTGCGCGTTCAGTTCCCGCTCTCAGATCGCAAGACCGTCGATCAGCTTCAAGACGTCCGGGTTCGCGCGCAGGATGGAATGATGGTGCCACTCGCAGACATTGCAAACTTCCAGTGGACGAAGGCTCCGCTGCAAATCAAGCGGCTCAATCGTCAGCGCGTCGTTGACGTGTACGGCGATACGCTGCCGGGGTACTCGCTCGGCGCCGTGACCGGACCGCTGGAGAAGAAGCTCCGTGAACCGGGCTTCCTGCCCGAAGGCGTGCAACTCACGGCTCAGGGCGACACGCAATACATGAACGAGACCATGGGTAACATGGGCATCGCGCTCCTGCTATCGTTCATGCTCGTCTACATGCTGATGGTCATTCTGTACGGCTCGTTTCTCGAACCGCTGATCGTCATGTTCTCGGTTCCGCTGGCCATCATCGGCGCGCTCGTCTCACTCTCGTTCATGCACCTCGTCGAGCCGAATGCCGGCCAATCGCTCAACATCATCTCGATGATCGGCATCATCATGCTCTTCGGGCTCGTCTCGAAAAACGGAATTTTGCTCGTCGATTACTCCAACACGCTATGCCATCGCGGCATGCGCGTACGCGACGCGGTCGTGCAGGCGGCGGCCACGCGCTTCCGGCCGATTCTGATGACGACCTGCGCGATGATCTTCGGCATGCTGCCGCTCTCGCTCGGTTTTGCCGAGGGGGGTGAATGGCGCCAAGCGATGGGTACGGTCATCATCGGCGGCCTATTCAGCTCCTTGATTCTGACCCTATTCTTAGTGCCGTTGATTTACAATACGTGGATTGGCTGGCTCGAGCGTCGCGCCGACTTGCGTGCGGTCATGACTGAAGGAGAACCATTTGGTGGCGAGGCAGCGCGGGTAGGGATGCGCGCATGAAGAGAGCGGCCTGACTCGGCGCGCGCTCGTGACGGGAGCGGCCGGCGGTCTCGCCGCCGGCATCGCTCCCGCGTTGGCGCGCGATGGTTTTGCTCACGTTGCAATCACCTATCGCGAAACTCCCCCGCATACGACCGTAGCGGCGATCGAGGCCGCAGGCGTCCACTCGAGCGCCACGCGGATCGATTTTTCAGCCGAAGCGAGCAGCGTGGAAGCGGCGCTCGATAAAATGGTGCAGACTTTCGGTCCATTCGACACCCTCGTCCACGCCGTTGGGCCGCTCGTCGTCAAGCGATTCGCAAACGCCTCGCTGGAGGATTATCGAAACGCGTTTGACGGCAACGTCCTTAGCGCCGTTTTGGCAGCACGAGCTACGTTACCGGCGATGCGGGCTGCGCGCTTCGGGCGCATCGTGCTTTTTGGAATGCTCGGATCGAGCCAGACGCGCCCCTTTCGCGGTTTTTCGCTGTATCAGGGTGCGAAGAGCGGGCTCGTTGCCTTCGCCCGCTGCCTCGCGCTGGAGGAGGCGGGTCATGGCATCACCGTCAACCTGGTCTCGCCCGGTGACATTCGCGAGAAGGCGATCGACCGCGCGAGTGCGCTCAACCGTGCCGCGCGCAATCCACGCGGGCGCGTCGGAAGCTACGAAGACGTCGCGGACGTAGTGCGGTTTCTGATCGCGCCGCAGCGCGATTTTGTGACCGGCGCAGTTATCGAAGTAACCGGCGGTCTGCAAACCGCCGCGGAATAGGCGGTACAGGACTAAGAAACGTTCGGCTCGTAAGGAGCGCGTCACACACGATGCGTGACGGCACGAACGAACATCAGGATTTTGCGCTGCCCGGCGCGCGTCCTCAATACGGACCCGACAAGGTCGTGGCGGTCGAGCACATCGATCTCCACCTGACGCCCGATCTCGCCGCTGAGACGCTCGACGGCGTCTGTACGATGACCGTGCGCGCACTCGACGAGTCGGTACCACTGCTGACGCTCGATGCCGTCGACCTCGAGATTTCCAGCGTCGACCAGCTTTCACCGGAGCTAAAAAAGCTGCGCGATCTGCGGTTTACGTTACGCCAAGGAAAGCTCGAGATCGAATTTGAGCCGGCGCTTGCGGCCGGCGAGCGGACGACGTTCGCGGTCCGGTATCGCGTTTCGAAACCACGCCACGGATTGTTTTTTGTCAAACCCAGCGAGTCGTGGCCGGAGAAACTCCCGCATGCGTGGACGCAGAGTCAGGATCAAAACGCGCGATATTGGTTCCCGTGTCTCGACTATCCTCACGAAAAGCAGCGTACGTCGACGACGATCGTCGTTCCCAAAGGGACGTTCGCGCTCGGTAACGGCGAGCTGGTCGAGCGAAAAGATGTAAACGGCAAGACGGTCTTCCGGTATCGGCAGGACGTGCCCCACAGCACGTATCTAATGACGATGGTCGTCGGCCCGTTCGTCGAGGTTGCGAGCGGCGAAGCAGGACGGAAGAGGATTCCGATCTTCTACTACGTGCTTCCGGGGCGAGAGAGCGACGGCGAACGCGCCTTCGGCAAGACGCCCAGAATGCTGGAGCTCTTTGAAGAGCGCACCGGGACACCATATCCATATGCTCGGTATTCGCAAATAGCCGTATCGGACTTTATCTTCGGGGGGATGGAGAATACCACGGCGACGACGCAGACGGACCGAACGCTGCACGATGAGACCGCGCACCTCGACTTTTCGAGCGATCCGCTGGTCTCGCACGAGCTTGCGCACCAGTGGTTCGGGGATCTGCTGACGTGCCGCGATTGGTCGCAGGCCTGGCTCAATGAGGGTTTCGCGACGTTCATGGAAGCGGTCTGGCGTGAGGCCGATCTTGGTTACGACGAATACGCCTACGATATGTTCGAAAGTCGAACCGCGTACGTCAAAGAAGATTCGGATCGCTACAGCCGCCCGATCGTTTGTAATACGTTTCGCGATCCAATAGAGATTTTCGACCGGCACTTGTACCAAAAGGGCGCGGCCGTGCTGCATATGTTGCGCGGCGAGCTCGGTGAGGCGCGCTTTTGGCGCGCAATCGCGCGGTACGTCGAGCAGAACGCCCAACGCAGCGTCGAAACGATTGACTTCATACGGTCGATCGAAGAATCTACCGGCCGCAACATGCGGGGCTTCTTCAATCAATGGGTCTTCCGCGAGGGTCACCCGAACTTGGAGGTACGCGTCGGCTGGGATGTGCGTCGAAACGTCGCGACGCTCTCGATCGATCAAAAGCAGACCATCGACGAGGGGCATCCCCCCTACGAGTTCGATGTCGAAATCGGGTTCGCGCCGGCGGCATCGTCGCTGCCCTCGGTGCACGGTAACGCGTTGGTCCCAAACGAACGGAGAATTCGCGCCCGCGTGGAGCGGCATCACGAAACCATCGCCGTGCCGCTCGACTTCGAGCCCCAGCTCGTGCGATTCGACCCGGGATCGTTCCTTTTGGGCGACGTAACGTCGGCTATGGGAGCAGACTTCGCGGCGGCATCGCTGCGCGCCGACCCAGACGTCGCGGCGCGGATTAGAGCCGCCAGAGAGCTTGCGAAAGACGGCGGCCGCGCCGCTCACGACGCGATCGAACGGGCGTTTCTTGAAGAGCCGTTTTGGGGCGTGCTCGTCGAAACGGCGGCCGAAATCGGCGAAAGTCGAGCGCCGTGGGCCCGCTCGACGTTGATCGGTGCGCTTTCGCACCCGCATCCCAAGGTGGTACGCGCCGCGGCGACGGCGCTCGGCAACTTTCGCGATCCCGAGGTCGCGACCGCTCTGATTGCCGCGGCACAGCATCACCCGTCCTATTTTGTGCGCGCTGCTGCACTTACGGCGCTTGGCAAGACGAGAGACCCGCGAGCACTCGAAGTGCTTGCCTCGGCGGCTCAGCAACGCACCTGGAACGGCACGGTAGAAGCCGGAGCCGTGAAAGGACTCGGCGAGTTGGCCGACCCTCGCGCGCTTCCCATCGTGCTCGACGCCTGCAGGCCGGAGCGCAGCGAAGGGCTTCGCCGCGCCGCGGTGAGCGCGCTCGGCCGGATCGGCGCGCTGTTGGAAGACGAGCGCACGCGCGTCGTCGAGGAACTGCAACAACGGCTTGACGACGAAAGCTTTCTCGTCGCACTGGATGCGATCGCGGCTGCCGAAACACTCGGCGACGCCCGCGCGTTACCGGCGCTCGACCGGCTGTCCCAGCAGGCCTCCGACGGTCGCATGCGGCGCGACGCAATGGAGGCCGCCATTCGCATCCGAAAGGGCGCAAAGGTTCCGACGCAAGTCACCGCGCTGCGGGACGACGTCAATGAGTTACGTGAAGAGTACCGTAGGCTTCAGGAGCAGATCGCGCCGCTTACGCGCCCGTAAGAGGCGGCGCGTGGCGTTTGCGATCTCTCTGCTGTTTGCTGTCGGTACGGTATGGCTGGTTGCACACGCACATTCGGCTTCGAGGCCACCGGTTTCGGTTGCCGAGAGATTGAGCAACCCCTTAGCAGAGCGCACTTTCGAAGCAGCGCAGTTGCCGGTTTGGACGGCAGACGATCGCAAACGACTATGGGAAAATTTGCATGGTGCGTTTGCACGAGCAATCGCCAATTCGAAGGGGTGGAGTTTTGCGGTTGTCGGGGCGGACGGCGGCACGATTTTCGACGATCGTGGCGAGCGCGCAGTTGTACCTGCCTCGGTGCAGAAGCTCATCGTTGCCGCCAGCGCGCTCGATGCGCTTGGTCCGATGTATCGCTTTCATACGATGTTCGCCGCGCGCGAGGGCGTCGGCGACGACGGCATCCTGGACAGCAACCTTTGGCTGATTGGATCGGGCGATCCATCGCTGCAGTCGGTCGACCTTCGCAACGGAATCGGTATGCTCGCGCGTTCAGGACTGCGCCGCATCAGCGGCGGAGTCGTCGTTGACGCGACTGCCCTAACGGGACCAGAGCTCAATCCGCATTGGGATCCGAACGATAACGGCCAGGATTACGCCGCACCGGTGAGCGCGATCTCGCTCGACGGCAATACGATCGAATCGCATCAGAACGTTGGCGGAGGGGAACAGAGTGTCTGGACTCCGATGCAGGACGTTTCGAGTTACGTAGCCGAGCGGACGAGAACCCTGCTGGTCTCACGTCGAATCGTGGCGGCGATGCCGCCCAGCGTAGGGGCCGCGCCGCTCGATACCGTCGTCTTGTGGGATCATCGCTCGCCGCCGCTGCGAGCGCTCGAAGCCCACATGCTGTTCGTCTCCGATAATCACTACGCCGAACAGCTGCTGCGAACCGTCGGCGAAGAAGCTGCCGGGTCGTCGAACGACACAGGCGGAATCGAGGCAGAACGGCGATTTCTAGACCGCCTTGGAATTCCGACGCCCGGGCTGCGCCTCTTTGACGGCAGCGGCCTCTCGCCCGGCAACCGGATCGCGGCGATCACGCTTGCGCGGCTGCTTTCGACCCGCGAACCGTCGCTCTATCTGCTGTTGCCGTTGGGCGGTCGAGAAGGTACGCTCGAGGACTACGATTTCACGACTGCTTTGGGACGAGTTCGCGCGAAGAGCGGGCACCTCTCCAACGTTTCGTCGCTGGCAGGGTACGTCAACACGCTGCGCCACGGGCGGGTCGCGTTCGCCTTCATGGTTAATGGATCGCCGGGCGACCCCGACGCGGCGATCGTTCGCGCCGTCGACCGTCTGGTTGAATTTTAGCAAAGGGAATGATGTTCGACGAGGCGTTGCTTTCGGAACTGATTGCGCGCGCGCTGCAGCGCGGCGGTGAATTCGCCGATCTGTTTTGCGAACGGCGGCGTACGCTGTCGTATCGACTGCAGGACGGCCGCATTCACGACGCGTCGTACGGTGTGACGCTCGGCGTAGGCATCCGCGTCGTGGTCGGCGAGTCCGCCGGATACGCGCATTCGGATGATTTGAGCCACGACGCGCTGATGCAGGCCGCGGATTCGGCATCGCTGATTGCGCGCACGGCGCCGGCGGGACACGCTGGCACGGCTGAACTGCGTGCCGCGCACGCTGCTAAGTTCTACGACGGCGACAGCCTCGAGGCCATCGATCCCGAACGCTACGTCGCGCTGCTCGAGCGCGCCGACGCGACCGCTCGACGCTACGACCCCAAGGTCGTTGCGGTGAACGCTCAGCTGAGCGACGAAATGCAAGAGGTCTGGATTGCAACGAGTGAAGGTCGTTTGGTCTACGATCGGCGCCCCCTCGTAACGTTGGGCATCCAGGTCGTCGCAAGCGACAAGAAAGAACGCGGCTCCGGCTTTGTGGGCGACGGCGGACGCACGTCGATCACCTTCTTCGATCGCGAAACGCCGGAGGATCTCGCCACCGAAGCCGCTCGCATCGCAACGGTCAACCTCTCGGCCTCGCCGGCGCCCGCTGGTGAGATGGAGATGATCGTCGGCTCGGGTGGTGGCGGCGTTTTGCTGCACGAAGCGGTCGGCCACGGGTTGGAAAGCGATTTCAATAGACGCGGCACTTCGCTATATAGCGGTCGAATCGGCGAGCGCGTTGCGAGCGAGCTCGTAACGATTTATGACGACGGTAATCTGGAAGAAGAACGCGGCAGCCTCAACGTGGACGATGAAGGCGTGCCCGGTCAGCACAAGGTGCTAGTGGAAAACGGCGTTCTTCGTGGCTACATGCAGGATCGGCTCAACGCGCGATTGATGGGCGTGGAGTCGACTGGAAGCGGCCGGCGCCAATCCTTTCGTTTTTCGCCGCAGCCGCGGATGTGCAACACGTACATGCCCAGCGGAAGCGCGACCGTCGAGGAAATCGTGCAATCCACGCAGCGAGGAATTTACGCGAAATCGTTTGCGGGTGGACAAGTCGAGATCAGCAAGGGCGACTTCGTCTTCATGGTGGGCGAAGGCTATTTAGTAGAAAACGGCAAGATCACGACGCCGGTGCGAAACGCGACGATTGTCGGTAATGGGCCGGATGCGATGATGAAGGTCGTTGCAGTCGGCAACGACAGCCGCCTCGCACGGCGTCATTATACCTGCGGTAAAGGCGGCCAATACGTTCCGGTTGGCGTCGGGATGCCGACCGTCAAAATTTCGTCGATTACGGTCGGTGGCACGCAACATGACTGAATCGACCGCCATTGACTTGGCGCGCGAGGTCGTGCGGGTAGCGCGGGACTGCGGGGCGCACAGCGCGGAAGCCTCGGTCTCCATCGCACGACGCCTTCACGTCGAAGCGCGCGAAAACGCGGTGGCGCGATTGGAAGGATCGACCGGTAAGGGCCTGTTGCTGCGCATCTTCCGCGACGGTCGCAAGGCGACGCTTTCTACCTCCGACTTTTCATCGGACGGCGTCCGCGACGCGGTGCGGCGCGCCGTTGCGCAGGCCGATCTCGTCACCGTCGACCAGTACGCGGGTTTGCCGGAGCGAGTCGCCGACGACGGGGTGGACCTGTCGCTTCGTGACGACGCAATCGAGCGGCGCGATAGCCTGGAAAAAGTTGAAGAGGCGTTAAAGCTCGAGCGTCTGATTCGAGAGGCCGACGCTCGAGTCGTCAACTCGAGCGGTTCCCACTATACCGATGCCGTCGGCGTTACCGCGCTTGCAAATTCGAACGGCTTTGCGGCCGGCTATTCCTGGACGCGGGCCGGACGGTCGACTGGTCCGATAGCGCTCGATGGCGGCGTCAAGCGGATCGCGCAATACGGGACCGCGGCGCGGCATCTGCGCGATCTCGAAGCTTCGGGTGCCGTCGCCACCACCGCCGTGCGCCGTGCGGTCGAACTCTTTGGCGCTCGCAAGCCGCCGACGATGCGCGTGCCGGTGATCTTCGAGCGCGACGTTGCTGCATCGATCCTCGACGACGTTTTCGCGGCGGTTTCCGGCGCAAACGTGGCCGCCGGGAACTCCTGGTTGAGCGCTCGAGTCGGGAGCCAGATCGGCAGCGAACGAGTAACGGTGATCGACGCCGGACGGTTAAGTGCGGGCCTGGGCAGCGCTCCATTCGATGGCGAAGGGGTCGCGACGCAGCGTACGGCCGTGTTCGAGCACGGCGTGCTGCGGACGTTTCTCTACGATACCTACTACGCTCGTAAGTTGGGCGCCGCGAGCACCGGAAACTCCACCGGAGGCGGGGTCGGTCCGAGCAACTTTTACTTGGAACCGGGGTCGATGTCGCTGGACGAGATGATCGCCGCGACCCCCCGCGGCGTGCTCGTCATGGACACGATCGGCTTTGCGACCGAGCACGCGTCGGGCACGTACAGCCGCGGTGCGCGCGGTTTTTTGATCGAAGGCGGCGAACTCGCTTATCCAATCGATGAGTTTACCGTTGCAGGACATTACGGCGAGATGCTAGCGGCACTGGACGCGGTCGCAAATGATTTGCGTTTCGACTCAACCGTCGTTTCGCCGTCATTTCGCGTCGCAGAGATGACCGTGAGCGGGAATTGAGGGGAACGATATGGTAGCGCCGCCCGCGATCAGTATCACGTTGATCTTGCGGATCGACATGCCCAACGAGCCCGGTGCGTTCGGGCTCCTCGCCAATGCGATCGGCGATTCCGGCGGAGCGATCGGCGCCGTGGACATGCATTCGGTCGCTAAAGGACGTGTAATTCGCGACGTCACGATCGGCGTCGCATCGGAACTCGTCGCAAACGACGTGCGACGAGCGGTCGAAGCAATAGATGGGGCGCGCGTCATCTTTGCCAACGATTCGACCTTTCTCGCGCACGTCGGCGGAAAGATCCGCATCGATCCTAAGATCGCGGTCAAGAATCGCCAAGATCTTTCCACGGTTTACACCCCCGGCGTGGCGAGGGTTTCTATGGCCATTGCGGCGGATCCGAGCAAAGCGTTTCAGCTGACCATCAAGCGCAACACGGTTGCGGTCGTCACCGACGGCACAGCGGTGCTCGGATTGGGCGATATCGGGCCGCTCGGTGCGCTGCCGGTGATGGAAGGCAAGGCGATGCTCTTCAAGCAGTTCGCCGACATCGACGCATTTCCGATTTGCCTGGATACCAAAAACGTCGACGAGATCGTCGAAACCGTCGTACGCATCGCTCCCGTCTTCGGCGGAATAAACTTGGAAGACATCAGCGCGCCGCGATGTTTCGAAGTCGAAGACCGACTCATCGAGGCGCTCGAGATTCCGGTGATGCACGACGATCAGCATGGCACCGCCGCCGTGATACTCGCCGCATTGATCAATGCGGCGCGCGTCGTCGGCAAGCAATTATCGGATCTGCAGGTCGTGGTGTCGGGCAGCGGCGCCGCCGGGACGGCGACGATCAAAATGCTGCTTGCCGCCGGCGTGAAGGACGTGATCCCCGTGGATCGCGGCGGCGCATTAAACCGGACCGACCGCTACGAAAACCCTCACTGGCGTTGGTTGGCAGAGCACTGCAATCGCGAAAACCGGCGCGGATCCCTTCACGACGTGCTCGAAGGAGTCGACGTCTTCATCGGCGTTTCTGCGCCGGGAATTCTGCAAGCAGAGCACATCGCACGGATGGCACGCGATCCGATCGTCTTTGCGATGGCCAATCCGACGCCCGAAATCATGCCCGACGTTGCTGCACCCGTCGCGGCCGTCATCGCGACCGGGCGCTCGGATTTTCCCAACCAGGTCAACAATCTGCTGGCTTTTCCGGGCATTTTCCGGGGCGCGCTCGACGTCCGCGCGCGGCGCATCACCGACCACATGAAACTGGCGGCGGCTTTCGCGATCGCGGATATCGTCGGGGAAAGCGAACTCAGCGCAGAGTACGTCATACCTAGCGTCTTCGATACGCGCGTCGTCGATGCGGTCGCCAAGGCGGTCGCCGCCGCGGCCGCCGAGGACGGCGTAGCTCGCCGCACTCCGACGAAGAACGAAGGAGAGGATCTCAGCGCAAGGTTCTGAGCGACCCGGCATGCTGCTTGAAACGCTGAAGCTCGACCCGAGCGACCCGCGCCCGCTTTACGTGCAGCTCGCAGATCGCGTCGTTGAAGCGATCGAACGCGAAACCGTGTCCCCCGGCGAGCGGCTTCCGGCGATCCGAAACCTAGCGCGCGCACTCGATTGTGCGCTGGTGACCGTTTCGCAGGCGTACGAGCTGCTCGCGGCGCGCGGACGCGCGATCGCGCGTCCCGGTAAAGGCACTTACGTCGCCTCGCCACCCGATCGCAACGAGCCCTTCGCTCGGCGCTGGGAACCGGACGTCGGGCGCATCGCGCGCGCTGCGCGGTTCGAAGGCGTTATGGAGCGGCTGACGCAGGCGACGGAACCGGGGGCGATCACGCTGGCCTCCGGTCATCCTGCGCCCGAGACGTTTCCGCTGCACGATTTTGCGCGTGCCTTTCACCGCACGCTGCTCGACGATTCACCCGAGATCATGCAGTACCGCTCCTCCACCGGAGACGCGGAGCTGTGCGGAAGGCTCGCGTCGTTTCTGCGACAACGCGGTTGCACCGCCGATTCAAACGACATCATCGTTTGTTCCGGCGCGCAACAGGCTGCCGATATCGTCGCAGCCGTGCTGCTGGACGAGCGCAGCATGGTTGCGAGCGAAAGCCCAACATATTGGGGAAGCCTCGGCGTTTTTGACGCTCGCGGCGTCACCTACGTCGAAGTCCGCAGCGACGACGACGGAGTGCGCGCCGACGATGTGGAGCGCGTTTTCTCCGAGTACCGCCCGCGCTTGTTCTACGTTAACCCCATCGCACAGAATCCGACCGGCGCCGTGCTGCCTGCGCGGCGCGCAAAGCAGATCGTGGCCTTGGCCCGGCGCTACGACGTCGTGATTCTCGAAGACCAAACGGGCTGGCAACTAACGTACGATGCGCCTGCGCCGGCTCCGCTCGCGGCCCACGACACCGACGGCCGCATCATCATGATGGAGAGCCTCTCCAAATCGATCTTTCCGGCGCTGCGAATCGGCTATCTCTTTGCAAAGGGCGGAATCGCTGAAGCACTGGAAGCGGCGAAAGTTCGCGCCGACGTCTTCACGTCAACGCTCACGCAGCGAGCCCTCTGGCGATTCATGGATAGCCCCGCATATCCTCGCCATTTGCGATCGGCCCGCGGACTCTATCGCAAGCGCCGCGACGCTTTCGTCGACTCGTTATCGCGAGTTGTGACCTGGACCGAAGTGCGGTCGCCCGGCGCGGGTGTAAACGTCTGGCTGGCGCTGCCGCCGAGGATTTCGACGCAGGCCGCGTTCGACGCGTGCGCGCGGGAGGGCGTGCTGGTCATGCCGGCGGAGCCCTTTTATCCGACGCGCAGCGGCCCACCGGCCCTACGCCTCTCGTTCGGCGATTTGACGGTCGACGAAGCGAGCGAAGGTATCGCTCGCCTCGGCCGAGCCCTAACCAAAGTGCTCGCCCCATCCCTGTCACCCTGAGCGAAGCGTAAGCGCACGCTCTTCGACGCGAATGCGCCATGAGAGCAGCGACGCATTGAGAATCGAAAAGACGATTGCTATTTCGATCGCGCCGAACGCAAGCGGCAGGATCGCGATCTCGGCACAAACGACTGCGTAGTTCGGATGGCGCAAGATTCGGTATGGGCCGCTTCGCACGATCGGCGCGCCGGGCACGCTGATGATGCGCGTGGTCCAATACGGTCCGAGCGTTGCGATCGTCCACAGGCGGAGCGGCTGGAGGGCGGCGTACGCCCCCAGCAGCCACCAATTCGGTGCGGTTGAGGCTGGGATATAGACGGCCATGCTCGCGATCCATGCCGCGTGTAGCAAAACGAAAAAGGGGTACTGCGCCGCCCCAGTTTCGATGCCGCCGCGTGCCATCAGCCGGCGCGTATTTCGCGCTGAGTAGATAAGTTCAGTGCCGCGCTGGAGTGCTACCAGCGCAAGGACTACCCAAAGAACGCTCACGCCCTATCGTTTTCGAGCAACGTAAAACCGGCCGTGAAGCCGGGCCCCAGCGCGGTCGCGAGCGCGTGGCGCCATCGCTGCGAATCGCCGATCGTTCGATCCAACACGAACATGACCGTCGCGGCCGACATGTTACCGTAGTCACGCAAGACGTCCCGCGACGTGACGAGCCGTCCCGGCTGCAGCTCGAATGCGGTTTCGAGCGCGTCGAGCACCTTCGCGCCGCCCGGATGGCACACGAAGCAATCGATGTCGCTTAGCTTCAATCCGTGTCCCGCGAGAAAATCGACGGCAACGTCGTGGAGTTTCGTAGAGACCAGATCGGGGATATCGCGCGAAAAAATAGCTTTGAATCCGTCGGGCATGACGTCCCAACCCATGACGTCGAGCGAATCGGGCCACGTATACTCGCCTCCACCGACGATTCTGGCGCCTTCGCCGTTCGATGAAATCAGTGCCGCCGCTGCGCCGTCGCCGAAGAGTGCCGTCGCAACGATGTTGCTTTTCGAGAAATCGTCGCGCCGGAAGCAGAGCGCACAGAGCTCGACGACTAAGAAGAGCACGAGCGAGCCGGGCGTCATGCGTGCCATCGTGCCGGCGCGTGAGAGACCGATGACGCCGCCCGCGCATCCAAGACCGAAGATCGGCAGACGTTGCACGTCGCGCCGCATCTGCATGCGCTCCATCAAGAGCGCATCGAGGCTAGGCGTTGCGATCCCGGTGGTTGAAACCGCTACGACGGCATCGATCTCGTCGACGCGGCGGCCGGCTCGCTCCAAGACGCGCCGAGCTGCCGATTCCAACAAATCAAGTGAGGAGTCCAGATAGACGCGATTGCGTTCGGGCCACTCGTGCAGATCTTCGTACCATTCGATTGGAACCGAAGAATAGCGGCAGTCGATGCCCGTGTTGCCGAACATCGGAAGCAGCCGCACGATTTCACGGGATCGCGGCCCAAGCGCAAGCTCGATGCGCCGAATCACTTCGCTCTGACCGAGCGCGAACGGTGGAACGGCGGTCGCTACCGCGAGCACGCGAGCGTCCGGAGTCATCGAGCAGCGGCCCGCCCTTTCGGCAGGGTACGCGCGGCCTGCATGGTAATGGCAACCTCCCGTGTCGTTTAGACTATTCGCAGCGGCGCTCTTGGGCGCCGTCTTATTGGGTTCCGGGCCTCGCACGACCCCACTAGTCATCTATTCGGCGCCGGCTGGCACACGCCCAACCGGTGCCGACCGGATTCACCCTACGACTGCGATTCTTCCGAATGGCCGGATTGCCGCACCCGTCGGCACGAGCCTCTTTGTCGGTACAAATCCGTTGGGATTAGCGCTTTCTCCGAACGGCCGCTACGCTATCGTTTCCAACGACGGCAACGGTGTAACGACCCCGAACGGCTCCTACGCAGCCTTAGTATCCGGTTCCTCGCTGAGCATCGTCGATACGCGCAGCATGAAAATTGCAAGCGTTTATCACGATCCCGCGACGTCATTTTTCATCGGCGTCGCGGCGGCGAGTGACCCCAACGATGCCTCGAGGACCATCGTTCTTGCCTCTGACGGTAACGCAGGTGTCGTGCGGGTGTACGACCTCGACAGCGGCGGCCAACTCACGCCCGAAGCCAAGCCGATCCAGTTGCCCCCCGGCGGCGATCGCCATCCGCTTCCGGCGGGCATTGCGATCTCGCCGAATGGGCGAACGGCATTCGTCGCGGATAATCTCGGCGATACGGTAATTCCGGTCGATCTAGCGTCGCGCACGGTGCTCGCGCCGGTCGCGGTCGGTGACTTCCCCTTGTATGTGGCGGCGGCAAATCGGAACGTTCTTGCAACCGGCAGCGGTCTCTCGAACTATACTGCGATCAATCCACCGGCGCGTCAACCGCAATTTACGGCACCGGCTTTCGACCCGTCGAGATCGTCTGCGCTCACCGTCTTCGAGCTTTCGGACGCAAACGCGATCGGTGATCCAGCCACCGTGCGACTGGACCAGCAGCCGGATGGAACGCAAATTGTCGGCGGAGCCGCGCCCGGTGCGACGGTGATCAGCCGCGACGGGAAGCGGGCCTACGTCGCGCTTGCGAATGTCGATCGCGTCGCGGTGGTAGCGCTCGGCGCCGTGCCTCGCGTGGCGCGCGGACTCGACCTGCGCCTTTATCCCGGCGCACCTTATGGAGCCCAACCCTGCGCCGAAGCGCTCAGCCCCGATGGAAAACGTCTTTACGTTGCTTTAGCGGGACTCAATTCGGTCGCGGTTTTGGATGCCCAAAGGCCGACTCGCTATCGCTACGGCCTTATTCCGACCGCGTGGTATCCAACGGCGTTGAGCGTATCTCGTGACGGCCGCTACCTGTACGTCGTCGCGAGCAAGGGAGTCGATGGATGGGGCATTCTGCAACGCGTCGACCTCAAACATACTTCGCTCGTGAAGGCAACGCTCGCTGCCCTACGGTACAATCGCACCCCGCACCTCGCCGAGTTCAATCCGGTAATCCCGCCGCTGCGTTCAAACAAACGCAGCGAAGCGATCGATCACGTCGTTTACATCGCAGTGGGCACGCAAAGCTACGACGCGATGTTGGGAGACTTGAAAGACGATTCCGGACAGTCGCACGGAAGCGGCGCTCCGTCCTTGAGCCGTTACACCGAAAGTGTTACTCCGAACCTGCACTCGTTGGCACGCGCTTACGCATTAGCCGACAATTTTTACGCGTCCGACGCAGACCGGGATGTCGCAAAGCAGTTCGCAACCGCAGCGGATGCAACGCTCTACCAACAGCTGGTTGCTGCCGCCGGTCCGGCCCGCGCGCCGCTGAACGATTACGGTGACGATCCGGAGGACTACGGGCGCCTGGGATTTCTCTTCAACGCTCTTATTAGGGCCGGACTCTCGTTCCGCGACTACGGCGGCCTACTGCGCGTTTCGGGTTACGACGGCGTGCAATACCACCTTGACGTACCAGCCTTGGCGGCGCTCAACGGCAACGTCGATTTGGACTACGCGAGTTGGAATCCAAAAGTGGGCGATGCGGCCCGCGCCGCCGAGTTCATCCGCGACATGCAGCGCTACGTGCGCGACGATCGGGTGCCAAGCTTCACCTACGTTTGGCTGCCGACCGGGGCCGACCAGGCCAGCGTGAGCGATGGAGACCGCGCGCTGGGCAAAATCGTCGAGTTCCTTTCGCACACGCCCCACTGGAGTTCGACGGCGATCTTCGTAGTGCCCGAAGGGTTACTACCCTCCGCGGTCGATCACGTGAATGCGATGCGCAGTTACGCACTGATCGTTTCGCCGCTGGCGCGGCGGGGCTACGTCGGCGACGAACATCTGAGCTCCGCAAGCGTCGTAAAAACTGAAGAAGAGATCTTGGGTTTGCCTGCGCTGGCGTTAAACGATCTGCTCGCCTCCGACATGAGCACGTTCTTTACCACCGCGCCGGTGCCCGAGCCGTATACGGCGCGATGACCACGCATCAGCGTGCGTTGAATTTCGGACCGCGGTTGGTCCCGGCGCCGACCAGCCGGCTGCGAAGCGTCGTGTTGGTGAAGCCGGCGCGCGCGATCGAGAGCATTATGCCGCTCGTCGGGGAGCCCGGCCCCATCTACGAGCGCGCGCTCGAACAGCATATCGTTTTTCGCAAGATGCTCGAGTATTTCGGCGTCGAAACGATCGTGTTGGAGTCGCACGAACTCGACCCGTACGAGACGGCCGCCGGTGACACAGCCGTGGCGTTCGGAGACGGCGCCGTGCTGATGCGTCTTACCGCGATGTCTCGGCGAGGCGAAGTCGATCGCATGGAATCGAAGTTTGCGCGCCTGGACATCCCGGTTGCGGGCCACATTGCCGCGCCCGGCTTACTCGACGGCAACGACGTGGTCTTGGCGGGGAATACCGCGTTCATCGGAGTCGGCGCGCGTGGGAACCAGTTGGGCCGCCACGGGTTCGCCCGCCTCGCACAAAGTCATGGATATCGCGTCGCCGAAGTCAAGGTCGCGCCAGGCGTCCCGGCGCTGCGCTCGGTGGCGACCGCCGTCGCGAAGGATACGATCGTGATCGGTTCCGACAAGGCCGACATCACAGCGTTCGCGGGTTTTAAAACGATAGTGTTGGAGCGAGGCGAAGAGTACGCCGCCGGTGTGTTGTGCCTGGACGAGCGTCACGTCCTTGCTGATATCCGATACCGCACGGCCTTGTCGACGATGCGGCGCGCCGGAATTGCGGTCGAATCGATCGATCTTTACGATTTCACAAAACTAGGTTTGACTCCGTCGATGCTTGCACTCGTTCTCCGGCGCGAATGACCGCGACGGTGACGAGGATCGCCGTCCTCTCCGATATACACGGCAATCTCCTGGCGCTGGACGCCTGTTTGGCGGACCTCACTTCGCAGGGCGGCGCTGAAGCGATCGTCATCGCCGGTGATCTCTGCCTCGATGGACCGAAGCCCAAAAAGGTTTTGCAGCGCCTCGAGGAAATCGGCGCCGCGTGCGTCCGTGGCAACACCGATCGGTACATCGCTGACGATGAGTTGCCCGAAAAATTCACGCCGGCCGAGACCGCGCAGATTGCCTGGACGCGCCGCGAGCTCGGCGAGCGGTGGCGCTCTTGGCTAAAGGTGCTGCCGTTTGCTTTACGGATCGGTGAGGACGACAACCAGCTGCTCATCGTTCACGCCAATCCAAAAACCGACGACGAGCACCTCTGGCCGGATGCAGACGAATCGGTCTTGCGGCGGCTCGTTGGCGATGAAGGTGCGACCGCGATTGCTTTCGGTCACCTGCATCTGCCGTACGTCCGGGTGTGGCATGGAAAGTTGCTGGTCAACGTTGCATCCGTCGGACTGCCGAAGGACGGAGACCCACGCGCATGTTATGCGATTTTCACCGAGCGCACGGGCGGCTGGCAAGTGAAGCACCGGCGAGTCCCATTTGACACCAAGAGAGTTGCAACCCAATTGACCGATTGCGGGATTCCGGAGAGTGGCGAGCTGATCGCCACGCTGCGCCGCCACCGGTATAAAGGATTAAAGAGTTTCATTCCATAGCTCGACAAACTACCTAGCGCCGGCAATCGACGTCGAAGGTCTCGTGAAACGCTTCGGTGCGTTCACGGCGGTCGACGGAATCTCGCTGCGCGTACACGCGGGCCAGTTCTTTGGCTTTCTGGGGCCCAACGGGGCCGGCAAGACAACGACGATTAACGCCATCGTCGGTCTTGCCCGCAGGAGCGCCGGCAGCATTCGCGTTTTTGGTTACGACAACGAAAAACAATGGCGGCAGGCGCGCCGGCTCATTGGGCTCTCGCCCCAGGAGTATAATTTCGACCGTTATCTATCGCTGCGCGACGTGTTGATTTTCGCCGCCGGATATTATGGGCTTGGCGGCAAGGCCGTTGCCGAGCGAGCCGACATGCTGCTCGAGCGCTTCGGGCTGACCTCGCACGCTCATCTCGAGTACACCAAAATCTCGGGCGGCCAGAAACGCAGGCTGTCGCTCGCGCGTGCCCTGATGCACCAGCCAAAGCTGCTGATTCTCGACGAGCCGACTGCCGGCGTCGACGTCGAACTGCGGCTGGAGCTGTGGCAGTGGCTGCGTTCGCTAAACGAAGAAGGCCTCACGATCTTCTTGACGACGCACTACCTGGAGGAAGCTGAAGAGCTGTGTAAACGGATCGCGATCATTCGTGGCGGCCGTATCGTTACCGAAAAACCGACCGAAGAGTTGGTTGCCGACGGCGCCTCGCTGCAAGACGTCTTCCTGGAGCTGATGCGCAATTAATACCTTTGGGCTTTGGACGCTAGTCAAGCGCGAGATTATTCGAAGTCTCAAGATCATCAATCAGGTGATCTGGCCCCCGATCATCACGACGGTACTCTACGTTTTCGTCTTTGGCCTTGCGTTGGGCAGCCGGATCCCTAGCGTCCAAGGAGTCAGCTACGCTCAGTTCCTCATACCGGGGCTCATCATGCTCCAAGTCATCGACTCCTCGTACGGAGAATGCTCCAGTTCGCTCTTCCAGGGCCGGTTTATGAACTCGATTCAAGAGTTGTTGATCGCTCCGCTGTCGGCCACTGAAATGGTCGCCGGCTATGTCTTCGGAAGTTTGGCGCGTGCGTTGTTGATCGCTGGGCTGATTACTCTGCTCGGCGTGGCGCTCGTGCACAGTGCCCCGCACGATTGGGCCCTCTACTTCGGCGTGATCACGCTAGTTTCGATCCTGTTCTCGGCGCTCGGATTGATCTTCGGGTTGATCGCGGAAAAGTTCGACCACATCGCCATCCTTACCACTTTCGTGATCACGCCGCTCACCTTCGTCGGCGGCGTCTTCACCTCCGCAACGATGCTGCCGCCGGTCTTGCGCAACTTAGAGCTGTTCAATCCGATTTTCTACACAATCGACGCGTTTCGCCGCAGCTACACCGGGCAAAGCTACCTTTCGCCGGCATTCTCGATTGCAATGATTACCCTGCTTGCGGCGGTCGCGCTTGGGACGGTGTTGCGCATGATGGCGATCGGGTATAAACTCCGTACGTAAAATGTTCCAAGGAGAGTCATGCTAACCGGCCTCGCGATGCTGCTTGCTCTTGCGCAGCCTGCCACGCACTTGTCCATCCAACCGTGGACCGGCGCGGATTTTCAAATCACTGGAGCGGATACAGCAAAGTATCGCTTGGAAGTTAGCGGTAGACCGAATGCCACGGTTCGATTGCAAGCATCGAGAGTCGCCTCAGGCTGGATTGCCGCATTCTGCACGCCGAAGTTGTGCTCACCGCAGCGGGTCGAGATCCAGCTACCTCGTTCGGGTGAGGCGGTATTTCAGTTTGAGCTGATTCGCGAGTTGGACAGCGCGCCCCAACAAAGCGGCGCGACGATCACCGGAAACGACGGCGCTTCGGTCACCGTTCCGGCTGCGTATCGCCAATAGCGCTGCAGCAGATGACACTCACGTGGAAAGCCGTAACCGTTACGCGCCACCGCAGTCGTGTTCACTGTTCATTCCTGAGTACTGAGCATGCTGGCGATAGTCGTAGACCCGAAAAACCAGCCCTCTTCCATCTTGATCTGGATTGCAATACATCGTGGGGGCCGGCCTTGATAAAAAGCAGACCTGCACTTTATCGCCCGGTCGCTCGCGCATCATGATGGTATTGCCCTGCGTCCCTTGGTAGTGCGTAACTGCTGCCCGCATGTGCGGGTGCGCGGCGTCGGACCCTAAGAACGTCGCGAACTCTACGGTTACTCCGCTCTCTTCGAAGTCGCGAGTCGTGAACGTCTTTTGACCGTCCGACGTTAGTCGCGGCTGGACATCTTTGACCGTGGTGTCAACGCACGCAACGGAGCGATAATGCCAGACTCCGGGCGAATACTGCTCGTCTTGCGCCATCGCGGCCGACGTATTAAGCGAGATTCCCCAAATTAAAGCGAGGGCAAACCTTAGTGAAGACATCGTCCATCTCCCGATCCCATAGGGGCCTCAAGTATCAGTTATAGAGTTCCATCGTTAGAAAAACGGGTTGTGCTGTTTCTCGAGCTCGATGGTCGTGGGCGGACCGTGGCCGGGCATGACTACCGTATCGTCCGGCAGCGTGAAGAGTTTGGTGCGTACGTTCTTGAGGATATCGTCGTACGTGCTGACGTCGCCGTACGCGCCGCCGACGCTAGCCGCGAAGAGCGTGTCACCCGAAAAAACCGTGCTCTGAAAGAGGTAGCACGACGATCCGTCGGTATGGCCGGGCGTATGCACCATGCGGATCGACGATCCTTCACCGAAGGGCAACGTCTCACCGTCGCGTACCAGCGTCGCAGAACTGACGAGTGAACCAATCGCGGCCACGTCAAGTTTGTGCATCACGATGCGCGCCTGCGGGAAAGCAGCCGCGACATCGGCCGTCGCGTCGCAATGATCCGCATGCTTGTGCGTTATCAGGATGTACTGAAGATGATAATCGCCATCGCGCAGCACGCGTAAGAGATTTTGCGGAACGCCCGCCGGGTCGACAAGCGCCGCCTGGCGGCCGCCCTGGAGAAAAAAAACGTAGCCATTGCTGGGATGGGGATGCTGCGGATGGCGGCGCACGTTGGGCAGTTCGACGTGCGGTGGCGTCCATCGTTGAGCCGCGCTGTCGGCGAGCTTCCCGCCGTCGAGTCGTAGGATGGTCGCGACCGCGCGCGCCTGCGCGTCGTCGGCTGCTCCGTCGTCCTTTAACCACTCGGCGACGGCTTTGACCGGAATTCCGGTCGCCTCCGCGAGCTGCTTTTGATTGACACCGACGCCTCGCATCGCTTTGCGAAGGATGTCGCCAAAAGTGTCTTCTAATGGGATCGGTGGGCTGGCCATTCGGGCGGCTTCGACGGCCCGCGACTAAGTGTCTGCAACCGGGATGAAGCCGACGGAGTCGAAGAATCCCGAAATGGAACGAGTCATCATCATCGGGTCTGGGCCGGCAGGCCTGACGGCCGCCATTTACGCCGCAAGATCGAACTTGAACCCCCTCGTGTTGGCGGGCGGATTGTACGGCGGCCAGCTCATGCTGACCACCGACGTCGAGAATTACCCCGGCTTCGCCGACGGAATCATGGGGCCTGATTTGATGATTCGCTTTCGCGAGCAAGCCGAGCGCTTCGGCGCCAGGATCGAAAGCGTTGACGTCACGTCGGTCGACTTTACGCAGCGCCCCCTGGCCGTTCGGACGCTGGATGCAGCCTACGAAGCCGAAACCGTTATCGTTGCGACCGGCGCTAGCGCGCGCTGGTTGGGAATCCCAGGCGAAGAGCGGTTGCGCGGACGCGGGGTCTCGAGCTGTGCAACTTGCGATGGAGCCTTTTTCCGGGACAAGCACATCTTCGTGGTCGGCGGCGGCGATTCGGCGGCCGAAGAGGCGCTCTTTCTCACGCGTTTCGGCCGGCGCGTTACGCTCGTGCATCGCCGCGATCGTTTGCGCGCGAGCAAAATCATGGCCGATCGGCTGCTCTCACACGATAAAATCGCCGTGATTTGGAATAGCGCGGTCGAGGAGGTCCACGGCGATACGCACGTGACGGGACTGCGGATTCGAAATCTCGTCGACGACGCGGCCTACGACGTCGAATCCGACGCGTTGTTCGTCGCGATCGGTCACACGCCGAATACCGCCGTCTTCGCAGGGCAGCTCGATCTCGACGAGCGAGGCTATCTCGTTTCGCCCGACGGCACGTCGACCGGCGTTGAGGGCGTCTTCGTCGCCGGGGACGTCAACGACTTTCGGTATCGCCAGGCTGTTACGGCAGCGGGCGCAGGCTGTCGCGCCGCGATGGACACCGAAAAGTATCTCGAGGCGCTCGAGTTTAAAGTAGATTCGTTAGCGCAGCTTTGAGCTCCGGGAACTTGAAGCGGTAGCCGAGTTCCTGCGTGCGGCGCGGCAGCACGCGCTGTCCGTTGAGCAGCATGTCGGCGCCTTCACCGAGCAACGCGCGCAGAGCCAACGTCGGAACCGGGAGCGCGGTCGGACGATGCAGTGCCGTGCCAAGCTCCTCGGTGAAGGTTGCATTGGTCACGGGATTGGGCGCGGATCCATTGAGCGCTCCGTCGGCGCCGTCCAGCGCCATTAAGTAAATCCCGATCAGATCGTCCAGGTGTATCCACGAATACCATTGGCGGCCGCTGCCAATGCGGCCGCCAAGGCCGGCACGAAATGGCGGAAGCATTTTTTCCAGCGCACCACCTCCCTTACCGAGCGCGATCCCGGTTCGAATAAGTGCGACGCGCATGCCCTGATCAGCGGCTCGGCGCGCTTCGCGTTCCCATGCGGTGCAAACGCGCGCAAGGAAGTCGTTTCCGGGCGGGCTCTCCTCGACGAACGTCTCCGTTTCGCTCGTACCGTAGTACCCGACCGCGGATGCGCTTATATAGATGCTGCCGCGGCGCGACCGGTGCGAAAGCGACTCGAGAAAGCCTTGCGGCAGGGCGACGCGACTTTCTTCAACGCGCCGTTTAAGTGCGGCGCTCCAGCGTTGGGCCAGCGGTTCACCCGCTAGGTTGACGATTGCGTCGCATGACTCGGCGGCCGTAGCTGCAGCCGAAGGATCGCGCAGCGATGCCACGACAACCTCGTCGCCACGCGCTCGAAGGGGCGCCGTGAGATGTCGTCCGACAAAGCCCGAACCGCCCAGCAACAAAACTTTCACGGCATTAAATTCCCCCCACGAAACGTCCGGGATTCAAGGTGCGATTCGGGTCGAAGCGGGCTTTGAGCGCACGCATCTGCTCGATGGCGGCCGGCGCTTCGCCCCAAACGCGCAGATAATCGCGCTGCGGGTTTTTGCCGGCGACAACCTGCGCGCGCGGCTCGAATTCGTGCACGGCATCGTCAAAGGTTTCGATTCTTGCGGCCAGCGCGCGCGCGTCGCGGTCGCTCACGCGCAGCACGACGTCGCCGTTCATCACGTCCGCAATCGTTTCCGCATGCAGTTTGAATCGCTGGGCGACCTCGTGTAATCGCAGCGTGCACTCCTCTGACGCGTCGGCGAACGGATAGACGCGATACGTGATCGAGCGCTCGCCCAGACACGCGACGTACGCATCGACGACGCGCTCAAACGATTCCCGTGCCCCGGCGTCCGTTACCGTGGTTTCCGGCACGCCGGCCCGTCCCAGCGCCGAACGCAGATCGCGCGTGGCACGCTCGAGTAACGCATTGCTGCCCTCGAGCAGGACGACGATACGCCCCTCGTCGCCTGCTGCGCCGTCGATTGCCTTGTGAAATCCATCCACCCAAAAGGCGCCGGCCGGCGGAATCGCGAGCGCCCTCAGCTGGGCCATTGCGCGGCTGCGCGTGTTCTCGGGAAGCGGTGCCAAGAAAAGTCGCGCGTGGGGCGGTCTCGGCACGGTTTTAAAATTGGCTTGCACCAGGATGCCCAACGTGCCGAAGGAGCCGACGTAAAGCCGGCTCATGTCGTAACCTGCGACGTTTTTTGGTACCATGCCGCCGGCACGCGCAATCGTGCCGTCGGCAAGCACGATTGCCGAGCCGATCAGATAATCCCGAATGCGTCCGTAGAGATGGCGACGCGGACCGAGCCATCCCGCTGCAAGCGTGCCGCCGATCGTGGCGCTGTGCGGTTGCGGCGCATCGAAGGGAAGGAACTGTCCTTGGGCGGCGAGCACCGTCGAGAGGCTTTGCAGCGGCGTGCCGGCGCGTACCGCGATGGCGAGATCGGCCGGTTCGTTTGCAACGACTCCCGTCAGTCCAGTCGTCTCCAACGTCGTATCCGGGCCTTCCGCCGGAAAGCCCATTCCGGCCAGCGTGTTGCCGCCCACGATCGAAACCTTGCGTCCGGAGCGATCGCTGTCTGCGAGGATCTCACTCACCGAATCAGTGCTCGTCGGCCTTATGCGTTCTTGCACGATGCTCACGGCGGCGCGACCTCGGGGCATCGCGAGCCGGTGGGAAAGATTTTTTCCGGATTGAGGACGCGTGCCGGGTCGAAAACGTCGCGCACGCGTCCCATTGCCGCCAGGTCGGCGGTCGAGTAGACGCGCGTCATCGCGTCGCGCTTCTCCCAGCCGATCCCGTGCTCGCCGCTGATAGTTCCCCCCAGATCGATGGCGCAGTTGAGGATCGCATTGCCCGTCTCGACGACGGCCGCCACTTGCTTGCGATCGCGTTTATCGTACATCAGCAGAGGATGGAGGTTGCCGTCGCCGGCGTGGAAGACGTTGCCGACCGTCACGCCATTCTCCGCAGCCGCGCTTTCGACGAGGCGCAACGCCTGCGGCAGCTTACTGCGTGGAACGCAGACGTCTTGCGTGTAGTAGTTCGGCGCGATACGCCCCGTCGCTCCGGCCGCGCCTTTGCGGCCGGCCCAGAGCGTTTCGCGCTCCAGTTTACTGCGCGCGCTGCGCCACGACCGGGCGCCATGCTCCAGCGCGATTGCGTGAATCGCCGCTTCAGCCGCATCGGCGTCCTCCTCCAGGCCGGCATATTCGACGAGCAAAATGGCGCCCGCGTCGGTTGGATAGCCCGCGTGAAACGCCGCTTCGACGGCTTGCGTTATAACCGCATCCATCATCTCGAGCGCGGTCGGCACGATGCCGGCCGCGATGATTGCGGATACGGCTTCGGAAGCCGAGTCCACGTCGCCGAAGGCAGCGATCCAGACGCGCACGGCTTGGGGAAGCGTGACCAGACGCAACCATGCGGACGTTACGAGCCCCAGCGTTCCTTCGCTGCCGACCAGCGCCGCGGTGAGGTCGTACCCCACGTCATCAATGTTGGTTGTGAAAACCTCGCCGCGATGGTCGACGACCTCGAGCGCCAACACGTGATTGACGGTAGTTCCATACGATAGGCAATGCGGGCCACCGGCATTTGTTGCGATGTTGCCGCCGATCGTGGAGATTTGTTGCGAAGAAGGGTCAGGAGCATAGAAGAGCCCGCTCGACGCAACGTGGCGCGAGAGGTCGAGATTGATGAGCCCCGGCTGCACTCGCGCGCGCCGGTTTGCCTCGTCCAGCTGGAGCACTCGATTCATGCGGGTAAAGGAGAGTATGACGCCGCCAACGGTCGGAACGGCGCCGCCGCAAAGGCCGGTGCCGGCGCCGCGCGCGACGATGGGTTCGCCGCAATCGCGAGCGATTTTTACGATTGCGCTGACTTCTCTCGTGGACGCGGGCAAAACCACCGCCGAGGGAGTGCCGCCGTCGGTGTACGCGTCGAACGCATAGACGGCGAGGTCTTCGGCAGCGGTCTTCACCGCGTCGGTTCCAAGCGCTTCAATCAATCGTTCGCGGAGCACGATTGATAGTTCGCCGTGGCAAGCAGACCCTGCTGCATGCCCGCCCTTGACATTAAAGACGAGGTGTGGTTGCATAGTCGAATATCATGTGGACGTTAGGCTCGTATGAGTATTCGGTGTATTACTGCCGCCTTCGAGGTCGGTGAGGGAAGCGTTTTGCACGGAACTACCAGTAAACAGCAAGCGACAACGCAGACCCCCGCCGACTCGGCGGGGGTTCGCGTTTTTCGAGGAGTCCGGGGAGCGATCACGGCCGATGCCGACGACGTAGCCTCAATGGCGTGCGCCACGAAGCGTCTTCTTAGCGAGATGACGCGGCGTAACGAGATCGATCTCGACGATATCGCTTCGGTGCTCTTTAGCCTTACGCCCGACCTTCGTGCCTGCTTTCCCGCGCTGGCGGCACGCGAGATGGGCTGGGTGCACGTTCCCATGCTGCACTTTGCCGAAGTCGACGTTCCGGGAGCGCTTGGCCGCTGCATTCGCGTGCTGATGCACGTAAACACGGTGCGAAAGGCACACGAAATCGAGCACGTCTATCTGGATGGTGCTGCGGGGTTACGTCCCGATTTGGTGCGCGCCGCGAGTTGATCGGCAAGGTCGTCGGCATCCTCGGCGTCGGGACGATCGGCGGCTCGATCGGAATGCGGGCGCGCCGCAATGGCGCATACGTCTTGGGTTCCGACTGCAGCTCCGCCGCATTGGATGCGGCGCGGGACTCCGGCGCAATTGACGCGATCGCGGCGCCCGACTCGTTACGACACGCCGGCGACGTTGTCGTGATTGCGACGCATCTCGAAGCTACGCTGAGCGAGCTTGCACGACTGGCGAGCCAACCGAAAGCATCACCCGCCCTCCTGCTCGACGTATCTTCCGTCAAGGCGCCGGTTGCGCGCGCAGCCCGCGGTCTGTGGAATTTCGTTGGCACGCATCCGATGGCCGGAAGCGAGCGCAGCGGCGTAAGCGGTGCGCGGGCGGATCTTTTCGATGGTTGTTCGTGGGCCTACGTACCGAGCGGCAACGACGAACTCGATGGACGCGCCGTCGAGTTTATTCGCTGGTGCGGCGGCGTTCCGGTTGCGATGGAGGCCGAAGAGCACGACCGCTCCGTAGCGCTGACGTCACATCTTCCGCAGATCGTCGCATCCTGTTATGCAGCGTTGTTGCGCCAGAACGGGCCGGACTCGCAGCCGCTCTGCGGTCCGGTAGCTCGGGAGCTGCTGCGCATCGCCAATATGAACCCCGCGATGTGGGTCGACATTTTACGCGCGAACGCGGACAACATCGAGCCTCAGCTTCGCCGCCTGACTGCCGAGCTGCAGGACGCGCTCTCTCGCTACTGCAGCGTAGCGGCGAAGCGCTGATCGTAGATCGGTTTTATCTACCGCGGCCTAAATTAGCGTGATTAATACAGCAAATATCTTCGGCGCAGCAATTCGAATGCGGTGACGCTGGGCGTCCATTGAGCGAGGATCGCTTCCGCGGTCTTGCCGGCGAGAAACGCTTGACGGAATGAATCGGTGCCCCAATCGCGATCGAGGCCCGCAATGCTTTTGATCTCGATCACGCGAGGAAAAAGATCGCGTACCGCGACCAAGATTTCAACGGCGGTGCGAACCGCGACGTAACGTCGCGGATCGAAGACCATCAGCTCCACGCCGGTGAGGTCGTGGTTCTCCCAAAAGCCGGTTAGCGGCGACCACGCCGCCGGGCGAAACCAAACCCCCGGCAAATTACGCCCGTTCATGTAGCTCGCAAGCTTGGGTCCGTCGATGCCGACCATGCCGGCCAGAAAGAACGGTTTGGTAAAACCGCTGCCGTTGTTGACGCCGACGGTGTCGACCAGTCCCATACCGACATAAACGATCGTCGTCTGCCAGTGCGGGATGTTGGGAGAAGTTTGGACCCACTGCAGTCCCGTGTCGGGCCAGATCATCGAGCGCTGCCATCCGTTCATCTTGACGACGCGAAGGGAAACGCCAATGCCAAAATGCTCGTTGAAAAGTTTCGCCAGCTCCCCGACGGTCATTCCGTGGCGCATCGGAATCGGATAGAGTCCGATGAACGATTCGTACGCCGGCTCGAGAACGGGTCCCTCGACCCTCGCGCCGCCGATGGGATTGGGCCGGTCGAGCACCCAGAACTCCTTGTCGTAGGCTCGAGCGCTTTGCATAGCATAAGCCATCGTCGAGATGTAGGTGTAGGCCCGCGAGCCGACATCTTGGATGTCGAAGAGCAACACGTCGACGCCTTCCAACATCGCTGCGCTCGGGTGGCGGGAAGCGCCGTACAAACTGTAGACCGGGAGGTTCGTCCGCGGATCGACGTACGATTCGATCGACGCGCCGGCACCGCGATCCCCGCGAAAACCGTGCTCGGGCGCGTAGATCGCCTTGATTCTAACACGTCCATCTCGAAGGATCACGTCAACGATGGAATCGAGCGAAGACGTCACGCCGCTCTGATTCGTAATTATTCCGACGGTGCGGCGACCCAGATCGCGCCACGTTCGCCGAAGAAAAACGTCATCGCCCAACTCGATTCGCGGCTGGGGCGGAGGCTCGGCAGCAAGCGGCGCGGTCAACGCAAGACTGCACGCGGCACTGCCCGCCAGAAAATGGCGACGTCGCATATGCGTCCCTTCGCTTAGTTGAAACGCGGCTCCGTTTCCGCCTTTAAGATTCCAGCGGTGTGTGCGCGAGCGAAAAGCGCGCGCACGGCATCGCGCCCAGTCTCGCCGAGGTCCTCGGTGAACTCGTTGACGTAGAGGGCGATGTGCGCGCGAATGACGTCATCGCTCATCTCAACAGAATGCTCGCGCACGTACGGCATGACGGCGTCTTCGTTGGCACGCGCGAAAGCGAGACTGCGCCGAATCGCCTCATCGATACGCTGAACCTCGGCCGTTTCGACGTCGTTTCGCACCACGATCGCTCCCAGCGGAATGGGAAGGAGCGTCATCGTCTCCCACCATTCGCCGAGGTCTGCGATCGCGATGAGGCCTGCCTCGCGGTAGGTGAAACGGGACTCGTGAATGATCAGTCCCGCGTCGACCTCACTGCTTGCGACTGCAGCGACGATCCGATCGAAACGCATTTGTACGCTCTTTGGCCGCGTTCCGAGTGCCAGCTGCAATAACATGAAGGCGGTCGTGCGCTCGCCGGGAATTGCGATGCGCTTGCGCCCGAAATCGGCAAAGAGCGGTGGAGAGGCCGCCGGCCGTGCGACCAATAACGGGCCGCAACCGCGTCCGATCGCGCCGCCCGAAGGCAGAATCCGATAGCGGTCCATCAGAAACGGAATCGCGCCGTAGCTGACCTTGGTGAGCTCGTATTGCGAGCGGGCTGCGCCCGCGTTGAGTTCTTCGATGTCCGCGAGATGAGCGTAGACCTCGGGTGCGTTGTCGAGCAGGCCATTGGTCAGCGCGGCAAAGATGTAGGTATCGTTGGGGCAGGGCGAATACGCTAAGTTGTACGCCATTTACAGCATCTCAAAAAGCGCGGTGGTAATGCGCTGCAGGCCCGCCAATCCGGCCGCGAAGTTCCAGCCGCTGGCTTCGCGCGCACCGCAACGGTTCGAAATCCCGCGCACTTCGATTGCCCGGACGCCGGCGCGTTCGGCGGCGCGCAGCACGGCAAAGCCTTCCATCGATTCGACTTGCGCGCCGAGCTCGGCGGAGAGGCGGAGAGCCGTTTCCTCACTCGACGTCACGCGGGAGACCGTGAGGCCACGTACCGCCGGAAAACCCTTGGCGCGCAGGCTCTTGACGAACTCGGGGTCGGAGCGCGCTTTGTCGACGGTCGTCTCGCCGCGCGGCAGGCTCAGTGCCATGCCGTTTTCCAGCCGCAGCTCCATCGCATCTTCGGCGACGATCACCCCGTCACCGATCTGCGCCGCGCCGCCGAATGCCCCGGCGAGACCGGCGTTGACCACCAGGCGATAGGGTCGTTGGCAGAGCGCGGCGGTCAGCGCGCACGATGCTTCAACCGGGCCGACGCCCATCACCAGCGTTTCCACGCCATCGCACGGCTCCCAAAACGACAGTTCGGCTCCAACGGCGCATGCCAGCAGGATCACGGCGCGCCGATGAACTTGTGCGTTTGCAGCGAGAGCCGAAAGCGCTGCGGGTGCGCCTTCGCGTAGTCCAGCGCAAGCGCGACGTTGAATGGTTTGTTGCCTTCTGGCTGCAGCAGAATCGTCGGCTTATCGGCAAAGAGCGCGAAGTGCTCCTCGGGGATGCGCTGGTCGACGATGAGCTTTGCTTCGTTTGCGCGCGCGGCCATCCGTCGATCTACCCGCTCCTTTGGCGAGACGCAAAGCCAGACGTCGTCCGGCAGTTCGGTGAAGATCGTACCGTTCGACTCGATATGAACGCGGCGGCCGTCGTGACGCAAGGCCTCGATTAGCGCCGGCGTGGCGCTCTGCGCGAGCGGTTCACCGCCGGTCAGCACGACCATAGGACAATCGGCACCCGCCGCCCGTACCATTGCGACGATCTGTGCGACGTTCGCGAAGAACTTCGTTGAGTAGTCGGTGTCGCAAAAATCACACGCTAAGTTGCAGCCGGCGAGGCGCACGAAAACGGCGGGCGTTCCGGCCCAAAGGCCCTCGCCTTGGACGCTGTAAAAAATCTCAGAAAGCTGAAGCATGTATGTCGCTCTTACGAAGGACGGCGCAGGCGGTTGGCGTTTCCCATAGCACCACCTCGTCGAGTCCGCGCAGATCGCTTTGGAGCCGCTGCCAAATCCACAGCACGATGTTTTCCACCGTCGGGTTTTCAATCGTGTCGTTCAGGTGGTGATGATCGAGCACGTCGAGGACGCGCTCGGCGACGATGCGTTCGATCTTATCGAAATCCTCGATCATGCCGCGCGCGGGTCCGCGCGAGCGAATCGGGCCGCGAACCGCGACCTCGAGGTGGTACGAATGCCCGTGCATGCGCGCGCACTTTCCCGGATGGTACGGGAGAGCGTGGGCCGCTTCAAAGCGGAAATGCTTGCGAATCTGCGAGCTACAACTCTCCTTGCGGCCGCATCGCTTCGAGGCGCCGCTTCAGATCGGCCAAGAAGCCGCTGGCCACGTAGCCATCGACGACCCGATGATCGAGCGAAAGACACGAATTCATCATGCGCCGAATGACCAATGAATCGTCGTCGCGCACGACGAGTTTCTTGACGACTGCCTCCATCGTCACGATGCCGGCCTGGCCCGCATTGATGATCGGTGCGGATGCCCACGAACCGTTAGCGCCGTTGTTGTTGACCGTGAACGTACCGCCGCTGAGCTCGTCCACTCCGAGCTTCCCCTTGCGGGCTTTTTCGATTAGCTCGCCGGCGGCGATGGCGATTCCCTTGATCGACAGCTGATCGGCGTTCTTAATCACGGGGACGACGAGATTGGTGGGTAATCCGATCGCGATGCCGATGTGGACGTGCTCGTTGACGTAGATGGCGGCCTGCCCGGACCCGCTAGCGGGCACGAACTTCGAGTTCATTAACGGAAACGCGCCAAGCGATTCCACCACCGCGCGAATGAAAAACGGCAGCAGCGTCAGCTTGTGGCCGGCTTCGCGTTCGAATCGGTCTTTCTCACGGAGACGCCAGCTCCAGACATCGGTAACGTCGATTTCGACCATCGACCATGCGTGTGGTGCGGTGTGCCGGCTCTCGACCATCCGCTCGGCAATGATGCGGCGCGCCTGCGTTAGCGGGACCAACGTTCCCGGAACCGGTTGTGCGTATGTCGACGTTTGCCCGGGCCTGGGAATCGGCGCTGGGCCGGCGGGCGCTCGCGCGGCACTCAGCACGTCGTCAGCCGTGATGCGCCCGTTGGCACCGCTGCCTTTGATCGTGCGAATATCGATGTGATGCTCGCGCGCGAGCCGTCGAACCGCAGGTGAAGCGCCGCGCATCGCGCTCTCTTCGAGACTTTCCGCCCCGCTCGACGCGGTGGGACCATTTGGCGACGGTCCGCGTGAAGTCTGAGCTGGTGCGGCCTGCGCCGGCATTTCGGTAGCGGGCGGCAGGTCCGCGGCGGTCGCCGATCCGACTTCCTCGATGACCGCGATCGGCGTACCGGTAGCGACCGTTTCCCCTTCCTTGACGAGCAGCTCGCGAATCGTTCCCGTTACCGGGGAAGGAACTCCGGCGTTGACTTTGTCGGTAGAGACTTCGACGAAGTCTTCGTATTTGTCGACGGTGTCACCGATGTTTTTCAGCCATTGTGCGACGGTGCCTTCGGTCACCGTTTCACCGAGCTGCGGCATAGTAATCGTTGTAGCCATCAGAACGTCACCATTTCTCGCATCGCCTCGGCCATTTCGGACGGCGACGACATAAACGCTTCCTCGAGGGGCAGCGCGTACCCCATGGCGGGCACGTCGGGTCCGCAAAGTCGGCGGATTGGCGCGTCGAGATGGAAGAGAGCCTCTTCGGCGACCATCGCGCTGATCTCCGCGCCGATGCCGCCGAACTTGTTATCTTCATGAATGATCATCAGCTTGCGAGTTTTTTCGACGCTGTTTAAGATCGTCGTTTTATCCATCGGCCGGATCGAACGTAGGTCGATGACCTCGACCGAGATGCCGTCTCGCTCCACAGTTCGCGCAGCCTCCAACGCCCAATGAACGTAGAGTCCGTAGGAAACGACGGTAAGCTGGTCGCCCTCTTTCAAAACGTTGGCCTTGCCGAGCGGAATGGTGTAGTGGCCGTTCGGCACTTCACCTTTGATCAGACGATAGGTCTTCTTGTGCTCCAAAAAGAGGACCGGATCGGGATCGTCGATTGAGGCGTTAAGCAACCCCTTGACGTCGGCCGGAAACGCGGGGGCGACGATTTTCAACCCCGGGACGTGGTAAAAGAGCGCTTCGATCGAAACCGAATGTGAGAGAGCGCCGCGTACGCCGCCGCCGTAAGGAGTGCGGATGACGAGCGGACAGGTGTATTCGCCGTTCGAACGATAGCGCGTCTTCGCCGCTTCGCCCACGATTTGGTTGAACGAAGGATAAATGAAATCGGCGAACTGGATCTCGGCAATCGGGCGCAAGCCTTCCATGGCCATGCCGATCGCAATGCCGACGATCGACGCTTCGGCGATCGGTGTGTCGATCACGCGTTCCGGACCAAACTCGTTGATGAAGTCCTTGGTAATCAGAAAGACATTACCGCGCGCCCCCACGTCTTCGCCCAGCACGAGCGTGCGATCGTCGCTCTTCATCGCCTCGTACAGCGTCGCGCGGACCGCCTCGACGTTGTTCATCACGGTCGAGTTGCTGCTCACGACTGCCACGGTTGCCAAGCTCCTTCGTAGATGTGGATGTAGAGATCGGCCGGCTCGGGATAGGGCAACGCCTCCGCCGCATCGGTCGCCTCATTGGTCTCGCGCAGCACGTCCTTGCGCATAGCCGCTACGCCCTCCGCGTTCATGATCCCATGTTCCAGCAGCTTCGTTTCGAAAACCGGAACCGGGTCTTGCCGGCGCCGCTCGTCCACGGCTTCGCGAGTGCGGTACGTCATGTCGTTGTCATCGGTCGAGTGCGCGAGATAGCGGTAGCAAGTCCCTTCGACCAGTGTCGGTCCGCCACCGCCGCGCGCCCGATCCATTGCTTCTTTGACGGCGGCGTAGGTTGCGATAGGATCGAAACCGTTGAAACGGCGCCCGGGCATGCCATAGCCCTCGGCGCGTTTCCAAATCTCCGGTTGGGCCATCTGCTTGTCGAGCGGCGTTGAAATCGCCCATTCGTTATTCTCGACGAGCATGACGAACGGCAGCTTATGGACTGCCGCGAAATTCATAGACTCGTGCCATTCGCCTTCGCTCGTGGTGCCGTCGCCGCACGTGGCCAGAACGGCGCGCCCCGCTTCGCTCCGATACTTGATCGCGTAAGCGGCTCCGACCGCGTGCGGAAGATGCGCCGCCAAGATCGACGAGAACGACATCAAGCCGGCGCTTTTTGAAGAGTAGTGATTTGGAAACTGGCGTCCGCCGTTGTGATCGGCCGCTCGCGCGAAGATCGACAGCATGATCTCGTAGGGCGTGAGGCCGATGCCCAGACAGAGCCCCAAATCGCGATAGTACGGCGCCAGAATGTCGCGGCCGCGGTTGAAAGCCATCGCGGCGCCGGATTGCAGCGCTTCGTGCCCCTCGCTACCAAGCGCGAACGGAACCTTGCCCTGGCGGTTGAGTTGAAAGCCGCGGTTGTCGAGCTGCCGCTGCAACAGCATGTTGCGGAAGATCGCGCGCAGTTGTTCGTCGCTCAAGCCATGACGTTCGAGCGTTCCGGTTGCCGTGTTGGTGCTAGCCATCGTTCTTCCCGCCTTGCTTCCTCAGGTGAGCCATGGTTGCCATCCTTCGACGTAGACCTTTTCGTAGAGGTCGGCCGCCGGGGGATACGCCATCGCCTCCGCACGGTCGGTGGCGTCGTTGGTTTCTTCGAGGACGGAACGCTTCAATGCTGCCGCGCCCTCCGGCGTCAAAATCGAATGTTCGACCAAGAGGCGCTCGAAGCACGGGACTGGGTCGTCTTTGCGGCGCGCCTCAACTTCGTCGCGCGACCGATAGGTGCGATCGTCGTCGTCGGTGGTATGCGAAAGAAACCGATAGCACTTGGCCTCGACCAGCGTGGGTCCGCCGCCGGACCGCGCGCGATCCATCGCCGCTTTTACCGCGGCATAGCAAGCGATTGCGTCCATTCCATCCACGACGACGCCGGGAAGGCCGTAGCCGATCGCGCGCCTATAAATATCGGGCTGGCCCATCTGCAGGGAGAGCGGGGTCGAGATCGCCCATTCGTTGTTTTCGCAGAGGAAGACGATCGGCAACCTGTGCACGGCGGCAAAGTTTATCGACTCGTGCCATTCGCCTTCGCTCGTAGCCCCGTCGCCGAAAGTCGTCAGCACGGCGCGGCCGGCTTCGAGGCGGTACTGCAGAGCGTAGGCCGCGCCAACCGCATGCGGAAGCTGCGCCGCGATGACCGAGCTAATCGTGTGGAGGCCGAGTTTCCGGCAGGCATAGTGATGCGGGAACTGTCGTCCCGCCGAGTGGTCGGCCGCTCGCGCAAAAAGCGAGAGCAGCACCTCGTAGGGCGTGAGTCCGATACCCAAAGCGAGACCGAGGTCGCGGTAATACGGAACCAAGATATCCCTGCCGCGCTCGAACGCCATTGCCGCGCCGGCCTGCACGCCTTCGTGCCCTTCGCTCGCCGACGCAAAGGGGATCTTTCCTTGCCGATTGAGCTGGAAGCCGCGGTTCTCCAACATGCGTTGCATCAGCATCGTGCGAAACATCGCAACGAGCTGTTCGTCGCTCAATCCGTGCCGGTCGAAGGACGATTTGCCCTTTGAATCCGCCGTTTGCTTGATCGCCACCACGTTTCCTAGTCGCTCGCTACGCTTCCAAATCCTGCGCCTGGAGGTAGCTGGCGCGCGCCGGCCCGAACAGAGCGACATGGTAAAGGCGGGCGCCGCTTACGCTCGTTCAGGTGGTCGTGCGTTCGGCGGCATCTAGAGACATCGTTCCGGACTTGGTCCGCTATCGGCGGCATTTCCACGCGCATCCGGAGCTTTCTCTCGAAGAGCACGAGACGGCGGCCTTCATCGAGCGCGAACTGCGGAGCTTCGGGGTTGATGCGATTCGGACGGGCGTCGGGAAGACCGGAATTCTCGCAACGTTGCCCGGAGCGCGGCCGGGCCCGGTTACGCTGTTGCGCGCCGACATGGACGCGTTGCCGGTGGAAGAACTCAACGACACGCCGTACCGCTCGTGCAATCGCGGTGTTATGCACGCGTGCGGTCACGACGGCCACATGGCGATTCTGTTGACTGCGGCGCACACGCTGTGCGCGCGAAGGTCCGAAGTCGCCGGGACGCTCGTCTTATGCTTTCAGCCGGGCGAAGAAGGCTTCTCGGGAAACAAACTCATGATCGAAGACGGAGCACTCGAAGATCCGCACGTCGATCGCACGTTCGCGCTCCATCTCTATAGCGGACTCGACGCGGGCAAAATCGGCGTGCGCGACGGCGCCTTCTTCGCATCGTCGGACCGCTTCGACATCGAGCTGATCGGCAAAGGCGGCCACGGCGCGATGCCGCAAACGGCGGTCGATCCGGTCGTGGGAGCGGCGCAGCTCGTCGTGCTCCTGCAAACGATCGCGAGCCGCGAGATTACGCCGCCGCAGCCGGTCGTCGTTACCGTCGGTTCCTTGCATGCCGGCACGACCTTCAACGTCATTCCGGAGCGCGCGCACTTGCAAGGGACGGTCCGCGCGTTTGATGAGAGCGTCCGCAAAGCGCTGCCCGAACGCATCGAACGCGTCATACACGGCCTCTGCGAAGCGATGCGCCTCGAGTACCGATTCGAATATCACTGGGTCTATCCGCCGACGATCAACGATCGGCCGACCAACGACATCGTGAGGGAGGTGGGCCGCAACGTGCTTGGCTCTGACGAGATCGTCGACCCGCACGAGATCGTAATGTGGTCGGAAGATATGGCGTTCATGCAGCAACAGCGGCCGGGCGCGTATTTTCTGGTCGGCGCACGAGGCCCGGAGAAGGGTTCTGAACCCCAGCACAGCGCGCGCTTCGATATTGATGAGCGCGCTCTCGAAGTCGGATACGAGATGATGGTCGGCCTGGGCCTGCAGCAAACGTGAGCAGCGCGGGCGTTAGCAGATACGTCATCGTCGGGAACGGTTTCGCGGGAACGACGGCCGCGGAACAGCTTCGTAAGCACGACCCGTCCTGTGAGATTACGCTGTTCGGTGACGAGCCGTATACGTTGTACAACCGCATCTCGCTCCCGCCCATGCTTCGCAGGCAAATTCCAGAAGAGAAAGTCATGATTCGCAACCTCGCCTGGCATGAGGAACATCGCATCGACCTACATCTGCGAACGTACGTCGAACGCGTGATTCCGCAGGAGTGTGTCGTGCAGGTTGACGGCAAATCGTATCCCTACGACGCACTCTTGCTGGCGACCGGCGGCCGCCCCAATCCCACCGGCAAGCCGGGTTCGGAAAATGCCGGGAATCTGTTTCCGTTTCAGTACCTCGACGATACGCGAGCCATCTCAGAGCAAATCGATCGCAGCCGTACCGCCGTTGCGATCGGCGGGTCCTTTATCGCCTACGAGCTCGCCGAAGCCTTTGCTTCGCGGGGACTCGAAACACATTGGTTGATGCGTGGCCCACGGGGGCTGCACCGCATCATCGACGAAGAGGCGGGAGCGCTGCTTCACGAAGCGGCCGCCGCCGACGGCGTGCATATGCACTACGGCGAAGAGGTGGCGGAGTTCGCGCGTTCCAACGGCGCGATCACCAAGGTCCGAACAAATAAAGGCAGCGAGATAGCGGCCGAGTGCTACGCGTATGGTTTCGGATTGCGGATGAACACCGAGGTATGTGACGGCACCGAGATCCAAACGAGCAGCAACGGCATTATGTGCGACGACCATCTGGAGACCAGCGTCAAGGGGATCTACGCCGCCGGCGACGTCGCCGACTTTTACGATCCGATTCTCGAGATTCGCTACCGAATGGGCACCTGGAACAACGCCGGCGCGCACGGGAAGGTCGTTGCGCTCAACATGATGGGTGGAAGCGAGAAATACCACGATGTGCCGGAGTATTCGTCCCTGCTTTTCAAAGGGCAAACGATCACCCAGTTCGGTCTGGGAACGGACTTGCGGCAAGATCTCGAGATCGCGCGCAAAATCGATCGCGAGAAGAAGTGGTACCGCGCGTTGTTTTTCTGGGAAGACCGCCTCGTCGGCGGCCTAATGCTCGGTAAGGGGAACCGCGCCGGCAAACGCAAGTACGTCGAAGCGATCAAATCGAAACAGCGCTTTTCCAAGCCCGAGTGGAAAGCGATGCTCGACTGGACGGCCTGAGGCTCATGTTACAGCAGCTCTGCATTCCGAACGCGCATTCTTGCGCGCAGCCGTTCGAGGATCGGCCCTTCATAGCTAACAGCCATCTGTTCGTTACGGAGGCCGGCAACGTCGTGATCGATCCCCTGCCGTTCGACGATGCGACACATCGACAGATCGAGACGCTTGGAGGCGTCGCGCGAGTTATGGTCCTCACCCAAGACCGGCGCGCCGTCGCGGAAGGACTAGCGGCGCGATATGGGGCCACGCTCATTCTTGCCGCGCGGGATCGGGAGGAGTTATTTCCTGGCGCGACGGCGATTCGATTGCCCGATCAACGGCGTGCAGACGCGTTTGCGGTAAGCATTCCGGGCTCGCGTACGGTCGTCGTTGGAGACGATCTGATAGGATCGCCGGGGGGAGCGCTCTCAATGCCGGCGGATAACGAATATGCAGACGCTTGCAAAGCCGCACTCGGCCTGCGGCGAATTCTTCGCGAGAATTCCGAGAGATTGCTTCTGGCCTACGGTCAATCGATCTATGCCGGCGCATACGCCGCGGTTTACGGAGCGCTTTTTGCACGGGCCGGCGCTGAGGTACATCGCATCAATGTTGATGAGCTGGATTACCGAGATGAACGCGACGAACGTTCCGACCAACCCGAGCAATTTCACGTTGTGGATGCAGAAGTTGGCTTTGTCATCGGTGCGCGAGGACTGGGATACCGCGTCAGCACGCTCGCGCCGGGACAGCGCTTCTGTCCGCTCCACAGCCACGCGCGCGAAGAAGAACTATTCTTCGTTCTCGATGGGACGCCGAGCGTTCGTACCTTGGCAGGCACGATCCGATGCCGGAAAGGTGATTTCATCGCTCTACCAGTTGGCGAGACGGGTACGCACCAGCTTCTCAACGAGAGCGACGCGCCGGTCACCGTGCTTCTTTTGGCGCGCACCGAAGAGGTCGAAGTGTGCTACTACCCGGATTCGGACAAGCTGCTAGTCGATACCGATACCCCCCTCGTCGATCACCAACGTTCCATTATCGTCAAGGCAAGTCCGCAGGTAGACTATTTCCACGGCGAAGCTTAGCTGCTCGAGTCACGGAATGCCGGCGCGGCGAGTGGCCTGGGCGACGCAGCCAGCAAACTCGTCCACGTCTTGCCGCGTCGTGGCCCAGTGTGTCATCCAGCGTACCTCGGGCAGCGTTTGATCGAAGACGTAGAAGAAGAACTCCTTCTGAATGCGCTCCAGCGCGTCGCGATCGAGTGTCGCCAAGATCGCGTTGCAGCGCACCGGTCGCGTGACGCGCACGCCCGGGATATCGAGCACGCGTTCGTGCAGAAGTTTAGCCATCGCATTGGCATTCGCAGCATAGCGCGACCAGAGATTGTCGCTCAGCAACGCTTCGAACTGCGCGGCGATATAGCGCATCTTCGAGGCCAGTTGCATCGCTTGTTTCTGCACGAAGGGAGCCGAGCGTCGATGCAGCCCGCCGTCGAAGAAGCAGATCGCTTCCCCTAGCATCAGTCCATTCTTGGTGCCGCCGAAGCTCAGGACGTCGACTCCGGCATCGACGGTGAGGTTGCGTAACGTCGCGCCGAGTGCGACCGCGGCGTTAGCGAGGCGCGCTCCGTCAACGTGAACGATCAATCCACGATCGTGAGAGAAGGCGCATAGCTCCCGCAGCTCGTCAATCTCGTAGACGCCGCCGAATTCGGTGGCCTGTGAAATCGAAATCGCGCGAGGTTGCGGAAAATGCACGTCATTCCCAGCATGCAGATAGGGCTCGACGTCGGCGATCCGCAGCTTGCCGTCGCCGGTCGCGATCGGAATTACCTTGGATCCGCTGAATCGCTCGAGCGCGCCGCATTCGTCGGTTTGCAGATGCGCGCTGGCGGGTGCCAGCACGGCTTCCCACGGATGCAGAAACGAACTCAGTGCCGTGACGTTTGCCCCCGTACCGTTGAAGGTTAGGTAGACGTCCGTGGAGTTGCCGAAATGCTCCTTGAATCGCTCCACCGCGCGGGTCGTCCACGCGTCGTCGCCATAACCAGCCGCGTCGCCGTTATTTGCCGCGACGATCGCTTGCAAGATTTCGGGCGCGACCGGCGCGTTGTTGTCGCTCGCGAAACTGCGTCGAGATGAAGCACTCATGGGTTGAGGATTCTGCTTCCGCTCCGTTTAACTAGCAACACCCTATGCCTGAACGCGACCGACTCGAAGTGGACGTCGTTTTTGTGGGTGCCGGTCCGGCCAGTCTTGCCGGGGCAATTCGGCTCGGTCAGCTCGCGCGGGAGGCAGGTCGCGCGCTCGAGATCCTCGTGATTGAAAAAGGCGGCGAGATTGGACACCACGGGCTTTCGGGTGCGGTGATGGACCCGCGCGCGCTTGACGAGCTGCTTCCAACGTGGCGCGACAGCGCACCCGTGGAGTCGCCGGTTACCAGCGACAAACTGTGGTTCCTCACCAGGCGCGGCAAGATCGCCGCGCCGTTTACGCCTCCACCGCTGAACAATCACGGCAAGTACGTCGCGTCCTTGCAAAAGTTGTGCGTTTGGCTCGGCGATCAAGCCGAGGCGGGCGGCGCGCAAGTCTTTCCAGCTTTTCCCGGGCAGGAGCTGCTCTGGTACGAAAATCGCGTGATCGGCGTGCGCACCGGAGATAAGGGGCTCGATCACAACGGCGACCCAAAATCGAACTACGAACCCGGAGCCGATATTCTCGCGAAGGTCGTCGTGCTCGGCGAAGGGCCACGAGGCACGCTTGCCAAGCAGGCACAATCGCGGCTCAGCCTCGATATCGGACGCGAGCCGCAAGTCTATGCAGCCGGAGTCAAAGAGTTGTGGCAGTTGCCGGACGATCGATTCAAAGCCGGTGCCGTCATCCATACGCTAGGCTATCCGCTGCCGGTCGAAACGTTCGGCGGTGGATTCATCTACGGGATGGCCGGCAACATCCTTGACATTGGGTTCGTCACGGGTCTGGATTACAAAAACCCGACAACCGATCCGCACAATGAGTTTCAGCGAATGAAAGAACATCCGATCATTCGTAAGATGCTCGAGGGTGGGAAGATGATTCGGTACGGCGCCAAGGCCATTCCAGAAGGCGGTCTGTTTGCAATGCCGCGTGCCTACGCCGACGGATTGCTCATCATCGGCGACTCGGCCGGCTTCCTGAACGGCATGCGTCTGAAGGGCATTCATCTCGGCATGAAATCCGGAATGCTCGCGGCCGAGACCATTTGGGAGGCGCTCGCCTCGGGCGCATGTGATGCCGGCACGCTCTCTTCGTTCGAGCGCCGCTTCAAGGAATCGTGGGCGTACGCCGAGCTGCGCACGGCGCGCAATTTTCATCAAGGGTTCCGCAACGGAATGTTGCCCGGCCTGATCAACGCCGGCCTCTCCACGATCACGGGCGGCGCGGGTTTCGGCTTCATCGACAAACTTCCGGGTGAACCCGGATATGCGCGAATGGAAAGGATGGGCTGGCCTCCAAAAGAAACGCCGCGCGCGACGATCGACAACGTCCTGACCTTTGACAAGCTGACCGACGTCTACAGCAGCGGCACGATGCACGAAGAGAACCAGCCGTGCCACCTTATCGTTTCGGACACAGACATTTGCCGCGAGCGCTGCACGGTCGAATACGGCAATCCTTGCAAGTATTTTTGTCCGGCCGACGTTTACGAGCCGATGTTCGAACCGCTCGACGGCAAATTTCAGGGCAGGCTGCAGATCAACTTTACGAACTGCGTGCATTGCAAAACATGCGATATCGCGGATCCCTATCAGATCATCACTTGGGTGCCGCCGCAAGGCGGTGAAGGCCCAGTCTACATCGGTATGTAGCCGGTCGAATCGCTTCCGATGCGCGATGAGAGGGGTGACGTCGTTGTCGTCGGCGCCGGATTAATTGGCCTGGCGATCGCGTTCGAACTTGCCGAACGCGGCGCGGCGGTGCGTATTTTCGATCTTGCGGAACCCGCAGGCGCGGCATCGTGGGCGGGCGCCGGCATGTTGGCACCTTACACTGAGCGCGTCGGCGACGGCGCATTCTTGAAGCTTTGTGCATCGTCGTTATCCGAATACCCGGCGTTTCTTGCTCGCGTCCGCGCCGCCGGCGGCATCGACGCTCACTTGAAGCTGACTGGAGTGATGCACGCGGCGTTCAGTGCTGCGCAGCTCGAGGCGTTGCATCGGCGTGCGCAGGCACTTGAGTCCCAACACGCTCACTGCAGCGTGCTCGAGCGCGGTGCGTTGCTCGAGGCGGAACCATGGCTAGGCGCGTCCGTGGTCGGCGGCCTCGCTATTTGGGGTGAAGGGTGCGTCGACAATCGTCGCATGGGCCGTGCGCTGGTTGCCGCGTGCGCTGCCGCCGGCGTTCACGTCGAACGAAGTTCGTTCATTCGGGTCGAATGTGACGCGCGACGCGTCCTCGGGATCCATGCCGACGTGGGCTTCGTTGGCGCCGGCACGGTCGTAAATGCGTGCGGCGCATGGGCCGCCCAGCTGGCTGGGGTTCCGCAAGATTGCGTGCCGCCGATCGAGCCGATAAAAGGGCAGATGGTCGCGCTGGCCGCTCCGAGCGGTTTTGTTCGGCGGCCGACGTGGTTCCCAGGCGGCTACCTGGTGCCTCGAGAGGATGGGCGTCTCCTCGTCGGAGCCACCGTGGAATCGGTCGGGTTCGATGAGCGTGTTACCGCCGATGGGGTACGCCAGATACTGCACGCGGCGCTGGTTGCGGCGCCGTCCCTTTCGGACTTTGCGCTGACCGAAAGCTGGGCCGGATTGCGGCCCGGAACGCCCGATGGGTTGCCCTTCCTGGGACCGACGCCAATTCGTGGATTTTTCTTGGCGACCGGCCATTACCGAAACGGCATCCTGCTCGCGCCGGCGACCGCGCGCCTGACTGCCGACGTCATCGAAGGGAGTGATCTCAGCGAACTGAAGCCCTTTTTGCTCGACCGCCTTGGCACGGAAGAGTGGCGCGTGGGACGAATCACCCACGCGTGAAGGCCACGATCAACGGACGCATCCGCGAGCTGCCCGGCGAACTGACCGTCGATGCGCTGCTGAAGCTACTCGGCACGCCGTCGACCGGCGTTGCGGTGGCGCGGAACGACCGCGTCGTCCGGCGCGGCGAGTACCAGACCGACCGGGTGCGCGACGGCGACCGCGTCGAGATCATTGCGGCCGTGGCCGGTGGGTAATCCCGACGTGAATAGGAGCGCCGATACGCTGCGCTTCGGCCGGTACGAGATGACCTCACGCTTGATCGTCGGCACCGGCAAGTACCCGTCGTTGGACGTGATGCAAGCCGCACACGAGGCCAGCGGCGCCGAGATGGTAACCGTCGCGATCCGGCGGATCAACTTGGACAACGCTGACGGCCGCACGCTGCTCGACTACATCGACCGCACCAGCCATACGATTCTTCCAAATACGGCCGGCTGTTATTCGGCGAAGGATGCCGTGCTGACCGCACAGCTTGCGCGCGAACTGCTGCAAACGGATCTTATCAAGCTGGAAGTCATTGGCGACGCGCAGACCTTGCATCCGGACACGCGTGAAACGCTCGTTGCCGCCGAACAGCTCGTCAACGACGGCTTCACGGTGTTGCCATACATCGGCGACGATCCCGTCGCGTGCAAAGAACTCGAAGCACTGGGGTGCGCGGCGGTCATGCCGCTGGCCGCTCCCATCGGCAGCGGTTTGGGCGTCTGTAATCCCTACTCGATCGCCATCATCAAAGAACGCGCAGGCGTTCCGGTGATCGTCGATGCGGGCGTGGGAACGGCATCGGACGCGGCCATTGCAATGGAGCTTGGCGTTGACGCGTTGCTGATGAATACGGGAATCGCGCGGGCGCGCGATCCGGTTTTGATGGCCGCGGCAATGAAGCACGCGGTCATCGCCGGCCGCCAGGCGTTTCTCGCCGGCCGCATGCAAAAGCGGCTCTACGCCGACGCGTCAAGCCCGATGCGCGACCTCATCTCGACGCAAGCGCCTTAACGAACTCGTGCATCACTGGCTCCGCTACGTCGTTCCACCGCTGATCGTGGTGCTCGCCGTCGTGCTCGCGCTCCGCGCGCGACCGCACAAAATCCATCGCAAGCCGGTCCATCACGTGAGGGCCGCCGCGGTAATTGCCGTCGCGCTGATCGTTGCGTTCGTCGCCGCATTCATCTTGCCGTAACCACCGCGGTCTCTGCGCAATAGCGCTTTCGCGCTACGATAAACCAGTGCACAGCACCGCGCAGCGCACGTTTGCGATGCGCCCACGATCCAACGACTTCGTCAACGCCGCGCTCCTGGAGCGATTCGACCTCGAATTCGACAGCCAGGAGCGAGCGCACCTGTCGCTCATCGAAATAAGTGTGCGGCACGCCGCGCTCGTCGCCGTCAATAGGAGCAAATGTCGAAGCATCGATGCGAGTGCCCTTTCCAAAGCGCGCATCTCGCGACGATCCAAAAGTTGCGTAGAGCAGCCCGTCCATTTTAAGGTGGTCCGCGATCCAATGCAGGTTCGTCGCGACGGCAGGCACATTGCCGTGAAGCAACCCGTGCGTTGAGAGCACCGCATCAAACGCCTCGTCGACATCCGCGAGTGTTGTCGGACAAGCTGCGCGCTGGTCGTCGATCGCCACTACCGTGACCCCGGCGTCGCGCAAGGCGGCGGTGTTGCGTCCGCTGCCACTCGCATAATCCAAGACTCGATCCCCGGAGCCTGCGCCCAGGCGATCGATGAGCTGTTCCGTCAGAGGATGCGGCGTCGCAATGGTGTCTCGGGCTTGTGGCGAAGCAGGCGGTTTGCGCACAGCGATGTGATTCGAGAAAGGGCGAAAACATGCTTCGCGAAGGCGATCAACTTCCGGCCGTGACGCTGCTCGACGACGAAGGCGCGACGGTAGCCACGACCGACCTCCTCGGCGGCCCGCTGATTCTGTACTTTTATCCCAAGGACGACACGCCGGGCTGTACGAGCGAAGCCTCACAGTTCCGCGACAGCTACGCCCAGTTCCGGGCGAAGAAGGCGAAAATCGTGGGCGTGAGCCGGGATTCGGTCGCGTCGCATCAGCGCTTCAAGAAGAAGTATGCGATTCCGTTTACGCTCCTTGCAGACACGGAGTCGAAACTCTATCAGGCACTCGGCGTGAACGCGCGGTCGACGTTTCTCATCGACGAGGATGGACGAATTTCGAAGGTCTGGCCGAGGGTCGACGTCAACAAGCATGCCGAGGAAGTGCTCGCGTCATTGCCTTGAACGGCACCCTGCGGCTTCGCGTGGTCGGTTCGAGTCCTGCGATGCCGCGTCCCGGCGGCGCCTGCAGCTCGTATCTGATTCAAACCGGCAGTGCCGCGGTGTTGGTGGACATCGGCAGCGGTGCCGTTGGAAAGCTACAGCTCGCGATCGATTACGCGAGGCTCGATGCGATCGTAGTTTCACACATGCATCCGGACCATTTTTTCGATCTGGTTCCGCTGCGCTACGGGTTGAAGTATGGCCGCCCAGTGCCGCCGGAGAAGATACCGCTCTGGCTCCCGCCCGGAGGCATCGAGGTGCTATACTCCCTCCGCAAAGTCGTTCCGCTTGCGCCCGAGCCCCACTTTTTCGATCAAGTCTTCTCGGTTCGCGAATACGACCCCGAACAAGCCGTGAGCGTCGCTGATTGCCGCTTGAGCTTTCGCCGCACGCGCCACTACATCGAAGCATTCGCAATTCGGGCGGATTGCAATGGACGGAGCATCACCTATTCCGCGGATACGGCGCCATGCGAAGCGGTCGTCGAACACGCTCGCTTGAGCTCGCTCTTTCTTTGCGAAGCGGCGTTGGGACTCGATACGGAAGAGGGTGAGCGCGGCCACTGCGCCGCGTTTGAGGCAGGCGAGATGGCGAGCCGCGCCAAGGTCGAGCGCCTCGTACTCACCCACTACAGCGCCGCTTATGCGCCTGAAGCGCTCGTCGAGGCGGCAAAGGAGCGGTTTGCGGGACCGGTTGACGTGGCCACCGACGGGCTCGAGCTAACGGTATAAGAGCGCGGTTTGGGTGCTAGTTTTCCGTTCTGGGATTGCCGCGGGGAAGCGAGAACTGAATGAGCGCGCGTACCGGCGAGAGGCCACGGCTGACGACGGCAAAGGGCGTGACCTTTAGGCCAAGCTCTTGCAAGTGAGCGACGGCCGCCATGAGATCGCCAGCGTTTGACACGACGTCCTCGAGCAGCAGAGCGTGCTGACCGCTTTCGTAGGGCCCTTCGACGAATTCGTTGGCGAAAGCCCCGTAGCCTTTGGGTTTCTTGCGAACCGCGAGCATTGGAATGCCCGACATCTGCGAGACCGCCGTCGCGATCACGACGCCGCCGAGTTCGGTGCCTGCCACGAGATCCGGATTGACTTCGGCGATCACCGGCGTAAAAAGTCGAGCGATACGACGCAGCACCTGTGGATCGGAGAAGAGACTAAACTTATCGATGTAGTAGTCGCTGCGCGCACCACCCGCGAGCATGTAATCGCCCCGGGTCAGCGCTCGCTCGACAATGATCTTGCGCAGCCAGGCGAGCTCCGGAAGCGCTAAATGGTCCACTGCCAGGCGTTCCACGACTCGACGACGGGATTGGGCTCAAAGCCTTTGAAATCGACGCTGATCGGCTCCATCTGCCGCAGCCAATAGATAAACAGCATGGGATTGTCTTTGGAGAGCAGATCCTGGATCGCGAAATACGCCGCTCGGCGGGACGGCCGATCGTAATGCGTTAGCGCGATCTGCTGCAATCGCTGCATATGCTGACTGCAGTAGCGGGAATAGTTATAGCCGCCGGGCGGGAAGTTCTCGCAGGTGAGCTGAGTGCTATCGTCGGGATCGATTCCCGCATACCAGCCCGCGACCGACAGATCGAACTTGCCCAGCTGCAGGATACCGCCCATTCCTGCGGGCGCGAACAGCACGTCGCCCGGATAGTACTTGATTTCCGAGTCGATGCCGACTTCGCGCAGCATTGCCTGGACCTCCAGGCTCTGTCGGCGCCGGGTCACGTTGGAGTTGTTCGTGACCATCACGAGGGTCAGGGGCTGGCCATCTTTGCGCATGACGCCGTCGGGGCCAGGTCTCCATCCCGCTTCACGCAGCAGACGGCGCGCCATTGCCGGGTCGTGAGGGTAGGAGCGTACGGAAGGATTGAACGCCCACATCCAATCCGGAATGTCTTCGGTTGACGGAGTCTGCGTGGCGAAGGTCAGCGTGCGAACGAGTTCGTTTTTGTCGATGGCGTATGCGAGCGCGAGGCGAACTTGTGGATCGCTTAGGATGGGACGCCCGAGATTGAGCTGCAAATTCGAATAGCCGTTGACGTTCACCCATACGATCTTGACGTCGGCCAGACCCCGGATGACCTGATACGTTTCCTGCGATGCCTGGAACATATAGTCGAGCTCGTGCGTTCGCAACAAGTTCACCGAGGTGTCTTCGTCCGGAACGATCTTGACTTCAATGCGGTCCAGGCCGGGCCGGCCTAAGAAGAAGCCATCGTTGCGTGCGACGGAAATATGGTCGCCGCGCGCCCATTGGACGAACTTAAAGGGTCCATCGCTCACGGAGGGCCGGCTGTTGAACGGGATTTCATTGATATTGGGATAGCGCGCCAGCACGTGCGCTGGTGCAAGCATGTACGGCTGATCGCTTTCGGCGAAGAACGTGTTCACGAAGGGCGCAAACCTGCGCCTGAGATGGACGACCGCCGTAGCGGCGTTTGGAGTGTCGATTGCCGCGATAATGTCGTAGCCGTGACGCGAAACGACGTTGTTGTTCGGATTCATCAGCGCCTGCCACGACCACTTCACGTCGGTCGACGTGACCGCAACACCGTCGGTCCAGCGCGCGTTCTTCTGCAGGTGATAGGTGACCGTCAATCCATCCCGGCTAATGCCGCCGTTTTCGAGCGTGGGTACCTCGGCGGCCAGCATCGGCAGCGGATTGCCCTTCGGATCGGCGGTGATGAGCGGCTCAAACATCAAACGATCGATGAAGACATCCGTTGTATTTGAGTTGAGCAGTGGGTTGAGGTTCTTCAAGTCGCTCTGCACCGAAACTCGCAAAACGCCGGGATGCGTCCACGCGTGGCGCACACCGACCGCCCCATTCGAAACTCGCGAACACCCGCCGAGCACGAGTGCGGCGAGCGCAATGGAGGCTGCGGTGGCTTTCACACCGCCGCCCTATACAGCCGCTTTGGGTCCAACGCGATTTCCAGGAACCGGATCGTAGCGTTCGTGCCGCCAGCTATAGGTGCCCAATCCTTGCGTAGCGGTGCGCAGTTCGGTGATATAGCGCGAGAGCTCCACGGCTGGAACGTAGGCCTCGAGGATGTCGAAACCCGACCGGTCGGCCGGATTCATGCCGAGAATTTGGCCACGCTTTCCCGTGAGCTGCTGAATCACCGTCGAGGTATACGTCGTCGGCACGATGACCTGCACGTGCGCGATCGGCTCGAGCACGGCAGGATTGCACTTCGGAAGCGCCTCGCGCACGCCCATGCCCGCGGCGGTCTTGAACGATTGTTCGCTTGAGTCGACGTCGTGGTATTGCCCGTCGAAGAGCGTAACGTGCAAGTCGGTGACGGGGTAACCGCTCGGGCCGTGAGCGAGCGCTTCGCGGACGCCCTTCTCGACGGCCGGAATGAACTGCCGGGGAACCACGCCGCCCACGATCTTCTCTTCGAAAGTAACGCCGGCACCGCGCTCGCGCGGCTCAAAGCGCAGCCAAACGTCGCCAAACTGTCCGTGGCCACCAGTTTGATGCTTGTAGCGCGAATGAATTTCCGTTCCGCCGGTGATCGTCTCCAAATAAGGAATCGTGGGCGCGGCGGTCGCCACTTCCACTTTGTACTTTCTCGCGAGCCGCTCGACCGCGATGGAAACGTGCTGCTCGCCGCTGCCAAGCAATAGCATCTCGTGCGTGACCTCGGCTCGGTCCAGCCGAAGCGCGGGATCTTCGTCCACGATGCGCGCGAGCATCTGCGAAATTTTCGCCTCGTCGATGCGCTCTTTCGGTTTGATGGCGACGGCAAAGACGGGGTTGGCTACCGGAACGCGCGGCAAGAGCACCTTATGACCGTTTGACGTCAGCGTATCGCCGGTCGCAACGGTGTCGAGTCGCGCCAGCGCCACAATTGCGCCGGGACCGGCCTCGGTGATCGGCTCTTGCTTCTTGCCCTGCAAACGGTATAGTCCACCGAGGCGAACTCTTTCGTCGCGCCTAGTGATGTTCGTCAGCGTGGCATCGGCCTTGATCGTCCCAGAGAGAATTCGCGCGATCGAAAGCTTGCCGCTTTGCGGATGAATCGACGTTTTGATGATGCGTGCGATGACCGGGGCCGCCGGATCTGGTTCGATTGGCCGGCCTTCGGCATCGGGATGCGGCGCATCGGCCGGTGAGGGAAACCATTGCTCGATCGCGCGCACGAGTGCGGTGACGCCCGAGCCCGAGATTGCGGCCGCGACCAAGACGGGAACGACTTGATCGTGCGAACACTCGCTGCACAGGTCTCGGTCGATCTCCTCCAATGGCGGCTCAACGCCCTCGAGCAGTTCCTCCATCAAGTGATCGTCGAAGTCGGCCATTGCTTCGAGCAGCTCCAAGTGCTTGCGCCCAACGAGGTCTTGCAGATCCGCAGGGATCTCCGTCTCGGTTTCGGATGGCTGCCCCGCAGCTGATGACGGATCGAACCGGTAGGCCTTCATGTGCGCGAGATCCACGTACCCGGCAAAGTGCTCGGCGCTTCCTAGCGGCCACTGTTCCGCCACTACGTGCCTACCATAGGCCGCTTGCAGCGCCGACAGCGTGGCTGTAAAATCGGCGCCGGGCCGGTCCATCTTGTTGACGACGAAAATGTGCGGCATTTTCTTTGACTCGAGATGATCGACGATGCCCTGCGTCTGGACGACGCGTGCGGGATCGGCTTCGACCACGACGACCGCGGCATCGACGCCCGCCAGCGCCTGTTTCGTTTCCTCGAAGAAGTCGATGAAGCCGGGCGTATCGATGATTGTGACGTCGATCTCGTCGGCGGTCGTGTGCGCCAAGCCCACGGTCGTAGATTGCAGATGAGCCGCGTCTTCGGGCTCGTGATCGGTCACCGTCGTCCCGTCGGCAATCAAGCCGCGCCTTCCGATCGCTCCCGTGTGAGCGAGAATCGCTTCGACCAACGTGGTTTTACCGGCGTGATGCGGTCCAACGAATGAGATATTCCTGAGGCGCACAGTATCCGCCAATGCCTTTGTCTCCCCTTACGGTGGTTGCTAGCGGCGCTTTGCCGCGGGCTTTTTCTTTTTGATCCGCTTCGGCTGAGGCTTCGCCAGGCGTCGCGAAGGCGTCTTCTTGGCCGGCGCTTTCTTGCGAATCTGTTTTTTAGCGGCGGATCGTTTCACCGGCGCTTTTCTCCCAGCGGATCGGCTGGTTGGCGTCTTCTTCGGGCGGGTACGAGTGGGCGACGCTTTCTTACTCCGCCCGGCCGCGGGTTTCGCAGCCGGCTTCTTCCTTTTCTGCGCGCTCTCGGACGGCGGTCGCTTCTTCCGGGCCGGCGCCGTATTTTTGGCGGCCTTTTGTTTCACGGGCGTAGGGGGCTTGGGGGCGCGCGCGGACTTCGCTTTGGAAGCAGATGAGGATGATTCCGCGCTTCGCCGCGACGTGCTCGGCGTGGACGACGCGGCCGCGCGCCGTTTTGGTCCGCCGTCGCGCCCGGAGCGGCCCGAGACCCCTTCTGCCTCTTCGGGCAGGCCGAGCTCGGCGCGACTGTACCCGGTGATGCTGCTGCCGGGCGTGGCGGGTTGCCGGCGAGATTGCGCCTCCGCCTCGAGATGCTCGCGGGTCGCGCGCAGCGCGACCCGCGCCAACCGGCCGGCGACGGGGAAGACGATCTCGTTGATCTTTGCGTCATCGAGCAGTTTGAGCACGAGATCGAACGCGTTGCCTTGATCTTTGGGGCTATGCGCGTCGGAGCCGATCGCGATTCCTACGCCGCGCGCCTTTGCTTTGCGGATCAGCCGGGCGTTGGCGTCCAGATATTTTTTCTTGCGATCCTCGGGGTGGTCGCGATAGAGAAAGCGTGTATTGATCTCGATGGCCAAGCCGCGGCGATGTGCGACGTCGAGCAGCCGATCTTCGTACTCCTCGAGCTTCTTTTGAGTCGGCCACCGCCCCAGCGTGGCAGGGACGAAAAAGTGACCCACGATGTGCGTCGGCAGCTTCTCGACATCTTCGAGAAGTTTCGCCATGTAGAGCTCCCATAGCTGATCGACGCCGACGACGTCGTAGAGATGGGCGAACTCCTCGTTATCGAACGGCCATTGCCAATCCGCCCCTTTTTCGGGATGGTGAATCGAAACGAAATGCACCGAACGGATGATTCCGTCGGGGCGCATCGCATCGATAATGTTTTGCGCGTCGGGACGCGCACGCGGGTCGTTGTCCATCTCGGCGCCGATCGAGAAGCGCATTCCCCGGCGCAATCCCTCGGAAACGATGGCCGCATGCGCGACGTCAACTCCCGCCGTTTCCGCGGCGCCTAGCAAGTCGCCGGCTTGAGCCAGCTTTAGAGCGCGACGTAGCGTATTGACCGCGCCGGGATCCTCGAACGTCAAATAATTCGCATGATCCGCGACCATCAAAAAGCGCGGGGAAAGGCGGCGGCACGCGTGATAAAACCAAAGAAAAAGCATCCGCGCTGAATACGCGAGCGGACGCTCCTCAGAGTAGGGCCGGTGTTCGCCCTTGGCATGGCCATGCACGTCGGGTATGGCCGCAATCCGAGGGTCGGTCATTTAGCCAAACAAAGTTGGCGTCTAACGCCGGTAGCCCTCCATTTCAAGAAGCCGAGCTTTCATCTCGAGCCCGTAATAGTAATTGTGCAGATCACCCGAGGAGTCGACGACGCGATGACAGGGGAAGAGCAGCGGCATCGGATTTCGCGCCATCACGCGACCGACGGCGCGGGCCGCTCGCGGTCGGCCGATCTGGGTGGCGACCCACGCATACGAACGTACCTCACCCGGCGGAATGCGCGCCGCAGCACGAAGCGCGGCCTGTTCGAATGGCGTGAGATCGCTAATGTCGACAACGGTGTCGTCAACGGTCCAAGTGCTAAAGAAATTGTCGAGCGCGCGCACGAGCCATGGGGGCGCTTCGCCGCGAATCACGTGGCGGCGCAGCCGGCGCTGGGCTCGCACCATCACGTCATCCGGCGGCTCGCCGGTATCGAGGCTCACGTACGCGATGCGATTCTGTTTGAAACCGACATACAGGCGGCCGAGCGGCGTGGTTACCGCCGAGAGAACGATCGGGGCGTGCGTTTTGCCTTTGAGCGCCGCGATGTGCTGAATGACCTTCTTGGTCAAGTCGCACGACGGTTCGGGCCGCGGCAGGCACGAGAGGCAATACGCCACACCTTCGTACTGCTCGTACATCACTTGGCAGGAAGGGCAGGCACGCAGATGCGTGTGGACGGTCTCCTTCAGCGGGGCTTGGCACTCGCCTCGGAGCTCGTCCCACAATGCCTCGACTTCACGACAACGCATGTATGGGTACTCCTTCGGTGGCAAATCGTCCAATCTGCGGTCCGAGGATGCGCCGCAAAATGCGCACCGCCCGATGGACGTGAGACTTAACCGTGCCGATCGGTTGATGAAGTATCTCGGCAATCTCAGGGTGACTGCGCCCTTCGATAAATCGCAGCGTCGCCGCGGCACGGAGGTGCATCGGCAACTGCAGTAGCGCCCGTTCGACCAGTGCGATCTCGGTGTTCTGTTCCACGATCGTCTCGGGCTGGGGTGGTCCCTCGTTGGACTCGCGCAAGATTGCGTCAGGATCGGCCAGTGCATCAAGCGCCACATTTGTGGGGCGCTTGCCGCGCAGGCGGTTTCGCGTAACGTTCAGCGTAATCGTATAGAGCCAGGGCTGAAGCCGGAGATCGGCGCGCTGTTCGGGAGACATTTTGCCGAGCGCGCGATAGGCGCGCACGAAGGCGTCCTGCACGATCTCCTCGGCATCTTCACGGTTTCCGGTCATTCGCAGGGCGAAGCCGTATAGGCGGCGCTGATAGTCGTCGACGATCACCTCGAACTTCTCCACCGTTGGGGCGGAGTCGCTCGAAGCTCGCGGCGTCGCCGGACGTCCCCGCGTAATCGCTGATGGCACGTATGCTCCCGTAAGGAGTGGTGCGAGCGCGCTCATACAGTGCCCCCGACCACCACTGCTAGGGCCGTGGTTTCACGCTTGCTCCAAAAAACTCCTCAGCATCGGACCGGCGGCTTGCGACGTCGGGCGGCGCAGGGGTTTTGAGCCGCGTTTCTAAGAGCATCGCCATGCCGCTTTTCCTGGGCCGCCACGCCCGGAGCTGACACGAAGCCGCTTCGCTCGCAGGAGCAAGCGGCTTTTGTTTTTTCCTCTGCCGTCGACGAAAGTTGAGGATCTATGCAGCAGGCCATCGAGCCAACGGAGATTTCGCTGGATGCATACACGCTCTGCAGTTTTTTGCCGAAGATTGACTCGGCACGAGCAGTGCCCCTAGTACTCATCGGCTACCGCCAAAGCGAGGATCCGTGGTTCGTATGGCTCGTTCCAAAGGAAGGCGTCGATCCGCAAGGGCTAACCGACGATCCGTATTACGCGAAGGTTCTGCACGATCCGCAAACCTATTTCAAAAAGAAACTCGCAAAATACGTGGAGGAGACTGGGTCGGTCAAGCGCGGAATCGAGATCCTGATCGACTGCCACCAAAACCATCTCGCCTTCACGCCGCTCACCGAGCTGCGCGAGCAGCCGTTCCGTCACCCCTTGCAAGTCGAACTGGTGGAAGCGTTCTAAGCGGAAGGTTCCCTGCTTCCCCGGCGCTCTGCGCCGCGCGAATCGAGCGGCGATAAACGATTCGCACCGGGACCGAAACAGAACGACGCGGCTCGCGCAAACGCGCATCGACCGTCAGCGTGACGGTGAGCGCGAGTAACAGCGCGTCGTCGAGCGCATAGTACGCGGTCCCGTCCATCCGCATCGTGCCGGAAACGGTCGCGTCGGCGTGGCCTGGCAGTGCGCCGCTCATTGGACCGCCGGCTTCGAACCGGACGGCGACGCTCGGCCGCCCGTCGATCGGCCCGTTCACGCCCGGCCGAAGAAAGCCGCGCAACACCGTACTTGCGCCGAGGGGAGAAGTCGCGGCGAACGGCACGCGCCCGCGCAGTTCGCGCACGTCGCGCAGGGTGGCCCGGTCGAGCTGCACTGCGAACGGCTGGTTCAGAATCGTAAGGAAATCCGGATCTTCGTCGACCCGGTCTTCAAAGGCCCCGTTTGGCTTCAGCATCTGAACAAACAGCGCCTGAGCGCTCCTCGTCCCGTCGGATTGGCTCCTGGTGTAGCGAGCCTGCGCCTCAAAGCGCAGCGACTTGCCGTCGCGCCGAATGGATAATCGTTCGGTGCCGGCGTACGATACGCGCGAAACCGTGGCCGTGGATTCGATCCTATACACGTCCTCGCCCGCGGTTTGGTATTGCAGGTCGGCATACGCCGGCGCTGCCAGCGATAGAATTGCGGCAAGCAGGGCAACGCCAAGTTTGATTGTGAGCTCCGTTTCTTCCGAGAAGACTTTCTCCTACAGTATCACCCGGTGCAAGGACAAGCCAGCGGATCTTACGTGCGGTTGAGCGACGTGCGGCGCTGGCTTAGGAAGAAACGGACATCCGCGGTATGCTCGCAGACAACGATTGCGTCGGCATCGGTAAAGTTTCGCCCGTTGATGCTGATCGTAAAGTCCCCGGCGGCGAGGCCCGCTAGCGTGCGGTGCAAGCTTCGCGAGAATTTGTCGGGCGGTGCACGATAACCGATCGCCTCACGGACGGCAAAGCGCAGTAGATCGCGAATGCGCAATGGTGTCGCAAGCGCAAAGGCACTCGAGCCGCCGACGGCGACGGCGTGTAGATCGAGCGGAACCCTCACGCGGATCATCAGCCGTCATTTTCTGCCGCATCGAGGAGCTGCCTCCTGCCAGGGATAAATGATTCCGCCAATGTCCTTCGGGAATGTGCCCGCCGACATGCTGGCCGGCGCAGTCGAGAAGCTGCTCTCGAAGATGGACGAGACCGATCTCGTCGCCTTCTACGAGCGTGAGCTATCGACGATGCCGGCAGATGTGTTTCATGCGTTCGTCGAGGCGCTGTTCACGGCGTTTCGCGAACGCGGCGAGTCGTCGGAAGATGCCGCCGAAGGCGCCGGCACGACGCTGGAAAGGATCACGCGCCGCGAGAGCGGCGCGCCCGAAGCGCTGCTCGCCTACGCGCGCAGTAACCCCGACCTAATCAAAGAATCGACAACTTTGTTCGTGCAGCAGCGCCCGGACTTCATAACCACGCTTCCGGCGGTGCTGCGCGACGCGCTAGCCGCTCGGTTAGCGCGCATGCCGTCTTGATCGCATGAACGATCCTCCGCGTCGCCGCAGGTCGGACGACGAGCCACGCGGCGGTGGATTGCCGCTTTTTCCGCTCGTCTTGGTGGTGGTCTTAGCCGGGCTACTGCTGGGCGGCGTGCTGGCACACTTCTTCGGTGGGTCGAGCGGCGCTCCGAGCGCGCCGCCCACGACCGTCGCGGCTGCGCCGTCGCCATTGTCAACGCCGTTCTCTAGGCTCGTCACTCCGTCGCCAACTTTGGCGCCGACGCAGCTGCACAGCCCGACGCCGCTCCCGTCGATAACGCCAACGCTTGCCGCGACGCCGAAAAGCGGCGCGACGCCGAAGCGAGTGGTCGGATTGACGGCGCACGCGACGGCGACGGCCAGTTCAATCCCGACGCCGGTACGCGCAACCGCCACGCCGGTACGTGCCGTTGCCACGCCCGTCATCGCCACAGCATCGCCGGCGCACGTTGCGGCGACGCGCGAGCCGAGCGTCGTAGCGGGGGCATCGGGGCCGCACTCATCAGCCGCGAGCGCGCCGGGCGACGACCGCGCCGCCTCCGTCGTGCGTTCGTACCTCACAGCCTTGACGCGCGGCGATCGAACGAGCGCCGCGACGTATCTGGCGCACGGGATGCCGAGTGAATCCTTTATCGGCGCGAGCTCGCGCATCGAGTCGATTCGCTCCGCCAGCCTCGGCGGCGACCAATATAAAGTGACCGCCGACGTTCATACCGGCAGCGGCGAGTATTTCGTTACGTTTACTTTAGAACAGGGCCCCGGGGGGTTACAAATTACCGACCACTACGCGATCAAACCACAGTAGCTTCTAGATTTCTGCGCCTAAGCCGGTGTTAGCGCGGACCTGGAGCTGGTCGAACATCGCCTCGGATTCTCGATCGCGCAGCAGCAATGTTCCCAGAATCGCGCCGGCCAGGCCAATTGGAATCGAAATGATGCCCGGATTCTCGAGTGGAAAGATGGCGCGGCTTCCCATGAACACCGGGCTTGCGGCGATGAGCGCTATGGAAGAACCCAAGCCAGAGAGCATTCCCATCATCGCGCCGGTGCGAGAGAAACGCCGCCACGAGAGGGCCAGCAAAATTACCGGAACATTTGCGCTGGCCGCTATTGCGAACGCGAGTCCGACGAGAAACGCTACGTTGAAGCCGCGCAGCGCAATCGAGAGCACGATCGCAAGCGCGCCCACGCCAAACGCCATCGCGCGCGCGACGAAGAGATGCTCGGACTCGTCGCCGCGACCGTTGCGGATTAAACTGAACCAAATGTCGTGGGCGAAGGCCGAGGATGCGGTGAGCGTAAGGCCCGAGACGACCGCGAGAATCGTGGCAAATGCGACGGCGGCCACGAACGCCGTCGCCAAGGTTCCACCCAAAGCGCCGGCCAGGAGCGGAGCGGCGAGATTGCTATCGGGCTTCGGAACGATGTAGTTGTTGCGGGTGAGCTGTTGGTCGAGGCGGTTTTCCTCTTCGGGGTGGCGGGCAATGTACGAAATCGCCTGACCGGCGTACATTCGCGGTCCGATGCGCTCCTTGCCGACGATCGTGGCGGCGCCCAGACCCATGAACGACGTTGTCAGATAAAAGGCGCCGATCAAAACCATCGCCCAAGCCACTGAGGTGCGCGCGGCCTGCGCGGACGGCACCGTAAAGAAACGCATCAGGATGTGCGGCAGACCTGCGGTTCCGAGGACGAGCGCGAGCCCCAACGATACCAGATTCCAGGCGCCCAGAGCGCCGTGAAAGAGCAATCCGGGCTGTAACAGGTTCGTAGCGTGGCCGTTCATTGGAACGGCGGCCGCGGAGCCGAGAAAACTACCGAGTGAGAAATGGAAGTGCGCGACGACGAGAAGCGAAAGCCCGACGGACGCTGAGAGCAACAGCGCGGCAGTAATGATTTGCACCCACGTCGTTGCCAGCATGCCGCCGAAGAGAACGTAAGTCAGCATCAGCAAGCCGACGACGACGATCGCGGAGATGTCGCCAAGCCGCGGCAGCAGCAAATTGACGAGCGCGCTGACTCCGACCATTTGCGCGATCAAGAAAAAGAGCGTGATCGCCAGGGTGGAGAGCGCCGCAATGGCGCGGACGCCCCGACCGCGCAGGCGAAACGAGACTAAGTCGGCGACGGTATATTTACCGGTGTTGCGTAGCGGCTCCGCGACCAAAAAAAGCACGGTGAGGTACGCGACCAGCCATCCCACGGAGTACATGAAGCCGTCGAAACCGTAGAACGCGACCAACCCGGTGATTCCCAGGAACGATGCTGCCGAGAAGTATTCGCCCGCTATCGCCCAGCCGTTTTGGATGCCTCCGATGCGCCGGTCGGCGGCATAGAATCCACGCCGCGTCGTGCTTTGCCCCGATGCCCAGTAGGTGACGATCAGCGTGATGCCCACGAAAATCGCGAACATCACGAGGGTCTGCTGCGTTCTCATCCTTCCAACAGTTCGCGCGTTTCGCGCTTACGGATTCGAGCCGCTTGCAAGTCGATTCGGCGCGCTCGCCACAAGTAGACCGCCAGCAAAGCCCAGGTCATTGCAAACTGCGACAGCGCAAAGCAGTATGCAAGCGTCAGCGGACCCAGGACGGGCCGGCTCATCAACTGCGGAAGAAAGCCGACCGAGAACGGCAACGCTAGGTAGTAGGCGATAAAGAAAATCGTCGCCGGCGTAACGAAGCGGCGCCGCGCCCGAACGAGGGCGCGAAACTCGGGTTCCGCTGCGAGGGCCTCCCAACGGCTAGTTTTGACGTGACGCATTACTCCTCGTCCGGCCAGCCGGCGAGCTCGCCGATCGCAGCGCTCTTGAGCACGCGCAAACCAAGCATCGCGCATTTCATGCGCGTCGGGCTGATGCCGATACCTACGTTCTCCAAAACCACGTCTTTGGAGAGCCTTGCGACGTCGGAGAGTTTCTTACCCTTGACCATCTCTGTGAGCATCGATGCCGAGGCTTGGCTGATGGCGCAGCCTTGGCCAGAGAACCGCACGTCTTTGACTACGCCGTCGTCGAGCTGGAGCTGCATGCGGATTTGATCGCCGCAGAGGGGATTGAGATCCTCCGCTTCGACGTCGGATTTCTCGAGCGTACCAAAATTACGCGGGTTTCTGTAGTGATCGAGGATGTAATCGCGATAGAAGTCGTCCAATCAGACGTACCTCATACGCCGAAAACGCGACCGGCTTTTTCGATCCCATCGCAAAGCACGTCGATGTCCGCCTCGGTATTGTAAATATAGAACGACGCGCGGGCCGTTGCGGGCCACCCCATCTTGTCCATCAGCGGCATCGTGCAGTGGTGCCCGGCGCGAACGCACACGCCCTCGGTATCGAGAATCGAAGCCAAATCGTGCGCGTGAATGTCGGCGAAATTGAACGAGATCACGCCCGAGATCCGAGCCGGGTCGCGCGGGCCGTAAATCGCTAAACCGCGTGACTCGAACTGTGCGAGCCTTTCGAGCGCGTAGCCGGTCAGCTGCCGTTCGTGGCCGCGGACCCATTCCATTCCGGCTGCTTGGAGATATTCGGTCGCGACGCCGAACGCGATGGCGTCGGCGATGTTGCTGGTTCCGGCCTCAAACTTGCGCGGCGGCTCGTTGAAGGTGGTGTGCGCGTACTCGACCTTGCGTATCATGTCGCCGCCGGAGAAGAAGGGCGGCATCGCTTCGAGAAGCGCGCGCTTACCGTACAACACGCCGATGCCGGTCGGCCCGAGCATTTTGTGACCGCTGAAGGTGTAAAAATCGGCGTCGAGCGCCTTGACGTCGAGGGGCAAATGCGGGGCCCCTTGCGCTCCGTCGATCAGAACGACGGCGCCGGCGGCGTGAGCCCGCGGAATGATGGTTTCAAGCGGCGCAATCGTTCCCAACGTGTTGCTGACGTGCCCGATCGCGACGAGCTTGCAGCCGTCGAGCAGGCGGTCGAGGTCGTCGAGAACGTGAATGCCGCGATCGTCGACCGGAATGAAGCGCAGTTCCGCGCCGGTTCGCTCGGCGAGCAGCTGCCACGGGACCAGATCGGAATGATGTTCGAGCTCCGTGAGGAGAATCGCATCGCCGCGTTTCAGATTCCCAGAGCCCCACGAATAGGCGACCAGGTTGATCGCTTCGGTCGTATTGCGCACCCAAATGACTTCGGGCGTGTCGGCGCCGATGAAGCGCGCCAGCTTCACCCGCGCTTGCTCGAACTCCTCGGTGGCCCGGGCGGCGATTTCGTAGACGCCGCGGTGGATGTTGGCGTTGTACTGCTCGTAATAATCAACCAAAGCTTGGATGACGGCGCGGGGTTTCTGCGACGTCGCAGCCGAGTCGAGATAGACTAGCCGCTTTCCACGCGACGTGGGGCGCGCGAGAATCGGAAAGTCCGCGATGATCCGCTGAGTCTTGGCGCGATCCTCGTCACCCTGAGTCCTTCGACTCCGTTCAGGACGGGCTCTGTCGAAGGCTGAAGCGGCGATCTGCGTCACGATAGCTTCGCCGCCAGCGCGGCGCGGATTTCATCGCGCAGATTTGTCGAGGGGAAGCGCTCGATAGCGGGCTCGAAGAAGCCCAACGCGATCATCCGTTCCGCCGCCGCTCGCTCGATGCCGCGCGTTTCCATGTAGAAAACTTGCTCCACGTCGATCGCGCCCACAGTGGCCCCGTGATAGGCTTTGACGTCGTTGGCGCCGATCTCGAGCGCAGGCACCGAGTCAACGTGTGCCGTGGTCGAGAGTAAGAGCGCGTCGTCTCGTAAGCGCGCGTCGCTGCCTTGCGCGTGGGGGGCGATGCGAATGTTGCCGAGGAATCGCGCCTGCCCTTTTTCCGTGGCCGCCGACTTTATCACCGTTTCCGAGGTTGCCTCACCGGCGCGATGGTCCACCGTGCTGACGAGATCGACGTGCTGCGTGGAGCGTGGGAAAAACAGTCCCGTGATGCTCGTTTGCGATCCCGGATGGTCGATCGATACGGTGAGATCTCCGGCCGCCAGTTGACCGCCGAGCTCAGCCAATGCCCACGAGATCGCGGCATCGCGGCCAGGGCGTGCCGCGTGGGTGAAGATGGCTCGCGCGCCGTCCCCGATTTGCTGTACGGACGCGAAGGTAACGTCGGCGTGTTCTTCGGTTACGAGTTCAGCCGCGCCGCAGATGAACGCGCCGGCACCGCCGGCAAGCCGCTCGACGACCGTAAGCCGGGCGCCTCGTTCGGCGAGCACGACGCTCCATGGAAAAATCGCGGCGCCGGCGGGCGCATCGTACCTTACGACGATCGGCTCGTCGGCCGCGTAGTCGGCCCGCGCGTAGATGAAAACTCCGAGGCCGCAAAACGCGCTTGCCAGCGCTCCGAACTTGGTGGCAGCGACACCGGTCGTTCCGAACGCGCGCGCAAAGAGTTCCGGCTGCATGCGCGCCGCCGTAGCGAGATCGCAAACCAGGAGTCCCGAATTGGGATTCTCGACCGTGATATTCGTTTCGGTGAGATCGATCGAATCGGCATCGGGTGCGATGCTTTCGAAATCCACTTTCCAGAAATGACCGGGCTTTTCACGGCCGCTGCGCAGCCTGAAGAAACGCTCGAGCGCGCGCCGGCGTTCTTCGGGACTTAGGAGCGTGCCGTCGAGCGACGACAGCTTTTCGAACAGCCCGTGAGGTTCGGCTTCGCTGGGAACCGGTTGCGTCGGGCTGATAGCACTAGACAACGGCCGCGGTCTCCTCCCGAATCTTGTCGTAACCTTCGCGCTCGATGCGATGCGCGAGATCGTGCCCGCCCGTCTTGACGATGCGGCCGTCGATCATCACGTGCACGACGTCGGGAGTCACATACTGCAGAATGCGCGGATAGTGCGTGATGATCAGAAAGCCGGTGTTGCGTCCCTCGTCGCTCGCGCGCAGCGCCCCAATGGAACCGCCGACGGCTTTCAACGCGTCGATGTCGAGACCCGAATCGGTTTCGTCGAGAATTGCATACTTCGGCGCAAGTACGGCGAGCTGAAGCATCTCGAGCCGCTTCTTCTCGCCGCCCGAGAAGCCGTCATTGAGATAGCGTCCCATAAAGGACGGATCGATGCCGAGCTGCTCCATTTTTTCTAGCAGCAGCGCGCGGAACTTTGCCGGCGGAAGATCGCCCGGGCGTTCCGCCTGCCGCGCGGCGTGAAGAAAATTGGCGACCTTGACACCCGGAATCGCCGCGGGATATTGAAAGGATAGAAAAAGACCCGCGCGGGCGCGCTTGTCGGGTGGCAGCGCGAGCAAGTCCTCGCCGTCCATCTCGACGCTGCCGGTTACCTCGTATTGAGGATGGCCGGTCAGCGAGAATGCAAGCGTCGATTTGCCGCTGCCGTTCGGACCCATCAGGGCGTGAACCCGTCCGGAGTCGACCGTTAAGTCGATTCCTTTCAATATATCGTTACCGGCGATGCGACAGCGCAGGTCGTGGATGTGGAGGCCTTGCTGAGACATGCGATTCATGGTAGCCGAGGCTCTCTTAGAAAGTCAAGGAAAAACTTTACTATCTGGCGCTATTCGTGCTAGGATAGCGCTCAACGATGCACGTCGACCGCTTCTTTCAAACGACTCGCGGAAAGATCGTCAGCGAGCTCCGACGGCGCGGCTCCGCCTCGGCCGCGGATTTAGCGCGTTCCTTTGGGCTCTCCCCGAACGCCGTGCGGCAGCAGCTGACCGTTTTGGAACGCGATGGCCTGGTCGCCGAAACGTCGGTTCGGCGGGGCCCGACGAAGCCGACCTACGAGTTTTTCCTAACTCGGGAGGCGGACAAGCTCTTTCCTCAGGGATACGACAAGATGCTCTCGGCCGTGCTACGGGAGCTGCGTGACCAGTTCGGCTCGGCCGGGGTCGAGCGGATCTTCGAAGGGCTTTCGAGACGCGCCGTCGACCGCGCCCGCCTGGAAGTGACCGCCAGCGACCCCGAACAGAAAGTGGCTCAGCTCACCGAGATGCTGCGCAAGGGCGGCGTGATGGCCGAATACAGCTTGATTGATGGCGGATTTGCGCTGCACGAGCACACGTGTCCGTATTCGAGCACCGCGAAAGAACATCCCGAGGTGTGTCAAGTCATCCATCACGTGATCGACGAGACGATCGGCGGCGAGCACGCGCAAACGGAGTCTTTGGCGCACGGTGGGAAAGAGTGTCGCTTCGAGATGCGCCCAAAGGAGACGGTTGCTTAATGGATTTTCCGAAGTTTCAGCGGCTCGTGGAGGAGCGGACTGGCTTTCGCACGATGGAGAACGCCACCGCGAGCGGCGAGTATTTTAGCGACTCCTGCGGCGACATGTACAACTTCTTTTTGAAGGTCGGGCCGGGCGCCGTGATCGAGGACATCACCTACTTCACGACCGGCTGCGGCTTCGGCACCGCGACGTGCAGTTTAGTCGTCGAGCTTGCAAAGGGCAAGACGATCGATGAAGCGGCTGGTATCACCCCGAACGACATCGAGGCGCGGCTCGATGGTTATCCGGAGAAGAAGAAAGATTACCCCGAGCGCGCGCTGGAGGCGCTGCACGTCGCGCTCGACGATTACCGCACCAAAGTCTCCGGCGGAAAAGTTCCAGACTACGCCGCCATGCCGCGCCCGCAAAGCGCTACCGCGCAACCCGAGCCGGTCGCCGCCGAGCCTTCAGGCAATGGCAACAGCGACAAACTGCTGATCAAGCTGCATTAGTCGCCCCGATACCACGCCCACCTCCCTCACCCCCGAAGGGTCAGGATGACAGGCGAGCGATTTCCATCGATTCGTAGCGTGACGTGTTGTTCGCTTTGTCGGGCCGCGATTCGAAGAGCGTGAGGCGTTCGATCCGAAACGGAATCGGGGCGAACTCGATGAGCGGAAGGGGACGATTCGGCGCTTTAACGCGCGCGATCGTTACGTGGGCGACCGAATCGTTTTTGAACTCAAAACCCAGCTCCGTGTAAGCGTTTCGCACGAGTTCCGACAAATTATGGAAGAATGAACCCTGGTCGCGCGCGCCGATGTAGACGATACGCGGCCTTCGCTCGTGCGGAAAAGCGCCCAGCTTATCCAGCTCCAGGCTAAACGGCGCAACGCGCTCCGCGGCGGCGAAGAGCGCGCCGGCAACGGCTTCGTAGCGCAAGGCTTCGACATATCCGAGGAAGGCGATAGTCACATGCAGTTTCTCGGGTGCTTCGTACTTGGCGGCAAAACCGATCTTGCGCAGCTCTTCGGATGCGGCCGCGCACGCATTGCGAGCGCGATCGGCAAGCTCCACTCCGACGAAAAGCCGGCGTTTGCGCGTTGCGCCTTCAACCACTGAGATAAGGATTCGTGCGGCGCTCGACTCCGATGGTCGTAAATGGGCCGTGTCCCGGCACGACCGGCGTCGCGTCCGCATAATTCAGGAGTTTCGTCTGAATCGAATGGACGATATCTTCCATGGACGTGCCACCCAAATCCCAGCGGCCGATTGACCCGGCGAAGAGCGTGTCGCCCGTGAGCAGCGTCGTATCGTTTCGGTGGTTCACCGCGAAACAGACGCTGCCCGGCGTATGCCCCGGCGTGTGCAGTACGTCGAAACGAATCGTTCCGATGGTGAAGCGATCGCCGTCGTGTAGCTCGCCGTCGAGCGCGACGATCGGCGGCGCGCGGTCCAGGCCCAGCCAGCGAGCTTGCCACTCGAGCATTTCATAGAGCGGAAGGTCCGCCGGGTGGAGCAAACCCTTGGCCGCGGTAAGCCGGCGCAACCGTCCGAGATCGCCGATGTGGTCGATGTGGGCGTGCGTGTGGAGGAGAAACTTCGGGCGCCAGCCGTTACCCTTTAAGCACGCAACGACCTCGTCGACTCCGTCACCGCCGTCCACGACGATCGCCTCACCCGAGGCATCGTCGGCGACGATCGTGCAGTTGCACGCAATCGGGCCCACCGGAAACGCTCGAACGATCACGGCGATTGCTAATCCACGTGGATGCCGAAATCGTGGAAGCCGCCGTTGAAATATCCAAGCGGCGACCCTGGACGGGCGCTGCACGACAAGACGTGTCCGATGAGAATGGAATGCGAGGCGAAGAGAAATTCTCGCGCCACTTCACAATCGAAATGTGCGATCGCACCGTCCAAGACTGGGGCACCGGTAACGTCGATCGAGTAGACGATTTCTGCAAACTGCCGGTCGCGCACTTTTCCGGAGAAGTGCTCGGCGAGTTCGCGTTGTTCGCCCGCGAGGACGTTCACGCAGAAAACGCGTGACGTCGAAATGAACAGGTAGCTGCGCGCCTCGCGATTGATACAGATCAGCAGCGAAGGCGGCTCGAGTGAAACGCTGGCAAAAGCGTTGACCGTAATACCGCGCGGCTCGCCGTCTTTCAGGCTCGTGACGACGGTAACGCCGGTCGGAACGTGGCGCATCGCATGACGAAAAGCTTGCGCGCTCGTCATTGCCGGCGAGCGCCGATTCCGGTGCCTTCACCCAGCGGCAGAATCGTTGCATCCAGGGCCGGATGAGTCAAAAAGCGTTCGATGAAATCAGGTGCGGACCGGCAGTCGTTGAAAATCGCGAGCCCCGAAAGCTTCAGCATCGGGACCACCAACTCCAAATAGCGGCGATACTCTCGCGGGTTTGCCGCGATGAAGACGATATCGAGATTGCGGTGGGGAAAGTTCTCCAGCAGGTCGACGGCCGGGGTATCAAAGAGTTCGATGTAGTCGTCTTCGCCGGCCCGTCGGAAATACGAAAGCGCGACGTCCGTGTGCGCGCCGTCGCGCTCTATCGTCCAGATCTTGCCGGCGCGAGGCCGTGCCAGCGCCATCCACAGCGTCGAGTAACCATACGAAGTACCGACTTCAAGGATTCGATTCGCTTGCATCGCCGTGACCATCGTCGAAAGAAAGCGGCCGGTCTCACGTGAGATGATAGAAACGCCGTCTTTCCGCGCGTGCTGTTCTAGCTCGATCAGAATCGGATGGGGTTCCACTCACATCGCTTTGGGCGAGGCGTAACCAGCGCCCTGCGCGTGTTCCGCCGCCTTCACGACGTTGCGGAGCAGCGCGACATTCGTGACCGGTCCAACACCGCCCGGAACTGGCGTGATCGCTCCAGCTACTGTAATCGCGCTTTCGAAATCGACGTCGCCTTTCAATACGCCGTCGACCAGCGTCGTGCCGACATCGATGACGGTTGCGCCCGGCATCAAATCCTCGCCGCGTATCAAGCCGGGAGCGCCCGTCGCGACGACGACGATCTCGGACTTCTTCAGATGGGGCCGCAACGCTCCCGACGCTCTGTGCAGAATAGTTACCGTAGCATCCTGCGCAAGCATGAGCATCGCGACGGGAGCTCCCACGACGATCGATCGTCCGATCATTGCGGCACGCCGCCCGCGCAGCGGCCAATGCGGGCTGCGCTCGAGCAATAGCATGACCGCCGCCGGAGTAGCGGGCACGTACTCCGTGCCGCTGCCGAACGCCAAGTGTCCTTGGTTGGTCGGATGCGCGCCGTCGACATCTTTGTGCACCGGAATCGCATCGGCAATTTCTCGGATCGGGAGATGAGCGGGCAGCGGTTGCTGCAGCATGACGCCGTGCGTCAGCGGATCGGCGCGCAGGTTGTCGAGCCGGGAACGAACCTCCCCGAGCGTCGCGCGCTCGGGGAGGCGCTCAGCGACGACCTCGATGCCGACCCGTTGCCCGGTTCGCACCAGATTGCGGACGTAGGCGAGACTCGATTCGTTCTCGCCCACAAAGACGATTGCCAGTTTGGGATGAATCCCTTGCCCGCGCAGCGCACTCGTACGTGCGACGAGTTCCGTACGCAAATCGGCGGCAAGGCTTCTTCCGTCGAGAATCAAGGCGGGCACGCCGTCGCCGTTTCGTCCGTCGAAGGAGGGGCACCTACGCTAAAGAGCTCGCCTGTGTACCGTTACGTCGTGTGGCTGATCGCGCTGGTGGGATTGGCGCTGGCGTTTGCGGTGTTGGAACCGTTCTTTGCCTCGCACTCGACGAAGACGGCGGGTCCTGCGGGACTCACGGGTCAATCCGCGCCGGTCTTTTCGTTGTCGGATGACCGAGGTTCGCCCGTGTCCCTCGATCGGTATCGCGGGCGTGTCGTGGTCATGAACTTGTGGGCGTCGTGGTGTCCCCCGTGTCGAGCCGAAATGCCCGACTTACAGCACCTGGCAAATCTCTACGCGGATCGTGGGATCGCCATCGTTGGCGTGAACGAAGGCGAATCGGCCGTGCGCGCTCGAGCGTTTGCGCAGTCGCTGCGGATTCGCTTCCCGATTTGGATCGACGGCAACGAGCGATACGGGCGCACGTATGGCGCGCTTGGTCTGCCGACGACCGTCATTCTCGATCGTCGCGGCACGGTAGTGCGCGGCTTTGACGGCGCATTAACGTTCGACCAAATGCGCGCCGCGGTAGCCTCGCTTTCGACGACCAAGTGATCGGGTTTGTGACGGCCGCGCTCCTTGTCGTTGTTGCGGTTGTCGTTGAGATTGCGTTGCCCGGCCGCGACGTGTACCACGCGGGATGGTATAACGTTGGGCTGATCGCCGTCGTCGGAGTTATCTTGGTCACGGGACGCAAGCGCTTTCGCAAAGCGCGGACGGTTCGCGCGCGGCTGGCAATGATCGTGGTGATATTGGGAGCTGCGGCGAGCGGGGTCGCGGGCGCGGCCAGCGGATTGCTCGGCGCCGATAATCAAACCGTCGTCGGAGCACCAGGGCAGCGAGTTCCGATAGAGACTCTTGGTGTGCTGGCGTTTCCGTTGGCTGGAGTGGAGAGCTCCGTCCCTGCCGGCGTGTCACTAGAACGCCCGTTCCACACGCCGATGCAAATCGGGGTGCATTCGCTCGACGCCGGGAATTTTATTCTGAACGCGTTGCCGCGAGACGTGGCGTACGTGGAAGCGCGCGACGCCCACGGAAACCGGCTCACCGTCACCCAGCCGATGGGAGCGGTCTTTCTTTCACCGGTTTTGCTGATGCAGCACCGCCAAACCATCGCCGGCTTAGACCTGCCCTACGATTCATTCAACGTTCCTGCCGCGCGACGCGTCGTTAAGGCGGTTCTGTTCACGCCCGCGCAGGCCGCGATGGTGTTGCGGGGACAAGCGCGCTTCAGGGAGGCGGCGGTATTGTTTGCGGTTGACGATGAGAACGATCGACTGCTGCCGCACGCCATTGCGTTGAGCGCGGGGGGGCGGAGCGTTTTCGTCGGCGGCCTCATGTTGCGCGGCACCGTTGAAAGTTATCCGGCCGTAGAAATCTTTTCGGCCCCAAACTTGGCGGTGACCGCGATCGGAGCGTTGCTCGTTCTCGCCGGTACCATCGCGCTGCTGTCGCAGCTACTCTCCCGCGACGATCGCCCGGACGTTGCGTAGGACGATCGCCCCATCGGAGAGTTCGATGCCTTTCGGCGGAAGGACGTAAATCGCGACGAGACGCGTGGCATCGGTGTCGGGCGGAAAGCGTACGCTGACGGTTCGCCATCCCGGCTCGCCGAGTTGCGTCGCGGGCACGAGCGTATCCTCGTTGATCGCGTTGCGCACCGAGACGCGCAGGCGTGCGGCGCTTCCGTCGTCGCGAAGATCGAAGGTCAGTCCGATCGTATCAGCCGGAAGCGGAAGGTCGGCCATGGCATACGCCGCGCGTTCGTATCCGGAAAAGGAAAACGCCAGCTGGACGCAGCTCCCGCATCCGGCATCGCGGACGAGCGAACCTTGGCCACCGTGCGGCTGCGTTGAAAAGTGCGCGTGGTCGGCGAAGGCGAGCGCGACGTCATGGGTTCCGACGGTCACCCGCGTGCTTGCGGTACTGTTGCCGATCCGCACTGAGACGTGCGCATCGCGCGAAGCCGCACGATATCGGCCGTGCGTGTCGATCGATCCGGTGCTGGCGCTCCAACGCAGCGCAGGGGGAAGTGAGAGCGGATAGCCGTCGCGATCGTAGGCGCGGGCCGCCAGCGTAATCGTCGCATTGGGATCGACGTTGGCTTGCGACGGAGCGATTCTCGTACGGTCAGCCGCCGCAACGATTTCGAGCGGCACCTCGCCGTGGAGTCGATCGCGGCGCAGCACCAGGTGACCGAGGCCGGGATGAAGCGCGACGAAATCGCCCTTTCGAAAAACGCCCAGCGCCGGCGGCACGACGCTGGCCCGTACCTCGCCCCCGCTCCGCGCGACGTGGTTGGCGGCATCGACGGCGGCAACGCGTAGCCGGACCTCGGCGCCGGGAATCGCGCGAACGATTCCCGGCCGCGCGACCAAGCGAACCGGCGGTCCCGCCGGCGCGGTACTGTAGACGAAAATGCCGTCGGCGACGGGGCGCTCCTTGCCGTCCGACGGCGAGTTCATGACGTCCGCTGCGTCGTCTCCTAAGCGCCGCGCGACGATCGTCGAGGAGCCGCCTCCATCGAACAAGAGTCCTTCGGTGGCGCCGAGCGAGCGCATCAGCGCGGCAAACTCGGTGCGCGTAACCCCAACGCTGAGCTCGGCCTGACGTCCGTCCACTTCGACGAGAAAGAGCCGGCCGTTGGGAGCGATTGCGGCGCCGGAGCACGGCATGCGCTTCCGATTCTCTGCGCGATACGGCGCGTCGGCGTCGTCGAACCATTCACCGTCGTGAAGAATGAGCGCGCCGCCGCCAACCGCGGAAGTAATCGCATCGAGCCCGAACGGCGTCAGGTCTCCGGTGACCGAGACGACGGCGCCTACATCTGGAACGCTGATGAAGCTATAGTCGTTGGGTCCGATCGCTGCATAATGCCCCGGCGGCTGCGGGCTGAGATTGTCGGCAACGCCGGTGACCCGGTAGCGTGTCAGCGGCGGCGTCCCGCTCAGCGGCTCGAGCTTCACCAACGTCACGTTGTCTTGCGGCCGTACTCGGCCGTACAGCGGTGTCAGCAGCGAGATCCCGCCATTCTGAGGCATCTCATCGAGACCGTCGAGCGGCATCGTTCGCTGATCGATCTCGATCTCTCCGGTAAACGTGAACTCGGCGACGTGCGCCGCACCGTCTCGGGTGATTGCAAGCGCGTAACGCTTATATGGAAGCTGCAGCAGCGCGCCGGCGCGCACCACGAGGTTGATTGGCCGGTTCGTATTCCCGATGTCGAAAAAATCGCCGTTGACGCCGGCGACGGCGCGTGTGCGCTGCGCCATCGAGCCGACCGTTTCTCCGCGTGATTCCAATGAGTCGTTGGCTAAGACCGCGCCGAGTCGAATGTCGCTGCGGTGCGGTTCGACGGCGATGACGTGCACGGAGAGCGGCCCGACCGCGGTCCTTAGCTGATAATCCGCATACATGACGCCGGGGGCGACGCTTTCAATCGTGGGCGCTTGCTGCAGAATACGGGGGAACGGAACGTCAGGCGCGAGGCGCGCCGGCAGCGCCTCTTCGCGCGCGGTCGCGGCGCCGCCCACGCCAAGGGCCAGGATCAGGGCGAGGAACGCGAATTTCATTTTGCGACGGGATGCCATATTGCGATAGCTAGCGGATATCCCCCGGTTACGAATGGCGCGTGTGCGATGCGATGCAGCGTGCGCGTGTCGAAAACGTCGACGACGTTGGCGCCGGCACACGGAACGTAGAGTCGGCGGTTCGCTGCATCGTAGGAAGGTTCCCAAGGCGTTGCGCAGGTGAGAAGCGGCGGGCGCTTGGCGCGCAGCGTCGATGCATCGAGCACGTCGATCTGGCCGAGCTGCTCGTCGGTGACGAAGAGCGAGCGTGTATCGGGGTCGAGTGCGGCTCCGAGCGGAAATGTCAAGTCCGCGCTCCGGGCAACGGTACGCGGCGCGCGGGCGCTTACATCGATGGCCACCGCCGCGCCCGGCGCTGCAAAGAGCGAACCGGCGCTTTGATTCGCGATTGCGTAGAGCCGCCTTCCATTGGGTGAGAGCGCAAGCGAAAAGACCCTCGGGACGGTTTTGAACCTGCGAAGGACACGCATCGAACGGGCGTCGATCGCCGCGACCGTTCCGTCGTTCGTATTCGCGACGTAGACGATGTGGCGCATCGGGTCGATCGCGAGTCCTTCCGCGGTCGCGCCGGTCGCGACGCGTGTCACCGTTCCGTTGAAGCTTAGGCGGGTGAGCGCTCCACTTCCATTGAGATCGCGGTCGGTAATGAAGATCGCGTGCGTCGCCGGGTCGATTCGTATCGCATCGCCGAGCACGACGCCGGCGACGCAACGCACGTTCCAGGGCGCAAGCGTGGCGAGCGTCAAGCTCGTGCCTTGTGTGTCGGCTGAGGCTATACGGCCGAGCGTATCGATCGCTACATCGCTTGGCGTGCCGCCCGTCGCGAGTACGCCGATCACCGCGAAATCATCTGCGGCATGGAAGATCAATCCATCCTCGTAGGACGCAACCACCAAGAACGAACGTCGCTCGTTCGGCGGCGGTCCGATGCGCAGGCTGGTGGCCGCCAGACCTACGGTGTTGCCGGCGACGAGCAGAGCGCTGCCCGCGAGCGCTTGTTGGGGAACTTGATAGACCCCGCCAGCCAGGAGCCGGCCGGGGCCGAGCAGTGCAGCGTGATAGGGAGCGGAAAACCCTTCGACGCGAAGCGGGATGCTGCTTCCCGGAAGATAGGGCCACGCGGTCGTCGCGAATTTCCCCGTCGCGACCTGAACTCTTAGAGGTCGCGGAATGCTTCCAGCGAGCGCGAGGACTGCAAGCAGCAGCGCCGCGATGGGCCGGATTGCTTTGGGCTCGGGCATGACGCTTATCGGCTTTGGATCAGACCAGTCACGAACAAGATAAGGCCGAATCCGCTCAAGGCACAGCCAACCGGAAGAAAGATGCGCGATCCCGCCAGCGCAGAGATCGATACAAGCACGATCGAAATTTCAAAGGCCGTGGTCGCAAACTGCAAGGTCTCGTACGATTTGAGGATCAGTTCGGAGCGGTCGTCTTCGTCCGCAGCTTGCTTCTCGAGAGCTTTAGCCTTATCCAAGACGGCCGGAGCCGAAGCGCTTTCGCCGTCCGCAACGGATTCCAACCGCGCGCGGGTCGCGGTATTCTTGACAAGATCACTCGCAAGCAGCGCGCGATAGATGTTAGAGCGGGTCTGTTTGGCTTCGTAAGCATTATAGGTGTCGGTCGCACGAGCTTGGCTGAGGATCGCCGCGTTCTTTGACGACAGCGCGGAAATGGAGCGATGGTGGGCAAAGAGAGTCCCCAACGCCGCCAGGACGGCAATGATCGCCGTGGCAAGCGAAACCAGACGGTTGCCACTCTTCGATTCGAGCCCTCGTCTCACGTTGCGGCCGCGCGTTCTTCAATTGTGGCGACACGTTCGAGGCCCTCGCGAACGTCCGTTCCTGGCGCGACGGCCGTTTGCCGCGTCTTGTGCGGGTCGAGCGAAAAACTCGCCAGACGATAATCGCCGAACGTCCCAGCCAGGATCGTCCCATCCGGATCGACGGCAAATGCACGGCCCGCGGCGCGATCGAATACGACGAGATGGAGGCGCAGCTCCAGCGCGCGCGCTCGCGCGATGCGCTCGGTCCATGGGCTGCCAAGATCGGTCGTCCAGCAGATCAGCGAATAGCCCGCCAGGCGATACGCAACCAAACCGGCGGGATCGAGGGCGACCGAATCCTCAACCGATGCAATGGGAATTTCGCGATCCAGCATCCCAAGGCGTTCGTCATCGTGCAACGCTATGGCGTATTCGTCGTCCAGCATTTCTAGCCGCTCGTCGATATCGCTCGGCAGCGGATCGAACGAGATCGCGATTCGCAAGCTTCGCTCCAGGCGGTTGACTCGCGGCGCGGGACGAGCGAGCGGCGCACGCGCGGGACGCTCCTCGCTCAACTCCACGGCAGCTTGCAGCGTTTCGGCGCGATGCTCGCCGGCGATCGCTACGACCTCTCCGCAAGCATCGACGATCTGGCTCTTGCCGCAGTAGGCAACCATCCCCAGCTCGGCGCCGCATTTATTCGCCGCGACGAAGGGCGCGCGATTTTCGTAGGCTCGCACCCGTGCGAGCAGGTCGGCTTGCACGTTCTCCAGCGCGGAAGGATCCCGGCCGCTCGTGACCCAGGCGGTCGGCATGATCAACACCTCCGCACCGTGATCGACCAGCGAACGCGCGATCGTTGGGAGCCGGCCGTCGGCACAGATTAGCACGCCGAGTGTCCCGACGCTCGTCCGCACCGGCGCTAAGCGCTTACCCTGCGCAAACCAATGACGGTCGAAATGCCAGAGAAAGAGTTTGTCCGCACGGCCGGCAAGCGAGCCATCTGCGTCTATCACGATTGCGCTGTTGTAAACCACGCCGCCGCGCGGCAGCGCGATGCCGGCGACGATAACGGTATTGGTGGAACGTGCAAGGTCGCTGAGGCGCTCTACCGTGTCAGCCGTGGCCGCTTCGTCGAGCGGTTGCTTTCCCAAAACGTACGCAGGGAACGTGCCTTCGGGGAGGACGACGAGATCGGCACTCCTACAAACGCCATGCAGGCTAACGAGCGTGCTTTCAAGCGAGCGTGAAAACTCGATTCGATCTCGAGCCCGAAGCTGCATCGCCGCGACGCGTACGGAGCGAGTCATTGCTTGCCGCTGTTCGCGCTTGGGAGGCTGGCAGCCCGCACTCGCGGAAAGGGTTATTCCCCAATGGGCCTTACCGCGCCACGCGGTACCCGAAGGGAGATTTTTTCATAGTGAGACGCACCCTACCGACGTTATCGCTAACGCTTGCTATCGCGAGCACCGGCCTATTGTATATGACGCCCGGGCCTTCCACGCCGGCACTTGCAGCAACGCTGAAGCCGACTGCCACCGCATCGCCAAACGCCAAGAATGACGTTTGCGAAACGACGAAGAGCAAGTGGGCGCACCTTCAATGCGAACAGTTTAACAGCTCTGCTCCCGGCGACGAGTATTTCGGGCGCATGAAGATGAGCTATCTCGGGATCGACAATACGTATAAGGACGGCGCGATTAGTGCCGGCGCTTACAGTACCGATCCGCGCTTGATTTCCAAGCTCGATTTCGCAACCGAAGCACTCGAGCGTTGGGCCGCCAAGTACCCCAACGATCCGCAGCTTCCGCGCTCGTATTTCTTGGGGGTTCAGGTGTTGCGCAAGGTCTATACGCAGGCGGAACAACAAAAGGCCTGGGAGTTCATACAGTTGCTCGTCAACAAATATCCGAACTCTTATTTTGGAAAAACAATGAAGGCCAGCCTGAAAATCGGTTTCACCGAGCATTGGTTTGCGTTGGCGCAGATCTGCCCGACGCCGCTGCCGCTGGGCGCTGGCATCATGCCCGAATCAGTTCCCGACGTAACGCCGACGCCGTCACCGGCCCCCGGACATCCGGCGGTGGTAGTGATCACTCCCCCCTGCGTTCAGTCCTCGCCGGCGGCCGACTAAAAATACGAAAGCCCCTGCATCGGCAGGGGCTTTCGACTTGGTAGTTAGGCGAGAAGCTTAGATCTTCAGGCCAATACCGGCGTATGGGCCGCTTTCGGAGAATCCGATCGGCGCTGCATTGAGGTTGTATCCACGATCCCCAAGGAAGCCGGCTTCTAGGAAGAGCGGGAACCCTTGGAACGAGTACGTGACGCCAATGTCATACTTGAGGATGTTGTAGCTGACGTTGAACGAACAGCCGCCCGTCGCTGTGGGGGTTCCACAAGCTTGCGGCGTGCTCTGGTAGTTGCCGTTGACGCCGAAGAAGTACAGTGCGTGACCGTACCACGAGAAGGCGCGATCGAGATCAGGCAGTTTCTCGAGTCCGACGCCGGCGCCGGTCTCCTTCGGATAGCCGTAGTTGTTTCCGCGCCACATGTACGCGCCGACGAGATAGATACGCGGCCGTAAGATGCGAAGTCCGAGCCGAGCATCGAAATCGTAGTCGCGGCCGATGAACGTGGGAACCGACGATTGTCCGAGTCCACCGATGGTGGTGACGAAGCAATCAGGTCCGCCGCAAGGATGTTGCCAATTCCACTGGCGGTAATCGACTTCGACCATGAAGGGCAGAGCAGTGATCGGAAATTCCAGCGCACCGTGCAACCGGTACGAGAAACCGCCGGTGTTGTTGCTACTCGTCACGCCATTAACGAACTCGTTATACACCTTAGGCGAGATGATGTAGTCGCCCGCGACATAGAAGTCGTAGTACGGTGCTACCACTGGTACCGGCGTCGGAGTCGGCGGCGGTGGTGGTGGCGGCGGCGGTGCCGGACTGGGTGGCGGAGTTGCCGGGATGTAACGCACGACAACGAGACGGCGATCGGGTACCCACTGGACGTAGGCGCCCATGCCTTCCGAAATCACGCGAACCGGAACGAGGATGATACCTTGGTAAATCAGCGGCGGTACGTCCAGCGGACGCGATTCGCCGTTGATAATGACTTCCGGCTTGCCAACGGTCACTTTGACCTCGGCGCCGGCTTTACTGACCGTCACGGTCTTGCTGCCCGCATCGTACGACACGGTCGCGCCCATTTGCTCGAACATCGAGCGAAGCGGAATTAAAAGTGTTCCGCCCCGCACGAGTGCGGCGAGCACGCGACCCTGCTTTAGGATATCGGGCTTGGCATAGACGTGGTGGTCATTGTAGAGAATCGGGTACTGACCCGACGGCGGCGAACCAAAATTCGCCGGCGGAGCAGCCGTCGCGCCCTGATCCTGCGCAATCGCGTTGGGTCCAATGTTGCCATGCGATCCGCCGGGATGGGCCGCGACTGCGTTGAATCCAAAACCGGCTGCAATCAGCACGGTCAGGACTCCTGTGCTCAGTCGCTTCAATGTGTCCTCCTAAGCTGGTAATGGAGACTGAGGCCTGCCTGCGCCGGTCCGTTGGGACCCGGTCAGGCAATGCCTTTGGCATCCTCTTCGGGAGGGGGCGATTGCCTCCCCTGCAGTGGGAGCCTGGTCAGGTCAGCTTTTCTTGGAGCTTTGCTAGGAACTTGGCTTTTTCAATGATGTACCGTTCGTGGGTTCCTTCGGCGACGGCTTCCTGCTCGTCGAAGACCTGTACGGCAAAACTCACGCGCGGTCCGTCGAGCATGACGACTTCAACTTCGGTGCGCACGATAAAGCCCACCGGTACCGGCTTCTTGTGTTCGATGTCGATATGCGTCCCGAGCGTAATTTGACCCGTCTTCAAGATCGGCTCGACGCAATGGATCGCGGCGCTCTCGACCAACTGAACGAGCATCGAAGTGGAGAGGACGTCGACTCCCTTGTTCCCAGCCTTCTCGGCCGTCATCCACTCCTCGACGCGGCTCTGAAGGCTATACGAGCGCCCGATGTCGAGTTTCACGCTCATGCCCCGGTGAGATACGCCCTGCAGCCGATTTCCTCATGCCGCGGTTGAGGAACCTAGGACAGGCGCCTCGCCCGGGTCCTTTGAATCAAAAGCGGTTGGGCGCCGTATATCACACTATGAAGGACGGCATTTAAGAACGAGATGCTCAGGATGACATTACCTTCGACTCCCATGAAGGCGACGCTGTTGGCCCTTGCCACTATGGCGGCGTTGGCCGGGTGCGGCAAGAAGCCGCAGGCTGGACCGATGCCGCTGACGGTTGACGCCGCTCCCGCCGCACGACAGAATCTTGCGACGTACCTGACGCTCGACGGACAAATCGCGCCGCTCGAGCAGTCGACGCTCGCCTTCCAACAGAGCGGTACGATCACGAGCATCACCGTCAACATCGGCGACATGGTGCATAAGGGCGCGCTGCTTGCGCGGATCGACCCATCCACGCTGCAGGCACAGCTCCAACAGGCGCAGGCGCAGGCGGCTCAGTTCTCGGCCTCGGCGCAAGGGGCCGTCGTCGGCTACCCAGTGCAGGTGCAAGGCAACGAGGCCACCGTTCAAACGGCAAAGGCTTCGCTCGCCAACGCCAAGCTCGTCTACGACCAAAACAAGCAGCTGTACAAACAAGGCTACGTCTCCGAGACGCAGCTGCAGCAGTCGCAAGCGAACTACGTTCAGGCGCAACAGACGTACAATAATGCCGTCGTCGGGTTGCGCAACAACGTGGTGAGCGCGCAGAACGTGAAAGCGCAGCAGGCACAAGCGGCATCGTCGGCAGCACAGGCGCAAGTGCTCAGCACGCAGCTATCTCAAACCTATCTATACGCTCCGTATGACGCCGTCATCGGAAACCGCTTGGTCGATCCGGGAGCTTTCGCCTCCCCCTCGCAGCCGGTGCTTCAAGTCGCACGCATCGATCAAGTCTGGATTAACGTCAACGTTCCGGACGAAGATCTAATGTACGTACATCCCGGAATGTTCGTCACTTTTCAATCAACCTCGTTGCCTGGGCGAACCTTTCGTGGGGCGGTGCAAACGGTCAATGCGGTGCCGACGTCCGGCACGCTGTCGTACTTAGCCAGGCTCGAGTTACCGAATCCGGGCTACGTGTTGCGCGGCGGCATGCTCGTATCCGTCACCGTCACGAAGGCGCGTGCGGTCGGCGCGATCGTGGTTCCGCGCAGCGCGGTGGCGCAAACGCCAAACGGCGACGTCGTTTACGTCGTTGCCGACAACAAAGCACAAGCAGTTCCCGTACGAGTCGGCGTTCAGACCGACACGATGGCGCAGGTCATCAGTCCGCGAATTCAACCCGGCACGGTGGTCGTTACGACACGGCCGGATGCGCTGAAAGACGGCAGCCTCGTCGCCGTCAACGGCGCAAACTCGCCATCTTCGACCAACGGCTCGGTGCACTGAGAATGAATCGTTTCGGGAATCCCGCGCGAGCGCTATTTACGGCACTCGCGCTGGGCTCGTTCGTGACCGGGGCGGCATTGGCGCAGAACGCCCCCGAACAAATAAAGGAACCGGGTCTTCCGCCGATCGTGATGCCGTCGCCGCAGCCCCAGCCGACGATCAGCGGAACGCCGCTTCCATATCCTGCGTACGGAACGCCCGCGCCCGACGTTGCTCAGCTTGCACCCAAGAAAGGGGTTCCGCACTCGATCTCGCTTTCCGACGCAATTCGAATCGGCGTAGCGCTCTCGCCGACGTTTGCGTTACAGAACGCGCAGTGGGCCGCGATTCACGCGAAATACACGTCATCCGTGCAGGCCTATTATCCCGGGCTTAGTGCGGCCGCGCAGATCGGAAACCAATACAGCAACGGGACGACCAGTTCGGGCTCCGGAGGGGGCCCGACGAGCAGCCCGAGTCCGGCGGCTATTAGCCCGGCGGCCCTCGGCGGACTCGCGACTCCCGCGCCGCCATCGCGGGCGACGATCACGAACGAATCCGTAAGCATCACGATCACGCAACTGATTTACGACGGCGGCCGCACGATAGCCAATATTAGATCGGCAAAGGAAGCCGACTTAGCGGGTCGCGCAACGCTGCTGCGGCAGCTGCAGACGCTGGCGCTCAACATCGCTAACTCCTACTTCACCGTCCTTGAAGATAACGCAACGGTGACGGCCGATGCGCAGCTCGTCCGGGAGTTTGAAGTGAACGAAGCCTCGGTTGCGGCGCAGATTCGCAACGGCGCCGCCGCCCGCTCCGATATCGCTGCGGCGCAGTTTCAAACGGCTCAAGCGCGAGGGAACTTGGTCACCGCCCAGGGCGCCGCGATTGGGGCGCAGTCAACCTTTGCGACGACGCTTGGCCTCGACGCCGACGCGCTGGTGGTGCCTCAACAGGTCACCGCGCAGCCGGCTCCGCCGAATCCGAACTATTCCGCTTCATTGCGTCGAGCGCTGATCATGCGCCCGGACTTCATTTCGGCAGCCTATAACGTGGAGTCCGCGCAAGAGAACCTGCGCTACGCCAAGCTGGCCCGTTTTCCGATTCTTGCAGCCGGCGCGAGCGACAGCGTCAGCCGGCAGTTCATCGATTGCTTCGGCAGCGGCGCGATAAAGTCGCCGGCCATCGCGGCCTCGCTCTGTCCGGGTCCCGGGAGTTATTCCAATGACAAGAGCCTCGGACTGAGTCTGACCGTACCGATCTACGATCGAGGAGTGACCAACTACAACGTCGCGGTGGCGGCGTCGCAGCTGGACCAGACCATCGCAACCCTCAACAGCACCAAGCTGAGCGTGGAATCCGACGTGCGCTCGGCATTGGCGACGCTGATCTCGTCGCGCGCGTCGCTGGTGCAAGCCCGCTCCGAGCTCACGTCCGCGCAAGTGACGCTCGACGCGACGCGCGAACAGTACCGCGTCGGCGCGACGACGATTCTGAACGTCGTCACCGCGGAGGCGAACCTTTCGACGGCGCAATCCGCCTACATCACCGCGCTGTACGGCGTGCAAACGGCCCAGCAGAACTATTTGTACGCGATGGGTATCAGCGACGTTCAGATTTAACAACGGTTCCCTAGCAGCATGAGCCGGGGAATTTCCGAAGCGCCTGCAACGGTTTCGGATCCCATCAACGCGGCAATCCTCTCGGTTTCGGAAGACCGGCTCTCGGGTTTTCAAATCGACCCATTTGGCGAAATCGCGGCCCGAACCGGCATCGCGGTCGAGGTCGTCATCGAGCGCATCGCGGCTATGCTGCGAGCGGGAACGATTCGGCGCGTGCGCCAGACGCTGCTCTCGACGAGTTTAGCGGGCGGGGCGTTGTGCGCGTGGGAGATTAAGCCGGCGTTGCTGGACGCGGCCTTCGACTATATGTCGCGCGACGACCCCTTCTCCGGACACGTTGTGATTCGGACGACCGACGCGGTCTCAGCGGGCAGCGGCTATCGCCTGTGGACGACACTCAAAGTGCCGCAAGGTTTTTCGCTGCGCAAGCACGCGGAATGGCTCCGTCGCGAAGTCGGCGCCCAGCGCTTCCGCCTGATGCCGGCGAAGATGCTCTTCGCCTTAGGCGTGGGGCACGTTCGGCGTCGCGGCCTGCCGCCGGGTGCGCGTGCAGACGAGCCGGCGCGACCCCTGGATACCTCGATTGTCAAACTATCGGCACTGCAGTGGCGCGTTCTGGTTACGCTGAAACGTGAGTTTTCGCCCGAGGAACTCATACGCGACCTTTGGACGGCGCGCGCGCGGGAAGCCGCCGTCGAATTGGAAACGTTTTTCGACGTCGCGCGGTCGCTCGAAACCGAGCGCGTCATCGGACGATTCTCAACCTTTCTCGAGCACGTCAAGCCTACGGCGGGAAACGAGCGCGTGACGCGCTACAACGCGCTCTTTCACTGGGCCGTCCCACCCGGTCGCGAAATCCAGGCTGGCTGCGAAATCGGCCGGCATTACGTGATCACCCATGCGTATTGGCGGGAAGGCGGCCCGGAGTTTCACGACGTGAACGTTATGGCGGTCGCGCACGGGATGGAAAAGGCAGCCTTATTGGCCCATAAAGACGCAATAGACGAACATCTGCGGGAGGCCGGCATCGATTTTTCGTATACCAATGTCTTCTGGGGCGGCCGCAGCGAAATCAAACCGTCGGAGATCGCACCGAGTGCGTACCGTACGTTTTGGGAGGCTCGCGGCATCGATCCCGAAACGATGCGTGCCGACGGCGGGGAAGGAGCGTCTGTGTGAGCATCAAGTCCTGCTATGTGATCGCCGCACTGACCGCGACGATCGCGGGTGCGGCTTGCACAAAAGTTTCCAATCAGAGCGGTTCCAACGGAATTGGATCTAACGCGTGGACCGTTCCGGGGGTCCTGCGCTTCTCCGAGTTCTCCGATCCAAAGAATCTTAATCCGATGCTCAATTCGGCCAGCCCGACGCTTGACCTAGCGATGTTCGTTTTTTCATGGACGGTGCGCTACGACGACAAGGCCCGTCCCGTCCCCGACGCACTAAGTGAGATCCCCACGGTTGCAAACGGTGACGTTAGCCGCGATGGCTTGATGTTGAGGTATAAGCTCCGCCCGAATATGAAGTGGCAAGACGGTCCCGCGGTGACGTGCAACGACTTGAGGTTTACGTGGCAAGCGGTCATGAACCCGCACAACAACGCCATCACGACCGACGGTTATAAGGATATCAAAAGCATCAACTGCACCAACCCGCTGGTCGCCGTCATCCACATGAAGAAAAGTTACGCGCCTTTTCTCCAGCAGTTGTGGAGCGAGAATGGTAACGCGCCGATTCTTCCCGAGCACTTGCTGGCGAAGTATAACGACGACAAAGGCTCGCTCAACACGGCCCCGTACAACTCGCTGCCCGTGGGCAGCGGCCCCTTCAAGGTGGTTGCCTGGAATCGAGCACAGGACGTGGAGCTGGTCGCCAATCCTAACTTTTACCTCGGGAAACCGCGATTAAAGGAGGTCATCTACAAGATTCTTCCCGACGAAAACACCGTCGTGACCCAGTTGCAGACGCACGAGCTCGACATGCTTGCCCTCGGGTCGAGTTCGAAATGGCCGGAGTATGCGGCGTTGGCGGCGGATCCGCGGAACGGCCTCAAGGCAGAGCGCGTTGATGCGTTCGCCTGGTCGCACGTCGATTTCAACCTCAAGCACCCCGTCATGTCCGATATTGCGGTGAGGCGGGCGCTTGCGTACGCGACAGATCGTCAGGAAATCATCCAAAAGGTGGCGCACGGCTCGGCGATTGCGGCGAACACAGACCAGCAGCCCCATTACTCGTGGGCGTACACGGACGACGTGGCGCACTATCCCTTCGATGCGGAAAAAGCCAAGACAATTTTGGACGCCGACGGCTGGAAAGTCGGCCCCGACGGCGTCCGTGTCAAGAGCGGTCAGCGCTTAGAGTTTACGCTCAGCACGCAGACGGAGTCCACGAACGGGAAGGCTAACGAAACCGTTCTCGAGCGGCAATGGCGGGATGTCGGCGCGCAGGCCGACATCAAGAACTATCCAACCAGCCAGTTTTTTGACAACTCTGCCAACGGAATCTTGCAAGGCGGCCACTACGACGTTGCGCTCTTCAGCTGGCTCGGCGCTGCAGACCCCGACGACAGTGCGATCTACTCCGGCGACAATCTCGCGCCGCGCGGGCAGAACGCCATGTTTTGGAACAATCGCACGGCGACTGATGCGATGAACGATGCCCTCAAAACGGTCGACCAAGCGCGCCGCAAGCGCGACTACGTCGTGGTCCAGCAACAGCTTGCGCTTGACGTTCCGACGATCATCTTGTATTTCAATCGCTTTCCATACGTTTACAACTCCGATCTAAAGGGGTTCGACCCGTCGCCGGTCATTTCAGGTTTTTGGGATCCGTGGAACTATTCGATTTAGGAGCGTAAAGACATGAGCGTTCGGTTTTTATATGGCGTCGCTGGCCTCGTCGTACTGGGTGGTCTGGTTGCCTGCACTAAGAGCTCGTCGGTCGCCGGTAGTGGCGGGCGAATCAACGCATGGACGCAGCCGCACGTGCTCCGATTTGCGGATGCCGGCGACGTGAACACGCTCAACCCGCACTTGGGACAGTTCGCGGACATCGGATATCTCTCGTCGATGACGATGGCCTACCTCATAAAGTGGGACGAGCACAACAATCCATATCCCGAACTCGCAACGCAGGTCCCGACTCAAGCCAACGGCGGCGTCAGCAAAGACGGCCTGACGATCACGTATCATTTGCGCAAGGGCGTGCGCTGGTCGGACGGCGCACCGTTCGATGCCGACGACGTCGTCTTTTCAACCGACGTCGTGAACAACCCGGCCAACAACGAAGTCGGGCGTCTCGGTTGGGATCAGATTACGAAAGTCGACGAGCCCGACAAGTACACCGTCGTCTACCGCTTGAAGAAGCCGTACTCGCCGTTCATCGAGACGTTCTTTTCCACTGCTGGCGCCAATCCGTGTATCCTGCCGAAGCATCTGCTCGCGCAGTACCCGAACATCAACCACGTTGCCTACAACTCGCTGCCGATCGGCATCGGGCCGTTCAAGTATCTGCGCTGGAATCGCGCACAGGACATCGTGCTCGTACCGAATCCGCTCTATTGGCGAGGCCAACCACGACTAAGGGAAGTAATCTATAAGATCATTCCCGATCGCGATACGGTGCTCTCTCAATTGCAGGCACACGAGATCGATATGTGGGACCTCGTGCCGGGAGGATATCTGGCGCGCGCACAGGGCGTTTCCGGCCTTTCGATCGTGCGCCAGCCGAGTTATTTCTACAATCACCTCGACTTTAACATCCAGCGGCCGACGGTTAGCGATCCCGTCGTGCGGGAAGCGGTGCGCCTCGCGATCGACCGGCGAACGCTGATCGAAAAAATCGGGCACGGGGTCGGAATTCTACAAGACGTAACGACACCGAAGAACGCGCCCTACGCCGTAACCTCGATACCGCCTGTACCGTTCGACATTGCGCGCGCCAACGAGCTCTTGGATCGAGACGGCTGGACCCGCGGTGCAGACGGTATTCGAGTGAAGAACGGCACGAAACTCTCGCTCGATTATGCCACGACGGCGGGGTCACAGGATACCGACGAGGCAATCGAGTTGGAGCGTTCTTGGTTCAAGCAGATCGGCATCGACATCAGCGTCCGGCACTACCCGCCTGCCCTAATGTTTGCGCCACTGCAACAAGGCGGAGTCGTCTATGGAAACAAGTGGGACATCATCGGTTTTGCCTGGCTCAACGATGCGATCGGCGATCAATCGGCAATATATTCGTGCCGTTCGTTCCCACCCAATGGACAAAACAATCTGCGTTGGTGTAACTCCAGGGCGCAAGCCGCAATGGACGCGCTCTTCGCGCACTACGATCAGGTGCAACGAAACGGCGACCAGCTCCTGATCCAGCGAGAACTCGTCAAGGATGTCCCGACGATCGTCACGGCGCTGCGCGAGGATATTTTCGCGTACAACAGCGATCTGAAGAACTTCCACCCAAATGCCATCACGCCGTTCGACAATATGCTGAATGTCGATATATAGCGTAGGCCAGGAGTCCGCAGCCTAGCAGCGAGAGCGAACGCAGCATCGCCCAGGCCGGTACGGCTGCGAGCAGTCCGCTGGCGCGCTGTTCCGCGAGCCAGACGGCTGCCGCGGTTGCCTTTTGCGGCGCGTGAAACGCTCCGAGCGTGTCAGGCCAGACCGGCACCGGATGGTGCGTCGCGAGCAACGCCGCGCCGACAAAGAGTGCGGCTACCGCAAGCGCGATCGGCATTGCGGCACGAACGTTCGCGCTTTCGTCGAGCGCCACAAAGGCCGTAAACGCGGCAATCGTCAGGAAAAGAGACTGTGCCACACCGGTCGGCCGTTGCGCGAGACCCAGCCAATCGCAGCCGACCAACAACGTTCCGGTCAATGCGATGGTTCGCACCATGCCACGCGTCCGAAGCGCACACCAGAGCGCAGCGGCGTATGCCACAACCAGATCGTGTTCGTGGAAGAAACCGGCGACGAAAGGCGCTAAGGCCGAGAATCCGGCGAACCGCGCGAAGGGTTCGCGCACCGCGAACGCGAGCGCGAGCGCGGCGGCAACGGCCAGCATCGCAAGCACGAGCGCAACGATTGCGGCTTCTCGCGGAGTTGCGCCGAAGCCGAAGGCAATCGCTGCCGGACTGAGTTGGATGGCAATGAATCGTTCGGCATCGCCGTGAGCCAACACAACTCGGGAGTAGTTCAGCGGCCAACCCCAACCGGCGTCGAGCACGCCAAGGGCGTACGCGATCGATCCTCCGATTACGATCGCCATCGTCGCGCGATTGCGGCCGATTTGCGACACGAGCCCGATCGCTGCGTTTGGCTGCGTGAAGGCAAGACATGCGCCGGCGGACGCGAGCGGCATCGAACGCTCCGCGAGAACGGTCAGCAGCACGGCCCCAACAAATGCGGGCAGCGCGAGCTGTCCGAGGGCCCAATCGCTGGTGATCGGGGCGAATGCTATGGCTAGAACCACGGCGGCCGCAAAAGAAAAAGGCCCGATCGGCTTGCCGCTTCCGCGCATCGCCGCGGCAGCCAGCGCGAGCGTTGAAAGCCCAAGAACCGCCCACCACAGGCGCGTTGCGACAGCGTAGGGCATTCGCGCCGCAACGCTCCATAGTAACAACGTTGCGGGCGGGCCGACGAACGGTAACAGCTCGTCACGCTTCGCGTCGACACCGGCGATGGTTCGCTCCGCATTCCAGACGGCGCGGCCGTATGGATCCGCGTGCAGGTTCCACGCGTCGCCGGCTGCCCAATAGGCTTCAAAGTCTCGCGCGAGCGGACCAGGCGTTTGCAGCGGCCGGGCCCCGAGCACCGCGATCGCGATTGCGACGCAACCGAACGCTAGGAGCCACGTTCGCGTCACCACGCGGTGCTTACGGAACCTGCGGCGACGTGCGATTGCGCCATGACGAAAAAGAGGCCCAGAATCGTCGCCAGGTACCAAACGCTGACGCGCAGCCGCGCCGCAAACGTCATCCGCTCGGCCCGCGGATCGACGTGGCCTCGCCACGCGGCGGTCATTGCCGGCAATCCCAGTAGCCCGATAATCACGACGAAAAGGATCGGGATGTGGAAATAGACTGCAAACAGCGCAAAGAGTGCGAAGCCGATGATCCAGAGCGGCGGCCACAGCGCGCCGATGATCCGGCCGCCGTCAAATGGGGGCATCGGGATCATATTGAAGAGATTCAGAAAAGCAGAAAGGTCGGCGCACGCATACCAGAACCGGTCGTGCTGCACCTGACCGACAGCATAGCAGACCGCCGCGAGACCGAGCCCCGTGAGCGGTCCCGCAAGCGCGATATAGGCATCCTGTTCGAGGTCGTCGGGAAGGGCACCGGCGGTGAATGCACCGAGCATCGGGACGAACGCGGGCAGGCGCACCGGCAGGCCATAGGCCCGAAACGCAAAGTAGTGGCCGAGCTCGTGCGCCAGCAACAGGAGCATAACGACGACGGCAAGCTTCCAGCCGAAGATCACGACGTAGATCCAAAGCGAGAGCAGAAACGTCCAGCTGACGCCGAACAGCTTGACTCCGATCAAAAGAAGAAACTTGAACTTGACCAGAAAGGCGACGATGGCAGCCAGGATCGCTCCGATGCCGCCGGTTGCGCGACGTCGAACCGGTTTTGGAGTCTCTGGCTCTTGATCCGATGGCGGCGGGAGGTATTCCACCCGGCCCTCTTCAACCGCGTCGCGTGCCGGTCATCGTTATCGTCGGCGGAGGGTTCGCGGGGATCGCTGTCGCTCGGCGGCTGGAGCGGCGCCTACGCCGCGACGAAGCCGAAATCGTCCTGCTGAGCCGCGACAACTACACGCTCTTTACGCCGATGCTCCCCGAAGTGACGTCAGGCGAGCTGGAAGTGCGCCACGTCGTCACGCCGATTCGCGAGCAGCTGCGGCGCACGCGCTTCGTTCTGGCCGATGTCGACGAGATCGATGTCGAGCGGCGCACCGTCACGTACCACCACGTGCTCACCGGGACACGCACGCTGCAACCTTACGATCACCTCGTGCTCGCGCTGGGCTCGTCTACCTCGACCTTCGGCCTTCCCGGCATCGCCGAGAACACGTGGCCGCTCAAGACGCTCGAAGATGCCGATGCGCTGCGCAATCATTTGGTGTGGCTGTTGGAGCTGGCCGACACGATTGCGGATGACGCGCGGCGGCGCCGCCTCCTGACCCTGGCCGTCGTGGGCGGCGGCTTTACGGGCGTGGAAACGGCCGGAGAGATTGTCGAGATGTTTCGCAGCGTGTTGCGGTTCTATCGGCGCTTGCGTCTCGACGAGGTACGAATGATTTTGGTGGAAGCGGGATCGTCGCTGCTCGCCGGTCTCCCCGCGAAGATGGGAGAGTATTCACGCCGCGTTCTCGAACGGCGCGGAATTGAAGTGCTGCTCGGCGACGGCGTCGCGGCGGCGGACGCGAACGGTTTGACACTGCAAAGCGGTCGCCGCATCGAAACCGAGACGATCGTCTGGAGCGCGGGCGTGAAGCCGTCGCCAACGATCGCAACTATTGCGCTGCCGACCACGAAACGCGGCGCCGTGCAGACGCAGCGCGACATGCGCGTTGCAGGCGTCAATGGCGTCTGGGCACTCGGCGATTGCGCGTCAATTCCTAATGGCGCCGGCGGCGTCTATCCGATGACGGCGCAGCACGCAATTCGCGAGGGGCCGCAGCTCGCCGACAACATCATCGCGGCGCTACGCGGGAAGCCCACCAAACCATTTCGTTATAACGCGCTCGGCATGATGGCGGCACTGGGCGGACGCAAGGCCGTTGCGGAGCTTCCCGGCAGCGTCGTGATCACCGGCTTCGTTGCATGGTTCTTCTGGCGAACGTACTATCTGTTGCGCCTGCCGGGACTCGATCGAAAGCTGCGCGTGGCGTTCGACTGGACGCTCGAGTTGCTCTTTCCGCGCGATACCGCGGAGCTTCGTTTTGGCGATCGCGAAGGCCAGGCGGCAGAAACCAAGAGATAGTTCCAGGCCCGTAGAACGCTTCGCACATGCTGCGCGAGCCGATCGAGCACCTGATCCGCGACCCGAAGGAGTTCACCGGGGCCGTCACGTTTCCGGATCCTTCCGAGATTCGCATCTACGACGAGACGCTACGCGACGGCGAACAGATGCCCGGCGTGTGCTACACGCCGGCCCAAAAGCTGGAAATCGCCCAAGCGCTGGCCGGCATCGGGGTCCACATCATGAGCGTTGGTTTTCCGGCCGCATCGGCGGGCGATCGGCGCACGCTGCAGCTGGTGATGGATGCCAAGCGGCGCGGCGAGCTCGGCGACGTCGAGATCGTCGTCATGTGCCGCAGCAATCGCAACGACATCGACGTTACCGTCGACACGCTGCGCCAGGTGGGAATCGAACCGCGCGAAGTAACGTTTTTCATTTTTACCAGCGGCAGTGATTTGCACCTTAAATATAAGATCGGTAAGACGTTGTTGCGGTACGAAGGTCGCGACGAACGGGAATGGCTCGACCTTCCGTTGTCGTTCTACCGCAAGGCAAACATCCGGTTGCAATGTGACGCGATCCGGCACGCGCGCGAATGCCAGATCGAGCGGATCGAATTCGGCGCCGAAGACGGAAGCCGCGGCGATGTCGAATACTTCATCGAGTATTTCAAGGCCGGGCTCGAGGCGGGCGGAACGCGACCGGCGTGGCCCGATACCGTCGGCACGCTGACCCCCGAGGCGGCGCGCTGGTATTGCTCGCGCATCGTCGAGGGATTACCCAAGGGGCTGCCGATCGTCGCGCATCTCCACAACGACTACGGCCTCGGGACCATCAACGCTATCGTCGCATCGTCGTGCGGCTTCAAAGTGATCTCGGTGACGGCGAACGGATATGGCGAGCGTGCCGGCAACGTAAAGCTGCACGAATTCGTCGTTGCGCTGCGCGTTCTCTACGGCATCGAGCTCCCCGGGTTCAAATACGGTAAACTGCGCGATCTGGCGCGTTTTATGGAGCGCATGAGCGGAATTCCACTACAGCAGCACGAGCCGATCGTGGGATCCAAAGTATTCGCGCACGAGTCCGGCATTCACACTCAAGCCATGCTGATCGATCATCGCATGTACGAAGCGGTTCCCGCCGATTTGGTGGGAGGCGCGACGACCTGGGTCTTCGGTAAGCACACCGGCGCAGCATTGGTCGAAGACACGCTGCGTCGCGGGCGCGATCGCCTGCTGCGCGCCGGCGTCGAGCCGAGCCCCGAGCTAGCCCACCGCGTGACCGATGAAGTCAAACGCTTGCGCGAGGAGCGCGCGGCTTCCAGCAAGAGCGAGGAGACGATCGAGGTGTACGAGTCCGTAATGCGCCGGCTCTCACTGAATGAGGACGACGTGGTCGAGATTGCGATCGCCCTGGGCACCCCGGCCAAAGCCTCGTAGCTCACCCCCCCTTTGTCATCGCTCAGGATGGCACCGTGGCGCCGAGGCGCCAGGTAGCGATGAAGGCTTTGAACACGGTCGCATAGTCAGCATGCGTAAATTGAACGCTGCGGGATCCGGTTCGCTCAAAACCCGGGATGGTTGCAACGAGCTGGGCTTGGGCCGCCGTGACCAGTTGCACGTCGAGCACGATTGGCGGGTCGAAGCGAAAGAGTTTTGCCTCACCGGCGCCTCGGACGGCCGCTTCGGCTTCGCGTCGAGTTGCGCGGCAGGAGGCTGCGGGCGTCATTGATGCGGACGCGAAAGTGCCGATGGAATCTTTGACGATGACGCCGCGCACCCACGGCATCTGAGCTTGAACGCCGGCTACGGTCGTGCGGTCGCCGGTAACCAAGAGTAGCGGAACACGGTAGTGGCCCAGCAGGGCCGCGTTGAGCGTGGCCTCGCTGCAACGAACGTCGTTGATGCAAACCTCGTAGATGACCGAGGGGGTGTACGTGTGGCAGAGCACTGCGTCAGCATCGCCTGCGGCACCGTGGTAACCAACGAAAAACGCACCGTCGAATCCCGCGTCGGCATCCTGCACCATCGAGGACGGCTTGCGGTTGCCAAAAATGATCCGGACGTCGTGCGGCATCTCTTCGAGTTCGAGGTTACGCATCGGGCCGTGTGAATCGTTGACCAGCACGTCGCTTGCGCCGCCCGCGCGGGCTCCCGCGATCGCGCTGTTGACTTCTTGCGTGTAGTAGCGGCGATAGATCGCGTATTCGGGATGCGGTGTTCGCGCATCGACTTGCTCCCACGCGCACACGCCGGCGATTCCCTCCATGTCGCTCGAAATATATAATCTCACCTTGTCAACCTGAGCGGAACGCCGAAGGCGCGGAGTCGAAGGGCGAAAGGCGAAGCGCGAGGGGTCATGCGATTGGAGCGGCGGCGGCGGCGATCCGGGTCGCCGCGATGAACGCCGCGTGCAGCGGCCGATATTCGTCCGCGTTGAAGCGAACGGCGCGCGAACCGACTCGGACAAAGCCGGGCATCAGTTCGATAAAGTCGGCCTGTTCGACGCCGGCCGTTTCGATGGTCAACTCAAACGGGGGAGCGAACGTGAAGGGTCGCGCTCGCGGGATTCGCGCCATTGCTTCACGAGCTCCCGCGTGGATTGCCTCACGCGCTGAATGCGGCGTCATTGAATTCACCGCGGAAAAGCCGATGGCGTCCTTCACGGCGACACCGACGGCCCACGGCAACGCGCGCGCCGTTTCTTCGACGATTGCTCGATCGCCGGTAATCAAAACGACTGGAACGCCGTGACTGCCCGCCAACGCGGCGTTCAGCAACGCTTCGCTGCAGGCCGTTTCGTTCACCGTGACTCGATAGATGGCTTCGCTGTAGGTGTGCGCGAGCGTGGCGGCATCCCCGGCTTTCGCATGGTAACCGGTGAAAAATGCCGCCGCGCATTCCGAGTCCAGGCCCTCCATCATGCTCCAGGGCTTGGGCGCACCGGAGATCACGCGCAGCTCGTCGTCGTCCGGCAGTTCGTCGAAGAGAAGGTTGTGCATCGACCAATGGGAGTCGTTAACCAGCACGTGACGAGCGCCGCCCTCGCGCGCTCCTGCGATCGCCGCTCGTACCTCTCGCGTCATCAGACGCCGGTAGTGCGGGTACTCCTGTGTGTCGCTCGGATCGCATTGCTTCCACGAGCAGACGCCCGCCGTGCCTTCCATATCGCAAGAAATATATACGTTCACTGGCCCAGCGCGGCGCGCGCCTGTGCGAGCCCTGTTTGTGCGGCGACGTTGTTGGGATTGGCGCGCAGGGCGCGCCGGTAGAGCGGAATGGCTTGCTCGAAGCGGTTTGCGGCCAGATACATATCGGCGAGCTGCGTCAGTGCGACGTCATCGTTGGGGTGTGCGGCGATGCGCTGACGCAGCGTCTGCAGCTGCGCCAGCACCGGTGCGGGCGGTCCTCCCTCAACCGCGTTCTGCGAGCCCTGTCGTTCGACCGATGCGCCGGCTTGTGGTTTCGCGGCTTGGCCAAAGACCGAACCCGTGACCCCGAATCCGACCGAAACCAGATACGCCATCGCGCACAGAAAAATCCCCGCGATCAGGATTACGATCGGAACGTAGATTCGCGGCGGCAGACCGTTCGAGGCGTTGGTTGACACGAAGAATCGGTTGGACGCGCGCCGAAGAATCGCCTGTGCTTTCCGAAGCGGATCTGCAGTTGCTCTTTGCGCGGTTGAACTACGAGTTCTTTAACGGCGACGTACCCGACTGCCGAATCCGATACAACGAGCGGTTTTCGAATTCCGCCGGTCGCATCACCTACGGCGAACGTCCGATGGTCATCGAGCTCTCGCCCAAGCATTTTCGCCAGCATCCCCAAGCGTTGGAGGAAACCCTGCTGCACGAAATGGTTCACGCGTGGTGCTACGCGCATTTCCGCGATAGGGGCCACGGCGCTCGCTTCAAGCGGAAACTCCGCGAATGCGGCCTAGGCTCGATCTACCACGACCTGGGCAACGCCGCCCCACTGAAGGAGTCGACGAAGCGGTATATCTTGCGCTGCGAGGCGTGCGCCTTTGAAGCGCTTCGGCGAAGTCGCCCGCGTCAGCCGGCAAGTTGCCCGCGCTGCAACAAACGTCGGTTTGACGCACGCTTCCCCTTGACGATCTACGAAATCGTGGAGATGCGTGCCACCGGCAGCACGCTCGACCTGCTGCGTGCCGCGCGGAAAGGCAGCGCGGGATGACGAAAAACCGCAAACATGACTACGAACGCGACTGAGAAACCTGCGGCGACGCGCATCGAGAGCGACTCGATGGGAAAAATCGAGGTTCCAGCCGACAAATACTACGGCGCGCAAGCAGCACGCTCGCTCGTTCATTTCGACATCGGCGACGGTTTTTGGCCGCGCGACGTCATGCCGAGGCAGGTCATCACGGCAATGGCCGTACTCAAGAAAGCGGCGGCGCTCGTCAATCACGACCTCGGAAAACTCGATGCGGAGCGCACGAGGCTGATCGTCGCCGCGTGCGACGATATCATCGCCGGAAAACTCGACGCGCATTTTCCGCTGCGCGTTTGGCAAACAGGCTCGGGCACGCAGACGAACATGAACGTCAACGAGGTCATCTCGAACCGGGCGATCGAGTTGGCTGGTGGCGAGATGGGCTCGAAGTCGCCGGTTCATCCCAACGATCACGTAAACATGTCGCAGTCCTCGAACGACACGTTCCCGACGGCGATGCACATCGCCGGTGCTCAAGCAATGGTCAACATGCTTCCCGCGGTACAGGCGCTGCGCGATGCGCTCCACGTAAAGGCGCAGGCCTGGTCCCACATCGTCAAGGTTGGACGCACGCACCTGCAGGACGCGACGCCGCTGACGCTGGGCCAAGAGTTCTCCGGGTACGTCACGCAGCTCGATCGCGCGATCGCGGCCTGCAAAGCGGCTTTGATGCCGCTCTACGATTTGGCGATCGGCGGCACGGCGGTCGGGACCGGGCTGAACGCACATCCCGAATTCGGCGAACGCGTGGCGGCGAAAATCGCGGAGCTGACGGGTCTTCCGTTCCGCTCGCACCCGAATAAGTTTACCGCGCTGGCCTCGCACGACGACTTCGTGTTTGCGTCGGGAGCACTCAAGACGCTGGCAGCGGCCCTGATGAAAATCGCCAACGACATCCGCTGGCTGGCGTCGGGTCCGCGCGCAGGAATCGGCGAGTTGGTGCTGCCCGAAAACGAACCGGGGAGCTCGATCATGCCGGGGAAGGTGAATCCGACACAATCCGAAGCGATGACGATGGTTTGCGTACAGGTCTATGGCAACGATTTGGCGATCAGTTTCGCCGCATCGCAGGGAAATTTCGAGCTCAACGTTTTCAACCCAGTCATGATTTATAATTTTTTGCATTCGACGACGTTGTTGCGAGACGCGTCCACGATGTTTCGCGAGCATGCGGTCGAGGGATTGCAAGCCAACGAGGAGCAGATCAAGAAATATCTCGACGAGTCGCTGATGGTCGTAACCGCGTTATCGCCGCACATCGGTTACGACAAAGCTGCGGAGATCGCCAAAAAAGCGCATCATGAGAAAACCACGCTCAAGAAGGCTGCGCTCTCCTTGGGCCACGTGACGGAAGAGCAATACGATCGCATCGTCGTCCCCACCGAGATGACGTCACCCAAGTAGAGGTTACAATTGGCGCCAGACGAGCGTCACGGCGGCGGTCACGAGCGCGATCGCGACGACGATCAACAGTTGCGGCGACCTCAACCGCAGCGAAAGGCGTGCTCCGATGGGGCCGCCGAGCAGTCCGCCGAGCACCAGGGGCGCGACGTCTTTGACGACGACGTCGCGCTGAAGGATGTGCGCGATCAAACCGGGCGGGGAAGTGAGGAGAATCGCAAAGTGCGACGTCGCGCTGATCGCGTGCGCCGGGAGCTCGGAAAAATACAAAAATGCCGGAACGAGCACGATGCCGCCACCCAAGCCGAAGAGACTCAGGAAAATTCCCACAATGAAGCCGAGCGCCAGTGCGCCACGATACGACATTCCCTTGATAGCGTGGACGCGAGCCTCTTCCGCACGCCCGGCCATCCGCCGTTCGGCATTCCATGCCAGGTCCACCGCGACGGCGATCAGCAATACCGCCAGAATTATGTCGAATATTCGTGCGGGAATGTGCACCGAGAGGATCGCGCCGAGGATGCTGCTCGGTAAGCCTCCGAGCGCAATCAGCAGCCCGATTCGTAAGTGCACGCGCCGATGAAGAAGATATGTAAACGCGCCGCTCGCGCTATTGGCGACGATCAGGACGAGTGACGTGCCTGCGGCGTCCGCAGGCGAGAAGCCGAGCGCGAGTCGCAGCATCGGAACAAGGATGAAACCGCCGCCTAAACCGACCATCGAGCCGAAGATGCTGGCGAAAAATGCGGCGCCGAAGAGCTCCAGAGCAAAGCGCACGCGAACGCGGCGCTAGCTCGAGCGTCCGATATAGCGGCGGTCGCGCGTATCGATGCGGATGACGTCGCCGCTTTCGACGAAAAGCGGGACGTTGACGGTCGCGCCGGTTTCAAGCTTTGCCGGCTTCGTCGTGTTGGTAGCCGTATCGCCACGAAAACCGGGGTCCGTCTCGACGATCCGGAGCTCGACGTGCGCCGGAAGATCCACGCCGATCGCGGCGCCGTCGTGGAATTGCACGTCGACGACCATCCCGTCTTTCAGGAAATCGGCCGGACCTCCGATAAGGTCTCGCTGAAGCGTGACGTTCTCGAATGACTCTTGGTCCATGAAATGGTAGCCATCCGAGTCGTTGTAAAGCATTTGCATTTGACGATTGTCCACGGTGGCGCGCTCGAGTTTCTCGCCGGCGCGAAAGGTGCGTTCCAACGTCGTACCGGTCTTGACGTTCTTTAAGCGCGTTCGTACAAAGGCCGACCCCTTTCCCGGCTTGACGTGCAAAAACTCGATGACGGTCCAGAGCTGGCCGTCGACGACGATGGTCACGCCGTTACGGAGATCGTTTGACGAAATCATGGCTGCAGAAAGTACGGTCTACGCCTACGCGAGCCCTGGCAACGGCCGGCTTTCACGCGTGCGGCTTTAACAGGCGAATCGGGCCCTCGGTGCCGGAGCGTAAGCGCGCGATGTTTTCTCGATGTGTGAAGATCACGAGGAGAGCTGCAAAAACGCCGTACAGCGTTTCCGGGACGGAGCGGGTGAAACCGTAGATCGCAAAGGGTGCCAGTACGCTGCCCAGGAGCGAGCCGACCGACGAATATCGGGTCAAGACGGCGCCTGCGATCCAGCCGCCGAGAGCGACCAGACCGGCCGGCCAACAGAGCGCGAAAATAGCTCCGAATGAGGTCGCGACGCCCTTACCGCCTTTGAACCGCAGCCAGGGTGAGAAGCAGTGACCGAGAACCGCGGCGCCGGCTACGAGCGCTCCCATGATCTGATCCGTTGGAGGAAAACCTTCTGTGTCCAAAACGCCTCGGAAGAAAAGCATCGCCGATAGCGTCGGCACGAATCCTTTGAGCGCATCGAGCAGCAGGACGACGATCGCTCCCCCCCTGCCGAGCGTTCGCAGCGCGTTCATCGCGCCAATGTTCCCGGAGCCCTGCCTGCGGATGTCGGTGTGATAGAAGATCCTGCCAACGATATACCCGAACGGAATCGATCCGATCAAGAACGCGCCGAAAACCGTCGCGAGGAGTATCGCAATGACGATCACCAGCAAGCCGATCGCCGTCGATTCGGGGATTCCGACGTCCATTACTCGGGCTGCTCTCGGTCGCGGTGCGCTCGAAAGCGCAACGTCAGCGGAACGCCTTCAAAGTTGAAGTGCTGTCGAATGACGTTCTCCAAGAATCGTCTATAGTGGGCTTGTACGAGGTCGGGATCGTTGCAGTGCAGCACGACGAGTGGCGGATGCGTTGCGGGTTGCGAGGCGTAGTAGATCCGCAATACGCGGCCGCCTACCGTCGAAGGTGGATGCGCGACGACCGCATCTCGAATGACGTTGTTGAGAACGGGTGTGGGAACGCGCCGGTCCAGGTTCTCGGCCACTCCGGCTATCATTGGCATCAGGCTTCCTAATCGGCGATGCGTTTTTGCGGAGAGGAACGCGATCGGCGCAAAAGCGGCAAACGGTATTGCCTCCCGAACGGCTTGCGCCAAATTAGCCTGGCTGAAGTCGTCAGTCTGCTCGCGGACGAGGTCCCACTTGTTACCGACGACGACGAGCGCTTTGCGCTCCTCGATGGCGATCCCCGCCAGCCGGCGATCCTGCGCCATGATCCCGGTCATCGCATCGAAGACCAGCACCGCGATGTCGCAGCGCGCGATGGCGCGTAGAGAACGCAGCGCTGCATAGTATTCGATCGCCCCATGCGCTTCGGGTTTTTTGCGCATCCCTGCGGTATCGACGAGCCGCAATGAACGGCCGCCCCATCGAAACGGCGTGTCGATCGCATCGCGCGTCGTCCCCGGCGTTTGCGAAACAAGGGTGCGTTCTTCGCCGAGCAACGCGTTGACGAGCGAGCTCTTCCCCACATTCGGCCGCCCGATGACGGCCAGTGCGAGCTCCACATCCGGCGACGCGTCGGGGGCGTTGGGCGGCAGCAGCTCCACAATTCGATCGAGCAAATCGCCGGTTCCCTCGCCGTGAATCGCCGACACGGCGACGGGTTCGCCAAAGCCGAGGCGTCCGAACTCGGCGTAAACGCTCGCCGCTGCGTTCTCCGATTCGGCCTTATTGGCGACGAGCACGATCGGCCGGCGATTACGGCGCAAAATGTGCGCGACGTCGTCGTCGAGCGCGTGAAGCCCGCTTTGCGCATCTACGACCATGACGACGACATCGGATTCTTGGGCCGCCGCTTCAGCTTGACGGCGCGTGGCGTCCGCCAGTTCGGCGCCGTGCGCCACCGCCGCGGTCGGATCGATGCCCGCCGTATCGACAACACTGAAGACCCGGCCGCGCCAATCGCAAACCGCGTAGAGGCGATCGCGGGTAACGCCCGGCGTATCTTCGACAATTGCTAACCGCCGGCCGATCAATCGGTTGAAAAGCGCGCTTTTCCCAACGTTGGGCCGTCCGACGATGGCTACCGTCGGCGGCCGGAGCATTCCGTCGTCGGGGGTCGCTTCCACTGCTTGCACGTGGCTCACTTCTGACTTAGCCAAGGGAGTTCCCCAGAGCATCTCCGGGACGGAAGCCTGGACGTGCTGGGCGAACTGCACCCCAATGGTCTGGCCGAACGGGTCGATGCCCGGAATCTACATCGAAACCTTCGGCTGTCAAATGAACGAGGCCGACTCGCGTTATATCGCCGAGCGCGCGCGATCTTCAGGATATAGCGTCGTCGAGGCGCCGGAAGATGCCGCCGTCGTCATTCTCAACACGTGCACCGTTCGCGACAGTGCCGAGCGCCGCGCGTACGGGCGGATGAATCACTTCAACGCTCTTAAGCGACGCGACCCCCAATTGCGCTTGGTGGTCACCGGTTGCTTGGCAGAGCAGGATCGTGACCGGATGCACAAGCTGGCTCCGCACGTGGACGCGATTTTTGGTACGCGAGAGTTGGCGCAGCTGGGCGACCAGCTCGCGGCATGGCAACCGGGATTTCAGAACGCCTCTCACGACGAGAGCGCTCCGGATGGTCGTGACAGCATGCTGCGTTTTGCGATCGGCGGAACAGCCGATGGAGTCACTGGTCCCTTCTCGCACCTGCGCGCCTTCGTCACGGTGCAACGCGGCTGTTCGTACTATTGCACGTTCTGCATCGTTCCACACGTGCGCGGCCGCTTCGACCATCGCACGCAAGAGGCTATTCTCAGCGAGGCAGGTCACCGTATTGCTGAGGGAGCGCGAGAGATTTGCTTGGTTGGGCAAACGGTGAACGCTTGGAAGGACGCCGCGGGCGCGGACTTCGGCGATCTCTGCGCCGAGATTGCCGAACGACAACGGTTTGAGCGGCTGACCTTTATCTCGCCCCACCCGAAGGACTTTACCGAGAAGATCGTTGATGATTTGTCGGGCATCCGGCAGCTCAACCCGCGCATCCATCTCCCGCTTCAATCGGCGAGCGATTCACTCTTGCGGCGCATGAATCGAAAATATACGCTGGCGCAGTTTCACGAAAAGGTCGAGATGTTTCGGAGCCGGATTCCGGGGTGTGCGATCACGACCGATATCATCGTCGGTTTTCCGGGGGAAACGGAGGACGACTTCGAAGCGACGCTGTCGTACGTTCGAAGCGGCGTTTTTGCCAACGCTTATACCTTCATCTACTCGATCCGCCGGGGCACGCCCGCAGCACGCTGGGAACAAGTTCCACGAGAGGTCGCGCTGGCGCGTTTCGAACGCCTCGTCGACGAACAGAATCGGGTTACGCGCGCATATCACGACCGGAAGGTTGGAAGCGTCGTGCGTGCGTTGATCGCCGGCGATTCGAAGAAAGACTCGAGCAGATTGACCGCCCGGACGACGGACAACGTTACCGTGGTCGCGCCGAAACCCTATGATTATCCCGCCACGAACGAAGCTCAACCACATCCGTACGCGCAAACGCCGTGGCTCGACGTCACGGTCGAAAGCGGTCACGTTTGGGGCTGTTCGGGAAGGATCGTGCGCCGCGCGGCGCGTTTCGCCGACGCGGGAGCCCACGTGATGCCGCCGACGGTCGATTTGACGACGCTCGATCTGCAGCCGCTGCGGCGGTGACCGGTTCGCGCAGCGCGCTGACGATTTGGCTCGCGGCCGTGCTGGCGGCCTGCAGCACCGGGCCGAATTGGCTGGCGCCCGACGACCGTACGACTGCACCGCGAGCCTCAACGAATGCATCGACCCTTGAATTCGTCGGATTTTGGGAGTCGTGGTCGGACACGAACGCTCAAGATGGGTTTCATCGGCTGACTGGCGTTCCTGCCGGCGTAACGACCACCGATGTGGCGTTCAGCATCGCCGACAGCAACGCGATATCGCCGCCACAAAACACCTACCCGCTGGGTCCCGGCGCACGCCACATTCATGCAGAAGGTGGAAAGCTGTTGCTTTCGTTCGGGGGAGCGACCTCATCGTTCAATATTACCGATCCAAACCTCTTCGCAAAGAACTTGAAGGGTTACGTACGAGCGCATCACGCGCTGTACGATGGATTCGATTTGGACGACGAGGTGATCCCAATGAACGGTCAGCAGCAGCTGATCGACGTACTGCTCGCCGTGCGCAAGGCGTTTCCAACCGCGATGGTTAGCTTCGACGGGTTCATCGATGGCGCGGACCCAGGTCCACCCAGCGGCCATCAAGGTGAGGATACTGCAATCATTGCGCAGGCGGGATCGGCGATCGACTACGTCAACGTAATGGCCTATGACGAATACGGCTGGAAGCCGACGAACTACCCCAACTGCAGCTATCAACAAGGCTCGCAGGATGACTGCCGGGTGGACGTTTTGCGTCAATTTGCGGCGATCAAAATGCCGAACGGGCAATATTTTCCCAAGAGCAAGATCGTTTTGAGGCTGATGATCGGTCAAGCCGATGACGGCGTCGTCGTGACCCCTCAGGATGCGGCGGGCTACGGCCGTGACGTCGTAAGATCGGGCTATCACGGGATTATGATTTGGGATCTCGATCGCGACAATCCCCAAGCGCCGCCGAACGGAACCGGTCATCCGAAAGGCACCTACGTGCGAGCGATCTCGAAATCGTTGGGGACGGGACCGTAACGCGTGACTACGTACTCGCCTATGCTGGAGCAGTACTTCGGGATGAAAGCAAAGCACCCCGACGCGATCTTGCTGTCGCGCGTTGGCGACTTCTACGAGGCCTACGGAGAAGACGCCGAGGTCGTCTCCCGAGCGTTGCAGATTGCGCTGACAAGCAAAGAGGCCGGCGGTGGCAAACGCGTCGCGATGGCGGGCGTTCCGCATCATGCGCTCACACAATACCTCGCGCGCCTGGTGCAGCAGCGCTTTATTGTTGCTTTGGCCGAGCAGCTCGAAGCGCCGCAGCCGAATCGGCTGGTTCGCCGCGACGTCGTTCGGGTCGTTACGCCCGGCACGCTGATCGAGGAGCAGTTTCTCGACGGTAAGCAAAACAACTATCTTGCCGCAATCACAATCGCCGGGGAGACGTTTGCGTTCGCCTATGCCGACGTCTCGACAAGTTATTCAGCGGCGACGGCAATCAGCGGAGAAAATGCCTACGACGAGCTGCTTGCGGAGCTGTCGCGTATCTCGCCGGCCGAGATCGTTGCAGACATTCCTCCCGACTTGCGCGCCATGGTGGCGAGCGCCGTCGAGAGCATCGGCGCGCACCTAGCGACGCCAAGTTTGGGGCTCGTAGACGCCAGAAATCGTGGAACGATCTCCGGCTTCTCGCTCGACGAGTCGATGGCGATTCATCGTGCGATCGAAGCGCTCGGCAACTTCGTCAAACGCACCGGCGTAACCAACGGTGAGCGTGGCTTGGGCGGCCCGCAGCTCTATCGCCGCCAGCAATTCCTCGCAATCGATCCGGCGACGCGTAAGCATCTCGAGCTGACGACGGCGCAAGGACAAAATGCGCGCGCCACGCTGCTCGCGACGCTCGATCTTTGCGCGACTGCCATGGGATCGCGCATGCTGGCGCGGTGGATCCTTGCGCCGTTAGTCGATCGACAGGCCATCGTGGCTCGACAAGACGTTGTCGCCGCGCTGCTAGGTGAGCACAGCCGGCGCGACGCCCTGCGAGAAATTCTCCGCGGCGCGTTCGATCTCGAGCGAATCGCGCAGAAAGTGCGATTTCGGCGAGCCACACCGCGCGACTTGGGCTCGCTGCGCCGAACGCTCGAGATCCTACGGCCGCTGCGCCAACTCTCGGTTCCTGCGATTGCGCCAATCTTCGAGTGCATCGGCGATTTTAGCGAGATGCTTTCGGAGTTGCAACGGACGCTGGTCGACGAGCCTCCGGCGCAGCTCTCCGACGGAGGAGTGATACGCCCCGAGGCAAGCGCCGAGCTAGCGGAATGCCTGGCGCTTCGCAGCGAGGCGCGTTCGAAACTATCAGAGTTGGAACAACGGGAACGCGAGCGAACCGGCATCAAGTCGCTGAAGGTCAAGTATGCCAGCGCGTTCGGTTATGCAATCGAAGTGAGTAAGAGCTACGCCGAGAGCATACCGCCCGACTACGTGCGAAAGCAGACGCTGACCAACGGCGAACGGTACGTCACTCAGGAGTTGAAGGAGCTCGAGGTCGCGATTTCGACGGCACAAGCGCGCCAAGAACGACTCGAGTGGCAGCTGTTCGAATCGCTCGTCGAACGCCTTGCGAGCGAAGTCGAACGGTTATTGACGGCTGCCGATGCCACCGCGCAAATCGACGTTCTCGCGAGCCTCGCGCAATGCGCCGCAGAACGCGGCTACGTGCGTCCAAGCTTTGTCGATGAGAGTAGCGTTACGATCAAAGACGGGCGCCATCCCGTCATGGAAGCCGTCTTGCACGCCAACTTTGTCCCAAACGACTTACAGCTGCGCCTTGCGGAACATCGCTTCATCCTTTTGACCGGGCCGAATATGGGTGGTAAGTCGACCTATTTGCGCCAGGCCGGATTACTGACGATCATGGCGCAAATTGGTTCCTTCGTTCCGGCAAAGAGAATGCAGCTCGGGGTCGTCGACCGCATTTTTACTCGTATTGGCGCTGGTGACGATTTGGCGTCGGGTCAGTCCACGTTCTACATGGAAATGGCCGAGGCGGCGAATATCTTGCGGCGCAGCACGCCGCGATCGCTGCTCTTGATCGACGAAGTCGGGCGGGGAACCGGTACACTGGATGGCCTGGCAATCGCGCAGGCGATTTGCGAGTTTCTGCTGGGACTCGAGGAACAAGCTCCGCTCGTGTTGTTTGCAACGCACTTCCACGAGCTCTGCTCGCTCGCGGCACATTGGGGCCTCGTCGCAAACTATCACATCACGGCGGTGGAGAACACCGCCCGTGGCGGCGCGCCGGTTTTCTCGCACCGCGTTCAACTCGGGAGTTCCTCCCGATCGTTTGGGATCGAAGTCGCTCGCATGGCGGGATTGCCGGACGCAGTGATCGAGCGCGCGCAAGAGGTTGCGGATGCACTCTCCGGTCACGCCGATATCGAGGTCCGCGTGCCGCTTCGCAAGAAGATGCCGAAGCGCCCTACGCCCGAACGTCAGCTCTCTTTTTTGCAGTAGCCGGAGGATCATTGAAAGGCAGGTCGGTCCGATTCGGGTTCTGCGCTGCAGTCGCCGTCATTGCGGCCGCTATCGCAGATCCTATCGTCGAGTTCGCCTCCAACACCGGATGGTTCGGGCGCGGAAGCTTCACCGATCACAGTAACCTTGACGTCGCGCCCGCGCTGCTGGCGGGCTTAGCACTGCTGGCCTTTTACCTGGTCCGAAAAGCGCGGGCGCTCTTGTCAGGCGAGGCGTTTCCGCGCGGCGTTGCGCCGCTGCTGCCCACGATTTTTGTCCTTCAAATCTTCACGCTGTACGTCATGGAGAGTGCGGAGCAGCTGATCGCATGGGGCCACATCCTCGGCCCGGCGGTTTGGCTGGGCGCTCCGTCTGCAATCAGCTTGGCTTTCCACGCCACCGTCTGCCTCGCGGTCACGCTGTGGATCGGGCGGTCGGTTGGCACGCTCGCGGCGACGACGTTGCGAGTCATTCGGCTGATACGCGCGCTCGCGACCTTGGCGGTGAACGCGACCGAGGTTATCAGCCGCGGCTTCGTCGACGAAATTTGTTTCAAACAACCGGCGCCCGTTCCGTGCAGAATCGGGGAGCGAGCGCCGCCCGTAGCAGGCATCTAACCCCGACCTTCAATTTGCCACACCGGCGAAGCTAAGCGCCCGGTAGCTATGGGAGACCTGCATGCTTTTCAAACCATGGTTTCGTCGCGCCGCGCTGGCGCTGGTCGGTATCGTCGCCGTCGCGGGAGGATTTTTCGCGTTTCGCGCGTCCGTTCGACAGCAAATCGTCAACCAGACGGCCCGAAGCGCTTTCGGTCAGCTAAAGCTGAACCTCTTGATTTTGGGGTATCAGGCGGACGAAGCGACGACCGACTCGGTCATTCTCGCGCACCTGGATGTCGGGCGGCGAATCGCCACGTTGGTATCGATCCCGCGGGACACCTGGGTACCGGTTCCGGGACACGACCGCATGAAAATCAATGCCGCGTACGCGTACGGTGGGGCGCGTAGCACGGCGAAGGTCGCGAGCCAATTGATGGGTGGCGTTCCCATCGATGCAATCGTGGCGTTACAGCCTTGAGGGCGCCGCGAAGATCGTCGATGCCATGGGCGGCCTCGACGTCAATGTGGGCGAAGCGATGGATTACGACGACAACAGTGGCGATCTCCATATCCATCTCAAAAGCGGCCTCCAGCATCTGACGGGGAGCCAAGTCGCCGGATACGTGCGCTTTCGCCACGATCCCGCCTCGGACTTCGGGCGGGTCAAACGGCAGCAGCAGGTGCTCAAGCTAATGATCGATCAGTTGAGCGAGCCGCAGAATTGGGCCAAGCTGCCGCATATACTCGCGCTTGCGCACACTGAAATCAACACGACGTTGAGCAATCAGCAGCTCGCGTCACTGCTGACGCTCTACCGCAACGTACCGGACGACAACGTACGATCGTTTACATTGCCGAGCCGAGCCGGTTGGGTCGGCGACGCATCGGTGGTTTTTGCCGATCAGCGCTGGGCGAAGCCCATCGGTGCGTTGCTGTTCGGCCGGAGCGATCCGCCGCAGGATGAAGTCTTGGTCGTCAACGCGACCGGAAGCGCCACGTTCGACCGGACGCTCGTCGGAGCACTACGCGGAGCGGGGTGGAACGTGCCGACGTTTCTCGATGAAAGAACGAAACGGACCAGCCTCGTCGTGGGCGTATCTCCGGCCGCGACGACTTTAGCGAAGACGTTTGCTACGGCAACCCGTCCCGGCTCGAGAACGGCATTGGTCATCGGTACGGACTTGGCACCCGATGCCGAATAACCAAGATACAATCGCGAACGGGTTAGCTGCCCAGAGATGGGAAGATTATCTGCGCCGTCGAGACCAGCGTGAGCGCTCCGACGATGATTACGGTCGCCCACGCAATGAGGTTGAAGACGGGCCCGTTCGTCCACGATCCCATCAGCCGCTTGTTGTTGATCAGCAGCAACATCAACACTAGTACGATCGGTAGGAGCACGCCGTTAAGCACCTGTGAGTAAAAGATGATGCCCAACAAAGGAGCTCCGGGAACGATCACGGCGCCGGCGCCGACGATAATCAGCGCGAGGTAGAACGTGTAGAAGACGGGCGCCTCGCGAAAACGATGGTCGAGGCCCCGTTCGAACCCGAACGCCTCGCAGACGTAGTAGGCGGTCGAAAGCGGGAGAATTGAGGCGGTAAAGACGGCGGCGTTGAGCAGTCCCAGCGCAAACAGCAACGCCGCAAACTTTCCGGCGAGCGGCGCGAGCGCGACCGCTACGTCGCCGACATCGTTGACGACGATCGGATGCGCCGTGTGAAGGTTGTGGATGTAGATCGTCGCGGCGCAGGCGACGATAATGAAGTATGCGATCACGTCGGTCCAGATTCCACCAGTCACGACGTCGAACCGCGAGTAGGAATAATCCGCTTCGCGTATGCCCTTGTCAACGACTGCAGCCTGGATATAGAATTGCATCCAGGGCGAGATGGTCGTGCCGATCACGGCAATGATCATGATGATATAGGCTTTGGAAGCCTGAAAATGCGGGACGAGGCTCTGGCGTAAGACGTCGTTCCAGTCCGGATGGACGACGACCGCGCTGACGATGTACGCGACGTAGACGAAGCAAAAGAAGAAAAAGATGCGCTCGATGACTTTGGCCGTTCCACGAGTCACCGTGATGAAAACGAAGAGCGCCGCGCCGGCGACGAGCGCGATCTTGAAGGCTTCGGCGTTGGGCACGTGCAGATATCCGCCGAAGATCGGTGCGGACGTGGCTACTCCGGCGAACTCGGTCGCGGTGTTTCCGACGTCGCCTATCACGAAGAGCAGCAGGCACCAAAACGTAACCTTGACGCCGAAGTTCTCGCGGATGAGGTCGGCCAGCCCCTTTCCGGTGACCGCGCCCATACGCGCACACATTTCCTGAACGACGATCAAGGCGACGGTGATCGGCACGAGCAGCCACAGCAATGAGTAACCAAACTGCGCGCCGGCCTGCGAGTAGGTGAGTATTCCGCCGACGTCGTTGTCCGCATTGGCGGTGATGATCCCGGGCCCGACGATCGAAAGGAACATAATGACCGATCGCCAGACGCTCGGCCGTATGACGCGCGCTGCCGCGACGGTTTCAGTCACAGCCCGATCCTCTGATCCAGGATAAACGCGGTGCCTCGCATGTTCGGCGGCGGTCCCCCGACATACGAGGGAAGGCCGACGAGCGCGTAGCGTCGCGCTTCCACAAGCAACGCGGTCTTCGGGCCGGTTGCGAACTGCACTCCGCCGAACAGGTTCCCGTAGATCGCATCGACCGGCGTTATGGCCCATGTTCCAGCGAGCTCGTAACGCCCGTACCCGGCCACCGCAAGAAGTTTGTCGCTGAAGTGATGCGCCCAGCTGAAGACGACTTGCGGCGCGCGCGTCGCGACCGTATCGACGGCCTGCCCCGGATCGGCCGGTCGACTCAGATAATCTTCGACGCCGTCAAAGGCGAGATCGTCGCTGGGTAAATGCCAGGCCACGTATATTCCAAACTGCCGGTCAACGCCCAGGGTGCCGAAGCCGTTTTTCTGCAGCAGAAAGAAGCCGTCGACGAAGCCGATCTGAGATGCGTTGGCTTCCGTGTCGGGCAGGAGTTCGCGCCAATCGCCGTAGCTCGCATGAATCTCGACGTGTTTGTTGTCGTGATCGTACTTAAGCCGAAAACCGGCACGATTTGCGCCGATAACGGTATTGTCGACGAGCTGATAGTTCGACTTCAGCCAGACGCCGGGCCACGACCAGGCGACGCTCCAAATGTTCTCGGGTATCCCGTACGGCAACACCATGGTCGCGTACGTGGGGTCGAAGCGGTGGTACTCCAACGTCGCGAGGTCGTTTGCGAAGTGACGAGCGAGGCTAAAATGCTCATAGTTCCCGTAATGTGAGGTCCCAGGATAGGCGACCAGCCCGGCATCGTACCACGCGCGTCCCAGCTCGGTCAGCGCATCCCATCCTTTAAAAGGATGGAAAAAGGCGCGACCACCGACGATCGTTTGGACTTGATCGGCCAGCGTGCTTGCGTAGAGCCGCCCCTGCGTTCCGTTATAAATCTGGCGATTCACGCCGAAAAACGTCGTCGTCGAAATCGGATCGCCCGTCGTCCAAAGTTCTGCAGCCTGCAGCGAGAAGCGCCCGTAATCTCCGCGATCGAGCACGAGCGATCCCATCGTCAAGCGCACGTCGGTGTTGGGAAGCGCCGGGAGCAGGGCGTCGGTCAACTCGAGAGTTGCGCCGCCGCGATGCCAAACGCCGTCCGCGCCGAGCAGCGGCAGCGACGACGGGCTCGCCGGCCAGCCGTTAATAGCCGGCATTCCGGGACCGAGCGTCTCGGCGGTCTGCACTCCCAGCGACGGCACCACACTGGTGAGCGGAGGCGAAGCGAAGACGAAGCGATCGCTTTGCGTGAGATCAAAGTATCCGCCGCGAATCCGCCAACTGCCGTCGGCTGCCGAAACAGAGCCATTCAACAACGTTGCGTTCAGCACGCTCGCGTCGTCCTGACCGGCGTGCGTGGGAAAAACGATGGCGTACGGAAGGTTTCGCGAAAGCGCGTGGTCGTTAAGGTTGGGAATCAGTGGTTCGCCCCAATAGAGGGCGTTGGTCGTGCTTCCCGCTAGGCCCCCCAAGCCGAACGTTGCAGCGAAGTCGATACCTGTGGCGTGGTACGTGTTCGTGATTTCGTACTGCGCGATGCCCGCAACACCCGGGGTTACGGGTGCACCGCTAAACCAGTCGTACGGCGACATCGGTGAAACCGGCGAACCATGGGCGAAGCCAAACGCCTGCGGCGGAACGATGCCGGGGCCGCCGGTTGCCTGATCGATGAAAACGGTCGATCCGGTCGCCGACACGCTGAAGCGCGGCGTCGGTGCGGGTGATGGGGACGGCGTTGCAGCCGCTCCCATCATCGTCTGAAGCGTGGCAACGAGTACCGCGAGCAGCACGCGCTAACTCACGAGCGCTCGCCAGAAGCTGAACGTGTGGGCCGGATCGATGAATTGATTGGCGCGCAACGCATCGTTGTGGTAAGGATTGCGGTGCGCCAGCCTGTAGCGGGCGCGATTGATGAAAAATGCCAGTATCTTTTTCATGACACATACCTCCTGTGGCTTGTTAGCCGCGCCTTGAAGATGGACACGGCAAGAATGCGCGGCTCGTCACGAGCCGCCGGCAAGATCGACTACTAGGTCCGTCGTCCATGGCGCCGGATCACCCCCTTCCCAAAATTAAAAACTGTCGCCGCTCCTCGCAGGTCGACAGTTTGAGAACCTTCGCGCGGCCGACCGCGCTCGCTCCTCAGTGTCGAGCTTTAGCACTGCACAACGTAGACCTGTTCTTCGACGGAGTTCATCTCCAGCGGAGTCATGACAGGTCAGCCGCATTAGATTCCGCCTTGATTCGGCGGGATCTGGTCACCCGTTGGGGTCTCTCGACCTTTCCGGGCAGCGGCATCTCTTCGTGCAGACGCCTCACCTAACGAGGAATCCTTAACCAGAATACCCAGGTATGGCTCGTTGTCAACCCCGAGGCTTAAGTTTTTGAGGAACGCCTGCCTGGATACCCCTATAGGGTATAGCGCCCAGCACGCGAAAGTGCCGGCCGCATGAGTCATACGATATCGAACAAATCGAAGCTCCTGAACCGAGTTCGGCGAATCCGCGGGCAGCTCGAGTCGGTTGAGCGCGCCCTCGACACCGAGGCGGGTTGCGGCGTCGTGCTGCAGCGCATCGCTGCAACGCGAGGAGCGATGAACTCGCTGATGTCAGAGGTGCTGGAAGACCACGTGAGGACGCACGTTCTCTCCACGAAAGCGCGAGCCAATGTCCACGCCGCCGATGAGCTGATCGAAGTCGTAAAGACGTACTTGAAGTGAAGCTCGGACCGGAGCTCCTCCTCGTTGGCGCCGTCATTTCGGTGGGCGTCTTGCACACGCTCGTCCCGGATCACTGGGCGCCTATTGCGGTGATTGCGCGGCAGTACCATTGGACGCGATGGCAAACCGGCCGTGCCGCTGCAATCGCCGGTCTCGGCCACACACTTTCGACGCTGGCCATCGGCGTCGTTGTTTGGCTCGCCGGCGTCGCGCTGGCCGTACGCTTCGGGCATCTCGTCTCAATCCTCTCGAGCGCGGCGCTGATCGGCTTCGGACTCTGGATCGTAATTGCTTCGCTGCGCGAAATGCGCGCCGGGTTCGGTTCCCATGATGGCCTCGAACCCGCCGGCGAGCGACCGAAGGCGCGCATCGCGCTGCTGCTCATTCTCGGCTCGTCGCCGATGGTCGAGGGGATTCCGGCATTCTTTGCGGCAGCTAGATTTGGTACGGGCCTGCTTGCGATCATGGCAGCCTGTTTTGCGCTCAGCACCATAGCGACGTACGTTGCACTCTGCGTCGTATCGAGCGCGGCACTGCGAAGTCTTTCATTCGGACCAGTCGAGCGCTATGGAGAAGTGCTTAGCGGCGCCGTAATCGCCATTGTCGGGGTAGTCTTTCTGATCTGGCCGTTGGCGTAGTCTGCCGGGACCCCCGTGTTTGGCCGCGAAGGTTGCGCCGTGGCGCACTCCATCCGCGAGCTCGACGCACTGACCATCGGACAGATTGCGGCCGGCGAGATCATCGAGCGCCCGGCCTCGGTTGTCAAAGAGCTCGTCGAGAACGCCATCGATGCCGGCGCCACCCGGATCGCGGTGAATGTCGAAGGCGGCGGCCTAGAGCTCATCGAGGTCATTGACGACGGCATCGGGATTGCCGCGGACGACTTGCCGCTCGCGATGCGGCGTTACGCAACCAGCAAGCTCATGACGGCGCTCGAGTTGGAATCGATCGCAACGCTTGGATTTCGCGGCGAAGGTTTGGCTTCGATTGCTTCGGTCGCGCAAACCGAGATCGTTTCTCGACGGACGGACGACCGAATTGGCGCCCGCATCGCGGCGCATGCTGAAGCGATCGGCGCGGTTGCGCCAGTGGCGGCTCCAATCGGCACACGCGTGCGCGTAAGCGATCTTTTTGAAAAGCTGCCGGTACGCCGCGAGTATCTTCGCTCGCCAAGTGCCGAGTTCAATCGCATCTCTTCGTGGTTGTCGAGTTTCGCGCTGGCGTATCCCCAAATCACGTTCACCTTGCGGCACGACGGCAAAGAGACGTGGGTTTTGCCGGCCGCTGAGGATGCACGCGAGCGATTGGCGATGATCTTTGGGCGAGAGGCGGCGCACAAGCTGCTCCCGCTCAACGGCTCAGCAGTGCGGACGCTCGATGGCCGGCTGCGCGGATTCATCAGCGCGCCCGGACACGATCGGCCGGATCGCCGAATGCAGCTGCTGTTCGTCAATGGCCGGCTGTTGCGCAGCACGATCTTGACCGGCGCCTGGACGAGTGGATATTCAACCTTTGCGATGCTGGGACGCCATCCGTATGGCGTGCTCTTTCTGGAGCTGCCGCCCGAGCACGTCGACCAAAACGTCCATCCGACCAAGAGCGACGTGCGCCTGCGCTATGCAAGCCAAGTCTTCGAGGCGGTGCGCGGCGCGATCGTCGCGACGCTGAACGACGACGCCGGCGACCGTTTCCGGGATCGTACCGAAGGAGCGTACGCAAGCCTTTCCTTTGCTCCGCCGGCGAGCGATGCTACCGTTCGCGTCCTGACGCAACTCAACCGTACCTTTATACTCGCCAGCGACGGCGAGTCGCTGCTCCTGGTGGATCAGCACGCCGCGCACGAGCGCATAGCCTACGAAGCCATCGTTTCCGCGGCTCGCAACGGTGCGGCCAGTCAACCACTGCTCGTTCCGTACGTTGTCGAGTTGGATTCCGCGCGCAGCGCCGCACTGGATCGAGTGCTCGAGTCGCTGCGGGAAGGCGGTCTCGAAATAGATGCATTCGGTGAGCGGACCTATCGCATCGTCGCGACGCCGGAGGGCTATAACGCGAGGTTCGACCTAACCGGATTTCTTGACGACTTGAGCGACGAGCCGAAACAGCGTGAGGTTCGGGAACGGGTCTGGGCGTCGCTTGCGTGCCACTCCGTCACGCGGGCCGGTGAACCGTTGGCTCCAGAAGAAATGGCGAGTTTGCTCGATCGCCTGCGCGCGTGCCAGAACCCGATGCACTGTCCCCACGGGCGCCCCACCATGATTCGCATGAGCTCAGAAGAAATAGCGCACATGTTCAAGCGTGTCTAGCCCCACGGTCCTGATTCTGGCAGGAACGACGGCTAGCGGAAAGACGGAGCTGGCGATCGAGCTGGCTCGGAAGTTCGACGCCGAAATCGTTGGCGCGGATTCCCGGCAGATCTATCGCGAAATGCCGATCGGTACGGCGGCGCCATCGCCGCAGCAACTTGCGGCCGTGCCGCACCATCTCGTCGGGTTTCTCGATCCCTTCGAACGTTATTCGGCGGCGCGATATGCGAGCGACGCGCTCGATGCTATCGGCGCGATCCACAGGCGTGGCAAACACGCAATCGTCGCGGGAGGCACGGGCTTCTACATCCGCGCGCTGACCGGCGGCATCGCGCTCGCGCCGCAATATGACGCTGGGTTGCGCGATCGTCTTGCGCTCGAAGCGATGCTGCATCCAGTCGAGTTTCTTGCGGAGTGGCTGGCGCTGCGCGATCCCCGGCGCGCCGGAGAACTGCATGCGACCGATACGTATCGGGTGCTACGAGCGCTGGAGATTGCATTGGCGCCGGGGCATACAATCCGCGAAGCGCCGTTACGCACGCTGACAAGCGAAAGGCTTGCGTGGCTCCTCGTTTTCCTCGATCTGCCGTGGCCTACGATCGACCTGCGTATCTCTGAGCGGGTCAACGCAATGATCGAGGGCGGCGTAGTGAATGAAGCGGAGCGCATCGGCAGCGCGGCGGTAGCGGCAAATGCGGTCGGCTATCCGCAAGCACTGGCGTATCTGCGAGGATGGAGCACGCGCGGCGAATTGCGTGAGTCGCTCGAACGGGCCACGCGGCGTTACGCTCGGCGCCAACGCGCATGGTTTCGCAGCGAGCCGTTGACGGTATGGCTTGCGCCCGAACGCGTCGCTGAGGTGGTACGGGAAAAGCTGGGATGGTCTGCGAAGCGCAAATAATGCGCGTTTCTCTCACCAAGATGCACGGCGCTCGCAACGATTTTGTCATTCTCGATCAACGACGCGAGCCGTTAAGCGATCTTGTCTCATTCGCGCGCTGGGCTTGCGATCGTCACGCCGGCGTCGGCGCGGACGGCCTTATCGCTCTAGAATCGTCAAATCGCGCCGATCTTCGGATGCACACGATCAATCCTGACGGAACCGATGCGGAGATGTGTGGTAACGGCGTACGCTGCGCGGCCCGCTGGTTAGACGAAGCCGGCGAGGGGGATCGCGTGGAGTTCGAAACGGACGCCGGCCTCATTACGACCGAAGTCGTCGCGCGCGGGCCCGAATACTTGGTGCGCGTCGCAGTAGGACGTCCGCGGGTCGATTCTCGAGTCCTCCCGAACGGCGCATCGTTCGTGGACGTCGGCAATCCACACGTTGTTATCTTTGTCGCAGACGTTGAGGATGTCGATCTTGGCGCGCTTGCGGCGAAGGTGCAAGACGAGTCAGTCTTTCCGGAGGGAACGAACGTGCACGTCGTCGCGCCGGTGGGGGAGCACGCGTTACGGGCGCGCCACTGGGAGCGCGGCGTCGGCCTTACGATGGCATGCGGAACGGGAGCCGTTGCCTGTGCCGCAGTTGCGCGGGAGAAAAAATTGGTCCCCTCTTCGGTTGAAGTTCTGGTTCCCGGAGGGAGATTAGTCGTTGAGTGGGACGCCGGCGGTGAAGCGTACCTCGTCGGGCCCGCCGTGCGAGTTTTCGACACGAAAGTGCGCGTCTAAGTTGGTGCTGGCGTCTTGCGATGCTGCGGGAAGAATCACCTACGATTCGCGATTCGTCCCGCTTGCTGACGGCGGAATCGTTCGCCAACCGCTGGCCGACGAATTGATACCTGCGCCAAAAGGCACCGTGCAGATGTTCCTTCCGCAGCGGCGGCCGCTGACGACGATCGGGCCCATAGCGGAGCGAAACGTACTGGCCGTCGCGTTACCCGCGGGATACACTCGCTTGCTGCTGCCTGCGTATGCCGCGGCGGGCGGGGCGCCAGCGTTGCCCCTATTTGGCTATACCTTTGCGTGCAGCATCGATGATCGGCTCCACGTTGCGGCGACGCGGACCGACGAAAGCGAGGACTGGGAGCCTCGCCGGTTTGAAACGGGCGGGCTCGAAAGTGTCATCGCTAGCCGGCTGGCACGGGAGCCGCACAATCGCGTGCTCCGGCAAGTCGCACTCTGCTCGCGCGAGTACGGCTGTTTTACCGCGCAAAACGTCTTTCTCGAACGCGGTGAAGCCGCACTGCCCGTTTCACCCAAATGTAACGCACGCTGCATCGGCTGCATCTCAGAACTGGAGCCCGACGCGGGCGTGCAGTCACCGCAAACGCGCGTCGCGGAGGAAGCGACTGCGCACGATCTGGCGCGCATCGCGATCCATCATCTCGAACGAGTCGAAGGCGGAATCGTCTCCTTCGGACAAGGCTGCGAAGGCGAACCGCTGCTGCGCTCGATCACCATTGCGCGCGCGACAGAGATCATTCGCTCCGAGCGGTCGAATGGAACGATCAACTTAAATACCAACGGAAGCCAACCCGCGGCGCTCGAGCGCTGCATCGACGCCGGATTGGATGCGGTACGCATCAGTCTGAATTCGTTCCGGCCGCGCGTCTACGCCGCCTACTATCGCCCTCAGGGTTACGGGCTCGACCAAGTGTTGCAGTCGATCCGTGTCGCGATCTCGCGAAGGCTGCGGGTGAGTTTGAACTTACTCACGCATCCCGGAGTGACCGACGATGAAGAAGAACTTCGGGCGGCCGAGGAATTCCTGCGCGATTCCCCGGTGGCAATGGTGCAAACGCGGACGCTCAATATCGACCCCGCGCTCTATTTCGAGGCGGTTGGCCGTCCGCGGGCGCCGGTGGGGATGCGTCGCGCGATCCAGGCGATCCGCAAACTAACCCGCGTGGGAAACTTCACTCACACTCACTAGGCTTATGCAGCGTGAAACTCTGGCAGCTTATCGTCCTGGTTGGACTGGGCATCGCGTACGGACTTATCGCGCCGGGGCGGCTCGCGTACGCGCTCGGTCACGCGACTCTGTACGTTTTCCTGCCTGCGCTGCTCTTCGAGGCTGCGTGGAACCTTAACTATCGGGCGATCGTACGTCAGTGGGTGGTGATCGCAGCGCTCGCCGGGCCCGGTGTATTGCTTACCGCGTTGATCGTCGCCGGCGCCCTGTCGATCGTCCGGGTGCCGTTCGGTCCCGCCCTGCTGGCCGGTGCGATCCTTAGCGCGACCGATCCGATTGCCGTCGTCGCCGTTTTTCGACGGTTGATAGTGCCCAAAACGCTCGTCACCATCGTGGAATGTGAGTCGCTGTTCAACGACGCGGTTGCGGTCGCTCTCTATCGCGGCGTGCTCGTAACGCTCGCGTTGGGCTCGGTCAGCGCCGGGGCAATCGGCCTGGTCTTCATAGAGACAACGGCGGGTGCCGCGGGTGGAGTGGTCTTCGGGATCGTCCTCGCGTTTGCGGTGGCACGCGGCCTGCGAGGCAGTGAAGACGCCAGGATTCAAATCGCTGCGACCTTTCTGTGCGCATATGGCGCGTACTTTGCGGCCGATTACCTTCGCCTCTCCGGCATCTTTGCTACCATCGCTTGCGGGATCGCGCTGCGGTACTTCGAGCGCTCTTGGATCACGCTGAGCATTGCCAAAGACGTGAATCGCTTTTGGGACATCGGAGCATTGCTGGCAAACGCCCTCGTCTTTTTCATGGTTGGCGCGGCCTTGCAGATTGGGCGCGTAACGCACGAGCCGGCCTTGACCGTCGCCTGCATCGTCGGCGTCGCCATCGCCCGCATCGTCGTCGCGGGCTTCCTTCTGCTCGGACCCTATCCGCGCGAGTGGACCGACGTTGTGCGCGCCGCCGGGATGCGGGGCGGCCTCTCGCTAGCGCTTGCATTGGCGATTCCTCCGTCAGTCCCGTATCGCGAAGCGATCATCGATGCCACTTTCGCCGTAGCGCTCGCCACGCTCGCGGCAGGTAGCCTTACGCTGGTTCCGGTCGTCCGGCGCGTGGCGCGCGCTCGCAGCGCGTTGAAACTGGAACGATTGACGTTCAGCTAGAACGTCGTGCGGAGCTGGAGCGCGACGTGCTCGACGATGGGACCGAGCAGATCGGCGGGGAGAAACGTTATCGCTCCCACCAGCAGAATCACGCCGATCAGTAAGGCCACGAACAGCGCATTGTCGGTACGGAAGGTGCCCGCGTGCATGAGATCGTTCGTCGGCCGCGCCGCAAGACACCCAGCAAGGGCTAGGGTAGGAATCATCACCAAAAAGCGGCCGCCCAGCATGATCAACCCGATCCCGAGGTCGTAGAATACATTCGGTCCGAGGCCGGCAAACGCCGAACCGTTATTTGCGGCACCTGAGGCAAACGCGTACAAGATCTCAGTGAAGCCGTGCGGCCCGGAGTTGGTGAGAGTTGCGCTGCCCGCGGGCACGACGACAGCGATCGCAGTTGCAAACAAGATCATGCAGGGGAAAATCAGCACTGCGAGCATCGCAAACTGCACCTCACGCCGTTCGATTTTCTTTCCAAGGTACTCGGGTGTGCGCCCCACCATCAAACCGGCCAAGAACACGGTCAGCACGGCAAAGAGCAGCATGCCATATAGGCCGGTGCCGACGCCGCCGAAGATGATCTCCGCCAGCTCGAGATTAAGCAATGCGAAGAGGCCGCCTAGCGGCGTGAGCGAGTCGTACGCGAAGTTTGACGAGCCGGTGCCGGAGTCGGTTGCCACCGCAAGGGAGAGGCCGGCGTTTGCAACTCCGAAGCGTGCCTCTTTTCCTTCCATGTTTCCACCGGGTATGCCGAGCGCGTGCACGATCGGATTACCGGCCTGCTCTGCAAACTGTGCACCGACGAAAGATCCGATGCCAAGCACGAGCATCGCCACGAGCAGCGTGCGTCCGGCGCGCTGATTGCCAATCATTCGGCCAAAGAGCAACGGAAATGCCGCGGGAATCAACCAGATGGCAAGGAGCTCGAGCAGATTTGAGAGGCCGTTCGGATTTTCGTTGGGCGACGCCGAGTTGGCGCCAACGAAGCCGCCCCCATTCCCGCCCAGCAGCTTTGGTGCTTCTTGCGACGCGATCGGACCACCAGTAATGCTTTGCGTGAAGTGCTGAGCGTTTGTCGCCGTGACATAGTGCAGAAAGCTCTGCGGAATGCCCTGCGACGCGAACAGTAGCGCGAAGACGGCGCAGAGCGGCAGTAGCACGTAGATCAAACCGCGCACGCAGTCGATCCAAAAATTCCCTAGTGTGGCGGAGCTTTTTCGAGCAAAGCCGCGAATGACGGCGACGCCGGCGGCGAGTCCAATCGCGCCGGCGATGAAGTTCAGCCACGCAAGGCCGGCCATTTGCGAGAGGTAGCTCATCGTGTTTTCGCCGGCATAGAATTGCCAGTCGGTCGTCGTGACGAAGCTTACGGCCGTGTTCCACGCGATCCAGGGTTCGACGTTGGGAAAACCTTGCGGATTGAAAAAGGCCCCGTGCCACTGCTGCGTGCGCATGATCGCATACGCAGCGAGCGTGGCGACGAGCGAAAACGCGAGCGCGGCGAGGGTGTACTCGGCCCAGCCCATCTCGCGCTCCGGATCGATGCCGCACCATCGAAAAAGCACCGTCTCAGCTTTCCTGCGCAGCCGTCCTTCGAAGACCGCTTGCATGTAGCGTGCGAGGGGTCCGGCTGCGAGCACGAGCACCGCTAGGAATACGACCGCGTTCAACCAGGGCACCAGGGGCCAATTATAGGATAGAGCGACGCAGCAAGGCAGCGTCCTAACGGATCATCCGTTCAGACGCCGAGCGGATACGCTTCCTCTCCGTGGAGCGCAACGTCCAGCCCGCTCGCCTCGGCCACCTCGTCGACCTTGACCCGTGTCACCAGATTGATCAACCAGAGCATTGCGTAGGTGAACGCGAACGCCCATGTGCTACACACGAGCGCCGCAACGAACTGCTTTCCGAGAAACGCAGGATTTCCCCGCAGCAAGCCGTCGGCGCCGTTGGGATTCCAAAGCGTTGAGGCGAAGACACCGAGGAGGACGATACCCAAAAATCCGCCGACGCCGTGGACGCCCCAGACGTCAAGGGCGTCGTCCCAACCGAGCTGGTTCTTGAGAGTGACGGCGAAATAGCAGACGACGCCTGCCGCAATGCCAACGATGACCGCTGTGGTCGGCGACACGTAGCCTGCGCAAGGCGTTATCGTCGCGAGTCCCGCGACGGCGCCCGTGAGCAATCCGACGAACTTTGGTTGGCGTCCGCGGGCCCAGTCGATCAGAAGCCATGCAACGGCCGCGAATGAAGCCGCGACGTCCGTATTGAGAAAGGCCGCTGCGGTCACGGAGTCAACCCGCAGCTCGGATCCGGCGTTAAAGCCGTACCAGCCGAACCAAAGCAATCCTGTGCCAAGCGCTATTAAGGGAACGTTGTGGGGTTTGTTTTCGATTACGTGACGCCTTCCGACGTAGAGCACCGACGCCAAGGCGGCAAACCCGGCGGAGGCGTGTACGACGATGCCGCCCGCGAAATCGAGGACGCCCCATTTCGCCAAGATGCCCTCGGGACTCCACAACATGTGCACGAACGGAAAGTAAACGAAGATCAACCAGCCGGTAAGGAACCAGAAGTACGCCTTGAACGTCACGCGATTGGCAAAGGCGCCCGTGATTAGTGCCGGCGTAATGATCGCGAACATCATTTGATAGGCGATGTGAACAACGAGAGGAATGCCGGCATCATTCCCCGTGAACATCGAGTGCAGAGTTACGCCTCGTAAGAGTGCATACGTTGCAGGGTTACCGATGATGCCGTGCCAGTCCGGGCCGAAACTCTCTGAGTAGCCGAAGGCAAACCACAAGACGGTCGTCCACCCCAACGACATGAAGCTCTGCATCATGATCGTCAGCACGTTCTTGCGCTGGACCAAACCGCCGTAGAAAAACGCAAGCCCGGGTGTCATAAGCATGACCAGGCTCGCGCAGAGCAGCATAAAGCCGGTGTTTCCGATATTGACTGGGGTCGCTGCAGTGCCCATCGACATTCCTCCGTTCGTATAAGAGAAAGAACGGATTCATCCGTGTGTCGGGCCCAGCCCTTCTTTTCTCGCCTCCCTAGCTAGTTCATGAAGGAGAGGCCGGCTCCGACGTAATGCTGCTTCTGACCATTCACGAGTGTCGGCGAGAAACCGTACTCCACGTCGAATTGCAGGTGAGGTCCAAAATCACGCTGATAGACGAAATCGATTAGGCTTTTCGAGGCAAGCCCGGGACCTGCAGCCGAAAAATAGGCGTATTCGGCCGAGATCTGCGACGGGCCGCCGGGAAGTGCTGCGCTCAGTTCGAGGCTTGGAATAAAGGCGAAATACGACTGCGGGGATCCCGCTGAGTTGATTGCGCTCAGAGCATTGAAGCTGAGCGTACCGGCCAGACTGAACTCGGAGTTGATCGTGTAAGCGCCATTGAAATTGCCGGTGAACTGTGCGTTGCCTGCCGTGAAGGCTTTGCTCCCGGTAGGATACGTAACGACGGCATTGATGCCCCAGTCCGCGTTTGAACTATAGCCGAGCACGTATTTAGCGCCGAGGTTGACGTCGCTGGACCCCGTGACGCGCGGTCCGCCTACGGATGAAGTCTCGTAGCTCGGGAGCCCAAACTCGAGATCAAAGTGGGGGTCCGCGGTTCCTACCCGGATGAGCGCCTGGGGATAATTTGCGTTGCTCCCGCCTCCGAGGCCGCTCGTTGTCGTATTTGTGTAGCCGGTTTCGACGTCAAAGCGTCCCGTGCGAACGGTGCAAACCCCGGTCGTTACGGTCGGGCGGTTTACGATCGACAGAATCGACCCGCAAGGATCGCTGGGGGCGGTCGGCGTCGCGGGCACGGAGGGAGAGGGGGAGCTCAAAGGCGACGGCGACGCCTGTCCGAAGGCATTGCCGGTCAGGACGGTGAGCGCCCAGACGAAAAAAACCGCGCCAACGAGTCGTGTGCAAACCATAACCCGGCAATTATAAGCTCTATGGCACGCGTCTAGCAGCCGTCACTTGGATGATCCACCTGGATAATCCAATCGAAGGATGGCACGAGTCTGGGCGCTCGGCTATCCTAAGTCCATGTTCCTTGAGATCGGGATCGTAGCTCTAGCGATCGTCTGTTTCGTCGTGCTCGACCTTTATGTCGTCGGGTGTGAGCGGGTGTAACGAAGCAAATGGGTTTTGATGACGTCCTGGGTCTCCTCCTTACCGTAGCCGGCTTGGCGTACCTCGTCTTTGCGATGCTGCGCCCCGAGAAGTTTTAGGAAAATTTAGTGACTGCAACTGGATGGCTGCAGGGCATCATCTTTTTCCTGATAATCCTGGCGGTCACGAAACCGCTGGGCTCGTACATGGCGCGGGTCTTCCAAGGCGAGCGCACCTGGCTGAGCCCAATCTTCGTGCCCTTCGAGAAGTTGATCTATCGCCTTTGCGGCGTTCGCGAAGACGAAGAGATGACGTGGTACGCCTACGCGCTTTCGATGCTGGCTTTTTCGCTGATCGGGCTGGCCTATCTTTACGTTCTTCTGCGCACGCAGAAGTGGCTTCCGCTCAATCCCCAGCACATCGACAACATGTCGCCCGACTTGGCCTGGAACACGGCGGTCAGCTTTACTACAAACACAAACTGGCAGTTTTACTCCGGCGAAACGGCAATGAGCTACCTCTCGCAAATGGCCGGCCTGGCATGGCATAACTTTGTCTCGGCTGCGGTCGGCATCGCGATCGCCGTGGCCGTCGTGCGCGGCCTCGTTCGCACGAACGTGAAGACGCTAGGAAGCTTTTGGGTCGATTTGACGCGCTGCTCGCTCTACGTGCTGCTGCCGATTTCGATCGCCGTCGGCCTCTTTCTGGTCTCGCAGGGCCTTCCGCAAAACTTCCACGCCTATCAGAGCGTGAAATCGATCGAGGGCTTCGCGCAGTCGATCACCGGCGGTCCGATGGCCTCGCAGGAAGTCATCAAAGAGCTCGGCACCAACGGCGGCGGATTCGTCAATGCCAACTCGGCGTCGCCCAACGAAAATCCCACACCGCTGACCAACCTCATCGAGATGCTGCTCATTTTTTCGCTCGGCGCGGGTTTGACGTACATGTACGGGAAGATGGTCAAGGACACGCGTCAGGGGTGGGCGATCTTCGCAACGATGGCGATCCTGTTTTTCGTCGGATTTTCGGTTGCATATTGGGCGGAGGCCGCAGGCAACCCGATCGTGCATCAAATGGGTGTAGCGGGCGGCAACATGGAGGGGAAGGAATGCCGATTTGGCGTTTCAGCCTCGTCGCTGTTCGCGACCGTAACGACCGACACGTCGTGCGGCGCCGTCAACTCGATGCACGACTCGTTCATGCCGCTCGGCGGTCTCATCCCGCTGGTAGACATGCAGTTGGGTGAAATCGTCTTCGGCGGCGTCGGCAGCGGCCTTTACGGCATGATCGTCTTCGTCGTTCTGACGGTCTTCATAGCCGGACTCATGGTGGGCCGCACGCCGGAGTATCTCGGCAAGAAGGTCGAGCGCCGTGAAGTCCAGTTCGCAATCTTGGCGGCGCTGGTCACGCCGGTCCTCTGCCTCGCACCGACCGCGGTCGCGGCCGTGCTTCCGGCCGGCTTGGCGACTCTCAATAACGGCGGTCCGCACGGCTTTTCGGAAATACTCTACGCGTTCACGTCGACCAATGCAAACAACGGTTCGGCATTCGCAGGCCTTGGACCAAACCTCTTCTATAATCTCATGACCGGCGTGAACATGATGTTCGGGCGCTTTGCCGTGGCAGTTCCGGCGCTGGCGCTGGCGGGCGCGCTCGCCGGAAAGAAGTCGGTTCCCGAAAGCTCGGGTACTTTCACAACGCACTCGCCGATCTTCGTCGCGCTGCTCATCGGTGTAATCGTGATCGTAGGAGCGCTCACGTTCCTGCCGGCCGATTCGCTCGGGCCGATCGTTGAACACCTGCTCGTTCTCCAAGGAAAGACGTTCTGATGCTGAGTCAGCGACGGTTGGAGCGCCGCCCGAAAGCGCGTTCGTTGTTTGACCGGTCGATCATCGCGCGAGCTTTTGGCGATTCATTCAAGAAACTCGACCCGCGCTGGCAGGCCCGCAACCCCGTCATGTTCGTCGTCGAAGTCGGAGCGGCCGCAACCTCGATCTTCTTCGTGCGCGATCTCGTGAGGCATATGGGAATGTCGGGCTTCGACTTTGCGATCGCGGCCTGGCTTTGGTTTACGGTGCTCTTTGCGAATTTCGCCGAGGCGGTGGCCGAAGGGCGGGGGAAAGCACAAGCCGAGGCGCTGCGCCGCACGAAGTCGGACACCTATGCGCGCTTGCTGCGCGAGGATGGTACCGAGGAGCGCGTGGCCAGCACGAGCTTGCGCAAGGGCGACCGGTTCGTCGTCGAGGCCGACGAGATCGTTCCGGCCGACGGCGACGTGTTGGAAGGTGCCGCGACGATCGACGAGTCGGCAATCACCGGCGAGTCGGCTCCTGTTATTCGCGAGTCGGGCGGCGACCGCAGCGCGGTCACGGGCGGCACGCGTGTGCTCTCCGATCGCATCGTCGTCCGCGTGACCGCGAACCCCGGCGAGAGTTTTCTCGACCGCATGATCCGGCTGGTGGAAGGTGCTCAGCGTCAGAAGACACCCAACGAGATCGCGCTTTCGATCCTGCTCGCGGGTCTTACGATCATCTTTTTGATCGCGGTCGCAACCCTCGCTCCATTTTCGATCTACGCTCATAAACATCAGAGCGTAACGGTCCTCATTGCCTTGCTGGTTTGCCTCATCCCGACGACGATTGGGGGCTTGCTTTCCGCCATCGGTATCGCCGGGATGGATCGCGTGATGCAGCGCAACGTTTTGGCGATGAGTGGCCGCGCCGTCGAGGCCGCCGGCGACGTCGATACGCTGCTGCTCGACAAGACCGGAACGATTACGCTGGGCAATCGTCAGGCGGTCGAAATTATTACGTCGTCGGGCATCGAGGCACGCGACGCGGCGCGCATCGCATACCTCTCTTCACTTGCCGACGAGACTCCTGAGGGCCGGTCGATCGTCGCGCTTGCGCAGCAAGTGGGGGCACGTGACGGCGAGGCTCCGCCGGGCTCCATCTTTGTGCCGTTCAGCGCATACACGCGCATGAGCGGGCTCGATCTCGCGGATGGAACGAAGATTCGTAAAGGCGCGCCGGATTCGGTGCTGGCATGGGTGCGGGACGCCGGCGGCGATCCGACTGCAGAACTTTCGCCCGTGATCGAACGTATCGCTCGTAGCGGCGGCACGCCACTGCTCCTCGCACGCAATACGCTCGTCATTGCCGTCATCTATCTCAAAGATATTCTCAAGCCCAACATGACCGAGCGCTTTAACCGGTTGCGCGCGATGGGGATTCGCACCGTCATGATCACGGGCGATAACCCGCTCACCGCGGCGACCATTGCGAAAGAGGCCGGCGTCGACGACTTTCTCGCCGAAGCCACACCCGAAACGAAGATGGAACTCATCAAGCGCGAGCAGACCTCGGGCAGACTCGTCGCGATGACGGGAGACGGCACCAACGACGCGCCGGCATTGGCGCAATCCGACGTCGGCGTCGCGATGAACTCCGGCACGCAGGCCGCCAAAGAAGCGGCTAATATGGTCGATCTCGACTCGGATCCGACCAAGCTGATCGAGATCGTCGAGATCGGCAAACAGCTCCTCATGACTCGCGGCGCGCTGACGACCTTTTCGATTGCCAACGACGTGGCGAAGTATTTCGCGATTCTGCCGGCGATGTTCGCGGTCGCCTATCCCGCGATGGCCGTCCTGAACGTGATGCGCTTGACGACTCCGCAGAGCGCGATTCTTTCGGCGGTGATCTTCAACGCGCTCATCATCGTGGCGCTGATTCCCTTGGCCTTACGCGGCGTACGGTACCAGCCCAAAGGTGCAAACCGCGTCTTGTTCGAGAACGTGCTGCTCTATGGCGTCGGCGGAATCGTCGTACCCTTCATCGGAATCAAGCTGATCGACATGATCCTTGCGGCGCTCCATCTGACGTAGGAACGAAAGAATGATTAAGCACCTTGGCACTGCGCTGCGCGTCACGATCTTCTCGGTGGTCCTGTTCGGTCTGATCTATCCGTTGGTGATGACCGGGCTCGCCCAGACGATTTTCCCAAAACAAGCCAACGGATCGCTCATCACCATAAACGGAAAAGTCGTGGGATCGGCAATCATCGGTCAGTTATGGACGAAGCCGCAATACTTTCAGGGACGGCCGTCGGCCGCGGGCAAGGGCTACGACCCGACGTCGACAGGTGGAACGAACTATGGGCCAACCTCGAAGAAACTGATCGATTCAACGAAGAACACCATCGCGCAGCTCGAGAAGGATAATCCCGACGCGAAGGGTCCACCGCCGATAGACCTGGTAACCTCCAGCGGCAGCGGAATCGATCCCGACATCAGTCCGGAATCAGCGTACTGGGAGGCGCCACGCGTTGCGAAGACTCGCCACATGAGTCTTTCCGCAGTCGTCGCGCTCGTCGCGCAACACGTTCAGGGAAGAACGTTCGGCTTCTTGGGCGAGCCTCGAGTCAATGTCCTTGAGTTGAATCTTGCGCTCGACGGCCTAAAACCGCAGTAGCCCAGCGCTGGAGCGCAACGAGTGCCCAAATCGATTCGATGATTCCGAACGGCCATGCGCCTTGCAAGAAGCCGTAGATTGAACCGAGAGCGCACGCTCCGGCAAACGCGAGGATAAACCACGGGCTTCGCTTTTCGAGCGCGTACGTAACAAGCATTGCCGTAACGGCAACAACCCCAAACAACGCCAAGGCGCTCACCGCTTATTCTTCCGGCAGCGTTGCTGTTGCGGGTTCGGCGGACGGCATGAGGATAAGCAGCTCTCGCGCGCCGGCATCGAGCAGCCTTCGAGGAAACGATGGGGGCGCCAACAAATGAGGCGCGCGCCGCGCTCCGGCCAGCGCAATCGTCGTCTCGGGGCGCGCGCGCGCGAGCTCGATCAAGCGCCTAGGGACATCATCGGCGACTTCGTCGATCCATTCGATGTTCGTCTTACGCGCTTCGGCGCGCAGCATTTCGACGACCGTCGGATCGATGCGCTGGCGACGCCCAACGACATGTGCGATAGCAAACTCGATCGCCAACCGTGCGGCAATGCGGCCGGCCCTCGCGATCATCGGAAGGTCGATCGCGCGCGAACCGATGGCGAGCAGAATGCGTTCGAATGGTGAAGCGATTCGCTCGCGATGACGTGCGCGCAGCGCTTCACGCAAGGCGAGCTCTCGAAGAGCGAAGAGGTTCTCGGTTCGAAAGAAGTTGGCCAGAGCCGTCTCGCATCGTTCCGGCGGATAGATTTTGCCTTCGCGCAATCGCTGCCGCAATGTTTCGGGCGTAACGTCGATGAGGATGACCTCGTCAGCGAGTGCCAAGATGCCGTCGGGCAGGGTTTCCCGTACCACGGTACCCGTGAGGCGCAAGACCGTGTCGCCCAACCCCTCGAGATGCTGGATGTTCAGCGTCGTGACCACGTCGATCCCGGCGCGAAGAACCGCAAGTACGTCGTGGAATCGCTTTGGCGCAAGAGAGCCCGGTGCATTGGTGTGGGCGAGTTCGTCGATCAAGGCCACCTGGGGTTTGCGTGCCATAAGCGCGTCGCGGTCGAACTCCCGGTACGTGATGCCGTTGGCGCTGACGATCTTCGGGGGCACGATCTCTAAGCCATCGAGGAGCGCCGCCGTCTCTTTTCTGCCGTGTGTTTCGACGAATCCGACGACGACGTCGACGCCCTCGGACTGAAGCTGATGCGCCCGATCGAGCATCGCATATGTTTTCCCGGCCCCCGCGGCCGCACCAAGATAGACGGTGAGCTTGCCGTAGCCAACCCGCAACCGGTCTCCCGCGGTCTGCGAATACGGCGAGCGCGCCGGATTTTGGCCGAGATACGTCTGACTTGCAGCGGCGACAAAGAGATCGTACGGAAGTGGCGTCTTTGCCAACTTTGCGGCGACTTTGCCGTTGGGAAGTGCGACGAGCGAGGCGCGCAGCACGTCGCCGGGAACTTTTGCAGGATCGACGATTTCGTGTAGCATCTCACCGCCGAGCTCGCGGGTGATCCGTTCCAGGGCGTTCGGATCCACGCCCCGCGTCGCCACGACCTCCAAACCTAAATCGAGCGCCTCCGCGATGGCGGCGGTGCGTTTGAGATACGGTACCTGATCGAGGCCAGGGTAGACGAAGGCAGCCGCCATCGACGTGCGGCCGGCTTTGACAGCGGGTAAGGTGAGGTTGTCGACGGTGCGCAAGAGCAGCTCGCGGAGCATGTAGAGCGTCTGCTCTTTGAAAACTCCGTTGAGCGCTCGATCGATATCTTGTTCATTGACGATCTTGCCGGCTCTCACGCGGCTTTGCAGCAGCCGTGGGGAAACGTCAAGCGCGACGACTTCATCGGCTGCCTGCAGAAACGAAAGCGGAACGATTTCTCTGACCGGGTAGCCGATGAGTGCTTCGGCCGTCGGCGCTACCGTCTCAAGGTGCTGGATGTTGAAGGCGCCGATGACGCTAATTCCATGCTGCTTTAGCGCAAGGGCATCCTGCCAACGCTTGGCATGCGCGGCGTCCCCAAGGTTATCGTGAGCGAGTTCGTCGAGCACGACGACGTCGGGCTTTTCGCGCAGCGCTGCTTCGTAATCGAAGTCTTCGAAGATCCGGTCGCCGATCTTTACTTGGTGTGGCGGGAGGCGGGGCAAGCTTCCGGCAATGCGTTCCAGGTCCGGACGCCCCTTCGTTTCGATCCATCCGATGACGACACGTTTTCCGTCCTCGGCAAGCCGGCGCGCGTCTTCCAAGAGCCGACGCGTTTTCCCTGAGCCGGGGGCGCTTGCAACGTAGACGACGAGTCGCGCGCGCCCGCCGAGCTCGCGTAACAGCTCTTCCGCTCTTGCCGCGCGGTCCATTGCGGCTGCCTTCTCCGCTTGAGGCAAGGCGCCCCCGCCGTTTGGCCCGAAACCGCGCGCTGTGGCCTTACTCTGTTACGGCTTAATCGTTGCGGCTTGGATCGTCGATCTGCTAACCCCACAGCTTTTCATTGCGGCGATTCTGCTCAACGGCCCAATCGCGCTTAGCAGTTTGGCGTTGCAGAGAAGGCTCACAACGAACTTAGTCATCGTTGCTGAAATCGCGAACGTCGTTGCCGGGTACGTTAATGGCGTTCAGGCCGGCTATCATTGGGACGGGGTCGCGGTCGGGGACCGGTTGCTCTTGGCTGCATCCTTTGTACTCGTCGGCTACCTGAGCATCAGGACGCAGGAGTTTGCGCGAGAAGCCGGCGTTTCGGCCGGTCGTATGCGGCAGGTCGAGATCGAGAAAGCCTTGCGCGAAGCTACTGGTCGAGTACGCGGAACGCTCAACGTAGAGCTCGTGCAGCGCACGATCACACGGGAGTCGGTCGGGCTCCTTGGTGCTTCGCGGGCGACGCTCATCGCACGCGAGACCCCTTTTGGGCCCCCGCTCGTACTCTCATATGGCGTGGGCGATCCGGATATCTCGGTCGAGCGGCGCGCGCTTTCTACGGAGATCGCATCGTTGGTCGCACGCGCCGACGAGGCGAACGACGTTTTCCACGTTACCGGAAACGACGTTCTGGGGCGGCTCACGCTCGAAGCGCTCGGTGCTAACGAAGCGCTAGTGACGGCGATTGAAACCGGAGGCACGGTGAAGCCCGTCCTCATCGAAGCGGTGAGCGGCGAAAACACCTTCGTTCCGGATGCGCTCACCACGCTGAGAAGCTTTGCGGAGCAGGCGGCAATAGCGCTCGAGCAGGCGCGTCTCTTCGCTCAGCTCGGCGAGCGAAATGACGAGATCGCGCGGCAGAAGGACGAGCTGGCCAATCGCAGCGACGTTATTCGGGACATCGTTTACGCGCTTGCGCACGATCTACGCACGCCGCTGGCTGCGGCGCACGTCACGATGAATCAGGCGCTCGCGGGTGCCTACGGTGATCTTCCGGAACGTTATCAAAGCATTCTGAGTACCGCACTTGCGGCAAACAATGACGAGCGCCGCATCGTCGAGACGTTGTTGCTGGTGGCTCGTTATGAAGCCGGCGAGTCCTCCACCGTACGCGAGAGAGTATCGTGCGGCGAGCTCGTGGCAGGCATCGTAACAGAGTTTCTCCCGGTTGCCGATATCAAAGGTATCGAATTGCGCGCCGACGTCCCGAAAGCGTCGGCTGTAACGCTAGGTGATCCGCATGAGATCCGGCGCGCGATCATCAACCTTCTTGCGAATGCACTGGATGCAACACCGCGCGGTGGTCACGTCGTCGCGCGGTGCAACGCGGGAGACCGGATCACGATCTCCGTGGAAGACGATGGCTACGGCGTGCCTGAGGAGCGCCGCGAGGGCCTTTTCCAACGCTTCGGCGGCGGGCACACGCGTGGAGGAACGGGCCTTGGTCTGTACATCGTCCGGCGGATTGTTGAGAACCATGGTGGAAGCGTCGCTTATGCGCCGCGAGAGCCGCGTGGAAGCACGTTTACGATAACGCTTCCCATTGCAGGATTGAATGGAGCATAACGCGCGCATCCGCGTCGTTATCGTCGAGGATCACGCGCTGACGCGCGCGGGACTGCGCACCGCGCTGCAAACCACGTGTGACGTCGTGGCCGAGGCCGCGGACGGATTGGCCGGTTGGGAAGCGATTGCTCGCGAGCGGCCCGACGTTGCGGTGATCGATATCGGCATTCCGGTAATCGACGGGGTGACCCTCACCAAAAAAGTGCGCGCCGAGCTGCCGGCGACGCATGTAGTCATCGTTACGATGATCGATCTCGAAGACGAGGTGCTCGCGGCACTGGCCGCCGGCGCAGACGCCTATTGCCTGAAAAGCACCGATCCTGGACGCATCGTCGACGCGGTTCGCATTGCCAACGAAGGTGGCGCCTACTTCGATCCGGTGATCGCGCACGTGGTGTTGGCCCGGTTCTCGACCTCTAAAGGCAACGATTCCCGATTCTCGCCGCTGACGCCGCGCGAAACGGAAATTCTGCGTCTTATTTCCGACGGTCGTGCGAACTCCGAGATCGCCGAGAATCTGCACATCGGGCTTGGTACGGTCAAGGGCCACATCCGCGACATTCTCGAGAAGCTCTCAGCGGCCGACCGCACGCAGGCCGCCGTTGTGGCACTTAAAAAGGGCTACATCTAGACCTACGCGCCGAGGATCGTGCGGATACGCTCGCCGGCGCCGTTCTTAACGATAACGATCATGGAGTCACCCGCGTGCAGCGTCGTGTCTCCGGTAGGGATCTCGAGATCGTGGTCGGGGCGATCGACGGCCACGACGACGGAGTTGTGCGGAAAATCAATTTCTGCAAGGCGTTTGCCGTCGACCGGCGACCGCTCCGGAATCGCGACTTTGACTAGCTGCATGTCACCCTTACCGAAGAGATGCATCGTTTCGAGCATCGACCGGTACTTCGACGCATTGACGTGCTCGTTCAGGACGTTCAGAATGAGCTCCGTCGACGAAATGACGATGACCGGATCGTCCGCATCCAATGAGTTGAAGATCAGCTTATTGGCCGGATTGTTGACGCGGGCGATGCAGCGGGCTTTTGACTTTCTCTTCGAGAGCAGCACGACCACGAGATTGTCTTCGTCATCACCCGTATCCGCGACGACGACGTCGGCGCGGGCCACGCCGGCGGCGTCTAACACCAGCGGGTCGCATCCGTCGCCGACCAGCGTCACGTGGCGGTCGATCAGGCGTTCGAGCATCTTCGCTTTACGATCGTCCTTCTCGATGACGACGACCTCATGACCCTGGTTCAAAAGCGCCCGGGTCAGATACGAACCGACCTTGCCGCCCCCGACGATGAGGATGAACATTTCGCTACGCCGTTACCTTCGATCGATCGGTCGTGTCTCGGAAGCGTTGCGCAAAATCACTGATCGCGTCGGGAGCAATAATGGCGCTGAGTTCGTCACCTTCTTGGAGTACTAATTCGGGGGAGGCGACGAATATATCGCGCTCTCCGCGCCGCACCGCCGCGATTCGAACTTTTCCGGGCACTTCGATTTCTGAGACGCGCTTGCCGGCGGCTGCCGGGCCGACGACGGTCGATACCGAGCTGAGTTTGCCGAGATCGAACGTCTGCGTTTCCCAGGGTGCCTTTATCAAGACGTCTCGGATCAGCTTTGCACCCACGGTCGTGGGGCAAACGGTTTGGACGCCGAGCTCGCGATACATTTGGCCTCGAGGCGGATCGTAGATCCGTGCGACGATGCGTTTTATTTTGAACATACGCTGCGCGATCAGCGCGGCCATGATGTTTCGGTTGTCGCCGTTGGTAACCGCGACGAAGCCGTCGGCAGTGGCAGCGCCGGCCCGTTTGAGAACGTCGTAGTCGATGCCCGTTCCAACGACCTCGTGGCCTTTGAACTTCTGTCCAAGACGCTTAAACGCCGCAGCATTTTCGTCTACGACGATGACTTCGTGTCCGTCGGCATCCAATAGTTTCGCGAGTGCGGAGCCGACGCGTCCACACCCGACGATCAAGTATCTCATGCGTAAATATCGAGCTTTTGGATTTTCCGGTTTTACCCTGGTTTTGCGAAGCCCTTGCAGGAGGCAAAGGAGGGTGCCGCGGCGCTGCGAAACCTTCGGAGACCTCGGGGCGTGGCTCAGCTTGGTAGAGCGCTTCGTTCGGGACGAAGAGGTCGCACGTTCAAATCGTGTCGCCCCGAAATTCTCTTCTGCGGATGAGCTCCGCAGAGGGCCCGGAGACCGATTGTTCTCTAATTTTAACTTAGCGGCGCGTCGAGTGCTCCGAGTGGCCGAGCAAGAGTGCCGAAACCATAGCCATTACTACGTCGGCGCGGAGCACCTGCTGGTCGCTTTGCTCGAAGAGCCCGATCCTTCTACCGTAAGCGCGCTCGACGCCGCGGGCGTCGACGTTCCCGAAGTGCACGCCGAAGCGCGACGGGCGCTCGGCACGGGTGAAGAACGCCTCTGGGAGGGGATTCTCATCACGCCGCGCGTTCGGCGAATTATCGCGCTCGCCGAGGAGCGCGCGGCGGGCCGCGAAGTTGGGCCCCTCGATCTCTTTGAAGCTCTGCGTTTGGAAGGCGGCAGCTCGGCTGCCGAGATCTTGCGACGCGCGACGTCCCGAAACACCGCCTCAACGGTGGAGTAAACGACGTGGTGGATCACCTGCAACAAGCCGTGGTTTCACTCGTGGACCACTATGGCTACTTTGGCCTCTTCTTAGGGCTCGCGCTGGGCAACCTCGGTGCGCCGGTCGGCACGGAGATCATTCTTCCGGTGGCCGGGGCGCTGGTTGCTACCGGGCATCTAAGCAGCCTTTGGCTTACCATTGTCGTTGCGTTGGTCGGCGAGTTAGCCGGAGGGTCGGTCGGGTATGCGATCGGCCGTTTCGGGGGTATACCGCTGATCGAGCGGTATGGCAAGTACATCCACGTGACGCACCAGAGACTGCAGGTCGTTCATCGCTTCTTCGAACGCTGGGGGACGTTCGCAATTTTCGTGTGCCGGTTCTTGCCGGTCTTGCGTGGCATCGTGGCAATCCCCGCCGGCATCGCCGAAATGAACCTGGGGCTGTTTTATCTCTGGACGTTCATGGGCTCGCTGATTTTTTGCACGCTCTTGATTCTGCTCGGTAACGCGTTTGGTTCGCACCTCGACGCACTGTTGGCGTTGTTGCACCGTGGCGCGTATCTGTTGCTTGGCATAGCCGTCATCGCAGTGATCGTGACGATCGTGGTCATTCGCGCTCGAGCACGCCCCGTCGGCGCGGGGTGACGCTGCTCCCTACGCTGACGCAGATCCCGGACGCGCCCGGCGTGTATATGATGGTCGGGCGGGACGGTGAAATTCTTTACATCGGGAAGGCGATCTCGCTACGCAGTCGCGTTCGGTCGTATTTTCAAGAGGGCGCGGTGCACCATCCGCGCACGACCGCCATGGTCGAAAAGGTTGCGGACGTTCGAACGATCGTCGTTACGAACGAAGTCGAGGCGCTGATCCTCGAGGCGAATTTGATCAAGCGGCATCAGCCGCCGTTCAACGTCCGCCTTCGCGACGACAAACGGTATCCGTATTTGAAGGTCACGAACGAACCGTTTCCGCGCGTCGTCTTTACCCGCATGGTCCGCAACGACGGAGCGCGCTACTTCGGCCCGTATACCAACGCGCACGGCTTACGTGAGCTGGTCGACTTGGTGCGACTCGTCTTTCCGCTGCGCACTTGCCGCGAACCGATCGATGGCCGGCGCAGGCGACCCTGCCTGCAATACCATATCAAGCGCTGTTTAGCGCCGTGCGTCGGCTACCAAACGGAAGAAGAGTACGACCAAACGATCGACGAGGTCGTGCTGTTTTTGGAAGGCAAGCAAGATTCGCTCTTGGCGCGCTTGCAGCGCGAGATGACCGAGGCCGCGGAACACTTCAACTTTGAATCGGCGGCCCGCCTCCGGGATCGAATCGTGCAAGTGCGCCGCGTCACCGAAGAGCAGAAGGTCGTTTGGAAGTCACGGCTCGACATGGACATGGTCGCGATCGCGCGCGCTCAAGGACAGGCTTGCATGCAAGTCTTTCTGGTGCGCGGCGGCAAGCTGATCGGACAAGAGCACTTCATTCTCGAAGGCGTTTACGAGCAGGCGGATCAGGTGCTGATGGGCGAGTTCCTCAAGCAGTTCTACACCGCACGCACCGCGGGTGCGCCGGAGGACAACGTCGTTTCGCTGGCCCGCATCGCGCGCGACAATCAGGCACCCGTTCCAGAAACGCGGCGCGCCAGCAGAGCGCAAGCCGCCGCCGTGCCGAAGGAGGTTCTCGTCTCAGCGTTGCCGGACGAGCGCGCAACGATCGAGTCGTGGCTTTCCGAGATCAAGGCACAGCGAGTTCGAATCCTCCAACCACAGCGCGGCCAGCGAGCCGAGTACCTTCGTCTCGTGCAGAAGAACGCCGAACAGAATCTCAAGGCGTTTCTAGCGCATCAGGAAGTGCAAGAGACGGCCCAGGCTCGTTCGCTTACCGATCTCGCCGACGCGCTCGAGCTACCAGAGCCGCCGCATCGGATCGAGTGCTACGACATCTCCAACATTCAAGGCACCAATCCGGTCGCGTCGATGGTCGTGTTCGTCGAGGGGCGCGCAAAAAAGAGCGAGTACCGAAAGTTCAAGATCCAGTACGACCGGGGGCCGAATGACTTTGCGATGATGCAGGAGACGCTGCGGCGTCGCCTGCGCTATCTGCGGCGTGAAACGGACCGGACCGAAACGCCGATCGAGCGCGCGCTGGCAAAGAAAGAGAAGTTCAACAAGAAGCCGGATCTGCTGCTGATCGACGGCGGAAAGGGACAGCTCAGCGCGGTGGTCGAGGTGCTAGAAGAGTTGGACATGACCGGTCTGGCCGTGGCTGGACTGGCCAAGGAACACGAGTGGCTCTACCTTCCGAACCAATCCGAGCCGATCGTTTTGCCGGCCAACTCTCCGGCGCTGCACCTGGTTCAACGGATTCGCGACGAAGCACACCGCTTTGCGGTTACGTACCATCGGCATCGGCGCGCCAAATCGATGACCCAGTCGGCGCTGGATGCGCTGGCCGGAGTGGGGCCGGTTCGGCGTAAGCGCCTTCTCACGGCCTTCGGTTCGCCGGCCGGGATTCGCCGCGCCGGGCTCGACGAAATCGCGGCGGTCAAAGGGATGACGCCTGCATTGGCCGCAAAGATAAAGCAGGAGCTCGAAGGAGGGAACAAATCGTGAGCTTATTACTCAGATTCCTCGTCAATGCGCTCGTCCTTTACCTCATAGCGAAGTACGTCCCAGGCTTCTACCACGACATCACGGTCTGGACGGCAATCATTGCGGCGATCGTCTTTGGGCTGGTCAACGCGCTGATCGGGCCGATCCTTCGGTTAATTTCGCTTCCGATCACGTGGATCACGCACGGCCTCTTCTCATTCGTCATCAACTATCTGCTCTTCGTGATCACGATCCGGCTGGTCCATATGTACGATCCGAGCAGCGGCGTAAATCCGTGGCTCGCCGACCTTTACGGCGCGATCATCATGATGATCGTTTCGACGATCATGCAGCAGGGAGCCAAAGAGAGAAGCGCGGCCGCCTGACCGAAGGGCGCCCCCGTCTTCACGAAACCCGAAGCTTGCTTCGGCGTGTTATACTATTGGTCGCATTTTGTCACCCGAGGAAGTCGAGGGGCGACGATGCGGGAACGGCCATGGGGCTGAAATAGGTTCGACAAGAGAGTCCTTGATCGGCGTTAGCAGGCGGAGTTGCGAGCACTCCTAAAACGATCGCAACGGCAATATCTGCCAATCACGAATACGCACTGGCTGCCTAATCTAGGCTAGTCACCGGACGCGGAGAGTCGGCCCGAACCACTCCGCTTTCCGGTCATCAACTCGGGCTGGCACGCGCGCCCGATCCGACGCGCATGCGAGAAAATGGATCTGCAGCGAACGGTAAGCCACGCTTCGGGGCGTCCGTTCGATCAAGACAAATCCGAAGCTGAGCCTGGAGAATGCGCCGCTTAGGCTGCTTGGACTCGGGGGGCAGTACCCCGACAGCTCCACCAACCCCACAAGTTTTCGCAGATCACGTGGTGAGGACTACGCGGAACTCCGCTTTGCCGCTCATCATGCGCGCGTAGGCCCCCGTGGCCTGTGCGAGCGGATACTTTTCGATCATCGGCCGTACACGACGTAGTTGCGCGAAGCGCAAAGTGTCTTCGGAATCGGTTGCAATGCCCGACGCCCAGCCGCGAATGCTGTGCTTGCCGCCAATGAGTTGGCCGGTGGAAACCTCGATCGGGTCGCCCGACGCACCCGCCACGACCATCGTGCCGTTCGCGCCCAGACCGCCGATCAGCGGCGACATCGCTTTGCCGCTAGGCGCGGTAGTGAGAATCACACGCGCTCCACCGAGTTTTTGCAGTTCGCTTGCCGCGTCGGTCGCCAGGCTGTCGATATAAACGTCAGCGCCCAGTTTTTTTGCCAACGGGGCGTTCTCCGGGCCGCGCCCGATCGCCGCGACCCGATACCCGAACTTGTTGGCGAACTGAATCGCGAGATGCCCCAGGCCGCCAACGCCTTGAATGGCGACGAGGTCGCTCGGCAACGCTCCGCTATGCCGGAGCGCATTGAAGGTCGTGATTCCCGCACACATCAAGGGCGCGGCTTCGGCGGGATCGAGCGATTCCGGCATGTGGGCTAACGCTTCCACCGGTGCAACCATAAATTCCTGATAGCCGCCGTCGTAGCTGATGCCGCAAACTTGCGCGTCCGTGCAGTTGATGAAGTCACCGCGCCTACACGCGAGACAGGTCCCATCGTGGCCGCCATGCCAGCCGACGCCGACACGTTCGCCCGTTATCCATCCCGTGACGCCGGCACCGACTTCGTCGATCGCGCCGGCGACTTCGTGCCCTGGCACGCGGGGATAAGAAATTCCGGGGTAGATCCCGTTTTTTGTGATTTCGTCGCTGCGACACACCCCGCACGCCGACACGCGAATTCGCACTTGACCGGGACCCGGCTGCGGAATCTCGCGCTCGACGACTTCGAAATCAGCCCCCGCTTTCGGCACCTGTACAGCCTTCATAGTGTAATGACAAACCCGAACGCTTGAACGAAGGTTGCTCTTCGTAGACTACCTAGTTTTGAGTTCCTCGAGTTCTTCCAAGGTACGGGGCCAATCGGCTTTGAGCAGCCGCGACAAACTGCGGTCGGCAAGCAGCTTACCGCCGGTCTGACATCGCGCGCAGTAGTTCGTTTCGTTATCGGCATAACGGATGCGCTGCACTGGCTCTCCGCAGACCGGGCACGGTTTTCCGTAGCGGCCGTGCACGGCCATGTCTTCGCGGAAGGCCGTAACCTTTTCGGGAAATTTTCGGCGAGCCTCATCCCCCAGTCGATCGATCCACAGCCGCAAGGTCTCCCGCGTCGCCGCAAACAGACGTTGCCACTGTGCGTCGGTGAGTTTGCGCGTGTAAAGGATCGGCGAGAGCCGCGCGGCGTGGAGGATTTCGTCCGAGTACGCGTTGCCGATGCCGCTGAGAATCCGCGGATCCGTCAGAGCTCGCTTCAGCGTCCGGTTCTCGGCGACGAGCGCCTGACGGAACGTGTCCGGCGTGGTTTGAAATACGTCGATTCCACCTGGATCGAACGCCGCGAGAGCATCTCGCCCCACGATCACGTGGAGGGACGCACGCCGCTTCGCGCCGGCTTCCGTGAGTACCAGCGAGCCGTTCGGGAAATCCACTACGGCCAGCGTCGCTCGCGTTGCAGCACCGGGGCCATCGGGCCTCCAGTGCAGGCGCCCCGCGATCATCAGATGCAGCACGATCCAATACTCGCCATCGAGGCCGATCGCGATGCGCTTGCCGAGGCGGCGCAACTCGCGAACCGTGCGGCCCTCGAGCTCCCGAAGCGACGGCTGCGCCGTTCTCAGAACAAACGGCCTCGCTATCGAGATCCGCGTCAGCGGCTGGCCGACAACCCGCGGTTCGAGCGCAGTGATGTACGCGGCGACGTCGGGGAGTTCGGGCATTACCGGGAGTCCTTTCTAAACCTCGCGCCGAAGCGAATTACGATGAAAGGTTCGCGAGCAGCATACCTTCTGTTGATCTTGCCTTTCATAGGGACGCTGCTGCCCTGGATCTATAACCGCGCCGAGCCAAGCCTCTTCGGCCTGCCGTTCTTTTACTGGTATCAGCTCGCGTGGGTGCTTATCACGGCGGCGTTGTTGGGCGTGGTCCTCTACCTCACGCGAGGGCACGACGACGTCTAGCGCGGCACTCGTCTTGATCGCGTTGGTGTTCGGCGTCACGCTCATGGGCTTTGTCGCGGCCCGCTGGGGGCATGCAAACCTCGCGAACCTCGAGGAGTGGGCGCTAGGCGGACGCCGCTTCGGCACCATCGTCTCGTGGTTCTTGCTGGGCGGAGACATCTACACCGCGTACACGTTCATCGCCGTGCCCGCCCTGATGTACGGCGTCGGGGCGCTGGGCTTCTTTGCGGTGCCGATCGGAACGCTCGTGTATCCGATCGTGATGGTCGTGATGGCGCGCTTTTATGGCGTCGCGCGCCGGCGCGGGTACGTCACAGGTGCCGATTTCGTGCGCGATCGCTTCGGCGACCGCGCGCTCGAGGTTGCAATCGCACTCACCGGCGTGGTCGCGCTGATGCCGTACATCGCGTTGCAGATGGTTGGAATGAAGGCCGTCCTGGTGGAACTCGGCGGGGTTTTCGGGGCCGTTGGCGGCCTGCCGGCACTCACCATCGCCTTCGCGCTCGTTGCAGGCTACACGTACACGAGCGGGTTGCGAGGGCCCGCACTGATCGCGTTCGTTAAGGACACGCTGATCTACGTCACGGTCATTGCCGCGATCGTCGTGATTCCGCCCAAACTGGGCGGTTGGCAACATATCTTTGCGGTAACGGAACGCACCTTTGCTACGCGGGCCGCTCCGGCGTCCATCTACCTGACCAAACCGCAGTACTTTACATTCGCGACGCGCGCACTCGGCTCGGCCCTCGCGCTCTTCCTTTATCCGAACCTGATTACCGGCGTGCTGTCCGCCAGCGGCAAGAACGTAATTCGTCGCAATGCCGCGCTGCTGCCCGTGTACGGACTGCTCCTCGGTTTCCTCGCGCTGCTCGGCTATTGTGCGATTGCCGGCGGGATCGTCACGCGCGATACCAGTCGAGTCGTCCCGCAACTCTTTGCGCGTTTCTTTCCCGATTGGTTCACCGGCGTTGCGGATGCGGCCGTCGTAATCGGCGCCCTCGTTCCCGCGTCGATCATGGCCATCAGCGCCGCGAATCTCTTCGCCAGCAACGTCTACTGCGAGTTCTCTTCGCAACGACCGCTGCTGGAGACGCGGATTGCGAAGTTCTTTGCGCTCGGGATGTGCGGTTTTGGGTTGCTTGTCATTTTCGTGATGCCGGTCGCGTATGCAATCGATTTTCAACTGCTCGGAGGCTGTCTGATTCTGCAAACCTTCCCGACGTTCGTCCTGGGCCTGTGGACGCGGTGGTTTTATCCTAAGGCGCTGCTTGCCGGATGGATTTGCGGAATCGCCGCGAGCGCGGCCATGGCCTACTCCAGCCATTTTTCGCCCGACTATACGATCGTTTTGTTCGGAAGCAAACTGACCGGTTTCATCGCCCTCTACGGCCTGACGCTTAATTGCGCCGTCGCTACCGCCACCACGTTGATACTGCGAGCGCTAAAAACGAACCGGGGACTCGACGCCACCGCCGCGGCCGACTACGCCTGAAGACACACGATTAATTTCCGTTAGCTGTCGTCGTCGGTGAAGCCCGCGTACCAGTGCGAGCCGTCGCAGAACGGTTTGTTCTTCGACTGTCCGCACCGGCAGAGGGCGTAGTGTTCCGCCGAGGCCCCGCCGTTCATCGGCTCGCCCTCGAGCTCGATGCCGCCGCGAACGTAGTAGCTGGCATTGTGCGAGACGAAAATCTCCTGTTCGCGCTTCTCGCCTTGATACCGCACGCCGTTGCGAATGAAGCCCAACGCGCCCGACGGACACTGGCGCACGATCGTTTCGATCGCATCCGCCGAGGCGCCGTCGGGCGTCACGAATGGATCGCCTTCGTGATGAAAGACCTCCGGAAGATGATCCGTGCAGTTGCCGAAATGGCAGCACGTTCCGCGATTGTCCAAGACGATGATCTCTTTTGCCTCGTATTGGTCCAGCCGGTCCGCCGTGCGCTCCGGCGACTTTGCGCTGGAGAAGCCGATTCGCGCGTGGGTGCCGTCACAGTACGGTTTGAGATTCGATCCACCGCATCGGCACAGCGCGACGATGGGCCGCACGCGCAGGGTTTCACCTTTGGAGTTGGTGAGTTTTCGCAAATTGCGAACGATGTACGGTCCGTTCGGCTCGGGGCTAATCGTCGTGCGCGCGTTGCGCTCGGCGGCGTCGGAACGAATCGTCATCGCAAACCGCGGAGGAATAAACGGCGTCAGATGTTCGGCGACCGACTCGAGCGCGGCTGCCGCTTCCTGCACTTCGTCCGGCAGCGCCGCCTCTTCCGAAAGCCGAGTCAGACGCGTTGCGAGATCGTAGAGACGCTCCAGGAATACGATCCACGCTGCCCGCCGGTGCGAGATCAAGTGCAGGCTGCGAGCATACCCGAAACTCGGCCCGGCGTGCTTGCCGGGATACTGCGGGCCGGCCGGCAATTTCGCCAACGCCTCGCCGAGCGGACGCAAGCCGGAGGCCATGATTCGCAACGTTCCGCGCGCCAGCAGTCGAAGCTCCTCTTCGCTCTCGCCGCCATGCGCAAAGAAGCGCAGAAGCATCGCCAACATGAGGTCGTAGGCGCTGTTAAACAGTCCCCCCAGCTCGGCGGCCACCGGATCGGTAATGCGATTCGTCCGCGCTGCCGCGGCGAAGCCTCGCGTCGTCGGGTTGCTGAGCAGCGGCCGCGTTGGTTCGAAGGCTCGACCTTCGCGTTTGGCAATCGCCGCCAGCGTCTCATACTCCGTGCGCATCGAATCGAAGACCAAGAAGTGCGCGTCGGGATGCTCTTTCGTCGGTGACTCGCCCTGCTCGATGATCATCTCGATCGCCTTGCATGCCGAGTTGGCATCCGTAACTTGCACCAACTGTTTTGGAAGGTCGAGATATTGCGGATTGGCCTGAACCGCGGGGTCGCCGATGAACAGGCGTTCCGGCGGAATGTTGCGGAAAGCGCTCTCGACCTTGTGATAGAATTCGCCGACGGTTCGAAAGTCGACGTCGAACGGCTCCACGCTGTTTTGCGCCGTAATCGCGGCGAGCCGATCGTAGTCTCCGACGATGCGGGCGTTAAGCTCTTGATAGGCCTGGGCCTTTTCAGGGCTGAGCACGCCCTCTTCCGGCATCTCGTAACACACCAATCGCTCGAGCAGCCCATGCGACAGGGGTTCGAGCGAAATCTCGATGCCGAACGGAAAGGCTGATGGTGGCAGCGGGAAGTTTGACCGCGCGAAGTGCGGGGCACCGCCAACGGCCGTAATGATGTTGGAGACCTGTCCGAGGTGCAGCATCTCCTCGACGGCGACGCCGGCAATCCGCCGCTTCCAGGTGCGAACCGCCTGCAGCTCGTTCTCCGTCAAGCCGCCTTCAGAGAGATCGCTTTTTAGAGAGTAGCCGGCGTATAGATACGCGCAGGCAAGATCGTGCTCGAGTTCGGAGGCTCGCGTAAGAAGATACAGCAACTCCTCGCGCGTCGTCACCGGTGAAATAGGGCGGAGTGCGGGCGAAATCATGAGCACCTCAACTAGACCACCGGATACGGTTGATCGGGACAGGGTTGCAGCGGGTACCCTCGACGAGCGGCCGCTTCCTCTGCTACACTTCGGCCATGGCACTTTCAAGACGCGTATCCGCCGAGTTTATCGGCACGTTTTGGCTCGTGTTCGGCGGTTGCGGAAGCGCCGTGATCGCGGCGGGCTTCCCTCAACTCGGCATCGGATTCGTCGGCGTAGCCCTGGCATTTGGTTTGACCCTCCTGACCATGGCGTACACGATCGGTCCGATTTCCGGCTGCCACATTAATCCGGCCGTCACATTCGGATTGTGGCTGGCCAAGCGATTTCCGGCACGAGACGTCTTGCCGTATATGGTCGCGCAAGTGGTCGGAGCCATCGCGGCGGCAGCGGTTCTCTACGTCGTTGCCAGCGGCAAACCGGGCTTCGTCGCGGGACAGTTTGCGAGCAACGGTTACGATGCGCTGTCGCCGGGGCACTACGGCATGATGTCGGCCCTGATCGCCGAGGTCGTTCTCACGTTTGCGTTTCTGATGGTGATTCTCGGCGCGACGGAGCGCCGCGCGCCGGTGGGGTTTGCGGGCTTGGCGATCGGCTTAGCGCTAACGTTGATCCATCTCATCAGTATTCCGATCGATAACACGTCGGTGAACCCCGCACGCAGTACCGGACCGGCAATCTTTGCGGGTGGGGCGGAGCTTTCGCAGCTCTGGCTGTTTTGGCTTGCGCCGTTAATCGGCGGCGGCCTAGCCGGACTGCTTTATCCGGCGCTCTTCGGCGAAGAAGTCAGCGAGGAGCCGATCGTCGGTAAAGCGCCCGTTTAGACGCGCGGGCGGCGATTCTTCGAGATTGCGCGGATAATCGTACGGGCGGGGCGCGGGTCGTCGAACGCCGCGCCCGCGTCGATCACTGCGGCCTTCATCAAAGCCCGAACGCCGGGCCGGTTGAGCGTTGTGGCACTTTCCAATCGAATGTGCCGCACTTGGTTACCGCTGCCCTGTAGAAGGCCGGCCGGATCCGGTAGTCGCGCGCCCTGAAGGAAGCAGAGACTTACCTTCCGCGGATAGATGGCGATCGAGAAAACGGCTTGCGAAGGGCGTTCGTTTGGCCCGAAGCCCACGACCAGCGCGTACGCATTGTCATACACGAGCTCGAAGGCGCCGGGAAGCCGGTCGCGCAGCGTCTCCAAAGCGGAGTGCGCTCGCTCCGCGATGTCGGGCGAAAACCGAGCAACGAACTTGTCGAGCTGCCTTCGCGTCGCAGCGTCGGAAGGTTCCATCGGTTTATGATACCATTAGCGGCCTCGGCCGGAGAAAGGGTATAAGGGTAGACGTATGGAGCAGCGCAAGCTTGGCACGCAAGGCCTGACCGTTTCGGCGATGGGGTTGGGCTGCATGGGAATGACCTTTGCGTACGGCAAGGGTGATGAACGTGAAGGCATCGCGACGATCCACCGCGCGCTCGAACTGGGCGTCAACTTCCTGGATACGGCTGAAATTTACGGCCCATACACGAACGAACAATTAGTCGGCCGTGCCATTCGCGGCCGGCGTGAGGGCGTCGTGATCGCGACGAAATTCGGTTTTCGTATCGCGAATGGCAATCGCGGCGTCGATGGTACGCCGGCGAATGCGAAGCGCGTGGCGAGCGAATCGCTGCGGCGCCTCGGCATCGACGTCATCGACCTCTACTATCAACACCGTCTCGATCCGAGCGTCCCGATCGAAGAGACCGTCGGCGCCATGAAGGAGCTCGTCGACGAGGGGAAGGTGCGCTATCTCGGGCTCTCCGAGGTGGGCGCGGAGACCTTGCGTCGCGCGAACTCGGTGCATCCCATTAGTGCGCTGCAGAGCGAGTATTCACTCTGGGAACGTGGCGTGGAGCGTGAGATTCTTCCAACCGCGCGCGAGCTCGGCATCGGATTGGTGCCTTATAGTCCGCTGGGACGAGGCTTTCTGACCGGCTCGGTTGACGTGACGAACCTTGCGGAAGACGACTTCCGCCGAACGAACCCGCGTTTCTCGCACGAGAATGCGCGTGCGAACGAAGCGGTCGTCCACGTCGTGCGGAGCGTGGCGGAAGAACGCGGCGCTACGCCGGCGCAAGTCGCGCTCGCCTGGGTGCTCTCGCGCGGCAAGGACGTCGTGCCGATCCCGGGTACGAAGCGAGTACGCTATCTCGAGGAGAACGTTCGCGCGCTCGACGTCCGCCTGACGCCCGAAGACCTCGCGAAGCTCGATAGTCTAGCGGCGCAAACCTCCGGAGAGCGCTACGCTCCGGAGATGATGAAGCTCATTCAGCGCTGACCGGATCCTTCCGATAAAGAGGCGCCTTTTCAGCGATCCAAAATCGTGTCACGTGCTCGTCCGGTCCGTTCGCTCAAGTGACGCGGCTACATGGGCGGTCCTTCGCGGCCGCCTCTGGCCTTCAGCCGCCGCAGAAGGTCTTGCTGCGGAAGCACGTGCCTTCCTGGAAGGGCGAAGCGTGCCAACCATAACTGCCGCGTTCATCGCCGAAGAAGCAGAGGCGCCGGTTGGATTCCTCGAGCTCGCACTGCGTTCGTTTTCGGATGGTTGCGAGTCGATGCCGGTTCCTCACGTCGAAGGCTGGTACGTCGAAGCGTCGGCACGCGGACGGGGCGTCGGTCGCGCGCTCGTGGAAGCTGCTGAAACCTGGGCGCAGCGGCATGGCTTTACCGAACTGGCTTCGGATACCGAACCCTGGAACGAAGCCTCGCTCGCCGCTCACTTGCGATGCGGGTTTCGCGAAACAGAGCGGCTCGTCAAGTTTTGCAAGCAGCTTGAATGCGAATAATCACCCTCAATGTCAACGGCATCCGTGCTGCCACGCGGCGCGGCTTCTTTGAATGGGTGGCGCTGCAAGACGCCGACGTCGTCTGCCTGCAAGAGACGCGGGCGCAAGAGCATCAACTGCCGCAAGCCTTGACGATCCCCGGACTTACCGGTTACTTTGTGGATTCAAAGCGTCGCGGTTACAGCGGAGTCGCACTGTACTGCCGGAAAGAACCGATCGAAGTACGTCGCACGCTGGGTTGGGACGCTGTCGATTCGGAGGGCCGCTTCATCCAGGCCGACCTGGGAGCGGTGACGGTCTCGTCGCTCTACGTTCCCTCCGGCATCACCGGCCCTCCGCGGCAAGCCTTCAAGATGAACTTCTTGGAGCGGCTCCTCGCAGTCCTCGCAAAGCTGCGGCACTCTCGGCGCAAGCACATCGTCTGCGGCGACTTCAACATCGCGCACAAAACGATCGATACCTATAGTCCCGGGCGCAACAGGCACGTGAGTGGATTTCTTCCCGACGAGCGTGCGTGGATGGACGCGCTGGTCGAGCAAGTCGGCTGGGTCGACGCTTTTCGCGTCGTCAATCGAAATCCGAAACAGTATACATGGTGGTCGAACTGGCCCGCCGCATGGGAGCGTAACTTGGGATGGCGCATCGACTACCAGCTGATCACTCCGGACTTGCGCGAGTGCGTTCGGGCGGCGTCAGTTTACAAGGAATCTCGGTTTAGCGATCATGCTCCGCTGACGATCGACTACTCCGTGCAACTATGAGCAGCGTGTCTCGGTTGACGTGAACCATGGGTGACGAGCAGCTCGGCCTCGTTGCGCTCTTTGGCGCCTCGGGTGCGGTCGGACGTGCGCTTGCGCCCGTGCTGGAGCGACGGGAAATCGGCTATCGGACCGTCGGCCGTGACGCGGAGCGGCTGGGGCGCGATTTTCGACGTTCGCAACCCGTGCACGCGGACTTTTTCTCCGGTGAAGGGCTCGGCGATGCGGCGCAGGGTGTCGATACGGTCTTCTACCTCGCCGGCGCGCCGTACACTGAGTTTTACAAGCACCCGATCATGGTGCGGAACGCACTCGATGCCGCACAAGCAGCCCGAGTAAAGCGCTTCGTTCACATTGCGCCCGTCTACAGCTATGGGCCGGCGCGAATTCGGCCCGTTCCCGAAACACAGCCCCACGCGCCGAGCACGCGCAAGGGGCGCTTCAGATTAGAACAAGAGCGGGCCGTGCTCGAGCGCAACGGTGCCGACTTTACCACGGTGGTCGTGCACCTTCCCGATTTTTACGGTCCGAACGCCGACCTCAGCTATGCAAACGCGTTTATGCGCGAGGCGCTCGGCGGAAAGACGGCGTCGTTCGTTGGGCGGCTCGACGTGCAGCGCGAGTTAGTCTACGTGCCGGACGTTGCTGAACCGCTGCTGCGCTTGGCGGCGATGGACGATGCCTACGGACGCTGTTGGAATCTTGGCGGCCGAGCGATCCAGGCGCGCACCTTCGTCGACCTGGTCTTTGCCACAATCGGCACGCCGCCGAAATTTCGGTCGATTCCGAAGGTAATGCTGCAAGCCGTTGGCATCGTGCAGCCCTTTATGCGCGAGGTGGCGGAGATGTACTACCTGTTCGACAGCAACTTCGTGCTCGACGATAGCGCGCTCCAGCGTCGCCTCAACGGCTATGCCAAGACTCCGTTGGCCGAAGGCATCGCACAGACGATCACTTGGATGCGCGAATCAGAACTTTCGGTGGAATCAAACAAATGAGCGTACCCGACGTTGCGAAACGATCGGCGAGCTCGATGCCGGCAAGGCCGCCTTTTTTCAGCTCGACGTTTGCGCCGTCGCAGAGGCTGCCGATGACGGCGCTCATCGTCGGCTCGTGACCAACCAACACGATCGATCCCGCGGCACCACGTTCGCGAAGGATCGCTCCGCAGGATTCGGCGTTGAAGCCGTGGGCAATGCGCGCATCTTCTACGACGGCATTCCGCAGGCGCAGCCGGTCGGCGACGATGTCGGCGGTTTGCCGTGCGCGAAGGAGCGGGCTCGTCACGATGACGTCGACATCGGCCGCGAAATCGGCGATCGCCTTGGCCTCACCGTGCATTCGTTTGATTCCCTCGGGTGTGAGCGGGCGGTCGTCGTCGCTGCCACGCCACTCTGCGGGCTCGACCGCGTTGCCGTGACGTAGGAAATAGCACTTCATCGGCGGCAACTACGGAGGCCACATGAGCAGAACCTGGCAGACACGGCTGATCCACTCCGGCGCGACCGTACCGGAAGGCTATCGGTCGCTGGCGACTCCGGTTTACCGCGGGTCCACCACGCTCTTTCCTTCGGCCAGCGACGTGAACGAAAAATGGGACCAAGAGCGTGTCGGTTACACCTATGGCCTCTACGGTACGCCGACGACGCTCGAGCTCGCCGCGCGCATTTGCGAACTCGAAAACGGACGCCACACGATCCTGGCGCCGGGCGGCCAATCGGCCATCTCGCTCATCGACTTTGCCTTGCTAAAGAGCGGCGACCACATTTTGGTTCCACGCAGCGTCTATGGGCCAAACCGCAAGCTTACGACGGCCTTGCTTTCTCACTTCGGCATAACCTCGACGTTCTACGATCCGTTAGTGGGCGGCGGAATTGCGTCGCTCATCACGGAGAACACGCGACTGGTCTGGACCGAAAGTCCCGGATCGGTCACGATGGAAGTGCAGGACGTGCCGGCTATTGTTGCGGCGGCGCACGCGCGCGACGTGACGGTCGTGCTCGACAACACCTGGTCGGCCGGGATTTTGTTCGATGCATTCGCGCACGGCGTGGACGTCACGATGCAGGCGATCACGAAATATATCGGCGGTCACAGCGATCTGCTGCTCGGCTCGATCACCGTCCGCGACGAGGCACTGTATCAACGGATTGGTGCGGCACGACAGGTCATCGGTTGCGCGGTTTCGCCGGACGATTGCAGCCTCGCGTTGAGAGGACTGCAAACGCTCGGGGTTCGCCTCGCCGCGGTGGAAGACTCCGCTTTGGAAATCGCGCGCTGGCTTGCGGCACGGCCGGACGTCGAGCGCGTATTACATCCCGCGCTCGAGTCATGTCCCGGGCACGAGTTTTGGAAACGCGACTTCGTCGGCTCCTCGGGCGTCTTTTCCATCGTGTTCAAGCCCGGACCGACGCGCGAGCAGGTCTACGCGTTCGTCGATCGGCTACAACTTTTCGAAATTGGATACAGCTGGGCGGGTACGACGAGCCTTGCCGTTGCGTACACGATCGCACCGGTTCCCGGACGCCCGCGCTACGAACATCGGCTGGTCCGTTTTAGCATTGGGCTGGAGTCCACGGGCGATCTGATCGCGGATCTGGAACGAGCGCTTCCGGCGCTTGGGACCTAGGGAACGGCGAAAGTCCCCTCGATCACCGGAACGCACTCTCCGGAGATCCGCACGCGAGCGCCGCGGTCCTCGACCCACAGCTCCGCGCCACGCGGCGAGAGTTGGCGTGCAAACAGCTGCGATTTGCCGAGAACGCCCGACCAGTACGGCGTCAGCACGCAATGTGCCGAACCGGTCGCCGGATCTTCAGGAACGCCGAGCTTCGGCGCGAAGAAGCGCGAAACGAAATCGCAATCTCCGTCGAAGCCGCGCGCGGTCACGATCAAACTCCTGAACGGTAAAGCGGCGATTCGCCCGATGTCGGGGCGCAGTTCACGCACCTGCACCGCCTCTGACAGTACGGCCATTCCGCGGTCGGCCTCCCAGAGTTCGGCAGGGCGTACGCCGATGGCCTCGGCGACCAGCCCGGGATCGCATTCTTTCTGCACCGGCAACGCCGGGAAATTGAGCGCGAGGCGTTCACCGTCGCGCTCGACTTCGACCGGACCGGAAAGCGTGTTGAAGCGCACTCGCTCGCGTTCCGGCTGAAGCATATTGAGAATGAGGTAGCCCGTCGCCAGCGTGGCATGGCCACACAGCGGCATTTCCACCGCGGGCGTGAACCAGCGCAGGCGATACTCGTCGCCTTCGGCCACGAAGAAGGCCGTCTCGGCGAGATTGTTCTCCGCCGCGATTGCCTGTAACGTGCGGTCGTCGAGCCATTGTTCGAGCGGGCATACGGCCGCGGGATTTCCGCCGAATGCCTCTCGCGTGAAAGCGTCAATCTGATAGAGCGGAATCTTCACCGAGAGGCTGAGCCGCCGCTACTGTTTGACGCAGACCGCGTGCTGGGTCATCATTTTGCCCTGCGGGCTCGGCCCTTGCGTGTCCATCGAATACTGCGTGGCTTGCGTCATGTGAATGACGGCGGTGCCGTGGTCGGCCGGGTATTGATTGGTCCACTTCGAGCCATTGAACGTCGGCGACATGCTCACGCTAGTGAAATAGCTGCCGTCCGTCCCGACCCCGGTAACGATCCAGCGCGTGTGCTTGGCGTCATAGCCGAAGAACGTCACGCTCGTACTCGCCGGTTGGCCGTTCTGTGCCGGATAGCTGGCGTCGATCCGTAGCCAATTCCCGTACATCGCGTCCGCGTCGGTCTCGTGGTAGGTCTTGTTGTCGCTCCCGTGCGTCGTGCAGTTCCACGTTCCCACGAAGCCCGCAATGGTGGCCTGTTGCGACGACGCTCCCGCGAGCGCCGGGGAAACCGCCACGACGCACGACAGCACGATTGCGACCGTCAGGACATACCGAAACGCATGAATCATTAGAAAGCCCTCCTCCGCGCTCAGGTTCGGTACCCCTCAAGCGCCCCCTTGTCTGCCCGTAAATGTGATTTTCTTTCGAGCCCCGGCGAATAATGGGCTGAAATGACCTCGAACGATACGCAAGGGGCGTTCCTCGACTCGCTCGAGCGGCATCGCGGCATCCTGTTCACGATCGCAAACGCCTACTGCCGCGACGCCGACGCCCGCGCAGACCTCATCCAGGAAACCATCGCGCAGCTCTGGCGCGCCTTTGCTCGATTCGACGGCCGTTCCGCGTTCTCGACGTGGATGTATCGCATCGCAGTCAACGTGGCGATTTCATTTTACCGCCGCGAGCGTCGAAGAACTCAACCCCTAACGGCCCTCGAAGGTGCGGCTCTCGAAAGCCGGGCCGTTTCCGCGGACGCGCAGACCGACGAACGGAGCACGATCCTACGCGAGATCATCGAGCGCTTCGACTCGCTCAACCGCGCGCTGATGATCTTGTATTTGGACGATCGCCCATACTCCGAGATCGCCGAGATCCTCGGAATATCGGAGACCAACGTGGCGACCAAAATTAGCCGGCTCAAACAACAACTGAAACGCACGCTCAGCGCACAAGGACAAATCTAACGATGCAGGACGATCCGAAACTCGAGGAACTCAAAAATCTTTGGGCGCAGACCAATCGCCAGCTCGAGGCGAGCGAACGTCTTAACGCGCTGCTCTTACGGCAAACCAATTTGCGGGAAGCGGGCAGCTCGTTGAGAGGCCTCTCGCGCGGGATCGTGGTCGAACTCGTGCTGAACTTTGCGGCGCTCGTTTTCATCGGCGCTTTTGCCGCGGATCATCTGCGCGAGGTGCGATTCTTCGCGCCGGCCGTTGCGCTGGGCGCCTACGCTATCGCGACGATCGTCGCAGGCATTCGCCAAATCGTCGACATCAAGGACGTTGATTACGACGAACCCGTCGTCGCGATTCAAAAGAAACTAGAGCAGCTGCGCGTTCGCCGGATCCGCACGACGATGGGCGTGCTGTTGTTCGCTCCCCTGATGTGGGTGCCGTTGCTGATCGTGGCGATGCGCGGCCTCTTGGGAGTCGACGCGTTCGCTGCCGGCACGGGATGGCTCGCCGCGAACCTGCTCTTTGGGCTCGCAGTGATACCGCTAGCGATCTTCCTTGCACGGCGATACGCAGACCGGCTCGGACGCTATGCGCCGATGCGAGCGCTGGGGGATGCGATAGCCGGTCGAAGCCTCGCCTCGGCGCTGGCTTCGCTCGACGCGATCCGCCGTTTCGAACGAGCCGGTTGACGTGCGGTTCAGTCTTGCTGGATGGCCTCGACATCGATCGTGATGTCCACTTCGCGGCTCACCACGATGCCGCCGTCCGGCGTGTTGTCGTTCCAGGTGACGCCGAAGTCGTAGCGGTCGATTTGCGTCCGAGCGGTGAACCCGGCGCGCGTCTTCGGGCCTTTGTCGACACCGTCTTCCCACCAGGGCGTTTGCCACGTGCCCAGATAGCGCACGCGTAGCGTTACGGGTCGAGTGACGTCTCGGATCGTCAGGTCACCGGTCAGATGGTAATCTACGGGGCCGATCTCGAGCAGTCCAGTGCTCTTGAACCGGATTTCGGGATATCGTTCGCAGTTCAGGAAATCGGGGCTGCGAAGATGATCGTCGCGCATCTGAACCCCTGTCCAGCAGGTCGAGGCGTCGATCGTCGTTTCGACCGCGAGGCCGCGCGGATTCGCCGGGTCGAACTCAAGCTGACCCGTCACGTTCTTGAATGATCCACGAACCCACGTAACCATCATGTGACGCGCTCGAAACTCAGCCGCCGTATGTCCCGGTTCGAAAAACCACTTCATATTGCTGATACTCCTCGCCGCTGGTATTCGGCATCTTCGCCCGCATTCGCTTTAGCGGCACTCGTCACCACGGGGACCGGTGCGCGAACAACACATCCGTGTGCCGACTTCACATCAAACTTACTACTACTCGCTTGGTAACGGTCAAGCTGCCGAAGGTCTGCAGCAAAAAGGTCACGCCGTCCGTCACAATGTCAGCGACGGAGACGTTCTCCTTGGATCAACGGCAAGGCGACATCGCACCTTCTTGGTGGAGAGGAGCATCTGTCAATGAGAATTTCGATCACGGCCGTTTTTGCGGTAGTCGCATTAGCGGCCACCGCAGTGCTGTCCGGCTGTGGCAGCGGCGCTTCGTCATCGAGCTTCGCCCCTTCAGCATCGAAGCAGCAAAGCATTACACAATCCCGTTCGAACCCACGATCACGAGGAGGCGTTACGCACTACGAGCTCGTCACGCTCGATGCGCTCGGCGGAAGCGTTAACTTCGCCATTAACATCAACAGCAGCGGCCAGGCCAGTGGCACGTCGCTGCTAAGTGGGAACCAAATCTTGCACGCGCAGATCTGGATAAAGCCACCGCACACGACTGACCTCGGCACGCTGGGCGGCCCGAACAGCGCGATTTTCCAGTATAACCATGGCCGCCCGGGTCAGTTCGTGGGCTGGTCCGAGACCTCCGAAACCGACCCCTACAACGAAAACTACTGCGGTTTCGGTACGTCACACATTTGCCGCGGGTTTAGCTGGCAGTCCGGTAAGATGAGGTCGCTCCCGACGCTTGGCGGAAATAATGACCAGACCAACGACGTGAACAACCGCGGCCAGATCGCCGGTGATTCCGAGACCAGTACCAAAGACGCGAGCTGCAAATCGCCGCAAGTCTTTGATTTCCTCGGCGTCATTTGGCAGCCGGACGGTACGATCACAACCCTGCCGCCATACCCCGGCGATACCGTCTCATATGCGTACACAATTAACCAGTCCGGGCGGGATGCCGTTGGTAATTCAGGCTCGTGCGCCGCTCCAACAGCTCACGCGCTGCTCTGGCAAAACGCCTCATCACCGATCAACCTCGGCAGCCTCGGAGGCGCGTCCAACGTAGCACTGGATATCAATAGCCGGGGTCAGATCGTTGGCAACTCAGACCTTTACGGAGACATGGTGACTCATACTTTTCTCTGGCAACGTGGCACGATGAGCGATCTTGGCGCGTTGCCCGGCGACGTCGATAGCTTTGCCGGTGGGATTAACAATGAGGGACAGGTCGTCGGCGAATCATGCGACGCGAGCGGCAACTGCCGAGGCTTCCTATGGCAGAACGGGTCAATGACCGATCTCAATACACTCATTCCGCCTAGCGAGAACCTCAATGTGCTGTTTGGCAGCAACATTAACGACAGTGGGGAGATCACCGGGGCAACCGTCAACGCGCAGGGCGTAGAGCGCGCGGTCCTGTTGATCCCTCGCGAATCAAGCGACGTTTTGCCTAAGGGCGTGTCCGCGCCTAAGTTTATGCTACGCGAAAGCCTGCCGATGCGACTTCGGAACCCCCGTGCCGGGTTCTGGGATCTTCGCAGCAAATCTGCGATTCCGCGATAGAGCAGCGGCAACCAAAGGGATGAGCCCGCCAAAGCGGGCTCATCCCTTTTCTAGATTTCGGGTAAGGCCAGACTCCGATTCGCATCGGCTACGCGCCGACTATTTCTTTGGTGAATCGGGGAAGACGTAAACTGCGCCGATCTTGTTGCCTTTCATTACAAGCGCGTCAATGCCGGTGATGACCGCGGGATCGGCCGTGCTGAGGGACGTGATCCCTGTACCGGGTTTTGGCTACTTGCTAATCGCGGAGCCCTGTGGCGCCGAAGCCCTTCATGAGTGTCTTCGTAGGCTCGCCTCCGGCCGGGTATTTGTAGAACCCTACGGACCCTATGTCGTATTTGCTGCGTGGCTCCAAGGCGTTTGGCCCGATAACCGTGCTGCCCTGAATCCAGAATTCAACAATATCCCCCCCGCCAGAGTCAAGCGGTGTCTCGTGTACGATCTTTCCGCCTGCGCCCGTGGTTTGGTAAATAGCATTCTCGCCGGATGCCCCGAAAAAACCAAGCGCGTAGCCAAAGTTTGAAATTCTCATTTGCTCTGCTCCCTTAAGCATGAAGGCATCGCGGGCCAGGTATGTCCTGACCCGCGCGCTCAGCCCCATCGTAGCACCCAAGGCCACGGTCGTGGAAGCCACCTCGGCCCACGGCTCCGTAGCCACGGCGCCCGGGAGGAGGCCTCGTTTGGAACGCCTTAGCTCTTATCCTCCGAGGTCTGGCCAATACGAGATGCGGCGTTGTCCGTGATGAGCCAGCTGTCTCGGATTGCAACCCTTCTTGCACTTTGCGGATAGTTGCCACGAGGATGCCGCGCACTCCAAAGGCGAGCCCGGGCAGTCAAATATTCGAAATTATCATATAAGGTTTCGTCCCGAGTTCGCCGCATGATGGCAATTACCGGTTCCAATTTCTCCCACATTGTCTCGACGAAATCGCAGGCAGTGTCGAGGTATGCACTCTCATCGATTAGCCCGCGCTTCAAATAATTGCCGACCTGTTCGAAAAAATCACATACCTTCAATTCGATATGCACGCTCGGGTCGACTGGATGCTCCATCAAGCTCTTGCGAAAGTCTGCATCTTTCAGACGTGTCTCGAGATCGTTTAGAACGTAGTCTCGCCGCTTTTGCTCCTCCGGATCCTGAGAGTAGTGCAGGATCGTAAGCAGTCCACTTAATTGATTGCTGGCCCGAAGATGTCGCAATTGCACGACGGCGGCAAAAGCCGCAACGGCTATAACGATAAGAGTAGCCAGAGGGGCAAGGTTATTCAGTGACTGTAGGAGCATTGGCCGTACCTCCAGCGAAGGGTTTTCTCTGTTACCTATTCCGACCACGCGCGACGCCTAGGTGGGCTGGAACGCTTGGTATTCGAGCCAACGCGATCGCAGCTTGCAGCGCAGCACGTAGATTGGCTTAGCTGGCCCAGCTGCAAAGCACTCCCGACCTCGACCGCGGCGCCGGGGCCTCGTTTTGAGAGGCTCTGTCTCCTTTCCCCGGGTGACCGTCCCTTAGAACAGCGGATGACGCATGACTTCACTGGCTTAATAAGCGCACGGGTGCAGATCTTCGGCGCGATGGGTGTACGCGTGCCCCCGCCGAAGCGCGGAGGGCGCGCCGTTATCGCGACCTGGCGAACCCCTTTGCAGCGAAGACCGCTGCCGCAAAGGCAAGGAGCGCCGAAGCAATCATTGCGTGACGGAACCCCTGTATATACGATGGCGCGGTCGTAACGACGACGCCGAGCACTGCCACGCCGAGCAGGCCGGCGGTGCGCGCGACCGCGTTGTTGATTCCCGAAGCGACGCCGGAGTGTTCCACTCCGACGGAGTCCATCACGGTCGTCGTCAGCGGCGCGACGAACAGCGCACCGCCAAATCCGAGCACGGTTGCCGCGGGGAAGAAGGTCGTCCAATAGGATCCATCGGTTCCCGGCAAAGCATACGCCAAAAATCCCATACCGGCGAGTATTGATCCCAGGATCAGCGGAGTGCGGGGCCCGATGCGTGCCACCAAGCCGCCCGACCAACGCGACGCGGCAACCATGATGAAGATGAACGGCAACAGCGCGGCGCCGGCCTCGGTGGGCGAGTAGTGATGAACGTTGATCAGCACGAACGGCACGAAATAAAGGCTGCCGCCGATTGCGGTGTAGAGTAAGAACGTATAGATGTTGGCGGAACTGAAATTCCGCGACGCAAAGAGATCGGAGCGCATCATGGGGTCGGGCGTCCGGCGCTCGTACAGCACGAACGTACCTAACGCAACGATTCCAAGAATGACGGCGGCAAGCGGAAGCAATGATATGTGCCCGGCGTTCATTCCAATCAAACCGTAGACGAGCAGCCCCAATCCGAACGTCGCGAGCGTCGCTCCCACGACGTCGACCCGTCGATCGGCGGTATCATCGCGGCTTTCCGGGACGTGGAATGCAAGGATGAGTAACACCACGGCCGCTACCGGTAAGTTGATCAAGAAAACGTACCGCCAGGAAAAGCTCTGCGTCAGCCAGCCGCCGATGATTGGGCCGGCCGCCGCGGTCAGGGCCGAAAAACCCGACCACAATCCGATCGCGCGTCCGCGCGCTTCGCCGCTATAGGCCGCGCTAATCAAGGCTAAACTGCCCGGGGTTAAGAGCGCGCCGCCTATACCCTGAATGCAGCGCGCCAGGATTAACACTTGGATGTTGGGGGCCAGCGCGCAGGCGAGCGACGCCGCCGCGAATAGGGCGATCCCCGAAGCAAAGACGAGCCGTCGCCCATACAGATCTCCCAGCGACCCGCCCAGCAGAATCAGCGCTGAAAGGAACAGCGCGTAGCCCTCGATGACCCACTGCGTTTCGCTGGTACTTGCGTGAAGCTCGCGTTGCAGCACCGGCAGCGAAACGTTGACGGCGGTGCTGTCGATGAAGCTCATCGCCGAACCGAGGATCGCCGCGATCAGCAGCCATGCGATTTGCACCCATCCGGCTTCCGCTCGCCGCCGTCCGGTCCTATCTCTCTGCGCCGCCTGGCCAGAGAAGAGCTTCGGCGAAACGGAAGAAGAAGCGACGGATGGGCTCGGTTTTGCATCGGCCGCTGCGAGCGGTGATTCTCGCGGCGGCCGACAGCGCGCTCGTTCGCCGTACCGTCACTCGTTACGGCATGCGTCTCGGCGCGCGCCGTTTCGTGGCCGGCGAAAACGCCGCCGAGTTCTTACCGGTAGCACGGGAGGCTAACGCCCAAGGTTTTGCGGTCGCCGCGACCCTGTTGGGAGAAAGCGTGCGGGAACGCGATGAAACGCTGGCGGTTACTGAGGAATACTGTCGCTTGCTCCGCGACTTTGCACGCGGCGGCATCGACGCGAACGTCGCCTTCAAGTTGACGCACGTCGGTCTCGACATCGATCCGGAGTTCGCCTTCGAGAACGCTGCGCGCATCGCCGCCACGGCGCATGAAGCCGGGAACACAGTGCGCATCGACATGGAGCAATCCCGCCACGTGGATGCAACGCTGTCTATGTACCGCCGTTTGCGCGCGCGTTTCGATGGGGTTGGTTTCGTCTTGCAATCGTATCTCTATCGCAGCCTGGCGGACTTGACGGCACTCCTCTCGCTCGCGCCAAACGTACGGGTCGTCAAAGGTGCGTACCTCGAGCCGCCAACCGAGGCTTATCCGAAGAAGCGCGACGTCGACGAGAACTATATAAGACTCGCCGAACTGGCCCTCTCGCAGCCGGGCTACACCGCCATCGCCACGCACGACCCGGCAATCGTCGAGAGGGTCATTCAATTCACGCAAGCAAGAGGTTTGCCCAAACGCGGGCGATTCGAGTTTCAGCTACTCTACGGCATCGCCACTCCGCTCGCGCGTAGTCTGGTCGAACGCGGTTACCGCGTGCGGCTTTCAATCCCATACGGCGAATCCTGGTTTCCTTATTTGATGCGCCGCCTAGCGGAGCGCCCCGCCAACGTCGCGTTCTTCCTAAAAGGTGCGCTGACCCGAAAATGAGGGGAGGCATTTGGTCGGCGGTTCTGACGCCAATCGGCGTCGACTTAGCGCCGGACGCTTCGACGGCGCTTCCGTACTATCATGAACTACTGGAACACGGCAGCGACGGCATCAACCTCTTGGGCACCACCGGCGAAGCGATGTCATTTAGCACGGATCAACGCATGAAGTTCATGGAGAGTCTGACATCCGGTGGACTGCCGATGGAACGCATGATGGTCGGAACTGGCGCCGCGTCGCTCGACGCCGCAGCGCGACTCACTCGTTGCGCCGTTGACTGCGGCTTTGTGGCCGCGCTGATCATGCCGCCGTTCTTTTTCCGCGACGCTCTTGACGACGGAATCGTCCATTTCTTCGACGCACTCTTCTCGCAAGTCAATCCGCCGCCGCAGGGCGTGCTTCTCTACAACTTTCCGCGCATGAGCGGGATCACGTTCCACGCGCTTCTCGTCGACCGGCTGCTCCGCGAATTCCCCGGCATCATCGCGGGCATGAAGGACAGCTCCAACGACGCGGCGCTCCAAACCGAGGTCCTTTCGCGCCATCCCAAGCTCAGCGTCTTCCCCGGTTTCGAGGGCGATCTGCTTGCGGCCAAGGCGCGCGGAGCGGTGGGCTGCATTTCAGGCAGCGTATCTCTTTGGCCGCGGCTCGCGCGCGCCGCGTTTATCGACGAGGATGAAACGAAAGCCGAAACGCTCACGAAGGCGCGCAACGCGCTCGATGGCGTTCCATTCGTGCCGGCGATGCGCTATCTCACGGCCAACCTGCGGCGCGATCCGACGTGGCTGCGCGGGATGCCGCCGCTCATGCCCGTGAGCGATTCGCAGCAGCGCGCGCTGGATCTCGCAATCGAGCCGTTTCGCGGGATCCTCGGTTAGTGCAAGGCGTACGCGGTTAGCTGGCCGTTCTCGTCGGAGCAGTAGACCCAACCGTTGACGACGATCGGGCTTTCCCAGTGTACCGGGCCGATCGTGCGCCCGGCGCCGTGCATCGCGCTGCTCCAGAGTTCGTTGCCATTGAGCGCGTTGAGCGCAACGATCGCGTTGTCGAACGCAATGAAAACGATGCCATTGGCAACGACCGGCGACGTTCCCTCGCCGCCGGTTGAGCCGGGGCTGGACTGCCACATCAGCGAGAGACTGCTCACGCCCTGCGAGTTGGTGTGCAAGCGATAGCCTTCAATGACGTTGGAGAATCCGATGAAGATCCATGCGTTGTTCGAGCCATCCGTCCAAACGGCAGGCGTCGAGAAGAGTCCGCCCGGCAAGTCGACCAGCTGCAGTTCGTTTCCCACGCCGGGAAGTGCGGCGCGATTGACGAGTTTGAGTATCGCATCCTTGCCGCCTTGCACCAGCATCCACGGCGTCTGACTCGAGGGCTGCTGCGGCAGCATGGTCGGCGACGTGCTCCCAAGATCGGTATCGCCTTGTTCCAGCTGGTCGTAATCGGTTGGCGTGTAGTTTCCCAAGAAAGAGGAGAGATCGCCCGCGAGCGAGATCACCGAGTCCCCGTAGTTGTGTCCGCCCGTGTTCGCGCTGAAATCGCCGTTGCCGGTCGCGGTATAGATGCGCCCGCCCATCGACGGATCGGGATCGACGACGGCCCCGCCGCGGGCCCAGATTCCCGAACGCTGCTGCGGGCACGAGTGCGGACCGGGCAATCTTCGGTTTTGGCTGCACAGCGAGTTGAAGACCGCCGTTGTGCCATCACTCAAGCGGACACTGACGACGTGCCCGTCGTAGGGCGTCGCGTCGCCGTTATATCCCGACGTCACCGCATAAAGATAGCCGTTCGCGACGTTGAGCGGTGAGGCGTCCTTCTCCGTCGTCGGAATGCGGGTGATGCGCGCCGGGAATCCCGGGGCGCCCTCTTCGTGCCCTTTGGACGCACCGAGTTTGTGCACCTTACCGTCAACGCCCGGCACGTAAATGGACGTGTCGGAGGGGTCGGCCGCGGGCGTCGAGTCGGTGATTTGCGGTCCGTGCGTGCTGAAATGCCAGACGATCCGTCCGGTGTCGGCCTCGATGCCGAGCGTCTCACCTGGCTTGGTGGTTTGAAAGAGCATGGTGCGATACGCGCGCCCGACGCGCACGTGTTGAAGAAGGATCGGCGTCGAATCGGCGACGGCTGGGAGCGAGATTTGCCACCGCTCGCGCAACCGGTGTACGTTCGCGACGGTCAAAGAGCGCTCGGCCGAGTTGTATCCGCTGCGCGCAGAATCGAACCCGAATACAGGCCAGTCCGTCGCCAAAACTTGGAGCGTCGTCGCGCCAAGAAATCCGAGCGTCAAGGAGAGGGTCGCGAATCGCTTTGCCATGCGACGACGTTAGCGAGGATCACGAGCGCGTCCTCGTTTTGTACCGCCTAGCTCAGGGGTGCCATATCACCGCGTGCCACGTAGCCGTGGTCGTCGAGTACGCGGAGCCGAGGATGTCGCCGGCCGGGTCGATCGCATACGCCTCGGAACTCGTGAACGTGTTCGGCAAGTACTGCTGGAGGTCGACCGCGGTCTTCGCGCTGCCTTTCCAGAGCAACGCGTGCAGCGAATTCGCGGTGAAGTGTCCGTATCCCACTTGCACGTTCCCGTGGGCAGCGCGAGCGCACGAATCGGTGAATCCCGAGGGTTGGAGATCTTTCATGCTCGCGGCAGTGCCGTGCCACAGAAGCGCGTGGGTCACGCTCATCCCGACGAGCGTGCCGCAGCCGACCTGGCTCTTGGATCCCAACCCGGTGGCCTCGGCGCTCGACGTGGTCGATGGTGTGAGGTCGACCACGCTCGCAGCGGTGCCGTGCCAAAGAACGGCATGGTAGGAATTCGTCGTGCTCGAGAAGGCCCAGCCCGCCTGCGTGGTACCGCGCACCACGTAGGCTTCGGAGTTCGAATAGCCGGCCGGATTCAGGTCGACGGGCGCATTCAACTGCCCGAGCTTCCATAGGAACGCGTGTTGCGGTGATCCGCTGTATCCGGCGATATACGTTCCGTCGGTGTCGTACGCATTTGATCCCGGCGAACAGCTTCCGCAACTGCCGGACGGGTTGAGGTCCGTGAAGGTGTGCGACGAACCCTGCCACAACGCGGCGTGGGGAAATCCGAAGTAGCCGCCGTCATTCGTGATGAGGGTCCCGACGATCAGGCTGCCGCCGGCGCCATACGCCCATCCCTCGACATAGTTTTGGGGCAAGAGGACGACGGGGCTCGAGCTGGGTCCCGACCATGCAAGTGGGTAATAAACCTTGGCCGAGCAAGCCTTGCCGCACGAGATGGTGTGATCGAAGTACGCACCGGCCTGCGCATTGGGGCTCTCACCGTAGCCGTACGCATCTTTGCCGTTTGGTCCGGGGCCGAGATCGAAGTACGTGTAGGTCGTCGTCGGGAAGGCTGCACCCTTAGCAGCGTTGGTGTCCAAGTCCGATGGAACGGCGTTCTGCTGCATCGGACCTGCCGGAGCGACTTGAGATCCGCTGCTTGAACATCCGACGAGAAAAACGCCGGCAACGAAAAAAGCGATTGCGTTGTTCGCAAAGCGCGGCAGATGACTACGCATACGGGACCAAACCTTTCTTAGTTGATGACAAGTCGCTAGCCGGCCAATCGGAAGATCGCAACCACGGCGTGCATTAGAGCGAAGAGGCGCTCCGGGATTGTACTCCTAATCGACCTGAAAAGCGAGCGCCTCGCATCGGCACCGCCGATCAAAGCGAGGCGCCCGGTGCGTGGCTCATTGCGAGCGGTATTCTTGATCCGGTTCGAAGTAGAGCGTATCGACCTTCCCATGAGCGTTGAGGCCGTACGTTATCAGTATCGAATCCGCACCCTTCGCAAGGCGAAATTGCGAGATCGTCAGTGAAGCGTCGTCGGGCGAAGGTTTGCGTAGGACGAGCGCAAGCGTACCGCCGGGCCATAACGGCGCAATCTGCCGCCGCACGTCTGCGGTGGCGTCCGAATCGATCGCTTGAGCGAGCTCCTTTGAAACGACGGGCCGGAGATCTGCGCCTGCGACCATGCGATCGAGCAGAGACGCGAGCGATGCCGCAGTTCGAGGTCGAGCATCCGGGATCGTCACCAGCTTCGGCGGCAGGAGCGGCGTGTCGGCAAGGCCGGCGATGACGTGCGCCATGTAGTCGGGCCGTGCCGCGTCAAGATTGGTGAGCACCACGACCGTCAGCGCATCGTCCACGTAACGCGAGATATCGCAAGTGAAGCCTTGCCACGCGCCGCCGTGTTCGATAAGGCGGTGTCCGTTTTGACTGCCGATCGCCCATGCGAAGCCGTAGTCGGCAGAGTTGGGTTTTCCATCGTTGAGTTTGTAGATCGTCCACATTCTGTTCAAGCTGGACTGCGTCAACAACTGCGTGGTGTACAGCGCGCCGTCCCATTTTGCCAAATCCAAAACGTTGAAGTACAATGCGCCGTCGGCCGTGGAGTTAAAGGTTGGTGAAACCCAATCCTGATTCTTGAGCTCGCCGCTTTCCCATTGATACCCCGCCGAGCGGTTCGGGATGATGTCCGCGTCGCTGATAAGACGCGTAGAGGTCATATCCAGCGGCTTAAAAATGCGTTTGGCAAGGTAATCCGCATAGAACATTCCGGTCACGCGATGTATCAGTATCCCGAGCAGCACGTAGTTGGTGTTTCTGTAGTTCCACTTCGCGCCGGGCGCGTTTTCGATTGGCAGCGCTTCGATCTTGCGAAGCAGCTGGCTCTCCGTGAAATCCAGGCGCAGGTAGAACGGCCCCTTCGGGCCCGTTCTGTCAGGCGCTTCGTACTCCGCCAGACCCGAGGTGTGAGAAAGCAGGTTTTCTATTCGTATCGGTTTCCAACTCCCCGGTGCTTGCGGAAAGTATTTCGTGATGCTGTCGCGCAGGGAAACCCGTCGCTCCTCAACGAGCATCATGATCGCCGCGGACACGAACTGCTTGCCGACGGAGCCCGATTGGAAGATCGTCTCGGCCTTTACCGGGACCCCGAGCTCGACGTTCGCGAGTCCGTAACCCTTGGCAAGCAGAATGTTGCCGCGACTGTAGATGCCGATTGCGACGCCGGGAACGTGCGAGCGCGTCATCTCGGTTGCCAGAAAGCCGTCGATCGATGAAATCTGCGCGGCGGTCAGCGGCGCATGGATTCCCGGTGGTGGGGAGGCCGCGGTGAGAACCGCGGCGACGAACAGCAAAACCGCGCAACGCCTCGTCATTTCGGCGGCTAGGCCTCGCAGCGGAACAGCTTCTCTACGGGTCTTCGCTGTCGAGAGTGCCGAGGTTTGGTCCGGGATTGAACTTCGGCGCTGTAATATGTTTGAAGACGCGCGGGTGCTGCGTGAAGTCGAAGGCATCCATGAGATCGTCTGCGCGCCGATCCGTCGTGCCGAGCGAGCCCTTTGGTATTCCAAAGGTTTCCTCGGTAAAGGCCAAGATGCTGCCGAACTCGTGCTGTGCCCTCGAAACGTATCCTCGCTTGGCGTACGGCGAGATGACCAGCAGCGGTACGCGGAAACCGAGCTCGTAATAGTTGTCGATCGGCGGTTTCACGTGATCGTACCACCCACCCCAGTCGTCCCACGTGACGAAAATCGCGGTGCTCTTCCAATACTGACTCTCACCGATCGCGTTGACGATCGCCGCGACCCACGAAGGTCCTTTCGTCGTGCTCGCCCGGCCTGCGTGATCGGACCACGCGTCGCCGGGAATCACCCACGACACACCCGCGAGACGTCCTTGGGCGATATCTTTCAGAACTTTGGGCGACGGCACGATAACGTTCTTGTAATCCGGACTGTACCGCACGTGTCGAACCGCGTCGAAAGCATGCCAAATCCCCGCGCTCGAGTTGTTCTGGTAGTATCGCCACGACACGCCTTTGCGATCTAGGAAATCTGAAAGCACCACCGGGTCGAAGCACGGAAACACGGACCGGCCGGCCGACCCGTTACTCGGGTCGATCGTGTCCACGACGGTCAGCTTGCGAGCGTCGCAGCCTGCCAGCGCGTGATCGTGGGATTGGCTGTCGTAGGCGTTGCTGGCGACGTGGTATGGGCTCAGCGAGTCGTCCGATGCCGTGCCGCTAACGATGTATAAGTGTGCGGGAAAACTAGGGCCCTGGTTGCTCTGAAACATGTGATCGCCGAATACATACTGAGTCGCCATATCGTGATACGGCTTGACCTCGGACATCGGCGCATAGCCAAACGGGCGCAAGTGCAGCTGCGGCGGCAAGAATTTATCGAAGCCATTCATCTTGCCGTTGTTGTAGTCGGTTTCAAAGTGGAAGTGTCCGTGCCCGAGGTCGTAGCCGGCAGCTAAGGAGATGGGGCGAAGCGGGACGGTCTTTCCTTTCGAGTCGATTCCGACGTTCGAGATGTCGGCTCCACGCAAGCCCTGAAAGAGGTAATCCGGCGTGCGGTTCTCCTGAAAGATGATGACGACGTGCCGGATCGGGGTGGTAGATTGCACGGATTGGTCGGCTTGGCTTTGGAGCGCCGTCGCGGCTCCGGCTGTACGCACCGGCGCCATGAACTGCGACGAGGATTGCCCGCCGCACGCGCTGAGCGCGACTATGAGTATTGGCCAGGCCCCGGTGGCGAGCGTGGTCTTTAACATAGCGTATCTCCTTTGCTCATCTAATCCTAAGGTGCGGAGTTGAATTTTAGCTGAACGAACGAGCATAGGATTTAGGGAAACCGAACTTCAAAGGCAAAAAGGATGGCCGAGCCGCACGATACCCATCTGACGCCCCCGATCCAAAACGTCGTTGCGGACGTTCCGGGATGGCAGCGGGTACGGCCGCGCATTCCCGATACGCCACAGCGCCGCGCGTTGGAGAAACGCCGAAGCATTCGCGAGATTGTCTTTGGGGTTCAAGACGGAATCCTAACTACCCTCGGCATTATTACCGGTGTAGGCGTCGCCGAAGGCGACCGAGCGGCTGTCTTCATCAGCGGCTTTCTTGCGTTGCTCGCCGGTTCGCTCTCGATGGGCGTCGGCGAGTACCTCGGACGCAAAGCCGAGCGCGAGGTCGTGCAGGCCACGATCGACATGGAAAAGCGCGAGATGGCTGCCGATCCGCAGGGCGAGTTCGCGGAGCTAGTCGCGTACTATAAACTGAAGGGCTTCAGCGCGGAAGAAGCCGAGATGATCGTCAAGCGGTTGACGCAGCTTCCCGAAATCTACCTCCACGAAATGGTGCGGGACGAGTTTGGGATCGATCCGCGCGAAGCCGAAAACGCGGGTTTGCGCGCCCCGTTTGGCATGGGCACGTCGTATGCCGTCGGCTCGCTCGTTCCGATCCTCGCTTTCATGCTGCCGGTCTCGATGATGACCTCGACGCTGCTGTCGCTGTTCTTCGCACTCGTCGGACTTTTCACCGTCGGATATTACGCCGGAACGCTGAGCGAGCGCAATCCGCTCGGCAAAGGCCTGGAAGTCGTGCTCTATGGATGCGCCGTCTTTGTGATCTCGTATCTCGCGGGACACTTTATTCCGCCGCTATTTGGCCACGCGCCCGTCTCGGTCGGCGGCTAATGCTCTTTACGGTCGCCCACGCAGTGGTCGCCGGTTTCTCCGCGGCAGCGGCGTTCTTTTGGGACAGCCTGTTCGGTTTGATCTTCGGGTTTCTTATTTCGGCGATCGTTCAGGTGATGCTGACGCCCGCCACGATGCACCGATACCTTGGGCCGAGCGTCAAGGGTTTGCTCTACGGCGCGGGCTTTGGCATAATTTCGTCGGCCTGCTCGTACGGCGCGGCAGCGGCCGCGCGCGGGTTCTACCGGAGCGGGGCCGATGCGCGTTCGGTTTTTGCGTTTCTGATCTCGTCGACGAACATGAATCTCGCCATACTGATTTTGTTTTGGTCGCTGCTCGGCTGGAAGTTCGCTTTCGCCGAGTTTTTCGGCGGCATCATTATTATCACCGTGGTTACGCTTGGATTCTCGCTGCTCTTCCGCGTGGGCGAGCTGCAGCGACTGCAACGCGAATACCTCCAGCAGGTTGAAGAGAAAGCACGGGAAGATGAATCTTGTTGCGACCACGACGCGGCCGGTGGCCCGGGGCGCAGTTGGGCAGCCGTTGCGTCAACCGCGCTCGCGGACGTTCGCATGTTGCGCACGGAGCTGCTCGCCGGATATCTCATTGCCGGCTTTGCGGCCGCACTCGTGCCGCCGGGTTGGCTATCGGCGATTCTCCACTCGGTCGGATCGGTTCCCGTGATCGGCTATGCGCTGCTACTGGCGGTTGGTTTACTCATTGCGATCGCGACATTCATCTGCTCGATGGGCAACGTACCGGTTGCGCGTTATCTCGCCAACGCCGGCATCCCGTTAGGCGCCAACATCAGCTTCATCTACGGCGATCTCCTGATATTGCCGCTGATCGCGATCTACCGCAAATCCTTTCCCGCGCGCATCACCTGGACGTTCGTCGCGCTGTTTGCGCTGGGGGCTATGCTCGCAGGCGGGATCATGGAACGGCTGATCGGAAGCACGCTCGGCGCGGCCTCGATGGGCTCGATGGCACTCAACGAGCGTTTTACCTTAATCTCGAACATCTTCGCGCTGGCAGCCGTCGTCGCGGTCGCGCTCGCCGCGCTCGCGCGGAAATCTGAAGTTTGAACTAGGAAACGGTATAGGCGACGATTTCGCTCGCCTCGCGATGGCTCGTCCACCATAGCTCGCGGCGACGCCCCCTGCATCTCCGGCGACAATCCGTCCCGCGCTCGCGCACGTTTAAGCAGGAGTGCGGAGCGACGAGTGCAGCGAAGGGTGGTGCCGTGGAAGATGCAAGCAGGCTCATGGAGCGCGTGTGCGCCCGTGACGCCGCTGCCTTCGAGGCCCTCTATGACGCGTACCACCGCCTGGTATATGGTCTCGCGCTCCGCGTTCTCTCCGATCCGAGCGCCGCTGAGGATGTCACGCAAGCCGTGTTCCTGAAGGTTTGGGACAGTCCGACGCTCTTTCGCGGCGGCAACTTTGGCGCGTGGATCGCCCGGGTCGCCCGCAATCGCGCGTTCGACGTTTTGCGAAGCCGCGCGGCGCATGGCGAGGAAGAGTTTCCCGATTCGATTCCGGTCGACGATGCACTCGAGGAGACCGCGATCGCCCATCTCGATGGGGATCGCGTGCGCGACGCGCTTGCGCGGCTTCCTCCCGAGCAGCGCGAACCGATCGAGCTCGGGTTCTTCGGCGGCGTCACGCATCAAGAAATCGCGCGTCGGTTCGGATTACCGTTGGGAACGGTCAAGACGCGCATTCGAACCGGATTGCGCAGGCTGAAAAACGCGTTGGAAGGAGCGGTCACCGTATGATCTCGCACGACGAGATGCTAAACGGCGTGGCTGCGTACGCACTGGGCGTTCTTCCACCGCATGAGGCCGCCGATGTCGTGAAACACTTGCGAAACTGCGAAGCGTGCCGGCAAGAGTACCGTGCGATGCAATCGGCCGTCACCGCGGTCGCATACTCCGCCGAATCGTGCGCCGACGCAACGATGGGCGCGGCGGTTGTCAGTCCATTGCTCAAGGCGCGGGTGATGAAGCACGTGCGGGAAAGCGCCGCTCGGGCAGCGCGTCCGCGCGTATGGCCGGCGTATGCGCTGGCCGCAGCCTGTCTGGCGCTGGCGATCGTGACCGGCATGCTGGATCTCTCACTGAACGATCGGCTCAACCGCGAGCGCGCGCAGGTTACGGAGCAAGAGCAGACCATCGCCGATTTCATGGCGCCCGATGCGCACCGACGACCGTTCGCCGGCGGCGAAGTGCTGATGCACGGCCAACGCCTTTACCTCGCTATGCCCCACATGCCGATGCCGCCGCCCGGCAAAGTCTATCAGGCGTGGACGTTGGCGAAGGGCGCCAAGACCGTCACGCCGTCCAAGACGTTCATGCCGTCGGGCAAGGGCATGACCATCGTGCCCCTGCCCGAAGCCGCGACGACGCTTGCCGCGGTGGCGGTTAGCGTCGAGCCGGAAGGCGGTTCGCAACTGCCGACCACCAAGCCGATCGCGATGGTGACGCTCTAAGGTCATCCGGCCGCGCGCAATCCAGGGGCTCGATTGAGTCGTTCCATCCGAGACTTACTTCTTTAATGTAGGAGCTACGGCTCGGAAAGGAACTCATGAAGAACCTGCGACTGACCGCAATCCTTGCGGTCGCCTTCGCGTTGATCGGAACCGGCATCGCATCGGCCAAGCTGATGGCCAATGTCGTCGCCCAGCCGACGCGATTTTCGGGGTCGTGCTGCGTTTACACCGGCGCTCCCGCACTCCAAGTGACGCTTTCAATGGTCGAGGCCGGCGGCGGCCCCAGCAACTTCAGCACGGCAACGCTGCTCAAAACGCTGGCCGGATCGCATTTTGACGCCGAAGTCGCCAAACTGACGAAGCAATACGGCAAAGATCAGGTCGGACAGTTTCTGAAGACCTTTGATTTCGTGGTCGCCGATTCGTTGAAGATCGTAGGCGAGAAGAAGATTGCGCTTCCGAGCAAGCCGAACCCGGATCCGAAGAATGGCGCGGCGCTCGCGGGCGCATTGTGGGCTGCCGGACAGACGGGCGAAGGCTACAACGTCGAGGTGATGCTCGACCGCGCGGTCTCGCACGCCATTCACGTCGAAGTGATGGCCGATATCGATAATAAGTATGGACTCGCGGCGGACGCCCAATACCATGCGATCCTCACTACGGCGATGAAGGATCTCGCCGCGGCGTATCACCTCAACGCGATGGGCCAAATGCAGAGCATGTAGCTGGAATCAGCGCCTGCAAGGGTAGCGCAGCGGCGCCTGACGAACCAAGCGCTCACTGTGTATCGCTACTGCGCCGCCCTTGCCGTCCTCGTCACTCTGTGCGTTATGCTCGGCGCGTGTACGCGCTCGGAGAACTCGAGCAGCACGGCCGAGGCATCCGGATCACCGACGGCCTCTGCCGAGGCATCTCCGTCGGAATCCGCAGCCATCGAGTCGCCGTCGCCCGGCGCAACGGCCGCCGCCACTAGAGTGGCATACACCGATATCTCCGGAACGTTCGGTCAGAAGCAGATCACCGATCTGGCGGCGCTGGGTGTTTTCGGAACGCCCACCGGCGCGTTCAATCCGAACGGAACGATAACCCGAGCCGAGTTCGTCCAATGGTTGGTCCAAGCCAACAACGCAATCTACGCCAACATGCCCGACAAAATGATTCGTCCGTCCCAGAGCACGACGTCGGCCTATCCGGACGTCGCTACCTCGCATCCCGACTTTTCGTACATTCAAGGCATGTACGACGCGGGCTTTGCGATCGGATTCCCGGATAAGACGTTCAAACCGGACGTGCCGCTCACGCGCGAGCAGATGATCGCGATCAAGGAAGCCGTCGATCGTGGCGGCGTGGCCAAGTACTACGTGAGCTTCTGGGAATCCACGACGCCGGATTGGAAAGACAAGCAGCAGATCAATAAGCAGTTCCGCGGCGCGGTTGCGGAGGATTCGGGCCTGGATCGGTATGCGATTGCGCAGGCGCAGCCAGCGCTGGTTATCGGCAACGTGCCGCGTGCGTTTGGTGCGATCGCGATGCTTCGACCGCAGCAGCCGGTCACGCGCGCCGAGGCGGCTCTGATCTTATGGAAGATCGGTTCGCACAACGACAGAGTGCTCAACGCCAAACCCGACGACGCGCCGCGTTCCGCAGCCGATGCGCTCGCGCCGCCGACTCCGACGCCTACTCCGTAGCGCGGTTCCCAGAGGACTCCGTTGAGCCGTCTGGTCTGTTCTCATGTGTTCCTCGTTGCGATAGTTATTCTGATGCCGCCGCTGAGAGTAACCGCAGCGCCGAGCGGGTTGGCCTGGGATTCCATTACGAAAATCGCGATGAACGCCGATGCCGCGTCGCTGCAACCTGGTTCGTTCGATCAAGATTACGCGCAGGCCGCGGCGGTGCAACCTGCCCCCGAGTCGTCCGGGGGCGGGTTTATGAGCAAGATGAATCAAGCGATGGCCATGGGCCAGCACCTGCAGGCCTTGGTGCAGAACGGCTTTGCGGAGAAGCATTACGTCGCCGGCTCAAAAGAGCGCACCGACCAAGTTGCCGATCGGACCGCTACGATCGTTGATTGCGCCGCGCGCACGATTACAACACTCGATTTGCGTAAGAAGACCTATCGCGTGGTGTCGATGGATGCTTCGCCGGGCCCAAGCACGAGTGGAGGCTCCGCGCCGCAGCCGCGAGCAACGGATACCGGGACGAAGGTTGCGATCGTGATTGCCAATAAGGCGCTCGGCGCGAGAGACGTTGGAGGTCAACCGACGAACGGATTCAGTTCCGAGACGAGCTTCACCGAAACGCAGCCGTCCGGCCAATCGCAAAGCTACAATGGCGATCTCGTCGGTTACTATAGCAGCTATGTGAACCCGGCCCCGTCCTGCTCTCGTCCGGGCATCGCAGCGCCGTCGGTAAGCTCTCTTCCAAATGGGGCGCAGACATTCTCGATGGTGGCAAGCGGCTATGCGCGTTTCAGGCAAGCGCTTTCGCTCGCGGGGATGGACTCGCGTTTCAGCCTGAAGCAAAGCGGACCGTCATTGCCGCGCGGGCGGCTTGCGATGTACGAGGCTGCGACGATTGGCGGCGGACCACGCGGCGCGGGAACGGTCGTCATCGAGCGCGGCGACCTGCGGCCGGTGTCAGCCAACGATCCGATTTTCAGCGTTCCGAGTGACTTCACACGCGATCAATAACGATTGCGCGGAGTAGCCGGGTGAGCGTACGGCGAACGACTCCGCTCGGAGGACAAGACTATGAAAGCTATCGCGTTGTTCTTAGGGGCAATTTTTGTACTTAGCGCGCAAGCGCCAACGCCGTCGCCGGTGCGTCAGCTCGTGTATGAGTTTGGCTATAATACGAAAGTCGCGAGTTCCGGAAACGGAACCGGGACGACGACGGTGGCTATTTTAGGGCTCGCCAAAGACGGTGGCATGATGGTAAGCGGAACCGATTATTGGTGGAACACCGCGCGACCGAGGGCCACGAACACCTGCGAAGTTTACTCGAATGGCGGCGTCTCCTGCTTGCAAGCTCCCTACGCTCTATCGCCGATTCAACTCACCCTGTTTCCTTTGCTGGCGCACAGCTATTTCAAGGAATTGTCGGCACATGGAAAATCCAGCTGGACGCGAAGCTATCAGGTTAAGGCCGCGATCTTGCCGGGTGCGTCTGGATTCGCCGGCCAACTTACCACGTGGAATTGCACTTATAGCCTCCACGGAAAGGGACCGATCCCCAATGCCGGTGCGACCATTTTGATAGAGTCGAGCGGCAAACTCAATCAGCAAGGCGGGCGCTACTTAATGGCAACGTCCAAACAGCGCATCGCGTACGATACCACGGCAAGGATTCCCGTGGTCGTTAGTGACGTGCGCACGCATCTACCGCAGCGAAGCGTTTACAGCAACGACACCGTCGAGTTGAAGTTGACAAAGGACTCGCAATCAAAGAGCTAAGATTCGAGCGGCGGAGCAACGGGGGCGGGCGCGTTACGTGACGGCGGGTGAAGCAGGGACATCGACAGATAGGCGCCGATCCACGAGCCCAGCGCAGCGAACGCTACGTACGTCCAATCGCGAGTGTAGGTGATCACCGCGAACGACGAGAGCAGGTACCAAACGCTGCTCCACGTGGCGGCGGAAACCCGTCTTCGCCCTGATACCGCTGCGGTGAAGAGGACGTAGACCGCGTCGGTTGCGGCCGTGCTGACGACGACGCCGAGCGCGAGCAGTGGGTGAAGCTGCGTAAGATGCTGCAACATAAAGGGGTGTTTTATAGCTCGCGCTTCGACTCCGCTCAGCATGAAGAGCGCCTCCTCAGTGCTGGGAATTGTGCTTTTGCGTCTTTGGGATAGACCATCGGCTCGACGCGCCGGTACAATCGAGCCCGAAAGGGTTCAAATAATTTAATGAACGTTATCAACCGGTTCGGTGCCGTCGCGACGGTGCTGGTGTGTACGGCACTCGGCGTCACCGGGGTGGCGCGTGCGCAAGAAACACCGGCGCCGGCAGCCCCCGCAACGCCGGCGCCCGAGGCCAGCCCGACGCTGATGGATATGCAGTACGACGGCCGAATGCACGTCATGCTCGCGCCATACGTGTGGGCTCCCACGGTAGGCGGGAACTTCCAATATACGATTCCAAATCTGCCGCGTCGTTCCGGCGGCGTCGCGCACGCAAGCGCCCAGGTCGGGCCTAGGGACTATTTGGCGAAGCTCAACTCCGCCGCCATGTTTTCTTTCGATGCTCGAAAGGGCGACTTCGATTTCTTCGGCGACTACATCTATGTAAACGCGTCGGTCAGCGCCTCGGCGGCCTCGACGCTCAGCGGCCGATTCGGCAGGGTGCAGATCCCGCTAAGCGTCAGCACCAACGCGCACCTGCGGGAGTCGATTTGGGAGGCCGCCGCGGGTTACACGATTGCCAGGGGCCACGACGCGGACCTGAGCATCTTTGCCGGTATGCGCGAGTTTCCGCTCAACCTAACATTCGATTATAGCGCGACCATCGGTCGGCGGCGCATGTTTACCCGTTCGGGTACGATTCTTAGTGCGGACATCGCGCAGGATGTGATCTTCGGCCTGCGCGGCAAGGCGTTCTTCGGTGACAGCCATGTGTTCGTGCCGTACTACGTCGATCTCGGCAGCGGAATCGGCAGGCTCAGCAACCAGACGTGGCAAGGCTATTCCGGTGCCGGATACGCGTTTAATCACGGTCAAACGCTGCTCCTCGCCTATCGCACGCTAACCTACGAGGGATTCACGCCGATCTCGCACGTGCAGAAACTTACAATGCACGGGCCGCTTTTGGGTTACACCTTTAACCTCTAATGTCGATGCTCGCCGTCGTCGCAGCGGCATTGGCCGTAGCGGCGACGCCGGCGCCCGCGGCAAGCCCGCCGGCCCAACAGCCGTTCGATCCCAGCAAGCTGACGCCGGCGCAGCAGCAGGCGCTGCAACTCATAATCATCAAGACGTCACAGAATCCGGTTGGCAATATAACGGTCGTCCCGTTTCAAAATAACTTTAACTACGGCGTGGGGCCCTACGCGCGCTTTCAGTACAACATGAACGTTCAGCCGGTGATACCGATCATGCTTGGCCCGAAGATGAACCTCATCTCACGCACGATTATCCCGGTCGTCAATCAGCCGTCGGGTGCGCCCCCAGCCGCGTGCGTGCGATACGGTTGCGGCTCGACCATCGGAATCAGCGACGTTCAAGAGCAACTCTTTTTCGCGCCAAAAACGAAGCCGGGCGCGCTGATCTGGGGAGTGGGGCCGATCTTTCAGGTTCCCACGGCATCGCCCGGCGCCTTAGGAACCGGCAAGTGGTCGGGCGGCGTCGATGCCGTCGGACTGCTTATGCCGGGCAACTGGGTGATGGGCGCGCTCGCCACGCAGTTGTGGTCGTTCGCCGGGCAGACGAACCGTCCAGGCGTAAGCGCATTTTTGGTGCAGCCGTTCTTGAACTACAACCTCAAGGACGGCTGGGCGATTTCGACCGCACCGAGCATCACCGCAAACTGGCTGGGTCAAAGTAAATGGGCGGTACCGGTTGGCGGCGGCGTCGCGAAGACGTTCAAAGCCGCCGATCAGCTGCTTTCGATCGCGGTGTCGTATTATTCGTACGTCGCTCGCCCGATCGGCACCCCGCAAACCCAGCTCCGCGTACAGTTTAGCCTGCTCTTTCCGGTGAAGCGCGGGATCAATATGGAAGAGATGCTCCAGCAAATCAAAGCCGCACCGTAGCGCTCGCCGAGCTACCGCGGAGAACGCCCACCGAGCATTACGCGTGCGGCATTCCAGCCGGCCGCGCCCATCACGCCGCCTCCGGGATGCGCGGCCGCGCCGCAAAGAAATAGGCCGCCTATCGGGGTCGCGTAACCGGCGTATCCGGGGACGGGGCGGAACGCAAAAAGCTGATGGAGCGGCATCGCCCCTTGGAAGATGCTTCCTCCGGTTAATCCGAACGTCGCTTCAAGGTCGACCGGCGTCAAGATCTGCCGGTCGATGACCGAAGCTTTGAAACCGGGCGCGTAACGCTCCACGACGTCGAAACAGCGATCCGCGTATTCGTTGCGTAGCGCGTCGGTCCACGGACCAGCCTTGAGGCGGTAGGGCGAATATTGCGTGAACATCGACATCAGATGCTTGCCCGGCGGCGCGACGGTGGAATCGAGCGACGACGGAATCGTGCACTCAACCACCGGCTCGCGCGAGAAGCCGCCGTATTTAGCGTCGTCATAAGCGTGCTCGATGAAGTCTTGATCCGGACAGAGATGCACCGTTCCGAAGTGCTGCGGACCGGGCTCGTGTCCGGGAAGCGCGGTGAAACTCGGCAGCCGCTCAAGTGCGACGTTGATCTTACACGACGCGCTACTGTACGAAATCCGCGCAACCGCCGCGTTGAAATCCGCAGGAAGTTCCGCCGGATCGAGCAGCGTTTGAAACGTCAAGTGACAATCGAGGCCGCTTGCCACGCGCTTAGCCTCGAATTCGTCGCCATTGGTTAAGGCCGCTCCGCGGACTCGTCCGTTTCGCGTGAGTATTTTCGCGACTTCGGAATCGGTGCGTATCTCGACGCCCAGCGCCCGGGCGGCGCTCGCTAGCGCTTGCGTCAATCCACCCATTCCGCCGCGCACGTAACTCCACACGCCGCGCTTGCCGTTGGTCTCGCCCATTACGTGGTGGAACAAGACGTACGCGGTACCGGGCATCGACGGCGCCATGAACGCGCCGATGATCGCGTCGGTGGCGATCGTGCCCTTCAGTTCTTCCGATTCAAACCACCGATCCAGGATCGGACGAGCCGCGCCGGTCAGGACTTCGATCGCTTCGCCCATGTTCGGTCCGAGGCGTTGCAACGCCCGGCCCATCTTGCCGGCTTCCAAGAGCTGCCCGAGACTCGGGTGAAGTAGATTCGGCGGAATCTGCGTCAGTGTGGGCTCGACGACCGAGGCGACGCGCTCGAGCATCGCTTCATATTTTGGGTAGTTCTCAGCATCCCGCCGGCTGAACTTGGCGATCTCTTCAACGTCTTTGGAGGTCCCGGTACCGAGCATAAGGTAGCGCCCGTCCGAGAAGGGTGAAAAAGAGGCCGGGTTGCGTTCGATCGGTTCGAAACCGTGTTCGTGCAACCGCAAGTCGCGGATGATTTCCGGACGGAAGAGGCTGTTCACGTACGCGGCGGTAGAAACTTTGAAGCCGGGAAAGATTTCTTCGCTCACGCACGCGCCGCCCACGATGTAGCGCCGCTCCAGGACCAGCACGCGCCAGCCTGCGCGCGCGAGATAACACGCGGTGACTAGGCCGTTGTGACCGCCGCCCACCACGATCGCATCGTACTTCACGTTAAATTTTCACTTTTACGGTGAAGTACGCGTTGAACGGCTCGTTCAACGAGCTGGTCTGGTCGTTATAGGTACCGAACAGCGGCTCGTAGGGATAGCGTAGGAAGGTCTGCACGTTCGCACCGGGATTGTAAGCGTTGCCGACGGGCGGTGTGGTCGGTCCGCCGATCAGATTGGTATAGAGACAGGTCTGATTACTGAAATGGTATGTGAACGCGGTGTGCTGACCTCCGAAGCAGGTCTGCAGCAAGTTCGCGAGCGTCACGGAAACGCTCACGCGCGGCGAGACTTCGTAACCAATCTGTAGGTGTCCCAACAGCTGCGCCGGTTCGCGGAAGGCGCCGATGGCGTCGAACTGGCCGGTGTAGGGATCGGGAATCGACAGCGTCGCGGCACAACCCGGATTGTTGGCGTTGAACGGAGCGCCACCGGATGCGCCATAGGGATAGCGCGGATCGCCGGCCGTAGATCCGGTCAGCGGTTTGCCGCAACCGGCCGCCGGATCGATGCCGGGCGTCGTGAGCGGCGCGCCGTACCGATTTCCCGCCACGAACTGCAGCGATGGCGTGATGGTCAGCCGATCGTGCTTGTAGTTGAGCAGCAGCGTCGCGACGTACGGATAATTGTAGGCGTTGACGCCCGATCCGATCGGGCCGGGAAAGATCGAAAACGGCAGATACGCCGCCGACGGATCGAAGAGCGAGAACGCCGGCGATCGCCAGTAGGGATTGGCGACGTCGCCCGCTTTGCAGCTTGCGTCGGGAGTGCCGCCAGGTGTATAACACGCGGTCGGCGGTTTTCCGTCGCTGGTGGCGCTGCACATCGGCTGCCCGAACTGCCGTCTGCCGTAAGCGTTTCCGCCGGGCGCGCATGCCGCAGTGTACGCGTTGTATCCTGAGATGCCGGCATTGATCGGCGAGAGCACCGTCGTCCTGTTGGGCAGCATGTTGTACTTGACCGTGGCGTAGGTGTATGCAAAGGATAGTTGGCCCGAGAGACCGTTGCGGCTGAAGTCCCCCTTGTCGAACTGGAACTCGAAGCCCGAGGACGTCTGATTACCGGCATTGAGACCGGAGGTCAGGCCGGTGACGTAGTTGATGTAGAAGTTCTCGACCTGATCTTGCGTCTGACGCAGAAACGGCGTCAGCTTGAACGACATGTCCGTCCCCTTAAAGTGGTGCTCAATTGAAAAGTCGCTGTTGTAGGAGACGGACGGCGCAACCGCGTGACCCGGCGTCGTAAAGCCGAGCGGGTAAAACTGCGCGAGGGTGTCGGGCAGGTTCTGCTGCAGCCCGTTATATTGCTCGTACGCCGAACTGGGTTGCTCGTTGTACTTTCCATAGCTCGCGCGCAGGACGGTATCGGGGTTGACGGTGTAGGTCGCGCCCAGTCGCGGCTGGGGGATGTTGTAGTCGAAGCTGCCGGGAATGTTTTGCAAGTTGGCGTTGACGTATTGCTTGCCAAAGGCCGAGCACGGTTTCTGCGAGTTAGTGCTCCAGGAGTACCCGATCAGCGCACTGCGATCCACGAGCGTCAGCGTCCGCGTGTCGTAGCACGTATCTTGGTTGAACGCATTGAACCAGAAGTTCCGGGCTGCCCCCGTAACCGTGTTCGCCCCGACGAAGCTGTAGTTATCCACGCGAACGCCGAGGTTGAAGAATAGCCGGTCGTTCGGGCGCCATTGATCGGTGATCGAATAGCCGGCGAAGTACGGCGTGACCGTGTTGTTGAGGCCGTACGCGCCGTTCTCGACCACGTAATAGGCGCAGGGTCCGCCGCCGCACGTCAAGCCGGCGGTGCTCGGAGGCGGTGAGCCGGTGTAGATGCCCGAAAGCGACGCAAACGTCGGTAGCACGTTGCCGTAGGTCACGCCGCTCGCGCCGCCGTCGCTGCACGTCGTCGGCACCGTGTAGCGCGAGCCCTTCGTTGTCTCAACGGCATAACAGGTGCCGCTGAGCAGACGGTGGGGGTTGACGAGCACGGCGAAGCTATCGCCGTACCCAAACATCTGCTCGTTGTAAATGCGCGCGCCGGTCGCGGTGGTGTAGCTGCCTTCGGCTTCGATCAAATTCTGCGCGTTGATCTGGTCCGTAAACGAGACGCTGACGCCGCGCGTGTGGTTGTTGATCTCGTAGTCGCCAGAGTCGTAGAAGGCGTAGGGCTGCAACGACATCATCGGGCCGTTCTCAATCCAGTCCGAATAATAAGTGTAACCGTATACGCGCAGGAAGGCGCTGGAGTTAAAGTTCTTCTGATATTGCAGCTTCACGATGGCCTGACCGTTATAGCCGCGATCGCGCTGATTGTACGGATCGGGAATCGAGCCGAACAACGGGTGCGGCGGCGACGACGGATATAAGTAGGGCGTTACCAGCGACGTAAAGTTGTTGGGCAAGAACGTACCTATTCCGCCGCGGTATTGGTAGCTGTCGAGATAGTACGCCGGAAAGGTGCCGACGGTATTGATCCAGTTGTAGTAGCCTTCGTCGTTGACCGAGCTTAAAAACGTCGTGAATATCTCGTCGTTGTCGTAGAGCAGCTGGATATCGTCGCGCAAACCGTCGTTCTTGTGGGGAATCGCGACGTGAAAATTGGCCACCGAGGTGCGCGTCGCCACGTTGGCGGCATTGATGCTGCCAAACCCGGTGGGCCCGAGAATCCACCCGGGCGTCCCATTCAGACCCACGTTGGGCGCTCCGTTCGTGTAGCACGACGGAAGGACCGTTGAAGCCAGCACCTTAGGACGAGGACACGCCCCAATTAGCTGGCCGAATTCGTTGGTGTACGCGGCCCCGCCGAATTGATCGAGGTACCGGTGATCCTGATTATAGCCGCCGATGCCAACGTAATATGAAAAATTGCGGTCCGGCGTCGAGCCGCCGGCTTCGACGTTCAGGCTGTGGTAGAAGGTCGGCGTGCCGGCGCTCGCGTTGAGAGTGGCGTAACCGGGGAACGTTCCGGTCTTGATCACCTGATTGACGAATCCGGCGAGACCCTGCGCCTCTGCGTTTGACGGCGTCGCGCCGGTGTAGACTTGCAGCTCGAGCTGTCCGAGCGATGAGAGCGAGCCCGACGGAAAGTTGTCGAACGCACGATTGACCGGAATTCCGTCGAACTCGTAGCCGACTTCGTATGAGTCACCGCCGCGAACGTGCACGGCTTGGAGGTAACCGTTTTGATTGGCCGGCACGTACGCGCCGGGAACGGATGCGATCGCCGAGTACGCGCTGTTGAGTGCACCGCCGCCCCCGAGGACTGCGGTGCGCTCTTGCTGCGCCGCACTCACGGAGTAGAGGTCGGCCGTCGTTCCGGGCCTCACCAGGCTTGACGAGCTGCGCGAGGTCACGCTGGCAATCGTCTTTAGCGCGAGGTGCAGCGCGAGGGTGACGGTCTGCTGTGCGTCGGCGAAGACCACGACGCCGGCATAGGAAATCGGCGCGTAGCCGCTTTTTTGCAGTGCGATCGTGTAATCGTCGGGCGCGAGCGAGAGGAACGCAAAATGGCCTCGTGCATCCGTCGTGGCGGTAGCGCTTTGAGACGGACTCGTCACGCCGACCGTGACGCCCGCAACTGGAGTGTTCGTCGCAAACTCTACGACGACGCCGCTGATGCCGCCGGTCGTCCCAGCCTTTGCCGGCAGCGTAACTGCAACTGCTAAGATGAGCGTAACTGCTACATATCTCATTTTCATATCACCCTAACCTTGACCAGGGCAGTCGTCTGTCCTAGCATCCGGCGGTAAGTGGTGCTCGATCAAGAACGCGCGATAGGCCGCCATCGCGGTTTCGAATTCCGCCCGAATCGCGGCGGCTTCACGGTAGTGCGGCGGTAACGGCGGACCCTGCGACAGCGCAATGACGCCTTGCAGGATCGTCAGTCGCTCGCGCAGCCGATCCGGCATGAGCTGATCGTCTTCCGAGTTCACGACACCCGAAGTGAACATACTGCGGACTTCGTCATCCAGCCTCAGCCTGTCTAGTCGATTCAGCGCCACGTCAACCGCCGAGAGCTCGTCGTCGAGCGATTTCACGAACTGATAGCGCTCGACGTACTGGTCTTGTGTCCAGGCAGCGCGCGGATCGGGCCGAACCTCCAGCCCCTGCTCGACAACGCTCGCTGGTAGCGCGTGCAAAAGCATCGTGTAGTGGCCCGGAACGACGGTCGGTCCGTCGCCACCGCGATTCCATTCGCGCGCGCGATGCCACGGAACCGGCGCCGTTTCGGTTAAATCCCAGGCGGTCCGGTGCAGTCCCACAGTGCCCGCCGCATCCAGGCAGCGGACGCGCCGGCCCTTTCCGTCACGCACTTCGATCCAAGTTTGCGCCGCCGACGGCAGATAGTACGTGATGGGCGCGCCGTCGGGCGGATCCTCGCCGCCATACGATCCCGCCGGCAAGCAACATTCGTCGGAATGGGTTCCGTACGAACTCGTCCACCAGCGATACCATGTATAAGCCGTTCTCGGCGGAAAGAGCGTAGGCGTCGCGGTTGCGGTCGCGATGCGCAGTCCGCTGATCGCGCCGAGGTCGTCGAGGATCCAGAATCCACGCCCATGCGTCGCAACGAGCAAGTCGTGACGCTGCGGCTGGATTCGCATGTCGTGCACAGCGACGGACGGCATGTTCAGTCGCAAGTTCTGCCAATGTCCGCCGCGGTCGAGCGAAAGCCACACGCCTTGCTCTAGCCCTGCGTAGAGCACGTCGGGATTCGCCGGGTCCTCTCGAACGACGTGGACGTATTGGTTGCTCGGCAATCCGTTGACGATCGTCCGCCACGTCGCGCCGGAATCGTCGGTTACCAAAACGTATGGCCGCGGATCGCCCATCACGTGCCGATCGATCGCAACGTAGGCGCGGCGTGCATCCGCGCTGGACGCCTCGATTGTGTCAATTCGACCCCAGGCTGGGATGCCCGCCGGGGTAACGTTCCGCCAGTGGGCTCCGGCATCGGTCGTCAACTGGACTAACCCGTCGTCGGTCCCGATCCACATGCGACCCGCGTCGAGCTTCGACGGCGCAATGTCGAAGATCGTGTCGTAAAACTCCGCGCCGGAAACGTCGGTGTTGATCGGCCCGCCGGCCACGTGCTGTTTGCTCGGATCGTTCCGCGTAAGGTCCGGACTGATCGCCGCCCACGTGCGTCCACGATCGCGCGTCGCAAAGAGAACGTTGGCGCCATAGTAAGCCACGGAGTGAGAAAATGCGATGGGGGCTTCCCAGTTGGACCGAAAGGGCAGCCCCGCTATGGCGCGGCCGTTGCTATCGGTAACGTCGGGTGTGATGTCGTAATTCTGACGCGAGCGCATGTCGTAAATGCCGAGTTGTCCGTTGAGCTCGTTCACGCCGACATTCCATATCGACTCCGGGTCCCCGGGTTCCGGCCAGACCCACGACCCGTCGCCGTCGTCGCCGACGTCGCGCCAATCGGAGTTCTCGATCCCGAGCGGACTGAGCGAATCGGAAGGGCCGCAGTAGGAATCGTTGTCCTGAATGCCGCCGCAGACGTGATATGGATTTCGTTCGTCGTAGCCGATGCGATAGATCTGTGCGAGCACCACGTTATAGCGCCAATCCCAGGTTTTCCCTGCGTCCATCGAAATCGGCGCGCCGCCGTCGTTTGCTTCGATCGCGCGCCGGCCGTCGCGCGAGATCCACAACCCATGGTGATCTTGGTGAATCGCGGTTACGACGTCGCGGTACGTTTTGCCGCCGTCGGTGGTCTCGATGAGATCCTCCGAGGAAAAGAAGACGCGATCGGGATTCGACGGATCGACGGCGAGGCGGCTCATGTAGAACGGCCGCTGATTGACCAGCGTGTCGCGCGTCATCAGGCGCCAATGTGAGCCGCCGTCATCCGAGCGCCACAGCACGCCTTCCCTCGACTGAATGAGCGCGTAGACGCGATTGCCGGCGACAGTGACTCCGATGCGGCCCATCGCACCGGTTGGCAAACCGTTTCCGCGCAAGCGGCGCCAGGTTGCGCCGCCGTCGGTCGATTTAAAGAGGCCGTCGACCGGACCGCCGCTGCTAAAGTCCCACGGAACGCGGCGGAATTGCCATATCCCAGCGAACAGGACGTTGGGATTGCGGGGATCGATGGCGACGTCGGAGGCTCCGCTCGAGGGGCCGATGTAGAGCGTACGCTGCCAACTGCGCCCGCCGTTCGTCGTCCGATAGATGCCGCGCGCACCGCTATCGCGGTATGGGTTGCCGACGGCGGCGACCCATGCGCGCAGCGAATCGTGGCGATCGATGACGATCTGCGAGATCGCCCACGTTTGCGACAATCCGACGTGGCTCCAGGTGGCGCCCCCGTCGTGCGTCAACCAAACGCCGTCGCCGTAGGACACGTCATTGCGCAGGTTCGGCTCGCCGGTTCCGACCCAAACGGTGTTTTTGTCCTGCGGATCGATTGCGATTGCGCCGATGGCGCCGACCGCGCTCTGCGGCCAGACGCTTGCCCACGTCAATCCGCTGCTGGTCGTTTTCCAAACGCCGCCGTCGGCGGCGCCGAAATAGTAGAGATTCGAATCTGCGTCGGTGCCTGCCACGCCCGAAACGCGGCCGCCCGCAACGGCCGGCCCGATGTTGCGCCACGCGAGATCTTGCAGCGATGGCAACGCGACGCCGGCCGCGAGCAGCAGCCCCAGCGTCGCCCTACGCCTCCATCACCGCAAGATAATGCCGATCGAAGGCGCTGAGCAATCCTTCGGCGTTCGAATACGGTCCCGGCGAATAGGCGCGCGATCCTAGACCGAGCTGCGTTAATTCATTGACGTGCCAGTCTTGCCGATTCGTAAGATCCCAAAAATCGACCACATCGCTCGGATCGAAGCTCGACTGTACGATCGTCCCCGGATCGAACAGCCACGCGCAGACCACTGCGGTGCGATTGGGCGCGAGTGGCCTGAGATAGTGCACCATGACGTAATCGGGGTGCGTGCTCAACAACAGCGATGGAAAGATCGTGTAATAGTAGACGCGATCGAGATCCGCGCCGCTTACCGTGCCGAGGGGCGGCCGCGAGCTGCGCCCGCTTATAGTCAAGCTCGTGCCGTGCTGACGCAGCTCGGAGAATCCGCCAAGGAACGGACCCTCTGCGAGGTCGTTGCGTCCGCTCTCTGACGGCGACAGCTTGTCAAGTTGCGGATGGACCAGCGGACAATGGTAGCACTCCGAATAGTTCAGAAAGACCAGCTTCCAGTTGCAGGCGACGTCGTAGGTAATGCCGCGCGCGGTCTGAAGCTTGTCGATGTTCCAGCGCTCGAAACGCCCGATCAGCGGCGCAAACACTTCCTCAAAGTTGTCATGCTGAGTCCCCACCTTGTCATGCTGAGTCTGTCGAAGCACGGGCGGGAGTGAAAGGTTCACAAAAATGAAGCCTTCCCAGAGCGCGACCGCAGCTGTCTTGAGCGGATATTCGGTCCGATCAAAACCCGGCACTTCCGACATATTTCGCGCGACTTTTAGCTCACCGTCGAGGCCGTAGGTCCATCCATGGTACGGACATTGAATCGAGCCCTGAAATCGTCCCGATGATTTTTCGCAAATGCGCGTGCCGCGATGCCGGCAGACGTTGAAGAAGGCGTGAACGCGGCCACCGGCGTCGCGCGTCACGACGAGGCTTTCGCCGGCGCGCTCGACGGTAAAAAAATCGCCGGCTCGTGCAACCGATTCTTCGCGCCCGACGCAAAGCCACTCGCGGCTGAAGATACGGTCTTCTTCGGCGGCGAAGATTTCCGGCGAGGTGTACCACGAAGCGTCGAGCGTTCTTGCACCGGCGACGACCCGTGGCCTTGCGAACGTTTCCATACCGCCCCCGACTTGAGAAGAGAGAGCGGAGGGGTTCTATGATTTTTGACGGAATCCGCCCCGTCAACCGCAGTTTATTTGGCCTTTCGCCGAACGGAGCCATGAAAGGTTCGACAAATGCGCCGGTCGCGCCGAACGATCTAGGCAAGCAGGGGCCCGCTGAAAGGCTGGAGCCGTCGCTGCCGCGCGCGGCCTATTGCGATGCCGAGTTCTACGCTCACGAGCAGCGCGCAATATTTTGGGATCAATGGTTCTATGTGGGTCGCGCAGAGCGACTCGCCAGCCACGGTGCGTATCGCGTGCTCGATGTCGCGGGCGAAAGCGCCATTCTGATTCGGGACGGCGAGCGCCTCAACGCGCATCTGAATCTTTGCCGGCATCGCGGTAGCCGGCTGCTCTGCGGCGAGGGAAGCCTTCGCGGCGCGATTCGCTGTCCGTATCACTCTTGGACGTACGCGCTCGACGGCCGGCTCGTCGCCTCACCGTTTATTGCGCCGGAAGCCGTGCCGCTGCAGGCGCGACGTTTGCACCGCGTGGGGGTTGCCGAATGGGGCGGTTTCATCTTCGTGCACCTTTCCCCTGAAAAAGCGCAACGAGAGGGTGCGACTCTGGAAGCGCAGCTCGGCGCCATACCGCAACATCTGGCGCGTTATCCGCTAACGGAGCTGCGAGCGGGGCGCTCCTTCACGTACGATGTCGCCGCGAACTGGAAGGTGCTGCTCGAAAACTACAACGAGTGTTACCACTGCGCCGGAGTCCATCCGGAGCTGTGCCGCATCGTACCCGCGTTCAAACACCGCGGTGGAGTGGAGTTGGATTGGGCTCGGGGAATTCCGCATCGCGACGGGGCTTGGACGTTCACCGCCGACGGAACTAGCGATCGCGCTGCTTTTCCAGCGTTAAACGCAGAAGAACGCGTGCGCCATAAAGGCGAGTTGATCTATCCGAACTTTATGTTGAGCCTGGCGGCGGAGCACGTTGCGGCGTTCTCGCTTTGGCCGCGTGGCCCGGCTGCCACCACCATCGTCTGCGATTTGCTGTTCCATCCCGACGAGATCGCGAAGCGGAATTTCGATCCCAGCGACGTCGCCGACTTTTGGGATCTCGTGAACCGGCAAGATTGGAGCATTTGCGAGAGCGTGCAAGCCGGGATGCAGTCGAAGGCCTTTGAATTCGGGTACTACGCGCCGATGGAAGATGCCAGCCTTGACATCCGGCGATACATCTCTTCGCGGCTAGGCTCCCAATGACGCGCGACTACGACGTCATCGTCCTCGGTCTGGGCGGCATCGGAAGCGGCGCAGCCTATTGGCTGGCCAAACGCGGCACGCGCGTCTTGGGGATCGAGCAGTTTGAGCTTGGCCACGCGCGCGGGGAATCGCACGATCACTCGCGCATCATCCGCTACTCGTACTTTTCTCCGACCTACGTCCGGCTCGCCAAGGACGCATACGCCGCTTGGGAGTCGCTCGAACGCGACAGTGGCGAGCAAGTCGTCTTTAAGACGGGCGGGCTCGACATTCGTCCGCGCGACGGGGCGATTCCGTTGGAACCGTATGCGAACTCCATGCAAGAGTGTGGGATTCCATTCGAGCGGCTGGACGCCGCTGAGATTCGCAGACGCTGGCCCGCGTGGCGCATCGGGGACAACATTCACGGTCTCCTTCAACCCGACGGCGGCATCGTTGCGGCGGCGCGCGCGACCGCCGCGCATCAACGCGCCGCCCGCGCGCACGGCGCGACGCTGCTGGAGCGCACGCCGGTTACGGCGATCGAGGCGGGGGGTGGCGAAGTCTCCGTGGAGGCAGGCCGCGAGCGCTACCGCGCGGGCCGACTCGTGGTCGCGGCAGGCCCATGGAGCGCCAACATTCTCGCGCAATTCGACGTCCGAATTCCGCTCGAAGTGACCAAAGAGCAAGTCACCTACTTCCGGTCGCGCGACCTCGACGCTTTCGCGTTTGGCGAGTTTCCGATTTGGATCTGGATGGACGATCCGGCGTACTACGGATTTCCGGTCTTCGGGGAGCAAGGCGCCGTGAAGATCACGCAGGATGCGGGCGGCAAGCCGGTCGACGCCGATACGCGCGGCTTCGAGGAAGACTCCGAGATCACGGCGCGCGTTACGGGGTTTCTCGAGCGGTATCTTCCGGGTGCGCTCGGACCGATAACGTTGCTGAAAACGTGCCTCTACACGCTGCCGCCGGATCGCGATTTCGTTATCGACGCCTTGCCCGAAATGCCCAACGTCAGCGTGGCCATTGGAGCCGGCCACGCCTTCAAGTTCGCTTCCGTGATCGGCCGCATCCTCAGCGATCTCGCGCTGGACGGCCGCACGGAGCACGATATTGCGGCTTTCAAAATTGATCGTCCGATTCTTCAGATGGAGTCGCCACCCAAGACCTACATGGTATAAAAGTTACGGCGATCGGCGCTCGGCGGCTCTGCGCCGCCCGAGTAGATAGATCGCTACGCCACTGAGCAGCATCATCGCCGTAAGGCCGATCACCTTCAACACGGCGAGCACTTTGTTCGGATCGTCGTCGGCGGGAAATCCCGCGAAAACGATGCCGACGACGGTCGTGCTGAGACCGATGATCGCGGCTGCAGCTACGGTCCATTGACCGCCGGGAATCCAAATGGTTTGCACGGTGGCGCGCGCCGCGCGAAACTTTAGCGCCGACGCGAATAAGAAAAGAAAAGGCACCAACGTGGTGACGACGGTAGCGCTGACGAGCACGCTGTAAGCGCCCTTGACCGATGTGCCGCTCTGCCCGAGAAAGATCAGGATGGCCGAGATGACGGCTTGAGTGATCAACGCGGCTACCGGCGATCCCCAACGCGGGTGCATGCGTCCGAATACGGGCGGCAGATAATCATCGATGCCCGCCACGAACGGAATCCGCGCAACCGCACCGGTCCACGCGCCGGCGCTGCCGATACAGCTCAAGCCCACGAGCAACGCCGCGATTGGAATCAACGCATTCCAGCCGAATCGGGAGGCGGCGTGACCGATTGCCTGCATGACTCCCGAAGACGGATTGACGTCTTGCGGCATCACCGCCGCGAGAACGCTGAGCGTCCCGGCGATATAGATCGCCGCTATGACAGGTGCCGCGATCGCGAGTCCGAGCGGAATCGTCCTGCGAGGTTTTTCAATCTCGCCGCCCATGAACGCGATGGCCTCGGGGCCGGTCCAAGCGAAGGCGATTACCGACCAAAAAATCAAGTCTTTAATCTGTACGCCGGGGCGCAGCGTCGTTAGGGTGATCGGAGTCGCGGAGCCAAACTTCCACCAAGCGAGTGCTCCAAGCGCGATCAGCAGCAGGGTTACGCTCCAGCGCGCAATCGCACCGATATTGGTCAACCATTTTCCGACTTGCAAACCGTAGATGTTGACGACCGTCGCGAGCAGCAGTCCGCTCAATGCAACGATGATAAAGTACAACGGCTGACGCGACAGCGCGCTTTCACGCGAACCGGCGACGAACGCGGCGTTTCCGGCTGCGAAATAGAGCAGGGCGGGAAAGTATGGCAGCGTGCTGGCCCAATACGTCCAGCCGGTCATGAAGCCAGCAAACGACCCGAAGGCGCGCTTGCTCCAAACGTAGAGCCCGCCTTCGTCGGGGTAGTGCGACGAAAGAAAAACGACCGCGATCGAGAGCGGCGCAAACATTGCGAGGCCGCCGATGATCCACACGGTCACGGCACTTGCTCCCGAAGCGGCGGCCGTTGCCACCCACTGCAAGTTCGAAGCGGCGACGACAAAAAAAAGCACCACGTCGAACAGCCCCATTGCGCGCCGAAGCTGCATGGGTCAGCGACGTTCCACGCCGCGACGCAGGTCGCCCACCGGTGTCATTACTTACGCCGATGGGCGACGCGTCATGCGACGACGAGGTTTAGTAGTACGCGCGTCCCCAGTGACCCGGTCGCCAGTACCAGCCGTTCGGACCGTACACCCAGTGGCCCGGATGCCACACGGCTCCGGAGTACGGACGATACGCGTAGTGTCCGTTCGCCCAGACGTAGCGGTAGCCGTTCCACCGCCAGTAGCCCGCCTGCCAATAGTACGCGGCGCCGGGCGCCGCGGGCACCGTCTCGTAGATCGGCGCCGGAGGCGCAGTCTGGACATACACACCGCCGTACACCTGTGCCGCCGCGGGGAGTGCCGTTCCGAGAGCGGCCGCGCCGACCGCACATGCAAGGACCAAGCTTCGTAAGTTCATCATGCCTTTTCCTTACCACTACTTCGCCGCAAGCTGTCGTGAGAGGGATTAGAGGCTGATTCAAATCTGATGAAACTCCACAACTCCGCCGCGCGATCGACGTATTGCGCGCGCTCGCGTTGCAAGCGGCGCTCAGTTTGCGCCATGCGCGGCGGAAGAATCGTCAGCAGAACGTCGCGGTCATGCGCCTCACCGAGCGCATCCTGCAACTCTGTAAGGCGCTGCGCGACTTCCTGAAAGGACGGATCGACCGAGTCGAAGCGTTCCAATGCATAGCGCAGCCGCTTGCACGCGATCCGAAAGTCGTGAAGGCCTTGCCGGTCTCGCCGTTCCAAGCCCGAGGCCAGATTCCGAGCTTCACGCGAGCGCAACTCAACAACACGAGTGACGACGTCGCGCACGTCGCTGATGCCGTGGAGGTCGACTGGTTGCGGTTTCACTGCGAGGGGACTACGGAATAAATCGCGTGCGGCGCAAGTGTTTTCGGGCGATCTGCGTCGCGAGCCGTTCCCGATTGCGCAATTTGTCCAGCAGCGGTTGCGCGAGTTCTATCTCTGCGGGATCGGTGCTGCGCTCGAGCAATCGTCGAATGATCGTGGCGTCGCGGGCGTCATCGGTTGCCACGGCGGCGCGCTTGACGCGGCGCAAAAGCCGCGATTGCAGCACGAGATCGGCCACATCCTCGAGCAGCGATCGAAGTCGACGGCCCGTCGTGCGCACGTCGTGCAAACGTTTTTCGTTCGGCTTGCGAACGAAGTTTTGGCGCGCGCGCTCCAGCGCTCGCCGTTCGCTGCGAATTGCCTTTGCCACCCACTTCATGACGGCCGGGGGCTCATCGTCGACCGAGTTCGACGGGGGTATTTCCGGCAACCTTCGCGAATTCACGCATTAGTCGTGAGATCGCCGCGCTTGCCCGTCGTCATCGTGCTTTTGGCAATCATTGCCGTAGGCACGTGGTACGCTCTTTCTAGTCGTACGGCGCGAAATGTGGGAACGGTTGCGATTTACTACACGAAGCAAGACGGCACGACGCTTGGAGATGTAAGCGTCTCCATGCGGCCGAGACAGGCCGGCGAGAGTTCCGCGGAACACTTGCACAATACCCTGTTGTATGCCGCAGTGCAGGCGGTCGCGGGGCCACCGAACGCCGTGCGTGCCATTCGGTTCCCGCCGGGGACCCGCGTGCGCAGCGTCACGGTAGACGGTTCGACGGCAGCGGTCGATCTTTCAAAGGAAGTCGAGCAGCAAGCCGGCGGAACGTTCGGCGAAAACGGCGAGTTCAAGGCGCTGGTCTACACCGTAACCGGCATTCGCGGCATCAATGCATTGCAGATAACCGTCGATGGTGCGCGGCTCCAATCGCTCCCGGGGGGACATTTAGAACTTGACGAACCGCTTCATCGCTCGGACTGGTAGCCCCGGCGCGCCCATCGTTCTCGCGCTGCTGGCAGCATCGCTGGCGATTCCCGGGCTCGCCGATTCCTCAATCAGCGCGATCTATCAACGTCAGACGATTCGCTTTACCCATCTTTCCTCGGCATCCGGGAGCGTCGCGATCGGCGTCACCGATCCGGGATTTCAAACCTTGCTTCACGCTACCGGCGCGCTGTTGACGTGGAAGCCCGGCGAGCGATACGTGCTCATCACGACGTCGGCTCCCGTCGTCGTCAGCTTCGCGATCGGGGATCGCCGTTACGACGTCGGACCGATCTCGCTTCAGGCTAGCTTCGCGCCATACGCCCGCGGTAACGAAGTGTATCTGCCCTTCGACGAGGTGCTGCGAGCGCTTGATCTTGCGTTGCGCCGCGACGGAGGCGTCGCGATACTGCAGCCGCAGCTTGCCGCGCTGGACCTGCGCCAGGACGGTAATCGCATGACGCTGCTCGCACACGGCGCCGCGCCGCTCCACCCACGCACCGTACGCGAGAGCGCAACTGCGATCACGTATGCGTTCGACGGCGTCGGTACGACCTTAGGCGGCAGCCGCCAAATCAATGCGGGTGGCGTTCGCACGGTGCAAATCACAAATTCCGGAACGGTACGCGATCCCACAACGCTCGTCACGGTGGAGCTCGCTCCCGGCGCGGTGGCGGAAGCGCCTCGTGAAGAGGAACGCGACGTTGCCTTGACGTTTGATGGCGTCCCGCCGGCCGCTCCGACGATTGCCGAGGAATCGCCGACGCCTGAGCCTGCCGGGGCCGGGGCAACGTCGGCCGCGACCGTAAACGGACCCGCATTGGTTACCGGCATCGCGGTGCAACCGAGTGCGGACGGCGTCACCGTCGCTATTGCGATCACCGGCGACACCGGCTACGAATGGCACCGGCTGCGCGATCCGGATAATCGTTTCTGGGTGGACATCAAGAACGCGCAGCTGCAAGGGCCGCCGATCGAAGAGTCCGCGTCCGCTCCGCTCATCTCGGTGCGCGCGCGTCAGGACGATCCCTCGACCGTTCGCATCGCGTTATCACTTCAAGGCCCGAAGTCGGTTGCGGTCACACCCTCGGCGACCGGGCTCGGTATCCTGGTGGGTGGCGAAGACGTTGGCGACGCGCCGCGATCGGGAAGCGGGAGCGTCGGCAACGTTGTTTCGGAAGGCCAGCAAAACGCCGCTTTGGTTACGCCGGCGCCGCTGGACGAGTCGGGCGGTTCGGAAAACTCCGGTGAGTCAACCTGGAAGTTTGGGCCGCATAGCAACTACGTGCCGACGAATCCCCGCTTGATCGTACTCGACCCGGGACACGGCGGCAGCGATCGCGGAACGATCCACGGCGGCGTGGCCGAAGCGGATCTCACGCTCGACATGGCCAAGCGCTTGCGCGACATTCTAACGGCGCGCGGCTGGCAAGTAAAGATGACCCGCGACACGGACGTGGACGTGTATGCGGCCGACGACACCGCCAAGCAGGAGTTACAGGCCCGCGTCGACCTGGCCAATAAAGCCGGTGCGAGGCTCTTCGTAAGCATTCACGCCAATGCGTTCATCAATTCGGGGCCGTACGGGACGACGTGCTATATCTCGAAGGCGGACGACGTCGCGTTCGCTCGCACCGTGGCAGCGCACCTTGCTTCGGACGGCACGAAAGACGACGGGATCGTTAAGAGCCATCTCTACGTCACGCTGCACACCCGGATGCCGGCGGTGCTGATCGAAACGGCATTCCTCTCCAATCCCGGCGACTACGCCTTGCTAACCTCGGCGAGTTGGCGGCAAAAAGTCGCGGAAGAGATTGCAGACGGGATCGCCCAATACTCGCGCGAGTACCCGGTTCCTAATCAACCCGCGCAATGATGCGATCCTGAGCGCGTCATGATCGGGCTCTTCGATTCCGGGCTTGGCGGCCTTACCGTCCTGGCGCGCCTGCGCGAACGGCTGCCGTCGGTGGATACGATCTTCTTTGCGGATCAGGCGCACGTACCATACGGCGACCGCACTCACGGCGATCTTCTGCGGTTATTGCGCGCAAATCTTGCGCGGCTCGACGGCTACGGGGTAGAGGCGATCGTGATGGCCTGCAATACGTCGTGCGCGATCGCCGAGCGTTACGGCTGGCCGCCTTCACGCGCCCCGGTGTTGGATTTAATTGAATCCGCGGCGCTAGCGGTAGAGCGCGACGAGTTTCGGCGGGTCGGCGTCGTCGCGACGGCGGCGACCGTTGGCGCGGGTTCGTACGGCCGTACGCTCCGAGCGCGCGTCCCCGGCATCGATGTCGTCGAAGTTCCAGCGCCGGCGCTCGTTCCGCTCGTCGAAGCGGGCTATACCGAGGGCGAGATGCCGCGGGCCGCGGTCGCCGAGGTTTGCACGCACCTTCCACTCGATCTCGATGCGCTCGTTTTCGGCTGTACGCATTATCCCGTGCTCGAGAAACATTTCCGGCACGCGTTGGGCGATGACGTCGCGCTGATCGATCCGGCCCTCATGCAAGCCGAGCGGGCCGCGAATCTTCTTGGCGAATTCGCGCATGGAACGGGTCAATCGAGCTACGTAACGAGCGGCGATGAAGCAGCATTTCACGCGAACGTCAGCCGCTTGATGCGGGCCGTGATCCGTTAGTGCGCGGAGAGCAGACCGACGTGGAATAGCGAGAAGAAGAACCCGGTCGTCGCGATCGCAAGTGCCACGCCCGCCATGACTTGCATCGGCGTGTGGGCGTGCAAGTAGACGCGGGCCCAGCAGACCATCGGAATCAGCACCATGAAAGGGAGCGGTTGTCGGCCGTAGATTAGTACCAGCGCCGCGAGCGGTGCCGTGATGCCGATCGCATGGGTGCTGATCTTCCAATAGCGCGTGATGTACTGGACGATGAGCGTCGATACTAAGTATCCAAGCATCGCGGCGATCATTAGGCGCGGCGCGTGAGCGAGCCAAAGTGCCGCGGCGCCTAAGACGTCGAAGATCACAAAGGCCGTAAAAACCATCTCGCGCTCCGTGCGAACGGACATCTCCAGGTCGGAAATGCGGTCGGTTGCATAAAGCCAGAAGACGTAGAGCATCGGCCCGATGGACGTAAAGAAGGTAGACAGAAAGAGCAAGCGCCAGAAGTCAAGCGTATCCTTCGCGCCGATCAGCGCGAGGATCACGAAGAGCGCGAGAGCCGTCAGAAACGGATTAAAGATCGTCGAGAGAATGCGCGCCAGATCGCGCCAAACCCGCCGATTCTTGATCGGAGCGACCGAGCGCAGCGGCTGCGCGAGCCTCTCGGAGTCGGGCACAAGCCGCTTTTCTGCCCGCCGTCGTCGAATACTTCGTGGGCGGCCGACGGCAGGCACGCCGGAGTCTGCGGTCGTAAAAAGGATGCCGCCATCGCCTTTCCTATGGAAGAGAAGACGTAATTGAATCCGATTCTACTAATTGCCGCCGCAGTGCCGAAGGCCATACCATCGGCGGCGGCGACGCTCTTGCCGAACGGCCTCTCGCCAAACACGCAGGCCGCGATCCCGCTGGCACCCGAACCCAAGACGTGGTTCGCCCAACATCTGCCGTGGGCGACGCACACCGCCGCGGGCATCTTCATCGTCTCGGCGATTGCACTTATCTTTTTGCTTGCGGCTCAGACGACGAAACAGGAAGGGCTCACGGGATCGATCGGTGGGCGCGTCGAGAGCGCGTATCGCGGTCGACTTGGCGCGGAAGAACAGCTCAAGCGTCTCACCGGCATCGTCGCGGTCTGCTTCGTGGTCTTCGGGTTCGTGCTTTCGCTCACGGGTATCTAAGGACAGAGTGCGGCTCCTCGAGGTCGCTAATCTCAAGACGACGTTTCGAACCGAAGACGGTCCGGTTACCGCGGTCAACGGCCTTTCCTTCGGACTCGACGCCGGCGAAACGCTGGGCATTGTGGGTGAGTCTGGCTCCGGAAAATCGGTAACGGCGCTTTCGATCATGCGCTTATTGGCGCGCAATGCGACCGTGACCGTCGACCGCATGGCATTCAACGATGAAAATCTTCCCGACAAAAGCGAAGCCGAGATGCGGAAGATCCGCGGTTACAAGATCGCGATGATCTTTCAGGATCCCATGACGTCGCTCAATCCGGTGCTGACGATTGGGGAGCAGATCGCCGAAGCCGTTCGCCTCCACCTTGGTTCCGGAAAACGCGAAGCCCGCGAGCGAGCCATCGAGATGCTCCACAAAGTGCGCATTCCGCTCCCGGAGAAACGACTCGGCGACTACCCGCATCAATTCTCCGGCGGCATGCGCCAACGCGTGATGATTGCGATGGCGCTCTCCTGCAATCCGCAGCTGCTCATCGCCGACGAACCGACAACCGCGCTCGACGTAACCATCCAAGCGCAAGTCCTGGAGCTGATGAACGATCTGCAGCGCGAGACGGGCGCGGCGATCATCCTTATCACGCACGACCTCGGCGTGGTCGCCGAGTTCTGCAAGAACGTGCTGGTAATGTACGGCGGCAACCTGGTCGAATACGGAAGCGCCGAACAAATTTTTGCGGAGCCTCGCATGCCGTACACGCAGGGATTGCTGGCCTCCTTGCCCCGGCTCGACGACACCGAGCACCGGCGACTCGAGCCAATCCAGGGCCAGCCGCCCAACCTGCTGCGTCTTCCGCCGGGGTGCGCGTTCGCGCCGCGCTGCGCCTATCGCATGCCGATTTGCGCCGAGCCCGTCCCGCTCTACGACTTTGGCGAAGGTCACCTCGCGCGCTGTTATCTTTACGATGAGCGCGCTCGCGATCAGCGACCGGAGGCCGCGCGGATGCTTCCAACGGTGCCGGCAGGCGGCTGATGAACGGCGCCCTGATCGAAGCAAAGGAGCTCTACAAGTACTTTCCGATTTACGCGGGATTGACGTCTCGTCACGTCGCCGACGTCCGTGCCGTCGACGGCGTAAGCTTTACGATCGAAGAGGGCGAAACGCTCGGCCTCGTCGGCGAGTCCGGCTCCGGGAAGACGACGATTGGGCGACTGCTCCTGCGCTTGCTGCCCGCCACCAAAGGCCAGATCCACTTCGAAAATCAAGACGTTCTCAAGATGAATCGCGGCCAAATTCGCCGGCTGCGCCGTTCCATGCAGATCATTTTTCAGGATCCATTCGCGTCGCTCAATCCGCGAATGACCATCGGTGACATCATTGGCGAGCCCTTGACGATCCACCACCTTGCAACCGGCAAGGGGATCGAACGTCGCGTCCAAGAGCTGCTCCAACTGGTCGGACTTCAGCCCTACCACGCCAACCGCTATCCGCACGAGTTTTCCGGCGGCCAGCGGCAGCGCGTCGGCGTCGCTCGCGCGTTGGCGGTCGATCCAAAATTCATCGTCTGCGACGAGCCGGTCTCCGCGCTCGACGTTTCGATCCAGGCTCAAGTTATCAACCTGCTCGAGGACCTTCAGAAAAAGTTCAGGCTGACCTATCTGTTCATCGCGCACGACCTCTCGGTCGTTCGGCACATATCCACCCGCGTTGCGGTGATGTACGTCGGCAAACTCGTTGAGCTCGCCGACCGCGACGCGCTCTATCAAAATCCACTGCACCCATACACCCAGGCGCTCCTCTCCGCGATTCCCATTCCGGACCCGGTCTTGGAGAAACGCCGAAAGCGCATCGTCCTCACGGGCGACATCCCGTCACCGGTGAACCCGCCCTCAGGATGCCGTTTTCATACGCGCTGTCCGATCGCGTTCGATCGCTGCGCGGTTGAAGAGCCGCCGCTCACAGAATATTCACCCGGCCATTTCGCCGCGTGCCACTGGGTGGAAGAGCACGGCGGACGCGCACCCGAACTCGTCATGAATTAAAAACGGGCGACCGCTGTTGCGATCGCCCGTGAGGCCTTTGGTTTGCCGGTGTTAGGCTTTCTTCTTGCGTCTGCCGTTGCGCGCAGCTTTGCGCACCTTTCGGCCGGCCTTTCTGCCTGCGGCCTTTTTCTTGCGGACGCCCTTGCGCGCAGCTTTGCGCACCTTACGGGCGACCTTTCTGCCTGCGGCCTTTTTCTTGCGGCCGCCCTTGCGCACAGCCTTGCGCACCTTGCGGGCGATCTTTCTGCCCGCGGCCTTTTTCTTGCGGCCGCCCTTGCGCACAGCCTTGCGCACCTTACGGGCGACCTTTCTGCCCGCGGCCTTTTTCTTGCGGCCGTTCGGTGACTTCTTAGCTGCGCCGGCGGCAGCCGCCTTACGGCGACGTGCTTTGCGACGAGGCTTTTGAACCTCCGTCGCCATGCCACCGTTCATTATGGAATCCGAGTCCATTCATTCCTCCTCGTCCCCGGGGACGATAAGCGTTATTGGACAGCGCTCGTTGGCGCGTTTGAGCGAATCATAGAGGATTTTTCCAAATGATGCAAATTCACGCGTGTGCGACCGCGTGTGCGACAACGTGCAATTTGCGGGGGGTTGACCCCGGCGGTATACTAAGGCCCGTGAAAAAGCCCCTCATTATCGTGGAGTCGCCCACGAAAGCGCGGACGATCAAAAAGTTTCTTCCCGCGCGATACGCCGTGAAAGCATCGGTGGGGCACGTTCGCGACCTTCCTAAGAGTACTTTGGGCGTCGATGTCGCGCACGATTTTACGCCGAAATACTTGACGATCAAGGGCAAAGGCGAGGTCATCAAGGAGCTTCGCGGTGCGGTGAAAGGCGCCACCGACGTCTATCTTGCGACCGATCCCGATCGCGAAGGCGAGGCAATCGCTTGGCACCTGGCGGAACTCCTGAAACTCTCCGATCCGAAGCGGATCGAACTCCACGAAATTACTAAAGACGCGACTCTCGCGGCGCTCAAGCACCCCCACCACATCGACATGGACCGGGTAAACGCGCAACAGGCCCGGCGAATTCTCGATCGCCTTGTAGGCTACAAGATCTCGCCGCTGCTCTGGTCCAAAGTGCGCGGCGGCCTTTCGGCAGGGCGCGTGCAATCGGTCGCGGTTAAGCTCATCGTCGATCGCGAACGCGAAATCGCCGCCTTCATTCCTAAGGAATACTGGAGCATCACGGCGCTGCTTGCGGCTGCGCACGATCCGGGAACCGCTTTTTCGGCGGACCTGGTATCGCACCGTGGCGAGAAACTCGAAATTGGGACGGAAACCGCGGCCAACGCGGCTTTGCGTGCGCTCGAAGGCGCCGCATATCGCATTTCATCGGTCAAAAAGCGCGAGCTGCGCCGTAACCCCCCCGCGCCCTTCACGACCTCGACGCTGCAACAAGAAGCATCCCGCAAGCTGCGAATGCGGGTGCGTCGTGCCATGCAAGTGGCTCAGGCTCTCTACGAGGGAGTCGATCTTGGGGGCGCTGAGGGAACCGTCGGCCTCATTACGTACATGCGCACCGACTCCACCCGGATCAGCGATCAGGCGCGCGAAGCGGCACGCGAGTTCATCGCCGCCGCGTACGGCGCGGAGTTCCACGGCGGGACGCGGCACCGCGTTCGCGAGGGAGCGCAGGACGCGCACGAAGCGATTCGGCCCACGTCGGTGTTGCGAACGCCGGATAAGCTGGCGGGTGTGCTCAAGCGCGAGGAGCTGCGTCTTTACACGATGATTTGGGAGCGTTTTGTCGCGTCGCAGATGGCGGCCGCGCTGCTCGATCAGACCGTCGTCGACGTGGCGGCTAACGATTACGGCTTCCGGGCGACCGGTACGATCTTGCGTTTTCCTGGTTTCACCCGCGTATATGAAGAAGGGCGAGACGACGAGGCGGCCGGGAAGGGGCGTATTCGACTACCGGAATTAGCGGCGAACGAAGTGCTCGATTGCCGCAAGCTCGACCCGAAGCAGCATTTCACCGAGCCGCCGCCGCGTTTTACCGAAGCAGCGCTGGTGAAAGCGCTCGAAGAGAACGGGATCGGCAGGCCTTCAACCTACTCAACGATCGTGGATACGATTCAGGCTCGCGGGTACGTCACGCAGCAAGAGCGTCGGTTCGTACCGACGCCGATCGGTATCGCCGTAAACGATCTGCTGGTCGAACACTTCCCGAAGATCGTGAATTTGGACTTCACCGCTCGAATGGAAGGCGACCTGGATCGTATCGCTGAGGGGCACGAAGACTGGATCGTGCTGCTGCAACGATTCTACGCTCCGTTCGAGAGCGACCTCGAGCTGGCCGAAAAGAAGCTTCCACGGCTAGAGTTGCGGGACGAGCCGACCGATGAGATTTGTCCGAACTGCGGCCGCCCAATGGTGATCAAGACGGGCCGGTTTGGAAAGTTCATTTCGTGCAGCGGCTATCCCGAATGTAAGACGACCAAGCCAATTGTGAAAGCAACGGGTGCCGACTGCCCCAAGTGCGGTGGCGCGGTCGTCGAGCGCCGTTCGAAAAAGGGTCGCGTTTTCTACGGCTGCGCGAACTATCCGAAGTGCGATTTCATCTCGTGGGACGCCGTCGCTCCCGAACGCTGTCCCGTCTGCGGTTCCTACGTCATCGTCAAGAACCGCCGCGGGGCGATTGCGCTGCAGTGCGCCGCCGACCGGACTCACGACGTCACGTCGTTGACGCCGGCGCCCACCGCCGAGGAGCCGGCCCTCTTGTCATCCTGACCCTATCATGAGCGAAGTCGAAGGGCGAAGGACGAAGGACGAAGGACGAAGCATGATCGAGAGGTGACGTGCAACGTTTAACGGTCATTGGTGGTGGGCTCGCGGGCTGCGAGGCCGCGTGGCAAGCCGCGCGTTGCGGAGTGGAAGTGGATCTCTTCGAGATGCGCCCACTGCGAAGCGGTCCGGCGCATCGAACCGGCGCGCTTGCCGAATTGGTCTGCAGTAACTCTTTACGCGGGGCTGCGCTTGAAAACGCCGTTGGGTTGCTCAAAGAGGAGCTTGCGCGGATCGGTTCGCTCATCGTTGGCTCCGCGCGCGAAACGGCGGTGCCCGCGGGCGGCGCACTGGCCGTTGATCGCGAGCGTTTCGCCGCGACGGTGGAATCCCGCATCGGCAACGAATCCCGTATTCGGCTGCACCGTGAGGAGGTTCGCACGATCCCGCTCGACCGCCCGACGATCGTCGCGTGCGGACCGCTTCCCACCCAAGAGTTCTTGACAGCCCTCGACGCGGTGCTGGGCTCATCCTTAGACTCCGCTCGGGACGACAAACGGGGAGCGAAGCGCCTCCACTATTACGATGCGGCTTCGCCGATCGTGGCGGCCGACTCGATCGACGAGTCGGCGATGTATAGAAAGTCCCGCTACGATAAGGGCGACGGTGACGACTATCTGAATATCCCGCTCGATCGTGCGCAGTACGCGCAGCTGGTCGCGGATCTGCGGACGCTGGAACGCCATCCGGCCAAAGACTTTGAAGAGACGCGATACTTCGAGGGCTGCCTTCCGATCGAAGAGATGGTCGATCGCGGCGACGACGTGCTGCGTTTCGGGCCCCTCAAACCGGTTGGATTGCGCGATCCCCGCACTGGCAAGGCACCGCACGCCGTCGTGCAGCTCCGCAAAGAGAACGCCGAAGGTACCGCTTACAATCTGGTTGGATTCCAAACCCGCCTTGCGTGGCAAGCGCAACGTGAAGCCTTTGGGAAACTCCCCGGCCTGCAAGGCGCGGAGTGGCTGCGCTTGGGGGTAATGCACCGCAACACGTTCATCGACTCACCGCGTCTGCTCGACTCGAGCTTGAAGTTGCGAGGAACGGCGGCGATGTATTTTGCCGGACAGATTACCGGCGCGGAGGGCTATGTCGAAGCGGCGGCGTGCGGAGCGATGACGGGCATCCATGCCGCGCGAGCGATGGTAGGGTTGAAGCCGATCGATTTTCCACGAGAGAGCGCGTTCGGGGCGGTCGTTGCCCACCTCCAAAACCACCACACCGCCGATTTCCAGCCAGCCAACGTCACTTGGGGTTACTTCCCGCCGATGGCTGACGGTGGGAAAGAGGGCAAACGTGAGCGGAGGCGGCGCATGGCGGAACGCGCGCTTGCGGCGATCGAAGCGTGGGCCGCTGAAACTCTCTTTGCGCCGGCGGGGTAGAGACGCTAGCATGAAGATTCGGTCCACGACGATTCTAGCGGTGCGCCGCGACGGCAAGCTTGCCATCGCGGGCGACGGACAGGTAACGCTCGAGAAGACGATCGTCAAGCACAGCGCGCGGAAAGTACGCAAGACGTCCGGCGGCAAGGTTTTGGCCGGCTTCGCCGGTTCGGCCGCCGACGGTATCACGCTGCTGGAAAAATTCGAAGGGAAATTCGCCGAGTTCAAAGATTTGACGCGCGCCGCGGTCGAGCTGGCGAAGGACTGGCGACAAGACCGTGCGCTGCGCCGTTTGGAAGCGCTGATGATCGTTGGCAATGCCGATCATCTTTTTGTCCTTTCCGGAATGGGCGACGTGATCGAGCCGGACGAAGGTATCGCCGCGATCGGCAGCGGCGGACCGTACGCGCAGGCGGCGGCCGCCGCGCTGCTGCGCAACACGCAGCTCGATGCCGTCGAGATTGCCCGCAAAGGGCTGGAGATCGCCGCCGAAATCTGCATCTATACCAACGCCGACATCATCGTGGAGAGTCTTCCGTGACGAGCACGTTGACGACCCTCGATCCGACCGCTCTCACGCCCAGACAAGTCGTCGTCGAGCTCGACAAGTATATCGTTGGGCAAAGCAAGGCGAAGCGCGCGGTCGCAATCGCGTTGCGCAACCGGTATCGCCGAGCGCGCGCGCGGGAAGATTTGCGTGAGGAAATCACGCCGAAGAATATCCTGATGATCGGGCCGACCGGCGTGGGCAAGACCGAAATCGCGCGACGCCTTGCGGCGCTGGTCGGCGCACCGTTCGTCAAGGTGGAGGCGACGAAATATACGGAAGTCGGCTATGTCGGGCGTGACGTCGAATCGATGGTGCGCGATCTCGTCGAGGCCTCGATTCGCACGGTGACCAACGAACGGCGCGCGGAAGTCCGCGAGCTCGCGGCGCGTCAGGCGGTCGAGCGCGTCATCGACGCACTGCATCCCGAAACGCGTCCCCCGTCGGCCTCGCAGGGAAATCCGTTTGGCGCAGCACTCGGTTCGATTTTCGGCAGCGGCGTTGGGCCGCAGACGCAATCCGGCCCGTCGGTCGCGGTGTCGCCTGACGCGCAGCGAGTTCGGGATCAGACGCGCGGTGAAATCGAGCGCGGCTTTTACGACGTGCGCCTGATCGAGATCGAAGTGGAAGAGACGCCGAGCTTGCCGATCGGCGTGATCGGCGGCGGCATGGATCAGAGCGGCGACCTCGGCGAGATGCTCGGTGGCATTCTACCCAAGCGCCGAACGAAAAAGCGCGTGACGGTGGCCGATGCGCTGAAGATCTTCGAGCAAGAAGAAGCCACAAAGCTCATCGATATGGACGCCGTCAAGCGTGAGGCGCTGCGCCGCGCCGGTGAAGACGGAATCATCTTTATCGACGAAATCGATAAGGTCGCCGGGTCGCAGGTGCGCGGCGGTCCCGACGTTTCGCGCGAAGGCGTCCAGCGCGACATCTTGCCCATCGTTGAAGGGTCTACGGTCAACACCAAGCACGGCCCGATCAAGACCGATCATGTCCTGTTCATTGCGGCCGGCGCCTTTCATATCAGCAAGCCGTCGGACTTGATTCCCGAACTGCAGGGACGCTTGCCGATACGGGTCGAGCTTGACTCCCTTACCGCCGAAGATTTCAAGACGATACTGACGCAGCCCAAAAACGCGCTCGTCGAACAATACAAGGCGTTGCTTGCTGCCGATGGTGTGACGCTCGAGTTTCGAGGCGATGCAATCGAGCAGCTCGCAACCTTTGCGATGCGGGTCAACGAACAGACTGAGAACATCGGGGCTCGCCGTCTACATACGGTGCTAGAACGCGTTCTTGAAGCGATCAGCTTCGACGCGCCGGAAACGACCGGAACGGTCGTGATCGACGGGGAGTACGTGCGCGCTCGGCTTGCCGACATAGTGGAGAATGCGGATCTTTCAGGGTATATTCTCTAAGGTAATTCACATTACGCCCGGCAGGGCAGAAAGCGCGGCAAAGAGGATGATGTCACCCATGAAAAAGTTGAATGGCGCTCTCCTCACGCTCTTTGGTGCGGCGATTCTACTGTCGGCGTGCAACGGAAACAACAACGGCATCACGACGCCGCCCGGGTCAGGGTCGTTCTGCGGTGGTCCTCCAAACCAACTCGAGGTGCTCTGGCCGATCCCGAACTCGAAGAATGCTCCTTCAGGGCTAGGCAACATCTACGTTTCCACCAAGGGAACGCTGCCGCCCAGCAACAGCTTTAACTTCTTCCTCGTTCCGTCTAACGGATTGTCGACGTTCACGTCGACGTTCTTCGGAGTCAGTCAGTCGCAGATCCCGACGCCGCATGCGACACCCTCGTATTCGAACCCGATCTACTACGCATCATCGCTTCCGCCGAGCTACATCATCGGACCGGCTCAGGCGGTCAGTCTGTTCTGGAACAACGGCGGTACCGGTTGCACTCCACACACGCTCGTCAGCCAGTTCCGGACGAAGTAGCCTTCTATCGAGGGGCACCTGGGAACAGTAGCGGGCGGCGATTACGAAGAATAGCCGCCCGCGATGCCCTACATTCGCGAGATCATTCCGAACGGACACCCAACGCTGCGAAAAGTCGCGAAGAGGGTCGATCCGAGAGAGATTCGAGAGCCGCTCTTTCAGCAGTTGATCGACGACATGTTCGAAACGATGTACGCAGCACCCGGCGTCGGCCTGGCTGCGCCGCAAGTCAACGTTTCAAAACGGCTCTTCGTCATGGATGTGAACGACGACGAGCATCCGCCAGCGGTCGTAATCAATCCGAAGATTGAGGGCTTCGGCGAAGAAATCGAACTGCGCGAAGGCTGTCTAAGCGTGCCGGGGATGATCGGCGAGATCGTCCGCTATCAGCGCGCCGCAGTCACCGGACTCGATCGGGAGGGACGCAAAATTCGGATCGAAGGCGAGGGTCTGCTGGCGCAGTGTCTGCAGCACGAGATCGATCACCTCAACGGCGCACTCTACATCGACCGCGCAACGAACTTGCGCCCAGTCGAAAGCGAAGAGGAGAAAGAAGCCGCGGAGGCTTGAAGACGCTTTTTCTGGGCACCAGCGCGTTCGCGGTGCCGAGTCTCCGGGCCGTCGCGGCGCAGACGGAGCTCCTCGGCGTCGTGTCGCAGCCGGATCGTCCGGCCGGGCGCGGTCAGCGGCTCACGCCGAGTCCGGTGAAGCGTGCCGCGCTCGAGCTCGGCTTGCGCGTACACGAACCGGCTTCATTGAGAGCGTTCGCCGCCGAACTTGCCACCGAGCGCATCGATCTGCTGGTCCTGGCATCGTACGGGCGCATGCTGCCCCAGGAGCTTCTGAATCTGCCGCAACTTGGTTCGCTCAACGTCCATCCCTCGATGCTGCCAAAGTATCGCGGTGCAACGCCGATTCAGAGCGCGATTCTGCACGGCGACGACGAAACCGGCGTGAGCATCATGCTGATGGACGCCGGGCTCGACACCGGCGACGTAGTGCTGCAACAATCCGTTGCGATCGCGCCGGGTGAAACTTATGGCGAACTCCACGATCGGCTCGCGATGATCGGCGGCGAGCTGCTGGAGCAGTCAATCGATTTGGCGGAGCGCGGCACGCTGATCGGGCGACCGCAGGCCGGTGAACCCAGTGTAACGAGGCCGATTGCGAAGGAAGACCTGGCGATCGATTGGAGCTGGGAGCCGAAGCGCATCGTCAATACGGTGCGCGCATTTTCTCCGCAGCCCGCGGCGCGCGCAACCTTGGACGAAGAACCGGTGAAGATTCTTCGAGCGCACGTCGACACCGGCGGCGCGCTCGTTATCGACGAATTGATCGCTCCTAATCGCGGGAAGATGAGCGGTGCGGAGTACCTCCGGGGTCGCCGCCAGGCTCCGGGATGACCGCGCGCGAGCTCGCACTCGGGGTTGCGCGCGACGTTTTTCCGCCGCCGGGATCGAACGCGGTCGAACGGACCGCGCAAGCTGCGTTCGACTACCGCGCGCGCCGCAGTGAGTTGAGCGATCGCGATCGCGCATTCGCGGCCGAACTCGCCTACGGCGCGATCAAAATGCGTCGCACGCTCGACTGGTATTTGGAGCCATTCTTGAGCGCGCGCCGTGATACCGAGGGGCCCCTGAGCACGACGGGCGCCGTCCGGGAGCTCTTACGACTGGCAGTCTACGAACTCGTCTACACGCGAGCGGACGAGTACGCGACCGTTTTCGAGTTCGTGAATCTCGCCAAGCGCATCTCGCACCGCGGATTGAGCGGTTTGGTGAATGCCGTTCTGCGGCGTTTTCTTCGCGAACGACCGGCACAACCGCAGCGCGAGCAATTCGAAAACGAACGCGAATACCTCGCGGCGCGCTATTCGCTCCCGACCTGGCTCGTCCGCCAGTGGGGAGAGGTCTTCGGCAACGAGCTCGAGGCGATTTGCGCAGCGGTCAACGATCCGCCGGGGCTTGCGATCGTCGTCAACGCGCTCAAGGCAACGCGCGAAGAAGCCGCAGAACGGCTCACTCCAATGGAGACGCGCCCCTCGACCGTGGTCCCCGAGGTGTTGCTCGTGAAACGCGGCGGGAATTTGTCCTCCACCAGTGACGGCGACTGGTGGCCCCAGTCGGAAAGCTCCGCGATGGCGGTCGACGTGCTTTGCCCCCAACCCGGGGAGGCGATTCTTGACGTTTGCAGCGGACGCGGGAACAAAGCGCTGCAAATCGGTGCGCGGTTGAATCGGCAAGGATCGCTGGTGTGCGTCGAACGCGACCCGCGCAAAGTGGCGACGCTCACCGCCCGGTTGGAACGGGCCGAGGTGGCGGCGGGAGTCGTCACCGGTGACGCAACGGCCGACGCGCTGTCGGAGGAGCAATGCTTCGATCGCGCGCTGGTCGACGCGCCGTGCTCGGGAGTGGGCGTCGTGGGCCGCCATCCCGAGGCGCGCTGGAAGAAGCAGGGGACCGACGGCGAACGCCTTGCGCTGACGCAGCGAAGCTTGCTCGAGCGGACGGCCCGCCACGTCTACCCTGGCGGCGCGCTCGTCTATGCGGTGTGTTCGACGGATCCACGCGAAACAACTGAAGTGATCGACGGCTTTTTGGCGCGAGAAAACTTCGAGCGCGGCTTGATACCGGCCGCGTACGAAAGCCTGTTGAGCCGCGACGGCGACGTGCTGATACCACCCGGCATCGCCGGTCGTGACGGGTTCTATGTCGCGCGGCTCGAGCGGCGCACGTGAGCTTCCTGGCAAAGATCGAGGAGGTCTGCGCAACCTTTATCGAGCGAACGTTTGCGAAGAGCTTTCCCAGCGATTTGGAGCCGGCACAAATCGCGCGGAAACTCGTTTCGACGATGGAAGCTCAGACGCACGGCGAGGAAGGGCGCTTGCGCGCGCCTGGCTCGTACGCCGTTTATGTCAGCCCCGAGGACTTCGAGCGCCTAGCCGACCGCGCCGATTATCTCGAACGCGCCTGGGCCGAGCTTTTGCGCGATCTGGCGGCGCGGGTCGGGATCACGTTCGAAGATGGAGGCGCTCGCGTCACGATGGCGGCGCGCCCCAGCGTGCCGTTGGGCGCCATCGCGATCGAGGCTGCGCGAGCGGAGACGCGCTTTTCCTTGCGGATGGTCAAGGGAGTTCCGCCCGATGGGGTATATCCGATTCAGGGGCAGGCCAGAATTGGACGAAACGAGGAGAGCGAAATCGTTCTTGTCGACCCGAGCGTTTCGCGCGCGCATGCTATCGTGGAAGTCAACGCCGGAAAACCGGTGGTCCGTGATTTGGGATCGACCAACGGGACGTTCGTGAACGGGAGACGCGTTCGGGCGCACCCGCTGCGCGACGGCGACGAACTGCTCTTCGGCAACACCAAGATGAGATTCGAATCGCCATGATTGCGGAAATCGGCGCAGCCGTTGCGTTCGACCGGCAGATGCGGATCGGTTCGCTGGAGATTACGGCCGCGCTCGCAGTGGTTGCATTGCTGGCGGCGCGTCCGCGCTTCCGGGCTGCGGCAGAAATTGGCCGCGTTACGCCGATGCAGCTGCGGCTGGAGATCTTCGAGTGCGGCGCGGCGCGGGCGTATCAAGGGCGCCCGCCATTGGAGCTGGGACGCGACAAGGGCGCTGACATCGTTTTGGGCGATGCCGAGGTGAGCCGGCGACACGCGCGTTTCGAGAGCCACGAGGGCGTCGTCTACGTCAACGATCTGAAAAGCAGCAACGGCACGTTCCTGAACGGCCGGCGCGTTACGGACGCTATTGAAATCCGCGCGGGGGATGAAATCGACGTCGGGACGACTCGGCTTCGGGTCAGCTCGGTGCGGCCCGGATGACGCTTGCAATTCGGGGCGATCGCACGTCCTGCTTTACCGTGCAACTCGGGCCGCGCACGTGGCTCCTGGCCGTGGCGCGGGGGTTTGGGACCATCGGCGGACTAGCGACTGAAGCGGCACTCCTCGCGCGGCTTCGCGGCGAATGCGAACGGCGCGTGCGAAGCGCTCGTTTCCGTCGTGCCATCGACCGCCCGCAGGCTGCCGCAACGGCGGTGCTCGCGGTGATCACGCGAGTCAATGCGGACTTATATGTCGGCACGGCGAGCCACGAAGATTACGTGACGGCTGCGGCATCGTTGACCGCGGTGCTCGTCGTGCACGGACAGGCGTACGTCTTGCATGCGGGGGCGACGGCCGCATACTTAGCCCGTGGCGGCGACCTGATGGCGCTCTCCGGCGACGACGTCTTCGAGGACCGGCGCAAGCCCGTGCTCGTGCGTGCGCTTGCCGTAGCGCCCGTTCTCGACATTACCATCTCCAACACGATCCTTAGCCAAGGCGACGCGATCGTTCTGCTTGGCCGGCGTTTGCGCGACGATACAGAACGACGCGCACTGCTTGCGAACCTGGATGCGAGCGATCCCGGCGAACACGTTCTGGTTGCGCGGTTCGAATACGACGATGCCGCGCCCGGCGAGTTCGCGTCGGTGAGCCGGCCGCCAATCTTCGCGCGCGCGCTGGCGCGAACGGCAGCGGCGATCTCCTTTTTGATCGCGGCGGTCATTACACACTGACAGTTTTAGTGCGGCGGGTCGCGCCGATGTTGGGCGCGCTTGCCGTGGCCGCGCTGATTCTGTCGTTTGCGCCGCGCCACACGATCGGTCCGCCGTGGTTGCTTGCAATTCTCGCGGCGCTGGCAATCGTCTGGGTAATTTGGCAACCCGCCTCGACGGTGCGCGACGATGGGTTGCCGGCGCTCGCCGTGGTGCTTGCATCGCTTGGACTCGCAATGGTCGACCGGCTCTCTCCCGCGTTGGCGCAACGACAACAGCTATGGCTGCTCGTATCGCTAGCGCTTGCAGTCGGGTTCGGTCCCGCGTTTTCGGCCTTCCGGCGTTTTGCCGCGTACAAATATCTCTGGGTCGTCGCGTCGCTCGTTTTATTCGTCTTACTGCTCTTTTTTGGCGAGGAGATCAACGGCGCGCGACTTTGGATCAAGCTCGGGCCAATCGAATACGAGCCGATCGAGCTGATCAAACTCTTCATGGTCCTCTTCTTAGCGGCGTACTTGGCCGAGATGGCCGACGTCATCGGTAACGCGCGGCCATGGTCGTTACGGGCCAACGTCAAGTACTTGGGGCCGCTCTTCATCGGTTGGGGCGGCTCGATGGCGATCTTGGTCGTACAGCGTGATCTCGGCATGGCCACGCTGCTGCTCGCCACCTTCGCGACGCTGCTCTTCGTGGCGACGCGCCGGCTCGACATCGTCGTTTTCGGCTCGCTACTCTTTGTGCTTGGAGCGTTTTGGGCCATGCACCACTATCCGTACGTGCAAACGCGCATCGCCGTATGGCGTAACCCGTTCTCCGATCCGCTCGGCGCGGGTTATCAATCTTCGCAAGCGTATTATTCGCTGGCTGCGGGCGGACTGGTGGGGAGCGGATACCGCCTCGGCCATCCCGAATTCATCCCGGATGTGGCGACGGATTATGTATATGCGGCGTTTGCAGAAGAGTTCGGCTTGATCGGCGCGATCGTCGTTCTAGCGATCTTCCTCGACGTCGTGAGGCGAATCTTTGCGACGGGGTTGGAACAGCCCGATCTCTACACGAAGCTCCTGGCAACAGGCCTCGGCGCGACACTCGGGTTTCAAGTCGTCATCATCGTCGGCGGGGTGATTGGGTTGCTCCCGCTCACCGGGATAACGCTGCCGTTCATGTCGTACGGCGGGAGCTCGCTGGTCACAAATTTTCTTCTCATTGCGCTGGTATGGGCGATGAGCGCCCGGCCACGGAGGATCACATGAAAATTCTTGCTATGCTGCCGGTGTTGTTCCTCGTCGCCGCGTGCGCAAGGAGCTCAAATGGCGCGAACGCTACGGCGTCGGCTTCGGCGGCTGCGAAGAATCCCGCGTCGGCCAGCGACGGCGCCGTCGTCTATCTTGCAAACTGTGCGAGTTGTCACCAAGCCAACGGTCAGGGCATGCGCGGAGCGTTCCCGCCGCTTTCCGGCAATCCGGTCGTAACCGGCAATCCAGCCGCGGTAATCACGATCGTCAAGAACGGGCTCGACGGCAAGATCGTCGTCAACGGCGAGGCCTATAGTGGAATCATGCCACGCTGGAAGGGCGTGATGTTAGACGCTCAGATCGCTGCGGTGATCACGTACGTTCGCAGTTCCTGGCACAACCACGCGCCGGGGGTTAGCGTCGCCGAAGTCCACGCCGTCAGATAGAGACGACCTTTCCCGTCCTGTGAAGGACGCCGAACTCGCGCGTAAAGAGCGACTCCACGAACTCCAACATTGCTGGGTCGCTGTGACGCAGTCTGGCGCGTGTGGCGCGCGGCCAAGGTGAAGCCGGATCGTTCGCTTCGACGTAGGCGCGCAGCGATTCCGCGAAATATTCGTCGACCCCGGTGGCGGCGTAGGGCGTGACGAACGTCGTCGCGTTGCCGAAGAGCCCGCGGATCTGGGGGTCGATGCCGCTGCGATAGACGCCCCCGCCCAGCGCGCAATCGAGCGCGTGACCAAACTCATGCGCCACCGTCATTGGGCTGCGCGAACGCAAGAATAGCGCGCGCTCTTCGACGACGAAGAGCCCCGCAGGCGGAGCAGGCCACGCGTCCACGTCAATACCAAGTCGCGCTAATGCCGCCGATGCTTCGCGGTAGCGTTCGCCGGAGCGCAGCGGTATTACGCGAATGTGGCTACGTAGCGCGTATGCAAGCGCGCCACGGCCGAATCGGAGCAGCGTCTCGATGACCGCGGGCTCGGCCGGGCGATGGCGGTCGCAGTCGAGGAGGCGGCGCGCGATCGCGGCTGGGTCCTTGTGCATCCGCGCCATCGTCCCGCAGCGGCGTTGCCGCCACGTAGCGGCCGGGTTTTCAGAATTTTTTCATTCATACGTTCTAGGCTGGACGGACCATCGAGTGGACTTGTCAACTATCCCCCTTGCCAACCTCTGGAGGTAATCAAATGTTTAGCACTCTCGTTCGCCGGGTGGCCGTAGCGGCGACGGCGGCCATCGCGGTCGCCGGTTGCCACGGCACCGGCATGGTTCCGACTCAAGGCATCGGATCGGCTTCGCAGTCCGCCGGGCAATCGCAGCCCGGCAAGGATTACTCAATTTTGAAGGTCCTGACAAAAGAACGAGTCATCGGATCGACGGTCGATCCGAACCTGCATCAGCTCAACCCGTACGGGCTAGCCGTCGCGCCGTCCACGAACGGAGACTTCACCAAAGGCGACCTGGTCGTTTGCAACTTCAATGCCAGCAGCAACGTGCAGGGCACCGGCTATACTATCGTCGGGCTGCATCCCCACGCCCATTCGACGCCGACCCTCGTCTCCGAGAGCAAGACGCTAAAGGGCTGCGACGCCCTGGCACTCGCTCCGGATGACACAATCTGGGCGGCGGCATTCACCGCCAACGACAATCCCGTGATTTCGTCGACCGGCCAGCTCGTAGTAAACATCAAGGGCGCGCCCTTCGACCATCCCTTCGGTCAGATTTTCGCGGCCCACGGCGGCGTGTCGGGCGCCCCGGCGTTCTACGCGACGAACGCGCGCAGCGGAACGGTCGTCCGTATCAACCTCGGCTCGGGCGGCTTCACGTACGACGTGATCGCGAAGCATTTCGCGGTGAACGACGGAAAACCGGGAAGCATTTTTGGACCGTCGGGCTTAGCCTACGATGATAGAAACGACACGCTCTACATCGTCGATGGGACGAACAACACGGTCGTCGCCTTTGCGAACGTCGGCACGATCCCGGCCGGCGGCATCATCGTCAAACAAGGCGGTACGAGCTTCAAGGGTCCGTCGGCGGCCAACGCGCGATTGGTCTACGCCGGTCCCCCGCTCAACGGCCCGATCAGCTCGGCGCTGCTCTTCAACGGAAATCTGGTGATCGGCAACACGGGCAATAATACCGGCCGGAACATCCTGGTCGAGATGACTCCGCACGGCACGATTCTGGCGACGCGCAACGTCGACCACGGCGCTTCGGGCTCGATCTTCGGGATCGTCGCCACCGGCAACAACGCAGCCGACGCCAGGATCTACTTCAACGACGACAATCACAACAATCTGCGAGTCTTAGAAAGATAGGGTTCATGCCATTCCCCGATCTCCGTAACGGCCTCCGCATCTGCGCGGTCGCCGTCATTCTCGGGGGCTGCAGCTCCGGCGGTTCAGCGCCGGGGCTGGCCCCCACCCGGTCCCTCAGCGGTCTGGTTACGCACGCCGTCGGGCTTGGAAAAATCGTTCAGACGAAAAACCACACCCAAATCTACGGATTCGACATCGACCAAAACGGCACGGACGGCGTTCTTGCGACGGCTACGGACGTAGAGACCTTCGATCAAAATAGCGCCAAAATCACCAGCAGCATTCCGAAGAAACTGCCGCCGGGAACGTCATATAAGGTCGATGCGATCTTCACCGGAGACGTGGCCCTGATCACGCGTTACGTCGTACCAAAAGGCAAGCTCTACGCCAAGCGCTTTTACGAGGCGATGAATCCCGTGACCGCCCACAAGTTCACGGGCTCCTGGACTGCGCCGATCAAGGACATCGACGTATTGCAGGCCGGCGTCAATCAAACGACCAGCACCGGCGCGCTCTTTGCGATCGAACTCAAGAAGCAAGATCACCCCGACATCATCGTATCCGACATCGCGACGAACAGCGTCAGCAAGGTGATCCCTCTCGATCCAAACGTCTTCGGCGGCGGCAACGGCCCGCAGTTCGCCCAGGACACGGCCACGAATCAAGCCGTGATCGCGCTTTCGCCGGACGGCGGACGAGTTGGCGGAGAGGCTCCGATCAACGTGCTCGTCGACTTGAAGACCGGTAAGGAGACGACGTTCGCCGGCCTCAACTTCGGTCCGTTCGGATCGGGATACGTCAACGGTCTAGCCGTCGATTCGAACACCGGCATCGCCGCCACGACGACCGAGCTGAACGCGCAAGTCGAGTTCTACGATCTCGCGAAGAAGACCGGCATCGCAGCGCAGCTGCCGTGCACCGGAAGCGCGTCGCAATATAACAGCGGCGCCGGTGTCGCTAACGATCCGGTCCACGGGCTTTTCCTCGTGACGGATCCGTTTTATTGCAGCGGCAGCCAAGGCGGTGCGGTTGTCGTCTACGACGAGAGCGGTAATCTCGTCGAAACGATTACCGGCTTCAAACTCGCGATTGGAGAACCCGCGCCGGTCGTCAATCCCTCCACGCGCACCGGGTTTGCGTTTGGCGGACCCGGCTTCAGCGAGCTCCAGGGATTCACGTATTAAGATAGCACTCGTCATCCTGAGCGAAGCGCGGCGCGTAGTCGAAGGACGAAGGACGAAGGGCGCGTTGGCTGGCTCGATCACTTCAGAAGAGTAAACCCCGGCTGGGATGCAGACCGTGGTCTTACGACGCGAATCACGACGTGATCGCGTCGTTTGCCGTCGGTGGCATCGATGCGCCAAGTTCCCAATCGCAGCGGCCAGAACGCGTGGCCGCTCGAATCGAGTGGAAGCGTTGTGCCCGCGACGCTCCAGCGCATTCCCATACCCGAATCGACGGCACGTAATGCGAGCTCCTGTTCGCGGTCTTGTAGCGCATTGGTGCCGGTGTTTCGCACGAAGACGTCACCGTCGTGCGGAAACACAATCCGCAAGCTTCCGCGGGCGTTCTGCCGCTGCAGCGCAAGCCAGGAATCGTACCGCTCGCTCGACCCGTCTGCCGGACGTCGCACTTCGCCGAGGTCGCGCGGCCGGACCCATTCCTGCACGATTGCGGGACAGGCATCGCCGCGCGACGGCGCGCGACCGGTAGTGGAGCAAATCGCGGTGCGAACGAAACCGCGCGGCGATGGGAACGCGGGCGGATCGTCGTTGCGATCGTAGAGGTGCAGCATGATGCGATTCCACAGCGGCCCAGCTCCGGTCACGCCCGAGACGCCGCGCATCGGAGTTCCATCAAAGTTGCCAACCCAAACGCCGACGGTGTACTCTCGCGTAAACCCGACGGTCCAGGTGTCGCGAAAATCGGAGGACGTGCCGGTTTTCACGGCCGCGGGAAAGGGCATCTGCAAGACGGAGCCGACGCCGAACGATTTCGCGCGCGCGTGTGGGTCGGCGAGCATGTCGGCAATAAGTTCCCAATCGCTTGCATCGCCGATCCTCCGCGATTCTCCGGAACGATCCGCAATCAGATGAAGCGGAACGTAGCTACCGCCGCGCGCAACCGTCGAATAGGCCTGCACGAGCTCCCAGAGACTCACCTCGCCGCTTCCCAGCGTGAGGCCGAGCCCGTAATACGTCGCCGGGTGGTCGAGGTGCGAAAAACCGAGATCGTGCAGGCGCTCCAGGAGCGGCGCGACGCCAAGACGCGACAGCACTTGTACGGCTGGAGCATTGAGCGAGTTTGCCAATGCGTATCGCACGCGCACCGGGCCGCTAAAACGACCGCTGTAATCGCCGGGCTGATACAGCCGTCCGCCGGGTATCGCATACACCGAGGGGACGTCGGCGAGAATCGTCGTTGAGACAATCGCTTCTCGCTCGAGTGCGAGCTCGTAGGCGAACGGCTTGAGCGACGAACCGGGTTGGCGCAGCGCCTGCACCCCGTCGTTGCGCCCGAGGACCTCGTCGGAAAAGTAGTCGGGCGAGCCGACATATGCGAGAACGTCGCCACTCCGGTTGTCCACGACCAACGCGGCACCGTCGGAGACGCGATATCCTTGCAGCGCGGCGATCACGTTTTGGGTTTGTGCCTGCGTGAAGCGCTGCAGGTTGCGGTCGAGCGTCGTGCGTACTCGCCCGGCCTGATCCGGTGCGCGACCATAGAGGAAGAAGAGCGCTTGCGCGGCATCGGTGATCCCAAAGTCGTGGCGGCGAACGGTTAGCGATTCGGCAAAGGCGCGGTTTGCGCGCGCCGGCGTGATTTCGCCCAGGCGGACCATCCGTTGCAACACAAACCACTGGCGCGCTCGCAGTGCCCTCCAATCGCCGTCGGGCGCGAGCCGCGCGGGATCGTTGGGGATAGCGGCCAGCAGGGAGGCCTGGGCGAGATCCAAATCGGCGGCCGGCTCGCCGAAATAAGTGCGCGCCGCCGCTTCGACGCCGTACAGATTTCCGCCCATCGGCACGCGATTGACATACGTTTCGAGCACGGCGGTCCGGCTCGACGCGATGGCGATTCGTTGCGCGATGGCAATCTGCGCAAGCTTTCCACGAATCGTGCTCGGAGTGTCGTGAAGTAATCGCGCAAGCTGCATCTCGATCGTCGAGCCGCCGCTGCGCGCCTCACCGAAAATCGCGTAATCTCGCGCGGCTCGCAGCAGGGCGGGAACGTCGACCGCGCCGTGATGCCAAAACCGCCCGTCCTCGGCCGCAACGATCGCTTCGAGGAATTGGGGCGAAACGGATTGCAGCGGGACGCGAACCGAATGCAGGGCGTCGGCGCCGAGGACGGTTCCTAGGACCGTGCCGTTGCGATCGGTATAGGTGGCCGATCCCCTCGGTGAGTTCAACGTGGCAACGTCGGTGCCGCCGGCGTACAACGCAACCATCGCCGCCAGCGCGCCCGCCGATACTCCGATCGCAAAGAGTTTCATGGTCTCTGCACGGAATGTACGACAGACGGGACTCGCCTTGCTCTCTCAAGGAGATGGTCGTTGCGTTTTTTGGGTCTGCCCTGCGCAATTCTTACCGCGGCGGCCATCGCCTCGTGCGGCGGCCCTGGTCCGAATTTGAAACAGCTCACGCCCGTCGCGGCATTGCCGCAACCGTCGCTTCCGCCCTGGATCGGCTCCATTTCACCGACGGGCAAGGCCCAAACGCTCGCCCAGATTCGGATCATTTTCACAAAGCCGGTCGCGCCGGTTACCGCGCTTTCGGGAGCGGGTCCGCGCGACGTTTTGAGCCACGTGAACATCGAACCGGCGTTGCAGGGTCACTTTACGCTGCTGACCCCGCGAATGATCGGCTTCGTGGCGGATCAAGCGCTTCCGATTGGAACGCGGGTGCAAATAACGCTTACCGAAGGATTGCGCGACCTAGACGGTGAGGCGCTGCAGCGGGACCTTTCTTGGACCTTCGAAACGGCCCCACTGCAATTTACTAGCTTGCCGCAGACGACGGGTGCGGATGAAGAATCGACGCCGGCGCCGGTCGGCCTTCGCCCAGCGCTCGACGTCACCGCCAATGCCTCGATCGACGCCTCGTCGCTGGCCGCTCGTACGGCGTTGATTGCGGGCGGCGAGAAAGTCGGCGTGTCGGCGACCCTTAAGACGCAGCCGACGCCCTATCCCGGCAGCAACGCGGAAGGGCTATTCGATCCATCGCTGGACACGTGGACCTATCGGGTGCGTCCGATTCGAGATCTGCGCCGCGGAACGACCTACACGCTGCATATTGACGCGGGCGTCGCGCCGGCGTACGGGAACCTTCCCACGAGCCAAAGCTTCGACGGCGGGATTCGTACCTATGGCGCGCTGGCAATCGTTCCGACCCCGCGCCCAAGCCCCAACGGCGGTGAGAGCCGATTTGCCGACGGCGATCCGGCGATTGCCTTTACCAATCCGCTCGACCCCAAATCGGTAGCGGGGGCAGTCACGATCTCGCCCGCGCCGGCGGCGGTCAAGTCGCTGATTAGCGTCCCGGACCAATCAAACGTCATCGCCATCGATCCGTATGCCCTCGATCCGAATGCGAGCTACACGGCAACGATCGGCGCGAACGTCAAAGACGTTTTCGGGCAAACGTTGGGCAACGAGCAGCGCGTTACCATCCGTACCTCGGATTTCGCGCCCGGCGCTTGGGCGCCGAGCGGGACCACCATTATCCCGGCCGGGGCGCCGATTGCGCTAAACTTCTACGCGACAAATTTGCCCAACAATTCATATCGTGCCGCGTACGCGCTGGTAGCACCGCTCCAACTGCTCGGCTCATCGGCTGCGCTCTCGATGTTACCCTCCTCAAAGAGTTGGCCCGCGTACCGGCTAAGCGCAGCGCGACGCAACGTACAGAGTGCCGTGCAGATTCCGCTTAGCGAAAAGTTAGGCGGCGAATACGGCGCGCTAGCGTACGGTTTCCGCACGGCCTTGGACGCGCCAAATTCCGATCCGGGACTCGTCGGGATCGTGCAGCTTACCAATCTCGGCGTTTTCGCCCAATGGTTCCCAGCCCACGGCATCGTCCAAGTGCAGCATCTCAGCGATGGTGCGCCGGTGCGCGGAGCCGGCGTCATTGTCTACCGCCTCGATGAAGACAACAAGATGCCGCCCGTGCAATGCGCGACCGGAGCGACGAATGCGAACGGCGAGGTCGATTTTTCCGGCGTCGACGTGGAGCGCTGCTCGGCTACGGCAAAAGAGAACGAGGCTCCCAATCTGGGCTTTGTCGTCAGCGAGCGAGCCGACGTTGCGACCGTTACGACGTGGAGCTATAGCGGGATAGGCCGTTTCGACGTCAGCAGTGGGTGGACCAGCGGCGCGCCGCTCTCGCGCGGTACGATCTTCAGCGATCGTCAGATGTACCAGCCCGGCGAACGCGGTGAGATTACCGGCGTCGCGTACTACGTCAGGGGCGCGCGGGTCGTCGCCGATGCGGACGCGCTTTATACGGTGCGCCTGCTCGATCCGAACAACAACGCTGCGCCGTTAGGTCAGGTGCGCACCGATGCGTATGGCGTTTTCTCGATGCGGATCGTTTTTTCTAAGCAGCAGGCGTTGGGATACTACACCGTGGACGCCAAGGGAACCAACGGTAACGATATCAGCGGCACATTCCGCGTGGCGCAATTCAGGCCGCCGAACTTCAAGTTGACGTTGACGCTTGGGGCGAAGTCCGCGACCGCGGGCTCGAGCGTGCGCGCAGGCGTTGCAGCGGCATATCTCTTCGGCGCGCCGCTCCAGGGCGGCATGGCGCATGCCTACGTTACGCGCGATGTAGCGACGGTGCAGCCCAAGGGGTGGGACGACTTCTCGTTTGGACCGCAATGGTTTTGGCCCGAGCAGACGCCGTCGTTCGACACCGATGTGCTGCAACGCGATCTGCCGCTAGACTCGCAGGGAGCCGCCTCGCTGGACGTGGCGGTGCCAGCTAACCTGCCCTTCCCGATGACGTATCGCGTCGATATGGAGACGAGCGACGTTTCGCATCTTTCCGTCGCAGACTCGCAGAGTTTTCTGGCGCTGGCGTCGGACGCGGCCATCGGCCTCTCGTCCGATACGGTAGGCAAGGCCGGCGCCCCAATGGCGATTCGCACGATTGTGACCGACGCGGACGGGAAAGCCATTTCCGGTAGCGCGGTGCACCTGGAACTTCAGAAGATGACGTATACGTCGGCGACGCAAGAAGTCGAAGGCGGCCAGAGCGCGCAGCAGGCTATTAAGTACGATACCGTGGCGAGTGCCGACGTAACGTCGGGAGAGCATCCGGTAACGGCTTCGCTCACGCCCAACGACGTCGGGCCGTATCGCGTCCGGGCCACATTCGGTGGAGGAAACCGCGAGGCGAGTGCGACGGAAGTTCAGGTGTTCGCGTTCGGAGCCGGCGAGGCGGATTGGGGTCTCTCCGATCCCAATGCCGTTGCGGTAAAGCTCGACAAGAAGCAGTACGCGATCGGCGATACCGCGAGCGCGCTGATTGCTTCGCCGTACGCGCACGCCGACGTCTATCTTGCCGTGGTGCGCGGCGATACGATCTACCGCACGACGCTGCACGACGTCAGCGGCACCGCTCACGCCGCCTTCAAGATATCGCCGGAGATGCTGCCAAACGCGGCGCTGCAAGCCGTTGTCGTGCGGCGCCGAACGTCAGCGGATACGCGCGGCCCGGATACGCTCGCGCTGACCGGTATGGCCGGCTTCGACGTCGACCTCGCAAGCCGATATCTGCGTCTCGGCATCGCCCCGGGCAGCGCAACGGTGCATCCGGGCAGTGCGCAGGCGGTGGATTTTACGGTGCGCGATCGCAACGGCACGGCGGCGCGCGGTGAAATCGTTGCGATGGTCGTCAACGACGCGATTCTTCAGCTCTCCGGCTACCGCTTGCCGGACTTGGTTCAAACGGTGTTTGCGGCGCAACCGATCGCTACGATCTTTTCCGACAATCGCGAAAACGTTACGCTGAAGACGCAAACCGCGCCGCTTGAAAAAGGCTTCGGCTACGGCGGCGGATACCTCGCCGGCGCCGCGAGTACGCGGGTGCGCTCGAACTTTCTGCCGCTGGCGTATTACGGCGTGCTCCGAGCCGACGCGTCAGGACACGCGCGGGCGGACTTCACGATGCCCGACGACTTGACGACGTGGCGCGTAATGGCGGTCGCTTTGGCGCAGGACACGGCGCATTTTGCGACCGCCGACGCCACGTTCATCTCGAACCAGCCACTGATCGCCAATCCGCTCTTGCCGCAGTTTGCGCGTCCCGGCGACCGCTTCGACCTGGGCGTTTCCATTGCGAATCAAACCGGAGCCGGCGGAGCGTTGGATTTGATGTTGCGGCTGGGTGGAGCTCTGAGTTTTGCGCAAGGCGATCCGACGACCAATCGTGCGACGGAACAAGCCGCGACCGGCATACAAGCATTCCGTTTTCCCGTCGTGGTGGGCACGTCCGCTCCGACCAACATTGCCGCCACGGCAGCGTTGGGCGATCGGAAAGACGCCTTCAGCGTGCCGTTTACAGCCACCGATCGCGCGATCAGCGATTCGGTGATCGAAAGCGGTGCGACGCGAAGGGAAGCGTCGATACCCATCTCGCTGAGCTCCGGCGGCTCGGTGCAGATAACGCTAGCCAACTCGATCGTTCCGCAGTTCGCCGTCCCGGCCGGGCAGGTGATGACGAGCGACGCCCTTCCGCTCGCCGACGAAGCCGCATCGCGGCTGGTTGTTGCGAGCGCGCTTCAACGCTTGCGTGGACCCTACCGTTTGAGCCTCGCGTTCGATCCAGCGGCGGCGAGCGAGGCGAATCTGCAACAGCTGCTCTCGTTCCAGCGTGGCGACGGCGGCTTCGGCGTGTTCGCAAACGATTCGGAGAGCGATCCCTTTACCACGGCGGCGGCGCTCGATGGACTGCTCTTCGCGCGCGGCCGCGGCGTGACCGTCGACGCCAGCGTCATTGGCAAGGCCGCCGATTTCATGACGCAAGTGCTATCGAACCCCGGACGCTTTAAATGGTGTACCAGCGACGTTACGTGCAAAGCGCGCCTGCGCTTCGAAGCGCTCTGGTCGCTCGCCGCCGCTGGTCGTCCGCGCACCGATTTTCTCGCCGACATCGTCGCGCAGTCAAGTCGTTTCGATAGCGCGACGCAGATTCGTTTGGCGCGGTATCTGCTGCGGACGTCGGGCTGGCAAGGTCAGGGTGCGGCAATGGCGGATCGTTTGCAGCAAACGCTGTACGTGACCGGGCGCTATGCAGTCGCGAATCTCTCCACCCGCTGGGGCTGGCGCGGCTCGCTAGTCGACGCGCAGTCGCAGATGCTGCAACTCCTGGTCGAGCGCCGCGCGCCGGCCGAACGGCTCGACGGAGCGGTGCGTGCCTTGATGGCGCAGCAATGCAAGTGCGGCTGGGGAACTTCCGACAACACTGCATCGGCGCTCGTGGCGCTCAGCGCGTACGCCGCGACCGAGCGGCTCGCGCCGGGCTCGGCGACGGCAAGCGTAGGGGATCGCACCATCGGAAGCGCGCGCTTCGGCGCTACCGCGGCGTCGCAAACATTCACGGTCCCGGCGGCCTCACTGCACGGCGATCGCATCCTCATCACGAGCACGGGCGTCCTGCACTACACGCTGCTCTACACCTATCCCGTGCCGTCCAACGCCCCCGGGGAGCTCGCGGCGTTTCGCGTCGTGCGTACCCTAACAAGCCCCGGCGGCACGGGGTCGAGCAGCGCGTCGCCGCTGGTCACGATGGATTTGTCGACGGCCCCGCCGGTTGACGTTGCGGCGGGTCGCGTCTTCGACGTCGGCGTGCGCGCGATCGTCGATCATCCGGTCGACCGGCTCGTCATCGACGACCCGTTGCCGGCCGGGTTCGAAGCCGTCGACACGACGTTCCGCACGGCGCTGCAGTCCGTAATTCCGCAAAGCAACAGCTGGCAGATCGACGCGAGCCAGATTTATCGCGATCGCGTCGTCGCGTTCGCGCAGCATCTTGGTCCCGGCGTGTACGAGCTGCACTATCTCGTACGCTCGGTGACGCCTGGAACGTTCGCATGGCCGGGTGCGCGCGCGTACTTGCAAGACGCACCCGAAGAGTTCGGACGCAGCGCCGCGTCGACCTTGACCATAAGCAGGTAAAGGTTCCATCGCTTGGGCCAATAATTATTAGCGGATGCAAATGAACCGCGCCGCATTTCTAGCCGGCTCGATGGCAGTCGCCGGGGGAACGCTTACTGCTCGCACGGACGGCGCGACGTCCGCGCCGATCGCGGCTTCGCCGGAGATGTTGCTTGGGCAGCTCATGGGCGGCAACAAGCGCTTTGTTGAAGACGATTTTCCGCAAACCAATCGCTTCGCCGACAAGCGAGCTATGGTCGTCGAGGGTCAGGCCCCGTTCGCGGCGATCCTCAGCTGTTCCGACTCCCGCGTCATCCCTGAACTCGTCTTCGTGCAGGGTATCGGTCAACTGTTCGTGACCCGCGTAGCGGGCAACTATCCCGACGATTTGGTGATCGGGTCGCTCGAGTATGCGATCGAGCATCTCGGCACCCGCCTCATCCTGGTGCTCGGGCATCAGGGGTGCGGTGCCATCAAAGCCGTCTATGGTGCTCTCGAAACTAAGACCCAGCTGCCGACGCACCTGTCCTCAATTCAAGAGCTCGTCGCGCCCGGGATTGCGGAAATAGTCAAGCAACGCGGCAGCATGGATTCAGCCGTCGAGGCCAACGTGCATGCGGCAGCGGCTACGCTAAAAAAGAGTCCGCCGCTCATTTCGAAAGAGGTCGCCGCCGGCCACGTGCGGGTGGCGGGCGGCGTCTATTATCTCAAGAGCGGCGAAGTCAAGTTGATTGGCTAAAGCGGGCTCGCGTAACGAGCCCGCTCCGCAACGCTAGACGCAAAAATATTTTGCCATCGCGTTGCCGCTAATGCCGATATTTCTGTTCGTTGCGTTAACCCAGTAGACGTAGACCGGGCTGCCCTGGCCATCCGTGTCGGTGACGTCGATGGTTAGGGGCGTGCCGCCCCCGGCGCTCTTATTCCAGAAATTGGCAAAGAAGCAATGGTTCCAGTTGCCGTTCAAGGTCTTCGAGGCGCAGATGCCCCCAGGCTTGCACGTAGCGTCAGGCACAATGTCGGACCGAATGAATCCCTCGGTCGGAGTCGCTGCAGCGCCCCGCGGCATCATCGCTGGATTGAAGGTAGCTGCGGCTAAGAGAAGTGAGGTCAGGATCATCGTTATCGTGTAATCTCCTTGCGACGGTATACGATGTATACGAGTAGCATAACCGCAAGCGTCACGGTAACCCGCAAGCAGGCGGAGCTTTTACGCATTTTCTAATGCCCGTCTTTTGCGGGAAGCAGCCATCCGGTTGATCGATTACTTCTAATATTGTACGATCTATCACTATCGCGGCGCAGCGGCGAAAAGGTACGATAAAGATACGATATATGAGGAAAGGGGAGAAATTATGAGCACCTATCGAGCGCCGTTGCGCGACATGCAATTCGCCCTGCGGGAGCTAGCCGGAATAGAGGGCGTCGCGACGCTGCCCGGCTGCGAGGAAACGCTCGACGTGCTCGATTCGATCCTCGAGGAAGCGGCCACGTTCGCTTCGGGCGTGCTCGATCCGCTCAACCGAGTCGGCGATAAGGAGGGCTGTAAGTGGAACGCAGGCGAGGTTACCACGCCCACCGGTTTCAAGGCGGCCTATCAGAAGTTCGCGGATGCCGGATGGATCGGCTTACCCGTGCCGGCCGAGTACGGCGGGCAAGGACTGCCGCAAATCCTGCTCGGGCCGACGCTCGAGATGTGGAATGCGGCGAACATCGGCTTTGCCAACGGCCCACTGCTCAACCAAGGCGCGATCGAAGCCATCGAGCTCGTCGGTTCCGATGAGCAAAAGAAGCGGTTCATTCCCAACCTCGTCTCCGGCAAGTGGACCGGCACGATGTGTTTGACCGAGCCGCAGGCCGGCTCCGACCTCGCGCAAGTGCGTACCCGCGCCGTACCCGACGGGGATCGCTACCTGATCGCGGGGACGAAGATATTCATTACATTCGGCGAGCACGACATGGCGGAGAACATCATCCACCTGGTGCTGGCGCGACTGCCGGACGCGCCCGAAGGCACGAAAGGCATCTCGCTTTTCATCGTACCGAAGTTTTTAGTAAACGCCGACGGCACTCTGGGTGAGCGCAACGACGTCGTCTGTGCGAGCATCGAGCACAAGCTCGGCATCAACGGCAATCCGACCTGCACGCTCAACTATGGCGAGAAGGGGAGCGGCGCCGTCGGCTATTTGGTAGGTGAGCCGAATCGCGGCCTCGAGTACATGTTCATCATGATGAACGCCGCGCGTTTCTCGGTTGGAGTGCAGGGCATCGCGCTCGCGGATCGAGCCTACCAAAGCGCGCTCGAGTACGCGAAGGAGCGAGTCCAGGGGCGCGACGTTAAACCCGGCTCGCGGACGCCGCAGCCGATCTTCAAGCACCCCGACGTGCGCCGGATGCTGATGTGGCAAAAAGCAACGATCGAAGCGATGCGCGGGCTTGCCTACGTTACCGCAGCCTCGCTCGACTACGCGCAGCGACATCCCGACGAGCGCGTTCGAAAGGAGCATAAAGCCTTCGTCGAGCTGATGATTCCGGTGGTAAAGGGTTGGTGCACGGAAAACGCCGTCGAACTGTGCTCGACCGCGCTGCAAGTCTTCGGCGGCATGGGATACATCGAGGAGACTGGGATCGCGCAGCAATACCGCGACGTTCGGATTCTCACGATTTACGAAGGAACTACGGGAGTTCAAGCGCTCGATCTGATCGGCCGTAAACTCTTGCGTGACATGGGCGCAACGGCGACGAGCGTCGGGAAGAAGATGGAGGCCGTAGCGCGTGAGTGCGCCGCGCACGCCGATCCAGCCGTGAAGCGCATCGGCGACGCCCTTGGCAACGCCCTGCAGACGCTTCAAGAGACCTCGCAGTGGATCGGCATGAACGCGATGGGCGATCTGCACAAAGCGTTTGCGTGTTCGGTTCCATATCTGCGGCTATGGGGCACCGTCGCCGGCGGCTGGCAGATGGCACGCGCCGCCCAAATCTCGGCGGCGAAGATCGCCGCCGGCGATGCGGAGGCCGACTTCTACCGCGCAAAACTTGCCACGGCCGCGTTTTATGCCAGCCACGTGCTCTCGCAGTGCGCCTGGTACCGGCGACAGATCCTTGAGGGTTCGGGCGACGTGATGACGCTGACTGACGCACAGTTCGAGCTCGACCGCAAAAGCATGGTGACGGCGTAGCAATGGTGCGGGTGATTACGCTCGACAATCCGCCGGTGAACGCGCTCTCGTTTGCGTATTGCGCGCAGCTGTTGGAAGCCATCGAGGCGGCAGAGCGCGATCCAGCCGTACGCGCGGTCGTTCTAACGGGAGCGAACGGCCTGTTCAGCGCCGGGGCCGACGTGAACGATTTTAACACCGAGCCGTTGCCGGATGCGATAAGCATTCGGGACGTTATCGCCGCAGTCGAGCGCAGCGATAAAACGTACCTGGCGGCAATCGATGGGAACTGCCTTGGGGGCGGCCTCGAGCTTGCGCTGGCGTGTGATTATCGCGGCGCTTCGGCGTGCTCAAAGGTCGGCTTGCCCGAGATCAAGCTCGGACTCATCCCTGGTGCCGGCGCAACGCAGCGCCTTCCGCGACTCATCGGCGCCCGCGCCGCGCTCGAGTTCATGCTCAAAGGCTCGTCCGTGCCGGCCCAGCACGCGGTCGAGCTCGGTATCCTCGATGAAATCACTCCGGGCGACGTCGTCCAGCAAGGCGTCGAGTTTGCGACGCGCGTCGTCGAGCATCCGACCGTTGACGCTCCCCTGAAGCGGCGTCTTTCCGCGCGCGAGGCGATCATCGCGAAGGACGTCCCGGCACAAGCCGGTCCTTACGTCGTTGCGCAAGCGCACAAAATGGTGCCGGCCGAAGAGAACGGCGGGCTTGCCGCGCACAAGCTAATCGATGCCGTACAGGCCGCCGTCGAGCTACCGTTTCCGTTCGGCTTGGCGCGCGAGGCTAGACTCTTCGACGAGCTCGTTCGCTCCAAGCCATCGCTCGCGTTGCGCCACATCTTTTTTGCGGAGCGCGAGTTGTCGAAGGTCGATGGCGTGGACCTTGTTCGTCAGGATAGTGAACAAATTTCGCGTGGCGGCGTGGTCGGAGCCGGGACGATGGGCAGCGGCATCGCGATCGCGTTTGCGCAGTCCGGCATTCCCGTCGTCGTGGTTGACAACGACGATGCCGCGGTCGACAAGGCCCGTCAAACCGTAATGGGCATGTTCATGTACCAGGTCCAAAAAGGCAGGCTTACACAAGAGGAAGCCTGGAAGCGGGCGCAATCCATTACCTTCACCGACGATTGGAACGAGCTCGCGGACGTCGACGCCGTCGTCGAAGCGGTCTTCGAGAACGTCGACGTAAAGCGCGACGTTTTTAAGAGGCTCGATGGCATCGTGAAGCCACACGCGATCCTGGCGACGAACACCTCGACGCTCGACGTTGACCGATTGGCCGAAGCGACGAGCCGGCCGGATCGCGTCCTCGGGCTGCATTTCTTCGTCCCGGCAAACATCATGCCGTTGCTCGAAATCGTTCGTGCGCACCAGACGTCCCAGCACACGTTATCGAGGGCGTTCGCTCTGGGCAAGCAGCTGCGAAAGAAGACCGTGCTTTCCGGCAATGCGTTCGGGTTCATCGGCAATCGAATGGTTTTCGACTACCTACGCGAGGCGCTGGCAATCGCGGAGGAGGGCGTCGCACCGGCACGAGTCGACGCAGTCATGAAGGCCTTCGGCTTTCCGATGGGGCCGTTCGCGATGAGCGATCTTTCCGGCCTCGACATCGGCTGGCACATTCAAAGGTCGCGCGGCGACGTGGCGCTGGGACGCACTAACGTATTGCAGCGCCTGGTTGAGATGAACCGGCTCGGACAAAAGACGATGGCCGGCTACTTCAAATACGATAAGTCGGTCGGCAAGGGACGCGAGCCGATTACGGATCCTGAGGTCGAACGGCTCTTTGCCGAAGAGGCTCGCCGCGCCGGAATTACGTCGCGCGATTCCGGCGACGGTGAAATTCGCGAACGATTGCTCTACGCGCTGGTCAACCGCGGCGCGTATCTGTTGGAAGAGGGCGTCGCGCTGCGTCCCGGCGACATCGACATCGTCTACGTCTACGGCTACGGCTTTCCGCCGCATCACGGCGGGCCGATGTGGTACGCGGACGAGGTCGGGGGGGACAAGGTCTACGCGAGAATCCTTGAGTTTGAGTCCGCGTTCGGCTTACACTGGAAACCGTCGCCCTTGCTCGCCGACATCGCAAGCAATCACGGCAGACTCGCCGGCCGTGTCACCCCGAACTCGTCGAAGGGTGACGGAGTACTCGCCAATGCGTGAAGCCGTAATCGTTTCGGCGGCGCGCACGCCGATCGGACGGGCCTTTCGGGGTGCCTTCAATCAAACGCCCGGCGCGACGATGGCCGGGCACGTAGTCAGACATGCGATGGAACGCGCGTCGATCGATCCGGCGGAAGTCGACGACGTTATCATGGGGTGCGGGCTGCCTGAGGGAGCGACCGGAAACAACATCGGCCGCACCGCGGCGTTGCGTGCGGGATGTCCGGTTGCCGTTCCGGGGCAAACGGTCAGCCGCTTCTGTGCCTCCGGGCTCGATGCGATCGCATTGGGCGCAAAACGAGTGATTGCCGACGGCGCAAACGTCATCGTCGCCGGCGGCGTCGAGTCGATTAGCATGGTGCAGAACGAGGTGCACACGCATTTTCTGACGGAGGAATGGTTGTTACGGCACGTCCCCGACCTCTACACGCCGATGCTCTTTACGGCCGACTTCGTCGCCAAAAAATACCATGTGTCGCGCGAACTCCAAGACGAATACGCACTCCAAAGCCAGCAGCGCACCGCTGCGGCGCAGAGCGCCGGACGATTCGATGCCGAGATCGTGCCGCTGTCGTCATGGAAATACGATCGAGACAAAACCACCGGCAAGGTGACCGAGGAGCACGTCGAGCTAGAACGCGATGAGGGCAATCGCCCCGACACGACGCTGGAAGGCCTGGCCGCGCTCAAGAGCGCCGTCCCGGGGGTAAGCGATACGAGCGTTACGGCCGGTAACTCCTCGCAGTTATCGGACGGCGCCGCGGCCGTCGCGATCGTCGACGCGACCTTTGCCGTGCAGCGCAATCTCACGCCGCTTGGCATCTATCGCGGTTATGCCGTTGCCGGATGCGAGCCCGGCGAGATGGGCATCGCGCCGATCTATGCTGTGCCCAAGCTGCTCACACAATGTGGCTTGAGCGTAGGCGACATCGGCTTATGGGAGCTTAACGAGGCCTTCGCCGTTCAGACGGTCTACTGCCGCGAGACGCTCGGCATTCCGAACGATCGCTTCAACGTCGACGGCGGCGCGATTTCCATCGGCCATCCCTACGGCATGAGCGGCGCGCGCATGACGATGCACGCCTTGATTGAAGGCAAACGCCGCGGCGAAAAATACGTCGTAGTTACGATGTGCGTCGCCGGCGGCATCGGCGCCGCTGCACTCTTCGAAGTTGCCTAGGCGTCACGTGGTCGCTAATGGGTTCCGGAACGTCGAGTCTACTTCGGTGAGAAGGCAGTACACCAGCCGCTCGGGCTGATCGATCCGTCAACGATCTTGCAGGTCCCGTTGGCCTTGGAGGAGCTGCCCGGAATGTAGAACGTGCACTGCGAGCACTTGTGCCCGTTGCTCGGCGTGTTCTGGTACTTGAACTGTGCCTGCGAACCTTTGGCTTCCGCGGTCTGCGTTTCGGCCAGAAGCATTCCGGCGAGGGCGGGCAAGACCACGGCGCTTGCGACGAACTTGCCGCGCGTCATTCGATTGGGTGAGTCTTTCATTTACGGCGTAACCTCCGTCTTTGAGGTTGGCGAAGAGAGGCGACATTTCTTGCCGCGCCGGTGGACAGGCAAGCGGACGCGGCGATTGACGCTAGCGGTCTCACGCGAGCTTAATGGTACGCTAATCATGATTCGATGCTTTGTCCGGCAGTTTTCGGTTCAATTGAGCGTGAGGGGAAACTGACACAATATGACAAGCAAGTGGTTCACTAGCCTGATTTCGGGGGCTGCCCTTTTGGGGGTGACCCTCACCAGCGCCCTGCCGGCTCTGGCCGAGCAGGCGCCGGACAAGAATGGTCCCGGCGTTGCTCGCATCAGCATCATCGAAGGCTCGGCGGTCGTACAGCGCGGCGAAAGCCATACTCAAACGGCGGCGGTGCGCAACGCTCCGCTGCTGCCCGGCGATTACGTCTCGACCGGAAATACTTCGCGAGCCGAGCTGCAGTTCGACGGGTATACCGCGATTCGGCTTGGCGGCAACGTGCAGGCTCGCATCACGAACAACGATCCGAATAACCGGCAGATGCAGCTGGCCGATGGGACCGTCGAAATCGGCATGGTGCACGATGGTCGGACCATTCAGGTCGATACGCCGTCGGTGACGGTGCGCGCCCAGCAAACCGGGGATTATCGCGTGACGATCGCCCGAGACGGTTCGAGCTGGGTGACCGTTCGCCGCGGACGTCTTGACGTTGTTACGCCGCAGCGTACGTACGTGCTCGAGCAGGGCCGGACGCTGGTCGCGCGTGGGTCGGCATCGCGTCCATCGATTGCCTACACGAGCGCGGTTGGATTCGATTCTTTTGACGATTTCAATGCGAAGCGCGATCAGACAATGATCGCTGCTTTGAATGCGAGTCCAAACTTGAACCCGAGCATCGCAGGCTACGACAACCTCGGTGCCTACGGGCAGTGGCGAGATGTGGCCGGCTACGGGCAGGCCTGGGTTCCCGAACAGTCGGCTAACTGGGCCCCGTACCGCGATGGATCGTGGGTCTGGGAAGGCGGCTACGGTTGGACTTGGGTCGGTGCCGAGCCTTGGGGCTGGGCGCCGTACCACTATGGACGCTGGTTCTACGCCAACGGCTACGGTTGGGCGTGGTACCCGCCCGCGTATGCCTACACCCCGGCGTGGTCACCGGCGCTCGTCGGCTTCTTCGGATTCGGCGCCGGATTCGGCGGGGCAGGCTGGGGCGTTTCGGTCGGCTTCGGTGGCGGCGGATACGGATACGGTTGTAACGGCAACGGCTACGGCGGCTACGGTTACGGCGGCGGCTACGGTTACGGCGGCGGCTACGGTTATGCTGGCGGCTGCGGCTATCCGTACGTCGGATGGGTCCCGCTGGCACCCTATGAAACGTACTATCCGTGGTATCCGGGCTGGTCGTGGTTGGGCTTTGGTTGGGGCGTGCCGAGCTACGGCTGCTGTGGCGGCTTCTTTGGTCGAACTCGGATCGTTAACGTCACCAATATCTACAACATCTATCGTAACTTCCGTCACGGCGGCGGCAGCGGGACGTTGATCGGACACTGGCGCCAGGGGACGATCTCGGGGCACACCATTGCCGTGAACTCCCGCAATCTTGGCACCCGCGTGGGCACGATTCACGGCGCTCTGCCGGTCGCACCGAACCGTGAGAACCTGCGTTTCTCCAACCGCGCTCTGCGAGCACCCGTAACCTTCTCGCGGGCCTTCAATACGCCCCGGTTTGCGACGGACCGGTCCTTGGCCGCACGCAACTCGTTTGCGAGCCAGCAGAGGGCCGCTACACAGGCCATCCACGGTACTGCAACGGCGCGCCACGAGAACGCGCCCGTGACTCGTAACGAGGCGACCGCTCGCGGCAACGCGCCGGTCCGCGCAAATGCACCGGTGGCACGCGAGAATGCACCGGCGACACGCGAGAACGCACCGGTGGCACGCGAGAACGCACCGGTGACCCGCGAGAATGGTATCGTGCGCCATGAAAGCGCGCCCAGCGATTCGTGGCAGCGCTTCAATCAAGCGCGTGGCACCGAGCTGAGCGGCCGTATGCCGGAAGCGAGCGCACGGGGATCGGAATCGAGCCTCCGCGCTTCGGGATCGGGAGCCCGCGCCTCGGAATCGAGTGTCCGTGCTTCGTCGGCTAACACCGCGGTGCGGGCGGAACGGGCACCTTCGGACTCGTGGGGCCGCTTCTCGCAGCAGCGCGGCAGCGTTTCGGCTGCGACGTCGGGCGAGCGAGGATCGTACTCACGCGGCGAGTCCTACGGCAGCGCTTCACGCGGCGAGTCGTATGGCAACTCCTCACGTAGCGAATCGTATGGCAACGCCTCACGAAGCGAATCGTATGGTAACTCGTACTCGCATGGTTCGTACCAACGCGATCCCTACGGCTCCTACTCTCGCGAATCGGCTCCGTCGTACTCGCGGGAATCGTATCCCTCGTACGCGCGTGGATCGTATCCGGCGCAGTCGCGGGAATCGTACCCCTCATACTCGCGCGGATCGTATCCATCATACTCGCGGCCGTCGTATCAGTCGGCTCCGTCATACTCACGCGGATCGTACGGATCGTATCCCTCGTACTCGCGCGGATCGTCTCCGTCGTACTCGCGTGGACCCGCGCAGTCGGCTCCGCATCCTTCCGGCGGCGGTGGCTCCGGGCGCGGTGGCCGGCCTCCGCAGCATTAGCTAGTCTTCGCAGGGAAAGAAAAGGGCGGCGCCAAGGCGCTGCCCTTTCGCTTGCAGAAAAGCAGGCCGCAACCTGCTTCTCCGCTACGTCTTTCTAAGGAGCGCCAAATTCTATGAATACGTTACGCTTTTCGATGAGCATCGCGGCGTTTTGCCTTGTCGCCGGCCTTCCGGCCGCCAGCATGGCCCAGAACGCGCCGCACGTGAAGATCGCTCATCCGATCGAAGTGAACAAGTGTAACCCTCAACGCAACGTTTACATGAATACCGGATACGTCCCGGCGTATTACCCCGGCGGCGTGGGCCCGTACTGGGGCTGGCCGTCCGTCTACGGCCTGAACTACTACCAATATCCGGTCTCCGGGAATCCAACGCTGTCGATCGACTACTCGAACGCGACGAGCGTCGTGATGAAGGATATCGAGTTCGGTCTGCTCGTCAACGGTAATCTCCTTGCGGAAGTGCGCGACGTCGGCACGTTCTCGCCGGGAGCTGAAATCAAGCACGAGTTCGGGATCAGTCGAAACATCTTTCCGATTCAAGGGATGGCGCACTGCGTTCCGTTAAAAATCACCTTTGCCGACGGAACGAAATGGCGTAACCCGCACCTGCCCGCACTGCATCGCTCGATCTACGGTAAACCACCGCAGTAGTTTTCGAGGGGCGTCGTAACCGCGGCCCGGCATGGGCATCTTTTCGAGGTGCCCATGTGGGGTGCGCGGTATAACTCCTTATGACTCAAGATCTGTCCGCGCTTCAAGCGCGGGATAACGTTTGGGAGATGGCGCAGCGCCAGCTCGATGAAGTCAGTCAGCTGATCGGTTTGAACGAGTCGCTCCACGGTTATCTGCGTCAGCCCAAGCGCGTATTGGAGGTTTCCGTTCCCGTCCGCATGGACAACGGCTCCTTTCGCATGTTCACGGGCTATCGCGTGCAGCACAACATGGCGCGCGGACCGGGTAAGGGAGGCATCCGGTTTCATCCCGACGTGACGCTCGACGAAGTCAAAGCGCTCGCGATGTGGATGACGTGGAAGTGCGCGCTGGTTAACATACCGTTCGGCGGGGCCAAGGGCGGAGTGATCTGCGATCCCAAGCACATGTCGATGCAGGAGCTCGAGAACCTGACGCGCCGCTTTACGAGCGAAATCTCCATCATCATCGGACCCGAAAAAGACATTCCCGCGCCCGACGTTTACACGACGCCGCAGATCATGGCGTGGATCATGGACACCTTTTCGATGCAGCATGGGTACTCGATTTCCGGCGTCGTGACCGGCAAACCGCTCGCGATCGGCGGATCGCTGGGACGCGACAAAGCGACGGCCCGCGGCTGCATGTACGTCGTGGACGAAGCGATGGAAGTACAAGGGAAAACGATCGAAGGCGCGCGCGTAGCGATTCAGGGTTTTGGCAACGCCGGGATGTACGCGGCGCAGCTCATGGCCGAGCGGGGCTATTGCGTCGTCGCGGTTTCCGATTCGCACGGCGGCGTCGCCAACGACCGCGGTCTCGACGTGAAGGGATTGACCGCGCATAAGTTCGAGACCGGATCGGTCGTCGGTTTTACCGGTGGCGAACGAACCGACAACCGCGAAGTCCTGGAGTTCGACTGCGACGTGCTGGTGCCGGCGGCGCTTGAGAAAGTGATCACACGTGAAAACGCGCCGCGAGTTCGGGCTGGAATCGTCGCCGAAGCCGCCAACGGTCCGACGATGCCCGACGCCGACGACATCCTCTTCGACCGAGGCATCATGGTGCTGCCGGATATCTTAGCCAACGCCGGCGGCGTGACGGTTTCATACTTCGAGTGGGTGCAAGACCTCCAAGCGAATTTCTGGGAAGAGGACGAAATCAACGAGCGCCTCAAACGCAAGATCACGCGCGCTTTTCGTGAAACGTACGAGCAGGCGCAGCGCCATGGCGCTTCGATGCGCAAAGGCGCATACTGCGTTGCGGTCTCACGAGTTGCCGAGGCGACCAAATTGCGCGGCCTCTATCCCTGACCCAGCTCGGCTTCTTTGGTTCCGGGCGCCGTACGCTCGTCGAAGACGAAACCGGTACGATCGCGTATTATCCCGGGTTCGTCGATTCGCCAACCGCGCGCGCATGGTTTGAGGCGCTCCGCGATCAGGTCTTATGGAAAAGCGAGCGCCGCCGCATGTACGACCGGGATGTCGACGTGCCGCGCCTCGTCGCCGGATACCGGCTCGACGCGCAAGACCTGCCTGCGCCTCTCTCGGACGCGGCGGAGCGTGTCGAACGCACGACGCGCACGCCCTTCAACGCCGTCGGGCTGAACTATTACCGCGACGGCCACGACAGCGTCGCTCCGCACAACGATCATCTGTACGAAATCGTCGCGGCGCATCCGATCGCACTCATCTCACTCGGCGCCACGCGCCTGATGACGATTCGCAGCAAAGGAAGGCCGCGCCGCGTCTTCGACCTCGATTTGGAAGACGGCAGCCTGCTGCTAATGAGTTACGAGACGCAGCTCAACTACGATCACGGAATCCCTAAAAGCCGTACCGCGGTGGGCAGCCGCATTAGCATCGCGTTGCGCGTGCGCCCTTGACCCACAGGCGATGACGAAGCCGATTCGCGAGCCGTGGACGCCCGACATCGACGTCGACGGAGAGCTCGCCGGCCGCCTGATCGCGCAACAGTTTCCCGAACTCGCAGCGCCCTCTTTGGAGCCTAAGGGCAAAGGTTGGGACAACGCGGCGTTTTTAGTCAACGACGCGTTCGTCTTTCGCTTTCCACGGCGTGCCGTCGCGGCAGAGCTCATTGAAACGGAAGCGCGTATTTTGCCGCTGATCGCCTCCAAGCTTCCATTGTCGATCCCAACTCCGACCTTGATCGGGAAACCGGCTGCCGATTACCCGTGGCCATTTACGGGCTACGTCGTGCTCGCCGGAACCGTGCTTTCGGCCGTGCGCGCACCGGAACGCGCATACCGGGAGGTCGCAAGCGCCCTGGGAACGTTCCTTCGCGTACTCCACCGCCTGGATCTCGGGCCACTCACGCGGGCCGGCCTTCAAGGGGATAAGATCGGTCGATTGGATCGCGAGCGCATGATGCCCAAACTCCGCGAGCGCCTTGAGTATTTGCAAAGTGTGGGCGTCGTATCCGAAGCCGGCTCCATCGCCAACTTTGCAGTGGGGATAGCCCCAGAAAAACGCCACGCAGAGCCAACCGCAGTCGTGCACGGCGACCTCTACGCCCGCCACATCTTGGTAAACGATGAGTACGAGCCGATCGGCATCATCGATTGGGGCGACGTGCACTTCGGCGATCCGGCGGTCGATCTGTCGATCGCTTACAGCTTAATTCCGCCGCGGGAGCGGCCGGTTTTTTTCGATGCGTACGGCCGGATCGACGATCGCACGATGGAGTCGGCACGCTACCGCGCTCTGTATCATAGCGCGATGGTCGCCCATTACGGACATCGCATCGGCGATTCCGACCTGGTTTACGTTGGAATCACCGGACTTCGCAACGCGTCGTCGTGAGTTACGTCGCCATGGGGGTAGGCGAGAGCGAGGGTACCGGGGTAGGCCCGTACACGGCTTCGGCGGCAGTGCAGATCGTTCGCGAACCCAGTTTGAAATCGACCAGCGCTTCGCCCTGCTCTGTGGTTGCGGTTCCACCCACGGTGACCGGAACGTCGACCGGAAGCGCGACGCGGTTGTAGAGTAAGTCGGTTTGGTGAGTGAGTGAGCCGGTCGTACGATCGTTCATGTTGTCATCGAACCATTTGCAGCTGTCGACCGCGCCGGGCAGACCGGTGAACGTGAAGAGAATGGTTTGCGCCGACGCTACGCCACCGGCGAGCGCGAGAATGGCGGCGAAGGCTCCGGCCGCGGCGGTTGGACGTTTCATTTAGGCCTCTTACTACGCGCTCATGCGCCGCCCTGTTCGCTCGGCGTCCGCTTTCGCTAAGAGATGCCGAACTTCGTCGTCGGTGGTTTGCTCGAAGTTTTGATAGTAAAGGCCGACGGCATGAAAGGGCTCGGGCGCGTATACGCAGACGACGCGGTCGACCACACCCCGCAGACCGGTGCAGGTACGCGCCGCCGCCACCGGAACCGCCGCGACGATCGCCGCGGGAGAGCGCCGGGAGAGCGACTTTGCCGCAGCACGCATCGTCGCGCCGGTCGCCAGGCCGTCGTCGACCACAATCGCGGTCTTCCCGGCGAGCTGGGGTTCCGGGCGCGCATCGCGATACGCAACGTTCCGGCGTTGGAGCTCGTCCATCTCGCGCCGTACGACCTCGTCGAGTGCCGGTCGGTCGATGCCGAGCGATTCGATGAGCTCCTCGTCAACCACGCACGTTCCGTCGCTCGCCAGCGCGCCCATCGCCAACTCCTCGTGGCCAGGCACGCCAAGCTTGCGAACGACATAGACGTCGAGCGGGGCGTGCAACCGGTGTGCGATCTCATACCCGATCGGAACCCCGCCGCGAGGCAGCGCGAGTACGATCACGTTGGGATCGTCGGCGTATTCGGCGAGCGAGTCTGCGAGTTGCCTCCCGGCATCGGCCCGGTCCGCAAAGAGCTGCATGGCTGCACTCTTTCCCCGCGGGCCGCGGTTTACTCTGGAACGCCGCCGTCCTTCTCGATAATCTGCTGCGCGCTGGGCGAGCCGCCGCAAGACGTAACGCGCGGGAGCGGCTCGGGCTTAAATGGATTGGCCTGCTGACTAAAATCGAAGATGTCGGCCATCG